>Ga0187879_10003337_pt1 | contig 10821 bp, 8 predicted proteins | sample June2016WEW_19_1_FD_132423 | JGI IMG/M metagenome (GOLD analysis project Ga0187879, IMG submission 132423) | Peatland microbial communities from SPRUCE experiment site at the Marcell Experimental Forest, Minnesota, USA - June2016WEW_19_10 | ecosystem: Environmental > Terrestrial > Soil >... | reverse complement strand
TGGAAGCCAGACGCGCAGCTTCTGCTACGTGAGCGATGAGGTGGATGGGAGTCTCAGGCTGGCGCGATGTTCGGAGTCGGAGCATGGACCGGTGAATATTGGGAATCCGACGGAGTTCACGATTCTGGAGTGTGCGCGGAAAGTGATTGCGACGACGGGGTCGACGAGCCAGATCAAGTTCGAAGCGCTGCCGCAGGATGACCCAAAGCAGCGATGTCCGGATATTTCGAAAGCAAAGAGGCTGCTTGGATGGGAACCGAAAGTGGAGTTGGAAAGCGGGCTGAAGCTTTCACTGGAATATTTTCGGCGGGCCGTGGCGAAGAAGAAGCAACTGGCGTAGTCGGAGCGGCGCCTCGAGCATCTGTCATACTGCAAACCGCAAATCCAGGTGGAATGAAAACTTGCTCTCAGCGGATTTGTTCGTCTAGCGCGGGACCCGAGGAGAGAACCGCTAGCAGGCGCAGAATTTCTTCGCGTTCGCCGGAATCGCGGAACATGAAGCGTACGCCCATGCCAAAGCCGGGATGGGTGGCCAGCACCTGCCCCCTGATTCTCAATTTCGTGTCCGCAGTGCGGACCAGAATCTCTACGCCCGACTGCCCGGAGAGTGGGGACGGCATTTCAACGTAGCAGCCGCCCTCGCTGATATCGGACAGGGTGCAGCGATTGGGGACGCTGGTGCCGAGGCTGTAGACCTCCGCTCCCAGTTTGCAGGCGAAACGTCGCTCTCCGCGACGGTTGCCGGCATTGGAAGGTTGTGTGGAATCTGTTGACTCGGACCTCAGTTCGCGCTCGGAGCGAGACGGGGTTGCGGAGGACTGAGCCCTAGAGGATCGGCCTGCGGGCGGTGGGGCCGGCAATCCGGTTGCCGGGCGGGCAGTATTCTGCTGAAGCCAGGTCTGCATGAGGCGGCGCGAAGCCTGGGGCACGTCCAGGAAACGAATCCCGGTGCGGCCGCTCGAGTCCTGCCAAGCCACCTCACCCGACAAGCGCACCAGTCGTTGCTGACCGGGAAGAGCAAACTCGAAATAAACCTTACTGGCGGACGGAAGGCGATTAGCGGTGTGGAACGAAGTTCCGCCGTCGCTGAGGTCGGTCAAGACGGTGTTCAGTTCGGGCGCTCCGGGATAAGCGATGTTGGCGGTCGCATGGACCGGCGTGCGCGGCGCGCGGCGGCGTTCGCGGCGCATGAGCCCGCGGGCAGCGCGCAAACTGATGCGGGTGCGCTCGGAAGTGAGTGGGCGATAGAGAACAAAGTTGGCGCCGAGCCCGAACACGGGTCGGGCGTTGAACTCGCTATCGACAACGGCAATCAGCATGCTGGCGCGGTTTTTGGCGGACTGACGCAAGCGCGCCAGGAATTCCTCGGAACTCTGATCGGCGCGATAATCGAGGACAATCGCATCGAAGCGCTGGCTGTCGAGCAGTTCTAATCCGCGGAAGATCGAAGGCGTATGCTCGACCACCATCCCCATTTCCGACAGGATGAGCGTGAGCAGGCTGGCTGAGTCCTGATCCGGGCACACCACGAGGGCGCGTAGATCCATAGTAACAGCATGGTAAGAGAGAGCCGGTGTCAACGACAAGTTACCAGTGTCACGGGTGGGGTGCAATTTAGACTTTCCTTCTTAATGGTCTTGTTCTTAGTTCTCTTCTCGCTTTTGCGACTTTAGTCATCTTTCGGTTTCCTTTGGAGGAGCATAAGCTTTGGGGACGTTGGTGAGATTTTCTTTGAGCGCAGGCCTTCATTAGCAGACTCAATTCCGAACTGCGGCGTGGCGCGGCGAAAACGGAGCGTGCTTGTCCAGCGAGCGCCACATGGCACAATGGTAACTCTCCTGGAATTACCTTACTAAAAGACAGTGTACGAAAGGCCGGTGTACCCCGGTACTTTGACGTACTAAGGAACAGTTCCTACCATCGAGTTAGTCAGACCGGTGTCGGTTCTGCGATCCGCAAAGGGTCGCGGAAGATACCGGGCTGACGAATTCCAGTTATACGAGTTTGTTTTGACGACTTTGTTTTACGGAGCGGAGAGCCGCAGGAACGGCAAATGCTTATGAGAAGCCTGGAAACAAATGCGTTGCATCGCAGGCGTCGGGAGAGCGGCTTCAGCTTGCTGGAAATGGTGGTGGTGCTGGCGATTTCCATAATCGTGTCGGTGGTTTCGGTCGTTAGCCTCATGCCGCTGCTGCGTCAGCAGCATGTGACCAATGCGTATAACACGACACTGGCGGCGATGCGCCTGGCGCGCGACAACTCGGTAGCGCAGCGGGCATCGTACTCGGTGACGTTTTCCAACAGCGTCACGCCCAACACGATCACGGTGGCGCCGACGGTGGCCGGATTTCAGGGCGATCAGAATACGGTGATCTATCAATTGCCGTCGGACGTGTCGTTCGTCGCGCAATCCGGGCTTCCCACGGCCTCCACGGCGGTTCCAGACGGCTATGGATCAGGGACGGTGGCCATTGATTTTGGTTGGACGATTAACGGCGTCGGCACCGGAGGAGCTACCACGATTTACTTCTGCCCTGATGGTTCGTCGCAGAGGGCGCCGGGCACGAACGGGGACGGAAGTTGTCCGGGCACTTGGGATGGAGGCGTGGTGTACCTCGCGCGGACAGGAGATCTCATGAGTTCGCGGGCAATCACGCTGTGGGGCGGGACGGGCCGCATTCGTGGATGGCGGCTCTACGGCGTGTCGGGAGGCTATAAATGGCTAAGGCAATGATGGAGCGCGACGTGAAGGCTCGCGCGCGAAAGCAAGCGGAGAGCGGATTCTCGCTGCTCGAAGTCATGATCTCGATGGTCATCCTGACAGTGGGACTGGTGAGTCTGCTGGGTGTGTTCGGGCTGGCCATGGCTTCGACGCAGACCTCGCAGCAGGACATGATCGCCAAGCAACTGGCGAACGAGGCGTACGAGAGCATCGTGACCGCGCGCAACACGTCGCAGATTAGCTGGGACGCAATCCAGAATAATTCGGGCACCCAGTACTGCACCAGCACGCCCTCACCCTGTGGCATCTTCGTGGGCATTGCGACCAGTCCGCAATTTCAACCGATCTACAACGCGGGAGCGGACGGAATCTTTGGGACGGCGGATGACTCGAACGCAGGCGAGGAAACGCTTGAAGAACCGGGACCCGACGGGAACTATGGGGACTCTGACGATGTGAAGATCCCTTTGACTGGGTATCAGCGCGCAATTCAGATTTCGCCGGTGTACGACGTGAACAACAACCTGATAACGTCGCTGCGCAGCGTGACGATCACCATGCAGTACTCGACTTCGACGACGCGCCTACCGAAAACCTACATTCTTAATTCGTTCATTTCGCAGTACCAGTGAAGGGGAGCTATGAGCGAGCGAGCGACAAAGCGCGAGAGTGGATTCAGCCTGCTGGAAATGACGATCGCAGTGGCGCTGGGCACGCTGGTGCTGGGCGCGGCGGTGCAACTTTACACCCAAGCGGTGGGCGCGACCTGGACGGTTTCGCAGCGGGCGGAGTTGCAGCAGGATTTTCGGGCTGCCTCCGACATGCTGACCAAGGACCTGAGCCTGGCCGGCGCGGGCCTGGGCAACGGCGCGGCGATCCCCCTGCCCTCCAAGATCACTCCAGAGTATGGCTGCGATCAGACGTCGGCGTGTTACCTCGGCGGCAGCAACACCAGCCCGGGGACGTATCCCTTGCAGGGTGCAACTCCAACTCTCTACGGGCTGATCCCGGGATACACTCTCGGGCCAACGCTTTCGAGCAACCCAAACGCCACCGATGTGGTCACGGTGGTCTACTCGGACACGACGTTCTACTTGAATTGCTACCAGGCGACCGTGTCAGCTTTGGGGCAGGTGACCTTCGGGCCGGCTACCGCGCCGGTGAACGGGGTCGTCCCGACTTTTCCTCCGACGAATTGCTTGCCGAGCGGCGTGACCACGCCGCAAGCCGTGAACGATACGATGGTGGGGCTGACGCCGGGCGATCTGGTCTTGATGACCTTGAACGGCATCCAGGTCGTGGGTGAAGTCACGGCGGGCACCATTACCACGGGCACAAACGCGGTGGGAACCACTTACATCGTCCCCTTCGCCAACAGCGATGTGCTGAATATGAACCAGACAGGCACCGGCGCCACCGCCGGCCTAAACGGCGCGGCGCTGCACGCTACTGGAGCGAACCCAGTGCGCCTTCTGGTAATCACCTATTACATCGACAAGACGGTCACCCCGGCGCGACTGATGCGGCAGATCAGTGGACACACTCCGATGCCGGTGGCGGACGGCATTGCTTACATGAAGTTCAGCTATGACCTTTACAACGACAACACCAATTTGCCGGCGGTAAACCAGCCCAACCCTGGCTCCGGTGATGCCAACGATTCGGCTTCGAATGGGCTAAACCCCACCGACATCACCAAGATCAACATTCTGCACATGGCGATGAACAGCGCGCTGCACGGCGCGAGCGGTTATCAGGGATTGGATTTGGAAACTTCGGTGAGCGCGCGGGATCTGACGTACAGCAACAAATATCCAATTCTTCCCTAGCAGCCTAGTGATGGAGACGGCGAAGGGGAGTAAGACGAGTGAGAACGAAACGATGGGGAGCGACACCATGGGGAGTTACAGTATGAAGAGCGCGAGGCGGCACACCAAAGGATTCACGCTGATTGCGTCCTTGCTAATGCTGTTGCTGCTGTCGGGGATCGCCATCGGGTTGATGATGATGGTCAACACCGAAGGCAAAGTGGGCGGCAGCGACCTGCAGAATAACGCCTCCTTTCGCAGCGCCGAGGGTGGTATCGAGAAAATGACCTCCGACCTGGCCACCGTGTTCCAGAACGTGCAATCCCCCACCGCCGCTCAAATCTGCGGCGTGGGCGGGCCCGCTTTCGGCGGCTCGGCCACCAACGAACCGGCGATAGCGGGAATCACCTGGAAAGAGTATCAGGTGACGCCAGCGCCTGGTCTGTTGGGGGCGGCTTGCCCGACCCAGGCCCAGTTTACCAGCTCAGTCGCTGAGAACTGGGGGAACGTCTCGTCCGGACCGAACCAGGGTTTGTATGCGCAGATCATCCCCATTAACCTATTGGCGACGGCGGACTTTCCGGGCGGGCAGGAAGTGAGCATGATGCGGAGCGCGCAGGTGGCGCTGATTCCGGTGTTCCAGTTTGGCGTGTTCTCGGAGAGCGATCTCTCCTTTTTCCCTGGCCCCGCGATGGACTTCGCCGGCCCCATACACACCAACGGGGACTTGTACCTTGCAGGCAAGGCAACCGTGACCTTTCACAGCCAGCTGTCGGCATACGGCAACGTGGTTCGAACCGTGCTAGCCAACGGAAATTCCACAGCAAACAACAGCTATACCGGCACCATATACATTCCGACCGCCAATTCCACCAATGCCTGCAGCACAACGACAACGAGTTGTACGGCAATGGATGCCCCCACCGCCTCTTCCTACGGGGATGCCAGCGTGACGGGCGGGGGGAGTACTTCGGCGCAGCCGTTATCGACGTACAACGGCACCAACGCCTGGTACACGTTTTCCAAGAACACCACCAGCCACCAAATCATCAACGGGAACTATGGAAGTACGGCGACTAACGATACGGGGACGGGGGCCGTGCAACTTTCGATGCCCTTTGTCAACGGGACTACCCACCCATACGAAATTATTCGCCGGCCATCGGCAGGCGAGTCCGCCACGTCGGCCCTGGGCGAGTCGCGCGAGTATAACCTGGCGCAGATTCACGTGCTACTGAGCGACGATCCGGCGGACTTTCCGGGCGGAGCACAAAGCACGGACGTCCGGCTGGCGAATGTAACGCAAGCGATGGTGACCGCGAACTCGGCTTGGACACTGAGCAATCCCTATGGGATTTCGATAGCCACTGCCAACACAACGCTTGGGGCGCCATCATCTGGCAGCTATACCTTGTACTTCGCCGCCGCCTCGAACGCGTTTCCGGATATGACCAACTGCCTCGGGACGTACTGCCCCTCAAATAGTGCGAAAGCTACGCCGCTGTCTTCGGACTGGCCCTACTTTCCCAAGAAATGGACGCCTCCGGCGAGTCAGGCATTGGATTCCAACTGTACCCTGCTCTGTCCGTCCAGCGCAACGACCAGCGCCCCGCTTAGCCCCCTCAGTAGTACCACCAACGGCCCAGTGACGACGATAGTTCCTTGCCCTCCGTACAAGGTCGCTGCGGCGAGCTTGCCGCCAGGTTGTCCCGGCGGAGCGGCGCCGGTATACCCGTATTACACCGTGACCAATGCGGCCGGCACGAGCGGCACGGCAGTCACGAGCAACGCGACCGCGCTGGCCGCCGGAACCACAAGCTGGAACTTGATTGACGGCTGGCTGCGGGTGGAATACCTGAACAATTCCAACCAATGGGTCCCCATAACCAATGAATGGCTGCAACTGGGATTTGCGCGTGGCGTGACACCGCCTACGGCTCCTGGCCCTTCGACTAACGCTGGGAGTAACCCGATCAATCCTAACGCGATTCTGCTGCTGCAAGAACCGGCGGATCGCAACGGAGACGGGACGGTAGACAGTGTCGGCCTTGCGCCGAAATGTACCTCAACGACTGGTTGCTCAACATGGGACAACGCGCTGCCTCCGGAAGTTCAGCCCGACACGACTACCAACAGCCCTTATTTCGGACTAAGCACCGCCACGGCGCAGAGCATCAGCATGTACAACTGGTATCCCATCAACTTTTACGATGCCCGCGAAGGTGAAAATCGGGACAACATCCTGGCGGCGACGGATGACAGTTGCACGACCAACGGGGTGATGAACGCCGTCGAAATCGATGTGGGCAACCTGAAGCGATGGCTGGCGAGCACATCCGGCAGCGGCCCAAGTGTGAATTATCTAAATCAGAATGGCTACGTGCTGTATTTCTCGGATCGCCGGGGCATGTTGTATGACCCGCATCCCCCTCTGGGAGGCACAGCGGCGAAATCTGGCGACTCGGGCCTGGAAGACGTGATCAACGCGGCCAGTGCCAACGGCACACCCGACGGAGCACTGGAAACCCCGGCCGCTAATTCTCCGGAGGACGTCAATCAGAACGGATTTTTGGACAACTTCGGCGCGTTGAACCTGGGATTGGGCTTCTATAACGGCGCTACCAACCTGAATACCGCCATCAACACCCCGGCTAACCCCGATCCCTTCGGGACCGCGGCGGGAAGCGCCCGGATTACGACTTGCAGCAGCACCGCGCGCAAGAACTGGGTCAGCGGGGCGCGGCACGTTTTGCGGCTCGTGGATGGTTCGCTGGGCAACGTACCGCTGCGAACGGACGCGGCTGCGACTCTGGATAGCCCTGGCGGATTCACGGTGGCCTCGGAGAACCCTGTGTACATCCTGGGCGACTACAACAGCAACACGGCCGACTCGGCGGGTTGGGCTGGCGACACCACCGCGTTCGCGGGCGATGTGACAGGACACGCGGCTGCGGCGGTAATTGCCGACGCTGTCACTCTCCTCTCGAACAGCTGGTTGGATGCGGTAAGCATGCAGACGGGCAATGTTACCAATGCGGGGAACCGGAACGCCAACAGCGTTACCTCTTACCGGGTGGCAATTTCAGGCGGGAAGAACAGGACTTTCCCCTATTCGTCGGCATCGACTTGGGCTGTCTATGCGGGGGAACCGGACATCGGCACCGACGGAGGTGTACACAACTTCCTGCGCTTCCTGGAAAGCTGGAATGTTGCCGCGAATTACAAGGGCTCGCTGGTGAGCCTGTACTACTCAACCTACAATACGGGGTTTTACAAGTGTTGCAATACCGTATATGATCCGCCCACGCGAAATTACTTTTTTGACTTGGACTTTACCAGTCCGGGAGGCCTGCCACCCGGAACACCATTGTTCCGCGACGTGGAGAGCCTGGGCTACCGGCAGGTATTCACGACACGTACCAGTACCAACTGAACGCACTGGTCGACGGATCTGAATTCGAGTTAGCGCATTCACTTAACCCCGATCCGCAAGGATCGGGGTTTTTGTTGGTTTGAAAGTGCCCCGGATCAGCGGGGCTTGCGGAGAGGCGGGATTGGCTCGCTTACTTTTCGGGCAGCGGGTTCGGGCGGCGGCGCGCTGACCGCTAGATCGGAGGACCAGCAATCGGCGAGAATCTTCCATGTGCCGGCGGGCTGTCGCACCAGGACGACCAGGTACTTTCCGCGCTCTTCGCGGCGCTTGCCCATGGCGACGGGCACGAGCATTTTGCAACGGCCGAGATCGAGAGCAATCTCACCCAGCACTTCGATGCGCAGCGATTCCATCTCAACATCGCCCAATCCGGCTTCAAGCAGCGAAATTAGAAATTCCCGGATCGAAGGCAAGCTGCGAACCGGCGGAAGGTTGGATCGGATGAGAGTAGCGTCGGCGGCATAGAGCTCGAGCAGGTCGTCGATATGCCTGGTGTTGCAGGCCTGCGCCCAGTCCTGCACAACCTGGCGGGCGCTGGCTTCGGCGCGGCCGCCGGTCGACGTGCCCGGGGAACCGGGAGCCCGACCGCGAGGAGCAGCGGGCTCGGATTCGGCAGATGGCGCGCCGGATGCCGTCCCCCGGCTGGGGACAAAATGATGATAGTGGTGGTGAACGTGGTGTTGGCCGGCGCCGGCTTGAGCACTGGCATCGCCGGCGACCGGCTGGCTCGGCATTCCGCAGCCGGCACAAAAGCGAGCGCCCGCCGGGAGCGAACTTCCGCAGGCTGAGCAAGCGCTACCCAGTTCGTCCGCATCACCGTCTGCCGCCAGCTCCTGCGCGGCAGCGCCGCCAAGCGACATGCGCTGAATCGCTTCCACGGCAGCGGCGACCGCCTCCGCATTCGGCTTCGGCCAGCGGAAGTTGCCGGGGAGCCGTTGAAAAAACTCTTCGACCTCCTTGCCTTCGACGGGCTGGTCCTTCTCTGGATTGGGAGGATTCGGCTTGTCTTTGCTCACGGCAACCTCATCGCTGATATTGTAGGAGAATTCGGGCGCTAGCGGATGCGGAATCTTACCTGAGCTTCGGAATCAATGGGAACGCCGTTACAGAGTGCGGGACGATAGCGCCAGAAGCGGACCGCCCGCAGCACAACCTGGTCCTCGCCGGGGCCGCCGCTGTCCAGGACGAAGGCGCTATGCACGTGTCCGTCGGATCCAACTATGAAGCTGACGCGCACGTGCAGATCGTCATCTTGCACGTTCAGCAGCGGGTCGGGGGTGAGCAAAGCTTCGGGCAGGCGGATGTTCCCACATTTCGGCAGGGCCAGCTGCTCCCATAGGGTAGAGAAATCGGAGATGTGCGCGGGCACACGGCGCAAAGTCTTTTCCAATTGCGTGAGCGGGGTCGGATGCGAAATGACGGTCGATGGAGATGGCGACGTTACTGCGCACCAACAGGCAAGAACATCGCTGAGGCCGACTAGCAAAACGACCGCCGCAAGCGCCTTCCTTCTCGCCGTTTTCACTTTCGCGCTCGGCCAGACACACGTCATCAAGAAGGTAGTGGGCAATTCACCTTCCAGCTCTGGCGAAAGGTACGGCCTTTGCCGTCAATAACTTAGCCCCGATTCCCTGCCAAACTTCTTAAGACGGGTGCAATCCGTTGCAAATGAGTCAGACAGAATCGCAACCGGAGGTAGGGGCGTGCAGCTGCAAGTCTTGCGGTCGTAAGTGCATGGCGAAAACATTTCATGCGCGCCGCAGGATTTCGGAAGGAATGGATCGTTCCAATTCTCACAACTACATTGAGTACCCGTTCAGACCCGGATCTCCGATTCTTGACGGCGTGCGGGCTGCGTGCGGAGACGCCCAACCAACCGACGATCTCCTTGCTATCTATTGGACGCAAGGCTGTCCCCGGGTCATCATTCTCGTGTCATTGTCCCTTGTTTCATCATGGTCATGTCATCCCGTCTCCACGTAATTCCACTCTGGATAAATAAATCCTGACAGAAACGGCGAGTTAGTAATACAATGGCCGACGGTAATTACCCGAGGGAGGGTACTTAATGACAAATATTGCTAAGGCAATTGACCGGCTCCGAGAGGAACGCCGGGATGCGCAAAACCAAGTCCAAAAGCTTGGGGAAGCTATTTCGGTTCTCGAAAGGCTAACCCGGGGTACGGGCGCAACGGTGCACGCGGGGATACCACGTCGCGCCAAGCGCGTACTCTCCGCCGCAGGACGCAGGAGAATTTCTCTGGCCCAGAAAGCACGCTGGGCTAAGATCAGGCAGATGAAGAAAGCAGCCTAAACGCCGGGCGGGCCGCAGGCTACGCGAAGATCCTCGCGAAACTGAAGCCCGCCGGATTCTTGCTGGCAACCGGGCCTTACACCTTTTTGTTTCGGTCTTTCCCCCTTTGAGCCGCTTCGACCCGCGGAGAACTCCAAGCCGACTAACCCACCTATCCGTGTCCTCCGCTGAGCTCACGCACGATGCTACCGACAAATGCTTTGGCATCTCCAAACAGCATCAGGGTGTTATCGAGATAGTAGAGCGGGTTATCAATGCCCGCGAAACCGGGATTCATGCTGCGCTTGATGACCATCACGGTATGGGCTTTGTCCACGTCGAGAATGGGCATCCCATAGATCGGGCTGGAAGTATCGGAGCGGGCAGCAGGGTTGGTTACGTCGTTGGCGCCAATTACTAGCGCGACATCGGTCTGAGGAAAGTCGCTGTTGATTTCCTCCATCTCAATCAGGCGGTCGTACGGGATATCGGCCTCGGCCAGCAGCACATTCATGTGACCAGGCATGCGTCCGGCAACGGGGTGAATGGCGAAGCGCACGTCCAC
>Ga0187879_10003335_pt1 | contig 10822 bp, 10 predicted proteins | sample June2016WEW_19_1_FD_132423 | JGI IMG/M metagenome (GOLD analysis project Ga0187879, IMG submission 132423) | Peatland microbial communities from SPRUCE experiment site at the Marcell Experimental Forest, Minnesota, USA - June2016WEW_19_10 | ecosystem: Environmental > Terrestrial > Soil >... | reverse complement strand
GAGCTTGTGGACCTGGCGGGCGAAATGCTCGTTCACCCGGAAATAGGTGGCCGCGTTGGATTCCGACAGATTGGCGAGGTCGAGGCGATAATGACAAATAGGCAAAAGCGTACGGTTGGCAAAGAAGAAATAATATTGCTCGATATCGCGGCGCGAAAGATCGCATACCGCATAGGTGAGCGGTCCAATAGTCCTGCATTGAGCGACGTTGTCGCCCTCCTCTCCGGTTTTGCCCGACCAGCCAAACCAGAGGCCTCCTCTCTCCTTGAGCGCTGCCTCCAACGCGACAGTCAGCCCACCAGCCGCGGGCGCCGCCGAGGATGATGGCACGGCTACACGATTCGAGACGACGACCAGTCTCCCGACCAGCTCCCCATGGTTGATCGGGGCAGGCTTGTACAGAAGTTCAAGGTTAATCATGAGCACGACCGCCTTTGTCTGACCTTACCTGTGCCTTAAACGCATCAACTCCAAATTTGTTCCTGTTTAATTCTCAAATCACCGAATCCAATTGTTAGCATTAACCAAACAAGATTTGACACTATTTAGGATGACAACGGCAAAGTTACGGCTGGAACGCGTTCATTAGTGGTTCTTAAATGATGGAAATCGTGAAAAATCAGGGCGGACTTGCCACGATTGGTCAAGCTCCGCGAGCAATCCTTCGGGTCCTGGCTTGGGGCTGATCGGCGTCAGCCAGCGCCCGGCTTGCCTAGCCCGCTTCAATTGCGTATCGGATGTTTGCGCATGTGAGCCAAAACTGCCGGCCCGCAGTGGAGCGGAGTCTTCGTGTTACTCGCCCAAATTCAACCACTCATCGCGCAGCACGGCTATTGGGTGGTCTTTCTCATCATCATGCTGGAGAGCGCAGGCGTTCCGCTGCCTGGCGAAACGGTTTTGGTTCTGGCCTCCGGCTATGCCGGGGCCACCCATGAGCTTGACATAACCCTTGTCATCTCCTGCGCGGCGGCGGGCGCCATCATCGGCGACAATATCGGCTTTTGGGTTGGCAGGACATGGGGCGCGAACTTCGTTTTGCGCTATGGCAAATTTGTCCGCCTCTCGGAGAACCGCCTCAAACTCGGGCAATATCTCTTCGTAAAACATGGTGCGAAGATCGTCTTTTTCGGCCGGTTTGTGGCATTCCTGCGGGTTTTCGCGGCGTTGCTCGCGGGCGTGAACAAATATCATTGGCCGCAATTTTTGTTCTTCAATGCCGCGGGGGGCATCATTTGGGCGCTTATATTCGGAATAGGCGCCTACCGCTTCGGCGACTTGCTTCATCGCGTCAGCGGGCCACTTGGAATCATCGCGCTTTTGGGGGGCGTCTGCGGCGTGATCGCCTTTATGTATATCGTTCGCCGCGAGGAAAAAAAGATGGAGGAAAAACTCGCCGGGCGCGATGTCGATCTGCGCACACTCTCATGACAAACAGGGGCATGAGTCTGTCTCGCCTCCTTCGCGGGTCACGCGGTCACAACGGCTTTTGACAAAGCCTATCGCCTATCGATGCTGATCCAATTCAAATCGGGAGGCGAAATTACGATTTTGTCGGATTTGGCGATATCTATTTTCGGGGCGCTCCAAGCGAATTTACCGCGATCGAACGTCACATATTCCCAACTATCAAATAAAATGACTTCATTCGCCGTGAGACCTCGGGCAACCGTCCAATGGCTATCGAACCCTTCAAAGCCGAAGACAAAGACACCACCTTTTTCCGTGTCGAATACGGATTGCATGGCCTCATCAGGCCGTTTGAAATCATCCACGTGCGCAAAAGGTGCCGTGAGTTTCATATCGACCTTGAAATCTCTGGCAATATGCCTTCTGACGAACTGAAAGACGTCGCGTAGCTCCGGCTCTTCGCCACCGTCACGGATGTTTTCAATCGTATAAATTCTGCCGATGGTCTTATCGAACAATTTGGTGAGATAGTCCGTATCCCGAGCCTTGGGCAGCAGCGATTGTAATGCATTCAAGATCGCATAGACTCCGCAGAGCCCATCAAGGTCGCCCTGTCGGAGCGGCTTCAAATGAAGATTGAGATGAAAGGCGGTCATGCTCATGGCCCACTCTTAAGTCTTTGCAGAAAAAGCAATAGCCGGCGCCATAACCCCCTGAGAGTCGCCGGTTTCCGCCTAAATCTGATGTGGTTGTGCGATGCTGACAAGGCGGAGCCGGAGCGCTTTGCCCGCATTCCCACCGGTTTCAAAGTGCCGGACGTAAGGGGCCATGCATAGGTCTTTCGGCAATCGGACGAAGAGGTTTCACGGGAAACAGTTTGGTGCGATAGCGTTCGCCGTTAGGGCATGATCTCATCCAAAAAATCTGCAACTTTCTCGGATCATGCTCTAACGGGGAAGGATTCTAAAAAATCACAAAGCCAAAATTTAATACTATCGCAGAATTGCGCTCTCCCCAAATCCCCGCGCCGCACATCGCGCCGCCTTGCGAAGGTTCATATGCACAGAGCGTCAATCGTATCAAAACGTTTCACGCGAAACACTTTTGTCCGATTGGGGCCTGAAATCGGACAAATCTGATGGCTGAAAGATCAGCCTTGTTGCAAACTTCCAAAACGGGTTCGGAGCGATGCGGCTAATTGATATTGAAGTCGAAATATTTGGATCTAATCTTGGCAAATGTGCCATCCGCCACGCAAGAGTCCAAAGCTTTCTCGAACATGGCTTTGAGCGTCTTGTCTTCCGGCCGAAGCCCGATGCCGATGCCGTCGCCGAAATAGGCCGGATCGTGCGGCACGTCCGCGACGAGGACGCAGCATTGTGCTTCCTTTCGCATTTTCATGTAATCGGCAAGTGCGTCCTTGTCGCCGATGACCGCATCAAGCCGGCCTTCAGCGAGGTCGAGAATGGCTTCCTCGAGCGTTGCATAGGGGCGGATTTCCGATTGTTTGTAAACATCCTCGACATAGGCCTGATGGGTTCCGCCCGACTCGACGCCAATGCTCTTGCCGACGAGGCCCGCCGGACTCGTATCCAGCGTGGCGTGCTCCTTTAAGGTCATGAAAGCGGAAGGCATGCGGATGTAAGGCTTGGTGAAGGCGATTTTTTGGCGGGCTTCGTCGGTGATTTCCATCGCCGCCATGATTGCATCGTAATGATGCGCGAGAAGGCCAGGGATAAGCCCGTCCCAATCCTGAGCTATGAAGCTGCAGGAAACCTTCATGCGGGCGCACAAATCGCGGGCAAGATCGATTTCGAAACCGGCGAGTTTGTTGTGTTCCAAATAGTTGTAGGGTGGCCGCGCGCCTTCGCTTGCTATCCTGACCGTTTGCCAGCCGCTCATCGAGCTATCGGCGGCGGCACAGCTAAGCGGCCACACGAAATTCAGACTCACGCATGCAGCGAAACAGAATGCCAACAGCCAGGCGGTTCGCTCGCGGCCTTGGTGAATACTTGAGAACAATAATTCTCTCCTTGTGGTCTCATTGGGACGTTTGTTGAAAAAAGCGAGAGACGTAAGATTTTCTGTTGGGTCGCACGCTGGCTGGCGGGGCGGGTATATATGCTCCCGCATAGCGAACATATAGCAGGTCTCATGATTCCACTCATCATGAACAGGGACGGATCTCGAAATATTGGCGCGAAGTTTGCTTGGAAATTAGGCGTAAGATTGAACGGAACACTGGGAAAGCCTATATAACTACCCGTGATGCAGCATGGAGCGTGCCTCGGAATGGTCAGCGATCAAGATGTTCTTACAGCGCTTCAATCGGTTTCGGGTCCCGATGGCAAGACTCCGCTCCCCCAGTCGGGTGCGCTCTCCGGTCTTTTGGTCAGGGACGGAAAGGTCTATCTGTCGATTGCGATCGATCCCCGCCAATCGGCGGCGCTCGAGCCGATGCGCGCCGCCGCCGAGGCCGCCGTCAAGAAATTGGCTGGGGTCGCCAATGCGCTCGTCAGCTTGACGTCTGAAAAAGAGCCGCCACCGCCGCCGGCAAAACCGGTGCAACGCAGCATCGCCCTTCCGGGGGTTTCCAACATTATCGCCGTCTCCTCCGGCAAGGGGGGTGTCGGCAAATCGACAACAAGTGTCAATCTTGCGCTTGCTCTTTCAGCGCTCGGCTGGCGTGTCGGCATCCTCGATGCGGATATTTACGGGCCGTCGGTTCCGCGCCTTCTTGGGCTCAAGGGAAAACCTGAATCCGAGGGCCGCACGCTGAAACCGCTTACCGCTCATGGTCTCAAGGCCATGTCGATCGGCTTCCTTGTCGATGAGGAAGAGGCGATCATTTGGCGCGGGGCCATGGTGGTGCAGGCAATTCAGCAATTGATGCGCGATGTGGCTTGGGGCGAGCTTGATTGTTTGGTCGTCGATATGCCTCCCGGCACCGGGGATGTGCAATTGAGCATGGCGCAAAACGTGCCGCTCGCCGGGGCCGTCATTGTGTCGACGCCGCAGGACCTTGCTTTGATCGATGCGCGGCGCGGCGTCGCCATGTTCAAGAAGGTCGAGGTGCCGGTTCTGGGCATTGTCGAAAACATGAGCTATTTTCTTTGCCCGCATTGCGGCGGCCGCACGGATATTTTCTCGCATGGCGGCGCCCGCGATGCGGCCGCCAAATTCGGCGTGCCTTTCCTTGGCGAAGTGCCGCTCGATATGGCTATTCGCGAACAGTCCGATTCCGGGCATCCGGTCGTAGCAGGCGATCTTGAGGGTCAATACGCCAAGATCTACCTGGCCATTGCCGCGCAGGTCAAAGCAAGCCTCGAAAAGGGCCATGCCCGCGCCGCGCCGAAGATCACGATCGAATAGTTCAGGCGCCGCTTGCAAGGATTCCTGCACTTCGCGGGCGTGCCTGATCACAGGGTCTCCTTTGATCGATAGGGACGCAGCTCAAAATCAAAGCGTTGGAGCATGTCCAGGATATGCACTAATGCGCGATTGAAGAAAAGCCAGCTTTCTTGCTATGAAAGAAAAACCCCTTCAAGAATTGGCAAGAATTGGAAAGCCGCGTCATGGATAAAGACAATTCGCTCGCGGAAAACCCCTTGCTTGCGCCCTGGACAGGGCCTTTTGAAGCGCCGCCCTTCGATCGCCTGAAGCCAAGCCATTTTGAGAAAGCCTTCGAGGCCGCGCTGGCTTGCGCGGCAGCCGAGGCCGCGGCAATCGCGGCCAACCCGGAACCGCCTTCCTTCGAAAATACGATCGAGGCGCTTGAGCGCAGCGGCCACGACCTCACGCGTGTCGCCGCCGTTTTCTTCAATCTCGCATCGGCCGACACCAATGACGAATTTGAGGCGATCGAACGGGATATGGCGCCAAGGCTCGCTCGCCATCGCAGTGACATCTATTTGAACGACGCGCTGTTTCAACGGATCGCCGCGCTCCATGCGCGCCGAGGCGAACTTGGCCTCGACGCCGAACAGGCGAGGGTACTCGACCGCTATTATACGTCCTTTGTCCGCAATGGCGGTGGCTTGCCGGATGCAACCAAGGCGAGGCTCGCCGAGATCAACGAGCGGCTTGCCACGCTCGGTACCAAATTCGGCCAAAACGTTCTCGCCGATGAAAAGGCCTATATGCTGGTTCTCACGGCGAACGACGATCTCGCGGGACTGCCCGCTTCGCTCGTCTCTGCCGCGGCGCGGACGGCGGCCGACCGTGGCCTGCAAGACTCGCATGGCATCACTCTTTCGCGTTCGAGCATCGAACCTTTCCTCCAGTTTTCGGCGCGCCGCGATCTGCGGGAAAAGGCGTTTGCCGCCTGGGCGCGGCGTGGCGAAACCGGCGGTGTGACCGACAATCGCGCCATTGCCTCCGAAATGGTGAGGTTGCGGTCGGAGCGGGCAAAGCTTCTTGGGCATGAAAGTTTCGCGCATTTCCGCCTTGCCGATACGATGGCGAAAACCCCGCAGGAGGCGCTAGGTCTTTTGCAATCCGTGTGGGCTCCGGCCCTCGGGCAGGCTTTGCGTGAAGAGGAGGCCTTGCAGGCGATTGCAGCCGGCGAAGGCGGAAACTTTAAGGTCGCGCCATGGGATTGGCGCTATTACGCCGAAAGGCGCCGCAAAGCGGAGTTCGATCTCGATGAGGCCGAAATCAAGCCCTATTTCCAACTCGACAAAATGATCGAGGCGGCGTTTTTCACCGCGAACCGGCTGTTCGGTCTTTCTTTCACCGAGCGCAAGGATGTTCCGCTTTACCATCGCGACGTGCGGTCCTGGACCGTCACGGGGCAGGATGGACGCGAGGTCGCGCTTTTCATTGGTGATTATTTCGCGCGGCCCTCAAAACGAAGCGGCGCCTGGATGAGTTCCTTTCGCGAGCAGCGAAAGCTCGATGGCGAGGTGCTGCCGATCGTCGTCAATGTGCTGAACTTCGCCAAGGCCGCCGAGGGAGAAACCTGCCTCCTGAGCTTCGACGATGCCCGCACACTCTTTCATGAGTTCGGCCATGCCCTGCACGGCATGTTGTCGGATGTGACATATCCATTGCTCTCCGGGACCAATGTCGCCCGCGATTTCGTCGAATTTCCATCGCAGCTTTACGAGCATTGGCTGGAGCAGGCGGAGGTGTTACGCCGCTTCGCTCTCCACCATGAGACAAGTGAGCCAATGCCGGAGGCTCTGTTGCAAAGGCTGCTTTCGGCGCGCCAGTTCAATCAGGGTTTCGCGACGGTCGAATATACCGCCTCGGCTTTGGTCGATCTCGCTTTACATCTGGAGCCGGACGCGGACGCGATCGATATTGTGGCCTTTGAGGGAAAGCAACTCGAAAAGCTCGGCATGCCCGGCTCGATCATCATGCGCCACCGCACGCCACATTTCCAACATATCTTTTCGGGGGATTCCTATTCGGCAGGCTATTACAGCTATCTCTGGTCGGAAATTCTGGATGCCGACGGTTTCGAAGCTTTCGAGGAGAGCGGCGATATTTTCGATCCCGCTCTTGCCAGGAAGCTGCACGAACATGTTTATGCCTCAGGGTACAGCCGCGATCCCGAAGAGGCCTACAAAGCGTTTCGGGGCCGCATGGCCAAGCCGGACGCGCTTTTGCGCAAACGCGGTCTCGCCGAGTCCCCGCGAGGAGATGTGTGATCCGGGTCTGCGACGCTTTCTCTCGCATGATCGCGGCCAGGACGCGATCGAGGCGTGCTGGACAGGGCAGGGTTCGTTTGCTAAAGCCCGGGGTGCCTTCAATTCAGCCCGGCTGCGGCGCTGGATTCGAAGCCGCTTTGATGGGCGTATAGCTCAGTTGGTAGAGCAGCTGACTCTTAATCAGCGGGTCCACGGTTCGAGCCCGTGTGCGCCCACCATTAAAATCAATAAGTTACGCAATAAACCTCTGCTTTCGCGTGAAGCAGTTGGGAAAAAGTTGGGAATCAAATCCGGGGTTTTGTTCTTCTTTCGAGCTTGCGGATGGCGTTGTCACCCAGCATCTTCGTCCGGCTCAGATACGCTGAATCAAGGATCGACCGGACGTCCGAACTTGAGTGGCCGGTAACCGAGGCGATTCGGTGCAACCTATCTCGGCCAAGCGGGTGACGGTGCTGCCGCGAATATCGTGGAACGTGAGCCCCGTGATCCCGGCCCGCATCTGCGCGGTGCGGAAGCTTGCCCGGAAGCCGGACGAGGTAAACGGGTGTCCGTCATCGTTGGTGACGATCTGCGGGCTTCTGCGGGGCGTCGCGTCCAATCGAGCTTTGAGCGGCGCGCCGACAAGGACGATCACGCGCCTGCCGGTCTTCTGTTGCGTGAGACGAATGTGAGTCCCGTCATAGGCCGCCCATGTGAGGCGTAGAATGTCGCCCTGACGCTGCCCTGTCCAAAGCGCCAGCATAAAGGCGAGGCGCATTTGCGGACTTGCCACAGCCAGGAAAGCAGTTTCGTCGGCGTCAGTCCAGATGTTGTCGGCTCGCGACGCCCGATAGACCCGGCCACCTTTCTCGCATGGGTTCGCCGTGACGAGGCCGCGGTCGAGCGCCCATGACATGACGCGGGCCAGGACGCTCCAGCCATAATCGGCCGTTCGCTTCGATCTTTTGGCGACATTGTCACGCCAGCGCATAAACTCAACGCGCGCCACGCGCTCGCCCAAGCCTGCCAGCGGGAAATCCCCAAATTCTCGACCTATCGCGGTCAAGTATCGCTCGTAGTCGTGTGCGGTTCTCGGCGCGAGGGACCGGAAAGCCTCCGAATCCTGATAGGCGTCCAGGATAGACGACAATTGATCGCTACCCGTGGCCGTCCGAGTGTCATGTGCTTCTTGATATGATCGAACGAATTCCGGCGAACCCGGCGCGCCGACGAGTGGCGGACCGCCCTTCCAAGCGTACCAGTAAGTTTTGGCGCTGCCGTCCGCGAGCCGTTTGCGGATCGAATTAATGCCCTTGAGCCGCACGCGTACCATTTCGCTTGTCCCGCCATGCCTCGACTGCGGACTTGGGCCGATCTGCCGCCTCGGCCGCAGTCAAGATGATGATCCTGTCACCGTCAACTTCAACCCGGGACACAATCAGACCGGCAGCCTGCGCGCCCTTGACGGCGCGGTTGATGTCGGACTGCGTGAAACTGGCGCGGCGGCTCACAACGGCTCGCCCTCGTGTTCCTGGACGGATTTAACCGCATCCAAGGCCCGCAGGCGGTCGCTCAAATTAAAGGCGCAAGTGCGCCGGGCCGTTCCTACCCCCCATCCGCGAAGAACATCCAAAGATTCATTCATCCCGGCAGCGGTGGCTTTGAAATCGCGGAAGGTGGCCGGGTCATTACTCACGCTTACGCCTATTAGCATTCATTAATCCTCGTCAACGCCCTCTTCTTTCGTTGTGAGCAACTGCTCGAGGGCCGCGAAGTCATAAGCCCCCGCGAGAGCCTCCTCGATTTCTCGAGCGATGTGCTTTGACGACAGGCGCGACCAGCTATCAACCGCGCTCGTCAGGATGACCGCATAGGAATTGCCCGCGAAGAACAAGGTGCGCCCCGCGCGAGCGAGCCACTCGTTCACGTCGCCGACATACTCGGGCGTGATGCGCTGGCGGCCCCAAATGCGCCGCAGTGAAATCTCGGCAACCCGAAACCGGGACAGGGCCCTTCCGGACTCTGTCTCCTTCGACTCAATAAGCCTGAGCAGCAAGAGGGCACTTTCCTTGGCGTCAAGCATATGCCGAGCTGGAGCCGCGCGGGAGCCCTCCCTTTTAGCGTTCGGCGAGGTCGATCTCTCTTGGCAGTCAAGTCAGGCTCCCATCATTTTTTTGCTTTTGTATGCTTTAAAATAGCGAAATACAACATAAATGTGATTTTATCTGCCACAGCGCTACGGAGTCTTTGATATGAATCGAACGGACACTGATAATGGCCACGGCCAAGGCGCCGGGCGAAATAAGAAGCTTAAGCCTGCCAATTGCTTCAAAAAGAAGCCGGGCCTCACAAACGAGCAGCTGGCGGCGATTGGTCGAAAGACCTTGCGGGAGCGGTTAAACGTCGAAACGTTCGGAGAAGTCCTTGAAGAGATTCGGAACAGAAAAATTGCACAGCCTTTTGTGCGAAAGTCTCGTGAAACTTACCATGAGGCGATAGGCGAGGCACTTGCTCTTCTCTACGCCACCCAGATCAGGCCCGATCCAATCCGGGCGCTTAAAAGCTTACTCCCGGAAGCAGAATATCGGGTCAGGAAGGACACGACTGCTGCGCAACTTGCTCTCCGCGTCGTCATTGATTACGGGAAAACCGATGCGGAAAGGCAAGCAAATCGGCGAACCGCGAGTCGAGATGCGGCAGCTGTGAATCATTTAGCAGATCGCGGTGTTTTGCCCGACCAGGTCGTTGCACTCGGGAAAAAGATGGGGGAGGGATTAGAGGCCTGGGGACGCGCCAAACGTCGGCCACCAACCGAAACGAAGCGTCTCGACCGTTCCGCCCCCGAGGCGTCCCGGAATGAACGCAAGGCCGGAAATGGGCCAGGGGGCGTGCTTACTGTTGCGGATGACGCGACGAAAATCGCAGTAGAGCTTCGCCAAAGGGCCCCATTGTTTTTTCGCAAGCGAGGGGACAAAAAAACGGTCTGGGCACTGGTGCCTCCCATAAAACTCGAAGACACCGACCCAGTGACCAACCCGAAGCGTACGCGCAGATTGCTCGCCGCCGGCCTCGAGGGTTACGCGGCCCAGCTCAGGCTAGAGACGCATCCGGAAAGCCGCAAAACGGCAAGGAAGGCAAACCCAGCCGACGACGAACCTCGGCGATTTCGCCCAGTGCGCTGGCGGTAAACCGAACAAAGGCACGCCGTCATAGGGCGCGGCGATGATTCTTCGATTGATAAATTGTGTCGCGGGGCCAATAAGTTTTGCGACTGCCTCGCTCGAAGACGTCGAATTTGGTGGATCGCAATGTCTGGTAACCAGACAAATTTCACACGACCGTCCCTTGATTCCGCTACCGATCTTCAGTAGCGCTCTACCAATTATGACGATCAAAGACCGCGCCTCCATCCACGATCGGCCGAAAGACATCGAAGCCGCGCCCACATTGGCCATCGGGAAGGCGACCTCTTCATCTGCAAGCGCACGTGTCAACGCCGGAGTGATTTTGCGTCTCCCAGGATCCGCGCGACGGCAATCTTGGTGTTATGGGATGGACGCCTCCCGCTTTTCTGCCAACATCGTTGGTCCGTAGAAGGAGGGAACCATGTCGCTTAGATTACTTGCAATTGATCTTGGTAAACGCTCGTTTCATATCCGTGGCATCGACAGCGATGGCGTGATCATCTCGCGCAAGACGAGTCGCTTCAAACTGATCGAGACGATCGGAGAGCTGGCTCCGGAGACGATCGCGATGGAGGCTTGCGCCAGCGCGCACTATTG
>Ga0187879_10003316_pt1 | contig 10855 bp, 10 predicted proteins | sample June2016WEW_19_1_FD_132423 | JGI IMG/M metagenome (GOLD analysis project Ga0187879, IMG submission 132423) | Peatland microbial communities from SPRUCE experiment site at the Marcell Experimental Forest, Minnesota, USA - June2016WEW_19_10 | ecosystem: Environmental > Terrestrial > Soil >... | reverse complement strand
TTTCAACAGTTTCGCGCCGCCGACGACTACTTTGTGATGGGCGCGGGCAACGAGGCGATCTGGCTGCGCTTTTGCGACGTGATCGCGATGCCGCAACTCAAAGACGATTCGCGATTTCTGACCAACTCCGATCGCACCGCGCACCATCCCGAGCTCGAGACGATTCTGGCGCGCATCTTCGCGACCAGGCCACGCGAGCATTGGTTGCGCCTGCTCGCCGACGCGTCGGTCCCGTGCGCTCCAATCGCCAACGTAGAGGAAGTCACCCACGATCCGCATCTGGCGGCGCGTAACATGATCCTTCACGCGGAGCATCCGGATTTTCACGGCCTTTTAGTGCCCGGCTCGCCGCTCAAGAGCGCTGTCGCCGGCGACACCGATATCCCCTCGACTCGCGCGCCGCGGCTGGGCGAGAACACCGACGAAGTGCTGGCAAGCGTGCTGGGCTACGACTCTCAGCGGCTGTCAGAACTGCGCCGGCGTAGTATCATATAGACTTAACGATTGGTGGCCGCACGAATCGGATAACGCAAGGCGGCCGGAGGACAACAGCGTGCGCGAAGTTGTGATCGTCGATGGAGTCCGGGTGCCGATTGGCAAAGCCGGCAAGGACAAGGGCTACTATAGGGAAATCCGCGCCGACGACCTCGGCGCGATCTGTATCCGCCGACTGCTGGAAAAAAATCCGAGGCTCGATCCGAAAGAGATCGAGGACGTGGTCTGGGGATGCGCCAATCAGACCGCCGAGCAGGGCTTGAACGTCGGCAGAATGATCGGATTACTGTCAGGACTTCCGGTCGAAGTCGCGGGCACGACGCTCGATCGTCAATGCGGCTCGAGCCTGCAGGCGGTCAACTTCGCGGCGATGGAAATAATGACCGGCGCGGGTGAAGTTGCGATCGCGGGCGGCGTCGAGCACATGACGCACGTCGCGATGGGATCGGGGGTTGTGCCCAATCCCAAGCTGCTCGAGATGTTCCCGCAGGACATGTTCTTCATGGGGATGACCGCCGAGCGACTGGCCGGGATGTACAAGATCACGCGCGAGCAATCAGACGCATTCTCGCTGCGCTCGAACATGCGCGCGGTGGCGGCGCGCGAACGCTTCAAAGAAGAAATCGTGCCGGTCAAGCTGCCCGACGGCGCGGTCGTGGACATCGACCAGGGACCGCGCGCGGAAACGACTTTGGAAAAACTGGCCGGGCTCAAGCCTTCATTCAAGCCCGACGGCCAGGTGACGGCGGGCAACTCCTCGCAATTGAGCGACGGCGCGGCCGCCGTGCTGCTGATGAGCGCGGAGCGGGCGCGGTCGCTTGGATTCAAACCGATGGCGAAGATTCGCGCGACCGCGGTGGCAGGAGTCCGTCCGGAAATAATGGGATGGGGTCCGGTGCCCTCGACGCGTAAGGCGCTGGCGCGCGCCGGACTCAAAATCGGCGACATCGATCTGTTCGAAGTCAACGAGGCATTCGGGGCACAGGTCCTCGCCTGCAACACCGATCTCAAGATCGACGAACAGCGGCTCAACGTGAACGGCGGCGCGATCGCGCTAGGGCATCCGCTGGGATGCTCCGGAGCGCGGCTGGTGGTGACCTTGACGCATGAGATGCGCCGGCGCGGGGTGGCGCTCGGAGTGGCGACGATGTGTATCGGCATCGGCCAGGGTATCGCGACGGTAATCGAGCAGGTATGACCGGCAGGCAACAGGTACTGCGCGCGCTCGCCGCAACGATCGCGCTGGCGCTGATCGTGGGTGCATTGTTGAACTTCAACTTCCTGAGGCGCGAAGAGCCCCAGCCGCTGCTGCGGCTCGACACGCCGCAAGCCAATCCGTCGCCGGCGGATGAGGGCCTGGATTTCAGCGCGCCCGGCCTCGATGGTAAAGAAATCGACCTGAGCAATTACCGGGGCCATCCTGTGATAGTCGATTTCTGGGCAACCTGGTGCGGGCCTTGCCGCAAGCAGATTCCCGAACTGGTCGCGCTCTACCAGAAGTACAACAAGTCGCGCGGCCTGGTGATAATCGGGGTCTCGTGCGATCTGATCCAGGGCGACGGGCTGCGCGCGGTCGCGCCGTTTGTCAAAGAGTTCCGGATACATTATCCAATCGCGCTGGCCGACGCGCGGCTGGTCGATAACATGGGAGTCGAGGCGATACCGACGACGCTGTTCCTGGGACCCGACGGCAAGATGGTTTCGCGAATAGTAGGCGCAGGCTATCCGGGCGAGATCAGCGCAAGCGCAGAGCAACTGCTCGACGGCGTCAAGGGTCACGGCTCGCCGGGCAAACCCGCGGAAAGCAGTGGCCACGTCGTGAATATTTCGGTCGTGAATTAATTTCGGTGGGACTGGAATGAATTGTATGCGAAACCCACACTGGGTTTCGTTTTCGTTGCTTCCTGTGTGATTCTACCTCCTATGAAGGGTGCAGCGGCTGGTCCCCGTAAACCTGCGTGAGGTTTGCCCAAAGCGGCGAATCTCGAACACGCGGAGACGTTTCCGATGCGGTTCGGATTCACGATCAACTTCAGAAGAGCAGGGAGCTAATTTCAAGTTAGCGAAACCGCAGGGTCTGGGCTGCTGCTGTGGATTCGCGATTGTGATGCGGGTTAAGATTGCAGGTTGAATCGCAGCAACGCCCGGAATCGAGCGAGTGATATACTTGTGATGGACCCGAAGGAAATTGAGACGATGATTGCGCGCGGGATTCCGGACGCGCAGGTCGAAGTGCGCGATTACACCGGCGGCGGAGACCATTTCGAGGCGATTGTGGTGAGCCCGAGTTTCGAGGGCAAGGGTCTAATCGAGCGGCATCAACTGGTCTATCAGGCGCTGGGCGACGCGATGCGCGTGCAGGTGCATGCGCTCACGCTCAAGACGTTGACGCCGGCGCAGTATCAGAGCCGGAGGTAGAGGAATCAAATGGCGGACATAATCGAAAAAATCGAATCGGCAGTCAAAGAAAACAAGGTCATGATTTTCATGAAGGGCGACCGCAGCCTTCCGCAATGCGGTTTCTCGGCGGCGACGGTTGCTATCTTCGAGGAGTTGGGCGTGCCGTTCGCGACCGCCGACGTGCTCAGCGATCCCGAACTGCGCGACGCGATCAAGCGCTTCAGCAACTGGCCGACGATTCCGCAGGTTTTTATCGACGGCAAGTTCGTCGGCGGCTGCGACATTATTCGCGAGCTGCATGAGACGGGCGAGCTCGAGCCGATGGTGAAAGCGGCGCTCGGGGGAACGGCGCAGCAGTAGCAGGGGCCAGGTTCACTTTTTCGCCTTTTCACTGGTTCACTGGTTGCGCGAAAATTTGGTAGTGAAGCCAAGGTGACCTGATGCCTGCATGCAGGCAATGCGGCAAAGATAACGCGGAGGGAATGGTATTCTGCGGTTACTGTGCGACTCCGCTGGCGAGGCCGGCAGGCAATGCCGTATCGCCGCAGCCGAAGCCGAGTGGCAATCCCGTTTCTTCGCCGCCGATACGCGGATCGTCGCCGCAGCTGTCCAAGCCAGAAATTCGCACCCCGGTCATCCACACGCCGCCGCCCCCAAGCGACGGCGGCAAGGGCAAGGGCGGATTCGAGTTGATTCCTTGGAGCGAACTTTCACTCGCTCAAAGGGCAGGACGATCGATCGCCGCGCTGGTCGTGTTGCTTCTGATCTTTCTCATCGTTCGCGTAGTGTGGCGCGGTCTCGGTGGTGCGACGAGCAGTACGACCGAAAACGCGCCTTCGGCTCAAAGTTCAGGCGTTCCGATTACCGAAGGAGACCGCAAGGACGGAATCGAATCGCTGTGCAAGGTATTTCAGATCTACGGGTTGCCGAAGAATGACCACGATGCGACCGAAGCGGCGCACAACGCGGCTGAACTGTTCAAACTCGCCGGCAATCAGTCGCCCGAGCGCAGCGCGTACATCCTGACCACGATTGTGCGGGAGTTCCGCAGCGGCAAACTGTCGCAATCCGACTGCGCGGAGGCGGGGGCGCCGATCACCACGACGCAGGAAGGCACCGATAACTCGCCTCCCGACGTCAACCGGTGAGCAGGGGCCCCGGTGCCTGCACCTGAGTAAGGCTTATCGAATTACCCGGGAGCGAGCGGTGGTCCAGTAATAAATCGGCACGCCGCTCAGCGCGATCAGCAATCCCGGCCAGGTAAAGCGGGGCTTCAGAATCAACAAATCGACCATCAAGGCCGAGGCCGCGACGACGTAGAGCGCCGGCACCAGAGGATAACCCCACGCGCGGTATGGACGCAGGGCACCCGGGAGTCGCCGGCGCAGCACGAACACGGCCGACACTGTCAGCACGTAAAACATCAACTGCGCGAAGATCACGTAATCCAGGAGTTCGGAATAAGTGCCCGACAAGGTTAGAACCGCCGCCCAAAGCCCCTGCATCACCAGCGCGACGGCGGGCACGCTGGCACGATTTAGACGTCCGGCGGCGGCGAAGAAGACCCGGTCCCGGGACATCGCGTAAATTACGCGCGCACCGGTGAGGATCAGTCCGTTGGCGCATCCAAAGGTGGAGATCATCACGAGGATTGCGGTGATCTTCGCGCCCGCGCCGCCCCACACGACTTGCATCGCCGCGGCGGCTACGCGATCGCTGGATGCATGCGCGATTCCGCGCCCCACTACACTCGCTGCGTCCGCATTTCCCGACGCGGGCAGCTGACAGAGGTAGGCGATGTTGGTGAGGATATAGAGCGCAATTACCACGCCGGTTCCGAAGGCAAGCGCCAGCGGAAGATCGCGCCTGGGATTGCGGACCTCGGCCGCCGCGAAGGTGACGCTCGCCCATGCGTCGGCTGAGAAGAGCGCACCCACCATCGCGGCGCCGAACACGCCGGCACCAGCTAGCGACATGGAACCGGCGCCGACGAATGCGGTAGAGCTGCCGAAATTGGCGCGAATCGCGACTGGATTCGGCGCGATCAGGCATCCGACCACGACTATCAGGCATAGCGAGAGAATTTTGGCTGTGGTGAAGGAGTTTTGCAGCCACTTGCCCATATTGAGGCCGCGCAGATTGGCCGCGGTGAGAACCGCGATCACAACGATCGCGCCCGCCCGCTCGCCCGACAGTCCGGCGCCGCCGGCGCCGATCCAGAGGTTCGAGCCCAGCACGGGCCACATGACGCCCGCGAATCGTGCAAACGCAACTGCGACAGCCGCGATCGTGCCGGTCTGGATGACGAGCAACAGCGTCCATCCGAACATGAACGCCCACATTCCGCCGTAGGCCTCGCGCAGATAGACGTATTGCCCGCCTGCCTGGGGCATCATCGCGGCGAGTTCGCCGTACGCGAGCGCCCCCGCAATGGTCATTACGCCAGCCACCAACCAGACCATCAGCAGCGCGGCGGGACTACCGACCTGACGGGTGATATCTGCAGAAACGATGAAGATGCCCGAGCCAATCATCGAGCCGGCCACCAAGGTCACGGAGTCGAAGAGTGAAAGACCCGGCTTCAAGTGCTCGGAGGAAGGGGCAGGTTCGGGTACGGTACTCGGCATGGCGAACGCATGGTAGCACTAGCGTGGTGTGGAAAAAGCATCCGGGAAAGTTCAGTTTTGACTCCTCGTTGATCTTATTTGCAAACAGGACTTAGCTAGCACTGGTTCCAGGAAAACGCTTTACAACGGGAGGCGACGGATGCCGACAAAGAAGAAGACCGCGAAACGGAAGAAGGCTGTAAATCCCGCGCTCAGGCAACTCGAGCAGCTGCGCAAGACCGTCAAGATGTTGCGGGTCAAGCTTGAACGCGAGACCAGGGCGCGAAAGATCGAAGCCCGCGTCAAGAGCGAGGCGCAAAAGGCCCGCGTGCTACTGGCATCGCAGATTGCGGCGCTGCGCGAGCAGGGACGCAAGCTCGCCACCGATCTGAGGTCGGCGCTGGGGGACGCCAGCAAGCGCGACGCGGCCCGCCAGCAGGCGATCGCCAAGATTGCGGAGCTCAGGGCGGAGTACGCGAAAAAGTCTGCGGAGCTGAGGTCAGAGTTGTCGCGGACGACCGCCGAGCTGGCGCGCAAATCGGAGGAACTGAAGAAGCTTGCGGGAGAAGCGGCGCATCGCGCGGTCGAGATAATTCGCGGCGAAGAGCATCATGCGGCGCCCGAAGCGGGTGCGAGCCCGGAACCGCACAAAGAAGCCCTGCCGCATGAAACTGCGGGCATCAGATATGAGAAGGAGCCCGATGAAGAGCAATAGATCGCGGGAGTTAGCCGCGATCCTGCGGGCAGACTGAGAGTTCATTGCCGAAATGAAACGGCCGAGACTCGGAAGCCGACTTAATGGGGTCCGAGTCCGGGATTTCGGCGGGTTCCTGCCGAGGGACGCTCAGTCAGCGAGTCTCCCGCGCGCCGACGGCTCTAGACGGCGCGCGAGAACCCGCTTAGGAACGAGAAAAGTACGTCGTCGTCAGGGTGACCGCATTGAGTCGGTCACCGCAACGAATCAAGCACCAGGCAATGCTACGGACTAGCCGGAGCGGCAGGTGCACCGGGCGCGCCAGGTGCTCCCGGTGCGCCAGGTGCTCCCGGAGCGCCGGTCTCGCCCATCGCGCCAGTTGCCGCCGCGGCAGGGCTGGCCGCCTCGGCGGGCGCGGCCGCAGACGCGGCAGCCTCGGGAGCGGCCGGAGCCGTCTCTTCGGTCTTGTTGCAAGCCGTTGCGAAGAACATCGAAACTAGTGCCAGAAGCAGGACCTTGCGCATCGCTTTCTCCTTGATTGCTCGGTGCTCACTTGAGCGCAGAAACTCGAAACGCGCCAAGAATACGATAGGCGCGGGGTAACTTCAAGCGCGCATTTCGCGTCGTATTTGATAGCCTGTTGGCGCGAATCGCGGGGCCGGGCGGCCAAGAAATTTTTTGACTATTTCGTGCGCATCTGTATGATTCGATCATTATTTGGCGATCTTTATGTGACGCCTTAGATTTTAGGGGCGGATGAGGTGGAGGTAAGCGGTGGAAGAGCGGCGCGTTATTTTCGCGGGCATTGGGCTCGCAAATCGGCACAATTCTCGAATCGTCGAGCATGAACTCGACATGGTGCGAAGCGCGGAGCGTCCGGTCGCGAGTGTGCGGCCGCTCACGCGAATTCTCAACTGGCTGATGCCGTCGGGACGGCTGGTGGGTCCGCCGATGCGCTCGGTGGCGCGGGAACTCGAAGAGACCTACCCCGGCCGCGACAGCTGAGCACAGAGTCGGGGCTGCATCGTGCTTCGCCCGCGAGGAGGGAGCTTACGATGAGCGCGATATCGCGAATCTCGACCAATACGCCGTGGGAACCAATCGTCGGCTATTCGCGGCTGGTGAGGGTCGGCGACATTGTCGCCGTCTCGGGTACCACCGCCACCGACGAGCGTGGGCTAATCGTCGGCGCAGGACAGATGTACGTGCAGGCGCGCCAGGCGCTGGTCAATATTCGTGCCGCGCTCGAGCGCGCGGGGCTCGCGATGCATCACGTCATTCGCACGCGGATATTCGTCACCGACATGGGACGTTTTGCGGAAGCGGCGCGGGCGCACAAGGAATTCTTCGCTGACTCGCCTCCCGCGTCCACGATCGTTGAAGTGCGCCGCTTGGCTAATCCCGACATGATGATCGAGATCGAAGCCGACGCATACGCAGGCACCGCAAATAGCCAAACGGCGGGCAGCGTTGTCGCCACGACGGCGCCGAAGCCGGGAGCGGAGGCCAGGCCGAAGGCGGCGGCGAAGCCGCCGATGAAATCCGCAAAGAAGCCCGCTTCGAAAAAGCCCTCGCGCCGCAAGTAATCGCGCTCGAAAGACGCGGCTACGGTCCGAGCGCGGCGGAGCGGATTCCTTCGGCGCCGCTGGCGGAATGAAATGCGTTGGCGGCGGACGCGATATAGGGCTCGGGATAAACCCCGATCAAGATCGTAGCGAGCGCTGCCAGTCCGATTGCCGCCACCAGCGCAGGCCGCGCACTCAGGCGCTCAACTTCGACACCGCCCTCCTGCATATACATCGCGACCAGTACATAAAAGTAGTAATAGGCAGAGACTACACTATTGAGTACAGCGATTATTACCAGTCCGACGTATCCCTGATGCAGCGCCTCGCTGAAGATGTAGAACTTGCCAACGAAGCCGGCCATCGGAGGAACCCCGGTCAGCGACAACAGAAAGACAGCCATTGCGCCGGCGAGCAACGGCTGGCGCGCCGCCAGGCCGCGAAAGTCGCTAATCTGATTACCTACTTCGCCATGCCGTTCGAGCGCGATTACTACTGAGAACGCGCCGAGGTTTGTGAATGCATAGCCGAGAAGATAGTAAAGAATCGCCGGCCCCGATCGTACTCCCGCCGCCATGCCAAGCAACAGATAGCCCGCGTGCGCAATCGCCGAGTACGCAAGCATCCGCTTGATATTGGTCTGGACGACGGCGATTAGATTTCCGCCGGTCATCGTCAACGCCGCAACGACCCACAGCACTGTCTGCCAGTGCGCGCCGACGGCCGCAAAATCGACCATGAAGACGCGAATAAAGGCGGCGAACGCGGCGAGCTTCACGCCCACCGCCATGAAGGCGGTCACCGGAGTCGGCGCGCCCTCATAAACGTCCGGCGCCCACATATGAAAAGGCACTGCGGCGACCTTGAAGCCAAACCCGATCACCATCATGCCGATTCCGAGCAGCAGCAGCGGATTCGATCCCATCGCGCCTGAAGCAAGTGCGTCATGAATCGGGCCAAGCTTGATAGTGCCCGTCGCGCTGTACACCAGCGCGATTCCATAGAGCAGGAAACCGGTCGAGAACGCGCCCAGCAAGAAATATTTTATTGCCGCTTCATTCGATTTGGCGTTGCGACGCATGATTCCGGCCAGCACGTAAACCGTAATCGACATCGTCTCGAGACCGAGGAAGATGACTATCAGGTCGCCAGCCGCCGCCATCAGCATCATGCCGAGCACGGAAAACAGCAGCAACGAATAGTATTCGGCGCCGGGAATACGATTCTCGGCGGCGTAATCGAGCGACATCATCACGGTGAACATCGCGGTGATCAAAATCACCAGTTCGAAAAATGCCGAAAAACTGTCGACCGAGATCGCGCCCGCAAACGCGACACCGTACCGTCCCAGGATTCCAAGCGTGAATACGAACGCAACCGCGAGCGACGCCAGCGTCAGCAGCCCCAGCCCTTCGCTTTCGCTGTCGTCAACGCGCACTCCAGCCAGCAGCACCACCATCGCGGCCACGGTGACCACGACCAGCGGCAGGATTGGCAGCCAGACGAAGTTGATTGCGGCCGGGTTAAAAGGACTCATCGTGCGGGCGCCGCCATCTCGGGTTCGCGGTTTGGTGTCTGCCGAGCCGGCGAAAGAGCAGCCAGACGATTCGGCTGTCGTTCAAGCTCGAGACGAGCCTGCGTGACATTTGCTCTCGCGAGCATTGCAGTCACCGACGGTTCGATCCTGCCGATCACCGGACGCGGAAAAAGTCCCATGAACAGCATCAACGCGATCACCGGCACCATCACGGCAATCTCGCGACCGGTCAGATCGCCGATCGTTTCGTTCACCGCCCTGGTGATCGGTCCGAACATCACGCGCTCGTAGGTCCAGAGCATGTAGAGCGCACCCAGGATCACACCCACAACTGCGAAAACAGCAGCCAGCCTGATTCGCAGGAACGCCCCGAGCATGATCAGAAACTCGCCGACAAAGCCGTTGAGCCCGGGCAGGCCGATCGACGAGAGCATCACGACCATGAAGATTGCGGCGTAAACGGGCACGCGCTTCCACAGACCGCCGAACTCGGAAATCTCGCGCGTATGGCGCCGCATGTAGAGCATTCCAACCAGCAAAAATAATCCGCCGGTGGAAACGCCATGATTGAGCATCTGGTAAATCGCGCCATCGACACCCTCGGGGTTAAGCGCGAAAATTCCCAGCATCACAAACCCCAGGTGACTAACCGATGAGTATGCAATCAACCGCTTCAAGTCGGGCTGCATCATCGCGACCAACGCACCGTAGATGATCCCGATTATGGCGAGCGCCATGAACAGCGGAATCGCCTCGACCGCGACGGTGGGGAACAGCGGAATGGCGAAGCGCAGGAAGCCATAGGTGCCCATCTTGAGCATCACGCCGGCCAGAATGACCGAGCCGGCGGTCGGCGCGTTGGTGTGAGCATCGGGCAGCCAGGTATGCACCGGCCACATCGGCACCTTAATCGCAAATGCCAGCGCGAACGCCGCGAACAGCCAGCGGCCCTGGTTTACAGTGAGCGGCACTTCGTAGAGCAGGGGCAAATCGAAGCTGGTCCGGTTGAAATGCACGTGCGCCTGGTACACGAGGTACAGGATCGCGACCAGCATCAGCAGCGACCCAACCATCGTGAACAATACGAACTTGATGGCAGCGTAAACCCTGCGGCCGTGTCCCCAGATGCCGATCAGGAAGTACATCGGAATCAGCATCACTTCCCAAAACATATAAAACAGGAACAGATCGACCGCGAGCAGCGCGCCGAGCAGACCGGTCTCCAGCACGAGCATGAAGAAGCAGAACTCGCGCGGACGCTCCTCGATATCGCCGCCGCCGGAGTAAAGCAGCGACAGAGTAATCAAAATAGTAGTCAGAAGAACAAGAAACAGGCTAATGCCGTCGATACCGATATGGTATGTAATGCCGAATGCGGGAATCCAGTCATATTGTTCGGCGAGCTGGTAGTCCGCGACGTTCGGATTGAATTCCACCAGGACATAGAAACTCAGCGCCAGCGGAAGCAGCGAAAAAATGAACGCCGAGTTCCAAATCGCACGCTCTTCGCTCTGCATCAAAATGAACAGCGCGCCGATCAGCGGCAGGAAAATCAACG
>Ga0187879_10003312_pt1 | contig 10857 bp, 10 predicted proteins | sample June2016WEW_19_1_FD_132423 | JGI IMG/M metagenome (GOLD analysis project Ga0187879, IMG submission 132423) | Peatland microbial communities from SPRUCE experiment site at the Marcell Experimental Forest, Minnesota, USA - June2016WEW_19_10 | ecosystem: Environmental > Terrestrial > Soil >... | reverse complement strand
GCCGACAAGGTGCGGCCGGACAAAGCCGGCTCGACGTTCGAGGTCGTGGTGACCGACCGCACGCGCAACCGCTCGCGCCGCATGGGTCCTTTCCGCCTGCCGATGTTGGGTGAGCACAATGTGCAAAACGCCTTGGCCGCGATCGCCGTCGGTGTGGAGATGGAGATCGGCGATACCGTTCTTCGCGACGCGTTCCTCGGGTTCAAGGGTGTCAGGCGGCGCTTCACGCGCACCGGCGAGGCCGGCGGCATCACTGTCATCGACGACTACGGCCACCACCCGGTAGAGATCGCCGCCGTACTGAAAGCCGCCCGGCAGGCCGGCGCGCGCGATGTCGTGGCGGTGGTGCAACCGCACCGTTTCACGCGGTTGCAATCGCTGTTCAACGAGTTCTGCGCCTGTATGAACGACGCCGGTACTGTGATCGTCGCCGACGTCTACCCAGCAGGCGAGGCACCCATCCAAGGGATCGACCGCGATGCTTTGGTTGAAGGTATGCGCGCGCGCGGTCACCGCAGCGTCGTCCCGTTGCCGGCACCAGCCCGCCTCGCGGAGATGGTGCATGCCATCGCCAAACCGGGCGACTTCGTCGTCTGCCTCGGCGCTGGTTCGATCACGCAATGGGCTGCCGGTTTACCCGCCGAACTGACCGCGTTGCAGGCCAATGCTCGGCGTGGAGGTGGGACATGACGGCCGCCGCAGTCCGCAAGGATTTGCCTTTGATCGAGCCGGGTTTGCTGCCAATCCGCGGACGCGTCCAGGCGGATGCCCCACTTGCGCCGTTCACCTGGTTCCGCGCCGGGGGCCATGCCGAGTTCCTCGTCCGGCCAGCCGATGCCGCCGACCTTGCCACGTTGCTGCTGGCGTTACCGGCAACCACGCCGGTGCAGGTGATCGGCGCCGCGTCCAACCTGATTGTTCGTGACGGTGGTCTGCCGGGAGTGACAATCCGCCTCGCGCGAGGCTTTTCGGCTATCGCGGTTGAGCCTGATGGCGTCATTGCCGGTGCTGCCGCGCTCGACCTGACAGTGGCAGAAACCGCTGCCGCGGCCGGCCTGACCGGGCTTGAATTTCTGTCCGGTATTCCCGGCACCATCGGCGGCGCGGTCGCCATGAACGCTGGCGCGTATGGCGGCGAAATGGCGCACGTTCTCTCCTGGGCCGATTGTGTGACGCGGGATGGAGAAAGGCGCCGCCTGTCCTCGACCGATCTGGCATTCGGCTATCGCCATGCCAGCGTCCCGCCGGGTAGTGTGATCACCCGCGTGCGGCTGGCGGCGAAGCCCGGTGCGACCCCGGTGATCGCGGCAAAGATGGCTGAAATCCGGGCCGCGCGAGAGGCCTCGCAGCCGGTACGCGCGCGCACCGGCGGGTCCACGTTCCGCAATCCGGATGGCGGCATGAAGGCCTGGGAACTGATCGACGCCGCGGGGTGCCGTGGTCTCAGCGTCGGCGGCGCGGTGGTGTCGGAAAAACACTGCAACTTCCTCATCAACACCGGCACCGCGACTGCTGCCGACATTGAGGGTCTGGGCGAGCAAGTTCGCCGCCGGGTCAAAGCGACCACCGGGGTCACGCTGGAATGGGAAATCCGCCGAATTGGTGTGCCCGCCAGGACTGCGGAGCCTCGCCCATGACGCGCGTCGCAGTCCTTTATGGCGGCATCTCCAACGAACGCGAGGTCAGCCTGTCGTCCGGCCTACAGGTTGCCGCCGCTTTGCGTGAAGCGGGTTACCACGTTGCGCTGATCGACGTGACCGACGATTTGCCGGCGTTGCTTACCGCCCTGACGCCCAAACCCGATGCGGTATTCAACGCTTTGCATGGACGCTTTGGCGAGGATGGCGCGATCCAGGGCGTGCTCGACTGGTTAGGCATTCCTTACACGCACTCCGGCGTCCGGGCCTCGGCGATAGCGATGGACAAGCAGGTCTCCAAGGCGATGTTCAGTGCCGCGGGCCTGCCGGTTGCCAAAGGCGAGATCATTCCCGTCGAGGAGTTGTTGGTCGCCGATCCAATGCCGTTGCCGTACGTCATCAAGCCGGTTAGCGAGGGATCGTCGGTCGGCGTTGAAATCATCCGTCAAGGCGACAACCGCCGTGCCGCGGTGGCGCAGGCCTGGCGGTTCGGCCGATCCGCGATGGTCGAAGAGTTCATTCCCGGTCGCGAACTGACCGTCAGCGTCATGGGCGATCGTGCGCTGGCGGTGACCGACATCATCGCCGACGCCGGCACGTTTTACGATTACGAATCGAAATACGCCGACGGCGGTTCGCATCATATCATTCCGGCTGAAATAGATCCTACCATCTACGCCCGCGCCCTGGAGGTGGCACTGCGGGCGCACAAGGTGATCGGTTGCCGCGGCGCCACCCGCTGCGACTTCCGTTATGATGACACAAAGGGTGAGCCAGGCCGGCTGGTGCTGCTGGAAATCAACACGCAGCCAGGTTTGACCCCGACCTCATTGTTACCGGAACAGGCTGCGTACCTTGGCATCAATTTCCCGCGCCTGTGCGCCTGGATGGTGGAACACGCGACATGCCGGGAGGGAACCTGACCATGGCAGGCCGCAGAGCCTCCGTCACCGATCGCCCGCCAACCTGGAAACTGTTCCTGCGCCGTCAGCGCTGGATGGTGCGTCCGTTTGCATGGTTTTGCGTGGGACTCGCAGCCACCGCGGCAGGCGTGGTGTTGTTGCGCAATGCACAGCCGGGCAGCAGCATTGCCTCGGTGCGGGAGAAGATCGGCGTGCTAACCGCCAATGCCGGCATGCGCATTACCGACATCATCATCGAAGGTCGCGCCAACACTCCGGAACCGGTCCTGCGTGCTGCTCTGGGCTTTAGCAAAGGCGACCCTATCATCGGCTTCTCGCTCGAGCAGGCGCGGATGCGGATCGAAAAGTTGCCGTGGGTGGCACATGCGACGGTGGAACGTCGCCTGCCTGGCACCATCGTCGTGGCGTTGTCAGAGCGCCGGCCGTTCGCCATTTGGCAGAATCAGGGTCGATATGTGCTGATCGACCGTGACGGGCAGCCGGTCACCGACGAACAGGTTGCCAAATTCCGCGATCTGCCGTTGATCGTCGGGCCCGGTGCGCCCGAAGCAGCGCGCGTGTTGCTGGACGCGCTGACCGACCGACCGGCAATCCAGAGCCGGGTCGTCGCTGCGATGCGGATCAGCGAGCGCCGCTGGAATCTGCGGATGAAGAACGGCACCGATATCTTGTTGCCGGAAGGCCATGAAGTCGAGGCGCTCGATCGACTGTTGCAATTGCAACAAGAGACTGCGCTGCTCGATCGCCCGCTGGAGGCGATCGATATGCGTCTGGGTGACCGGCTCGTGCTGCGGCCCCAGCCGGGTTCAGGGGCCAACCCATCCGACAAATCCGCCTCGCCGCCAGTGCCGCCGAAGAAGCCAACTTAGGAGCACGCGACCGATGAACGACAATCCGCACCGCGTGCTGACCCACGATACCGGCCCCCCGGAACCGGACCGTTCGCGGCCACATCGGTCGGGTACATTCGGCGTGCTGGATATCGGCACGACCAAGATCGCCTGCCTGATCGCGCGTGTCGACAGCGATGGTGATCTGCGCGTGCTTGGCTGTGACTGGCGCCAGGGTCTCGGCGTGCGCGGCGGCAGTATTGTCGATCTGGAAAAGGCCGAGCGCGCGATCCGCGCCTGCGTTGGGCAGGCCGAAAACATGGCCGATACCAGGCTACGCGACGTCATCGTCAACCTGACCTGTGGCCAACCCGATTCGCGAATCTACAACGTGAAATGGTCACTCGATGCGCCGGCGGAAGGACGTCCGGTGACCGATCACGACGTCAGAGGCGTGTTGCGTGAGGGCCGCCATCTCTCGTACTCCGAAGGCCGCGAACCCGTCCATGTGATCCCGCTGACATTTGCGCTGGACGATACCGACCATGTCGTCGATCCGCGTGGATTGTATTGCTCCACTCTGGACGCGAGGCTGCACGTGATCGACGTTTCAGCATCGTCACTGCGTTCAATGGAAGCCTGTCTGCGCAACTGCGATCTTGAAATCGAGGCGATCGTTTCGGCGCCGATGGCAGCCGGAATGTCGACATTGGTGGATGACGAGCGAGAAATCGGTTGCACCGTCATCGACATGGGCGGCGGCACTACCAACGTCGCCACGTTTTTCGAAAATCAATTGATCCACACGGCGCAAATTCGCATCGGCGGGTTGCACGTGACGAGCGATCTGGCGAAGGGTCTGTCGACGCCGCTGGCGCATGCGGAACGGTTGAAGACGTTGTGGGGCAATGTCGAAGCCAGCCCGGACGATGACCGTGACATGCTGCCGGTGCCGCGGGTGGGCGAGGCAGACCATCATTTGGCAAAAGTCCCGCGCAGCATGGTGGTCAACATCATTCGTCCGCGCATTGAAGAGACGTTGGAAAGTGTGCGTGACAAGCTGGCGGAGTCCGGACTGTCGCATGCCACCGGCAATCGCATTGTACTGACCGGCGGTGCCTGCCAGTTGCCGGGACTGCAGCATCTCGCGTCGCGCATTCTCGGCCATGATGTGCGAGTTGGCCGGCCGCAGTCGATTCGCGGCATGCCTGAAATCTTTACCGGCCCGGCATTTGCCACTGTTACCGGCCTTTTGAACTGGGCCGCCGCGCAAGGCGGAACGTTCCATCAAATCGATCCAAGACGCGGCGGTCGCCAGAGCTGGTTCCACCGCCTCGTCAACTTCATCAGAGATCGGGTGTGATGGCTTGTAGCGAATCCGTTTTTTCGTCTTACAAGGACTTCGATCGTCCACGGGGAAGGACTTCAGAATGACCCTGAACCTGAATACGCCGCAACAAATGCACACTGACTTCACCCCGCGAATCACTGTGATCGGTGTTGGCGGTGGTGGCACCAATGCTGTGGATAACATGATCGCGGCGAATCTGCGTGGTGTGGATTTTGTTGTTGCCAATACCGACGCGCAGCAACTGATGCACAGTAAGGCCGATCGCCGCGTGCAGCTTGGGCCGCATTTGACGCAGGGTCTTGGCGCCGGTGCAAAGCCCGACGTTGGTCGCGCTGCGGCCGAGGAAGCGTCGGATGAACTCTACCGCCACCTGGACGGCACCCACATGGTGTTCATCACCGCAGGAATGGGGGTGGCACTGGTACGGGCGCTGCTCCGGTCATTGCCCGCATGGCGAAAGAGCGCGGCATCCTCACCGTTGGTGTCGTAACAAAGCCATTCGGCTTCGAGGGTGCGCGGCGTGCGCGGGCGGCCGACGAAGGCATCCATGAGCTGCAGCAATATGTCGATACACTGATTGTCATTCCTAATCAGAACCTGTTCCATATGGCTAACGAACGCACGACCTGGAAGGAAGCGTTCAAAATGGCCGATCAGGTGCTGTACATGGGTGTCCGCGGCGTCACCGACCTGATGATGGTGCACGGCCAGATCAACCTCGACTTCAATGACATCAAGACGGTCATGGCCGAGATGGGCAAAGCCATGATGGGGACCGGTGAGGCTGAGGGTGAGGATCGTGCCAAACGGGCGGCCGAAGCCGCGATCAACAACCCTCTGCTGGAAGAAACCAGCATGGCTGGCGCTCGCGGTCTGTTGATCAACATCACCGGCGGCGATGATCTGACGCTGTTCGAGGTCGATCAGGCGGTCAGCACGGTGCGCGAACAGGTCGACGAAGAGGCAAATGTGCTGTTTGGGTCGGCGACCGATCCGTCTTTGGAAGGCCGCATCCGGGTCTCAGTGGTTGCGACCGGCATCGATGGACCGCAATCTCAGGAGCAGGCGCGACCGAAGTTGGTGGCGGTCGGCGGCGGCGCGGCATACGCAGAACCGCAGCCAATTCCGCTACCGGTGGGCGGCGCGCCCGTGACCGTTGGTGCAACGGCACCTCAGGTACAGATGATGGATCCGCGGACGCAACAAAGCTCCAACGTGACCACGCTGCGTCAGCAGACGATCCAGCAAGGTCGGGTCATCATTCCGGATCCGATGCCGTATCCGGATGACCCGGCCGAGCAGCGGCGCGCATCGCAAGATGCCGTGCCAGGCAATGCACCGTCGGCGAAACAGCCGTCCGGCCTGTTTGCGCATGCTCCAGGAACCGTGCCTGTGGAACCGGTCCCGGCCCAGGGTGCGGGCGAGTCAATGACGCGGTCGTTGTTCCAGCATGCGACCGGATTATTCCGCAAGCGCCCGGCATTCGCTCCGGCTCCGGACGTCATCGTCAGGCGGCGCGAGCCGGTGGCGGTAGAAGCGGTGCAAATTGCACCTGCCGGCGAACTGGTTATGGAGGCTGAGCGGCCGATCGATCGCCGTGCCACTGCGTTGGACGAGAGCGGATTGGACATTCCTGCCTTTTTGCGCCGGCAATCGTCGTCGGCGTAAGTCGTTCGCCTATCCCGCGCGGTTTCGATGCCAATCGGCTGCGCGGGGAATCGGCAGTCCAAGTGTTTCCCGCAATGTTGTGCCTGCATAGTCTTTGTGGAACAGGCCACGCCGTTGCAGTTCCGGCACGAGCAACCGAACGACGTCTTCATATGAGCCTGGCATGTGCGTCGCGGCGAGGACGAAGCCGTCGCAGGCCGGTGCAGCGAACCACTCCTCCATCTGATCGGCCACCTGTTTGGGCGTACCGACGAACATCTTGTGTTCCTTTACCGTGCCGCGACCGGAGACTTCGACGAAGTCTCGCACCGTCGGATTCTTTTTGCCGGAGAACTGCACTACGCGGTCGCGGAAACCGTGCCAGCTTAATTCGGCCAGTTCCTCATCGCTGAACGGTTCGTCGTACGGCTTCTTCGAAAAGTCATAATTGGTGACTTCTGAAATCAGCACAAGTGCATCGATCGGTCGTGCCGTCGCCTCGACAATCGCCCGCTTTTCCTGGGCCGCAGTTTCGGTTTCCGCGACACACACATAACAAGCTGGTGCGACGTGAACTGCGGCCGGATCGCGTCCCGCGGCGGCAACCGCGGCTTTGAATGACGCGTAGTGTTTCTTGCCGGCTTCCAGGTTGTGGTGAATGACGAATACCAACTCGGCCCATCGCGCGGCAAATTCCTGGCCTCGGCCCGACTGGCCGGCCTGGATCAACACCGGATGTCCTTGCGGCGACCGCGGCACGCTGAACGGTCCACGCGAACTGAACCATGGTCCGTTGTGGTCCAGCCGATGCACTTTGCTGGCATCGGCGAAGCGATTGCCTTCCTTGTCCAGGATCAGCGCATCGTCTTCCCAGGTATTCCAATGGCCCATGACAACGTCCATGAACTCGTCCGCGCGGTCATAGCGGGTGTCGTGCTCCAGGTGCTTTTCGCCACCGAAGTTCAGTGCCTCACCGCTGTTGAGCGACGTGACGATGTTCCATGCTGCGCGCCCCTTCAGCATCAGATCTATCGACGCGAAGACTCGGGCCACGTGATACGGCTCGTAATAGGTCGTAGAATATGTGGCGCCCAGACCGAGGCGCGTCGTCGCCATACCCATCGCCATGAGGACTGTGCATGGATCCAACTTCACCGCGCGCACGCCCGCATTGATCGCTTCGGCGTGGTTGTCGGTATAGCGGTCCGGCAGCGCGAGACGATCGTCGAAGAACGCCATCTGGATCTTGCCTTCTTCCAGCACGCGGGCGATTCGCTGGTAATATTCCGGCGTCAGAAAATCCAGCATTGTCGCAGGATGCCGCCACGACCCAGGCAAATTGGAACAGTTCTGCGCCTGCAAAAACGCGATCAGCGTCATCATTCGGGAAGCCATGAACAAAACTCGCTTTCAGATGGGCAGATCGACATCCAGCAACGGCGCGTGCTGCTGGCAGCCATAGACATCGGTATCGCCAAAGTCGCCCGATGGTACAAGTCGCGGCAGCGTCGCCTTGAACGCAAAGGCGGCGTCGTAGGGAGTGAACAGCACGTGCTGTTCCGGAACGTTGTAAAGCCGGGCGAACAATGCGGGACACAGCACGCCGGTGGCCTTGACCCGGCGGAACGTCTCGGCGTCATCGAATACCACGTCGATCGTCAGTTCGAACGGCCCGGCGTTCTTGCTTTTGCAGACGCGGGCGACATCGCGGATCAGGGCCATGTCAAACTGTCTCATACTCGATTGGGAACAGCTCAGTGGGATCGTCCAGTTCCGCCACATGGAACACGCTGAACCGGTAAACCGGCCCGACGTCGATGTCCGAGGGAGAGAACGGAAACGCCATATTCCCCTCACGGCACAACCGGCCCGGGAAATCGGTATGCAGCATGTTGGTCCGCGCCATGCCGAGTACCGCGCTGGCGATTTCCTGATTGTCGCGCGCCACGACCTCGATCACGAAGCCTAATTCATGCGGCAGCGCGTTGCGCGACGGCTCTCGTGTGCCCATCACGCCGTCGCGGCCATAAACCCGGATGCCGAGTTGATACGAGTCGGGCGTTGCCCCGAATGCCGCCGCCTTGGTCGTCACTTCCGCACGCACACTGTCGAGGAAATCGTCCAATCGCCCGATCAGCAATGGATCGCGCGTGCCGCACACGCAGATCGCGCGATAGCCGGCCAGCTCCACGCCCTCGAGTTTGACCGTGTAGCGATCGGCTGGGTTCCAGCGCATGCCGCTGATGCGCACTGCTCGGTCGGTGACCGCTTCGAACCGGCAATCCGATGTATCGAGCATCCCGCCTGGTTCGACATGGTGAATCGGACTGCTGTTCTCATGCAGGCTGTGATTGGCGATCGACAGCGGTGTGCATCGGCGCGCCGGATTGGTCGGCTCGCATTCGATATGATCGTCCCGCACCGTCACAAACAGCGAATCGTGCCCTTTTGGGACCGATGGTGTGGCGCCGCATTCCAGCATCTTGCCGGCATACCAGCCGGGCGCAGGGGGCAATTGTGCACGGGTCACCGCCGCCGCCCATGGTGCCGGATCGGACGCCCGTCCCGCCAGCACGATCTGAGCCCCCGCATCCAATGCGGTGATGAACGGCTCGGGCCCCATCATTCCGACGATCCGGGTCGCCCGGTCGATCGTCGCGTCGGTCAACGGCGCCTGATGCGCCAGCCCGTGGATCGTGCCGGCGGCGACGCGCCGCTTCAGGTCTGCTTTGTCCTGTTCGGCATGGATGGTGGCCATTTTGAAGTTCAGCCCTTCTTCACGGGCGATCTCGCGCACCATCGACACCACCAGCGCCAAATGCGGTTCGCCTCCCGCGCCGCCGCAGGTGCCAATGACCATCGGAATTTTGCGTTCGATCGCCGCTAACAACATCAGCCGCAGGTCCCGCCGGATCGCGATCGGCGAGCAAAATGGTTTGCCGGATCCAAGATAATGCGGCCCAGGATCGACGGACCCGCCATCGACGCCGATGACGTGGGGATTGCGGGTGAGGCCAGCTTGCAATGACGCCTCCGGGAAACCGTAGCCGAGAATGGCGCTGGTCGACAGCAAACGGATTTCCTTGCTCATCGGCGATCGTTCCTCTCCCTTGTACCGGCCCAGATCGAATGCACCCGATATGGCGCCAGACCGCAAGGGTCAGCGTTTCCGGAACGCCACCTCCGCATCCAACGCCGCTGCAAACGCCTCCAGCGTGTGCTTCACATCGTCCGCATCGTGCACGGTGGAGACGTAGAACTTGGTGTCGCCTTTCAGCACGCCCTGGCTACGCAACGCCGCATTGAAGCGCCGCAATGCTTCAGAATCCTGCTGCAGGCCAGATCGGTAGTCGAAGATCTCACCTTCCGCGAAGATGATATCAAACAGCACCGGCTCGCCGATCACCTGCGCCGGCAATCCGCGCTCACCGATCATTCCGGCCAACCCATCCATTAAACGTCGCCCGGTGGCGAAAACGCGATCATAAGTCCCTGCCTCGCGCAACACCTCCAACGTCGCGAGGCCCGCGACTGAAGCAATTGGATTGCCTGAGAGTGTGCCGATCTGCGGCAATACGTTGTCGCCGACCTCGCTGCGATCGAAGTGACGCATGATGTCGGCGCGTCCACAAAGGGCCGCCAAAGGAAAGCCGCCCGCGACGATCTTCCCCAGTGTGCAAATGTCTGGAATAACCCCATAATATTCTTGCGCACCACCATAGGCAAAGCGGAACCCGGTCACGATCTCATCGAAGATCAGCGGGATGCCGCATTCTGCCGTTACCGCGCGCAACGCTTCCAGGAACCCCGGACGCGGCCTCAATAAACGCTGGAACGGCTCCACGATCACGGCCGCCAACTCCTCACGATGCTCGCGAATCAAACTGGCTGCAAGGTCGGCGTCGTTGAACGGCGCAATCAGCATATCGCCCGACACTGACCGAGGAATTCCCGGCCCGTCTGGCACCGCCTGGGGAAAATTCCCTGGCCGCTTCGGTGCCAGGCTTTGCAGGCTGTATTCGCTCATGCCGTGAAAGCCGCCCTCGAATTTCATCACCTTGTCACGGCCGCGGAACGCGCGCGCGACTCGCATCGCGTAAACATCTGCCTCAGTACCGGTGCTGGTGAATCGCACCTTGTCGGCGCATGGCACGGCATCGACAATGGCGGCGGCGAGGCGAATCCCCGGCTCACTATTGGCGAAGAATGTCACGCCGCGCGGGATTTGTGCTTGTACGGCAGCCACGACATCCGGATGCGCATGACCAATGAACATCGGACCGGATCCCAACAGAAAATCGACATATTCGTTTCCGGAGACGTCCCAGACCCGGCCGGCGCGACCTTCGCCGATCACGATATCCGATGAAAGATTTCCGAAACTTCCGCCCGGCAGTACACGCCGAGCCAACGCAACCAGGGCCAGTTCCTGCTCATTGCGTGAAATTTCCGTCATTGTCGGTCTCCTC
>Ga0187879_10003306_pt1 | contig 10866 bp, 7 predicted proteins | sample June2016WEW_19_1_FD_132423 | JGI IMG/M metagenome (GOLD analysis project Ga0187879, IMG submission 132423) | Peatland microbial communities from SPRUCE experiment site at the Marcell Experimental Forest, Minnesota, USA - June2016WEW_19_10 | ecosystem: Environmental > Terrestrial > Soil >... | reverse complement strand
CGCAGCAGCAGAAATGTCATCGCCAGCCCCGGGGTCGGCATCAACGCCGCGACGATCAGCATGACGTTCGACGGCAGATGGCTGAACACCATCGTGTTGATCCGGCCGAACCGCGCCGAAAGCGCCGACGAAATAAACTGTGAAAACGAGCCAAGCAGTCCGGCCGCGAAAAAAAACGTGCCCGCCACTTGAACCGAGAGGTTGAAGCGCCGAAACAACCACAGCGCCAGCAGCGACTGAATTACGAATCCGCCGCCGAGCGAGTCGAGACTGAACAGCGCCGAGAGCCGCAGCACGATTGCCCGCGACTTCGCCAGCGGCGCGGACCTGGCGGGCTGGCGCTCGACTTCGACGGCCGGGGAGAGACGCCGATAAACCGCGAACGCAATCACCGCGATGATCGAGTATGCGACGAAGCCCGACCGCAGCGCCGGCGCGAGCGCCCATCCATGGCGCGCCGCGAGGATCGCCGGCACGCCACTGGCCAGCGCGCCAAACGCACCAGCCGTCGCGCCCGCAACATTGTACAGCGCGAACATCGCGGTCAGATCGCGAGGCTCTGCGGCCTCGGCCAACGCCGCCTGTTCGACGGGCAGAAACAGGCTGACGTCGCCAGCCGATGGATTCAGCGTGCCGACGACCGCCACCACGAACAGCAGCCAGAAGCTCTCCGTGGTGGCGAATCCTATCCCCGTTGCCAGCATCAGCGCGCACGCCGCAAGCAGGACTCGACGCCGGCCCAGCCGATCGGTGGCCAGCCCCACCCATAGCGTTAACGCCGCCGAGCCCAGCAGCGTGCCAAACACGATTGCGCCGACGCGGAGCGGATTGAAGCCGATCGCGGTCAGGTAACTTGGCAACAATATGCTGACTGCCCCGTCGGCAAGGCCGCGCAGCGCGCGTGTCGCCAGCAGCAGCTTGGCGTCAGTCGTAGCGCTGCGCGGGAACCATCGACTGATCGGACTCACCCTCATCTGGCCGAAACCTAACCCCCTAGCCCTTCCCAACGTGGGAAGCGGAACAATCGCATTGAGATGGTCTATAAGGCGCGCGCCGCCAAGGGAAGCCAATAGCATAACGCTCTGTTCGCCGATCCGCTGCTTGTGGCATACTCGTGGCCTCTGCGCGTGTTTTGGGGAGCAATCGTCCACGGCCATCCGAAGGGAAAACTTGATGCGCGTCGAAATCAGCGATGGCGTCATATGGCGGGATCTCGGCGGCGACGTAGTCATCCTGAACGTCGAAACCGGCATCTACTTCGGCCTCGACGGCTCGGGTGGCCAGATATGGCGCGAACTCGTCGAACACGGTTCCATTGAGAAAACCTTCGCGTCGCTAAAGCAGCAGTTCGATGCCGAGCCCGACGAATTACGCCGCGACCTCGACGCTCTCGTGGATCAACTTGTCGAAAAGAGACTCGTGCATCTGATCGCCGAACGCAAAGGTCGTTTGCGATGACGCCGAGGCTGGAGGCATCGGGCCGTCACCTCGGCGCTTCGATCTAATGAGCGGCATCGCGGTCCTCTATCAATGGGACGGTGCTCCAGCAGACCGCTCGACCGTCGAGCGGATGATTGAGGTCATCCCGTACCGCTCGGTTGACGGCTTCGGCGTATGGGGCAACGGCCCGGTCGCAATTGGGCATGCAAAGCTCCAGACGACGCCCGAAGCTTCGGCCGAGACCAGCCCGTTCGTGGACGAAGCCAGCGGGCTCGTTCTATCGATGGACGGGCGGGTGGATAACCACGACGAACTCGCGGCGGAGTTGAACTCGCATGGTCATCGTGTTCGCACGGGCACTGACGCAGAGATCATGCTTCGCGCCTGGCAGCGCTGGGGTGCCGAGGCGCCTGCGAGAGTCATAGGCGATTTCGCGTTCGCCTTATGGGACCCATCGAAGCGGACGCTCTTCTGTGCCCGGGATCCTCTAGGAGTGAAGAGCTTCTACTACTTCAATGGCCCGGGGTTCTTTCTGTGCGCCTCGGAGCTTCATCAACTGTTCCAGGATCCAAGGGTCGTACAAAGACCGAACGAGCCTGCTGTAGCCGAGATGCTGGTGAGGCTCCCGGTTGATCGCGAGGAGACACTCTTCGAAGGTATCCGCCGCCTCGAGCCCGCGCATTATCTGAGCGTGAGCGCGCGTGGCGTGGAACGCCGGCGCTATTACGATCTGGACGCCTCACGGGAGATCACCTATCGGAGCGACGACGAATACTCCGATCATTTTCTCTCACTGTTCAAGGAGGTGATGCGATGCCACCTTCGCAGCAACAAGGGAGTCGCCTCGGACCTGAGTGGCGGGCTTGATTCCGGATCGATTGTCTGTGTGACCGAACAACTACGCCGCGACGGCGAAGTGCAACTCCCGAATTTTGAGACCTTCACGGTTCGCTTCGACACCGGACCCGCGGCCGAGGCTGAGTACGTCGAAGAGGTCTTGCATAAGTATCCTCATCGCCATACCTACGTTCCTCCAGGCATGGCCCCGCTCGGCCAACTCATTGCCCAGGTTGCGCACTACCTGGACCTTCCGGATTTTCCCAACTCTGTATGCGCCGATTACACGCCGCTGCTTGGCAATCGTAACGACCTGAGAGTTCGGCTGACCGGTCTGGGCGGCGACGAGTGGTTTGGCTCGACCTACGCTGCATACGCCGACCTGTTGAAGCAGTTTCGCATCGTCGCGCTGTTGCGCACGCTGCGGATTGATCGAAACCAACCGGCCGGATTCGCGCCTTTTCCGGGCTATGCCAATGCTCTGGTGCGGTATGGAGTCTTGCCACTCGTGCCCTACCGCCTCAAAGCGGCGCTCAGGCCATGGCTGCGTCGCCCGCCCGAGCCTCCCGCGCTGGTCGTACCCGCGTTCGCGGCCAGGATGAAACTCATGGACCGGCTGTCTGCGAGGCAGCCGTGGCCCCGATGCCGCAGCTTCGCGCAGCAGCTCCTCTACCAGGGCTACTCGTCCGGATGGCTCTCGTACGCGCTCGAGATGGACGCGCGCTGGACCGCGGGCTTTCGACTGGAGGGACGCAGTCCCTTGCTGGACCGCCGGATACTCGAGTTTGCCTTCGCCATACCTGATAACCAGCGCTTCAGGCCCGGCGTTAGCAAGTTCGTGTTGCGCAATTCGATGCGCGGAATCCTGCCGGAGCGAATCCGGCGGCGGTCTTCCAAGGCTGACCTGACGGAGTTACACCCGATGGCGCTAATCGCGCTTGGTGGAGAGCGGCTGTTCGATCGCCTCAACGTCGTCAAAAACGGATGGGTCGACGGAGTTGCTGTGCGCAGGCTCTACCGCTCGATGGCTGAGGCGTTTTCGCGCCGCGATCCCTCCTACATGGAGAATGTCCTGGAACTATGGAATATCTTTGCGGTCGAACTCTGGCTCAACGTGGTGTTTCTCGGTATCAGCGAGCCTTTCAAGCACATAACCGAAACCAGCGCAGCGGCTTTGTGACGATCGTCGCTGCGCTATTCGCGCTGTAAACGCTGTCGCAACGTAAGGCAGAGCGAACTGAAATGGAACGAGTAAAATGTCTTTGATGCTGGATGAGCATCGCCTGTATCTTTCCGACCTGACCCGAACCTCATTGTTTCGACGGGCGATCAACGCGGTGGTCAAGCCGGGCGATGTCGTGCTCGACATCGGCTGTGGAACTGGGGTGCTTGGCCTGCTCGCGATGAAGGCCGGAGCCGCAAGGGTGTACCAGATTGACCAATCGCCCATGATCCAGGTCGCCCGCGACGTGGCATCTGCCAATGGTTACGGGCAAAGCACGATCGGGATTCACGAACGCTCCGGTCGTGCCAAGCTTCCCGAAAAGGCCGACGTCGTCGTTGCCGATCAGCTGAGCCACTTCGGAATTGGCGCCGGGATGCCCGAGGTATTCAACGACGCCCGCCGGCGTCTCCTCAAGCCGGGCGCCCGCGCGATCCCTCGACGCATCGAACTCTTCGTCGTCCCGGTGAATTTCCCCGACATGTGGCGCATCGCCAGCTTCTGGGACAAACGCCATGCGGGGCTGAAGATGTCGTCGGCACGCAGTATTGCATTCAATACCGTTTACCCCAGCGAGAAGAGCCCGCGCCGGATGCTGGGCAAACCCGCGCGGATGTTCAGCTTTGACCTTACGGAGCTGACGCCGGAACGTTTCTCTGCCAAGGCCGCGATCGAGGTTTCAGCGGCCGGCGTTATGCACGGTCTCAGCGGATGGTTCGTTGCCGAACTGGCGCCGGGCGTGATCATGACCAATTCGCCCTTTCGCAAAAGCCGAATCCAACGGTCCGCCGCGTTCTTTCCGGTCGAGAAGCCTTTAGCGCTGAGCAAGGGGGATCGCCTGGATATCACGATGACTGCTATCAGCACGCAGAACCTCCTTAGCTGGAAGGTGGAGGTCTTCAATACCAAGGGTAGGGAAAAAGCACGGTATGTTCATTCCACGCTCAAGGGAATGTCACTCATGCCTGAAGAATTGGCGAAGACACGACCAGACTTTGTGCCACGGCTGTCGGATTGGGGTGCGGCGCGAAGATCAGTGATGAACCTGGCCGATGGAACACGTATACTGGCCGAAATAGAAAGGGAAATGCTCCGACTTCACTCGGATCTTTTCCCATCAATAGCCCATGCGTCGGAGTACGTCACCAAGGTTCTCATGACTGACTTGACCTAGGTCGTCGTCTTGCATACGCTGAGTGCGCGTTTCGAATTAGGTAGCGCATCCGTATCTTGACCAGCTTCGGCGAATCAGGAAGGGCTACGTCGGTTGCAACAAGCGTAAGTATCTTATATAAAGTAACCTGACGTTCTGATGCGAGGCGAGATGCAATTGGAGTTTAGGGGTTGGAGATGACCAAAAAAATTAAGATAGACGGGCAGAAGCCTCGGACGCAGAGCGTCAAGAAACCTTATGCCCGTCCTCATCTCGTAGAGTACGGCAACGTGGCAAAGCTCACAGCTTCGGGTGGGACTGCTACTCCGGTTGACTCCATGTCAGGCATGACCGGACCCCCGATGTGACCTCCGAACCTGCGAGCCAGCAGATCGTCTGATTTCCAATCGAGGTTCGTTATCCGGCTGATTGCGCGTTGTCAATATCACAGTCGGCTGCGGTGCCTGCGCAAGAGAGCCGGCACAATCGGGCGTTGAGGCAAATCGAACGGTCTCAACCGGAAATTTCCTGGGCGTCGCGAACCGTCACTGACCCAAGCAAAACACCGATCCCGGTCTTTCGACAGCACGCTTACGGGCTGCGAATCGTTACAGACATCCCGCTTCCGGAGCTTGCCGCAATTCGGGTGTCGTCGGTCAGGTCGGCGATTCGTGCGACTCTTGGCGGCCGCTTTCAGCGCATCCGCCTCAATCCCCGATGGTACCTGCGTTCGCGGCTTCCAGGCGGCGGGACTTGGCTGCGCTGCGGCAAGACCGAGGGTGGCTACGTACTCTCCTTTGCTAACATCGCCGACTTTATCATTGACAGCTCCGGAAGCCAGGTAGTCTGCTGCAACGCGAGCAGCGACGTTAGCCTCGAGACCATTCGTCATCTCCTGATTGACCAGGTGCTTGCGCTGATCGTAAACCTGCGCGGCCGGGAGGCCCTGCACGCTACTGCGGTCGCGACGCACAGCGGCGTTTGCGCATTCACGGGGCCCGCAGGGTCGGGCAAGTCAACGCTCGCCGCGAGCTTCGTCCTATCGGGATATCCGCTGGTCTGCGATGATTGCCTGGCGCTTTCCGAAGGTAAAACGATTACGGCGCTCCCCGGTTATCCGGGCCTGCGGCTGTGGGATGATTCGATACGCGCGCTCGGCGCAAGTTCACGGAATCTGAAGCCGGTTGCGCACTATACGACGAAATCGCGCTGGCAAGACCACTCGCGACGCGCCGACTTCTGCTCGACGACACGCCGACTCGCGCGCATCTATCTGCTCGAGCGCGCGCGATCGAGCAAACGCGCAGCCCGCGTCCTGATCGAGGAGCTCGCTCCCGGCGAGGCGCTGATGGGGCTGGTCAAGGCGGCCTACAGGCTCGACATCACCGACCAAGCGATGCTGACGCGTCAGTTCCAGTTCCTGTCCCGCGTCGCCGAGCGCGTCCCGGTCAAACGCCTGATCGTGCCCAACGAATTTTCCGCACTCTCCGATGTAAGACAGGCGGTGCTGCGCGACTTGAGCAATCGCCGGCCGCCCCGCTGAGCGCTATACCGGGGCGATAGATTTCTCAGCAAAAAAAAGCTCCGCGGGTCGCAGGACCCGCGGAGCCATCAAACGATCATGACTCAAGCCTGAAATTTTCCAGCGCCGATCAGAACGTGACCAGCGGAATGCAGGCGGGACTCGACACGCCGTCGGCGTTGGCCGTGCCCCAGTCATTGCCGACCCACTGATTGTCGCCGCACGTGCTGCTCGCGTCGTGGAGATCGTAGCCGCTTGTTACACCATTGCCCGATGCCTTGATGAGGTAGACCACATCATCAGTGGTCTTTTCACTTGCATCCAGGAAAATTCCGTCACCCTGGTTACCGGTGACCGCGGGTGTAGTAGTCGTCCCTATGGGCGCATCGCCCACCCGAACATCGGAATTGGAGCCGCAACCAGACGTGCAGCCTACGTGAACACCAGCGCCGCCGTTATCCGTCGCTGTGAATACGTTGATCCTCGCGCCGCTCGAGTGTGTTATAAGCACGCCGTCGGCGCCATTGCTTGAAGCGTCGAAGTCAGTAGCTATGCACTCATCGGTGCATTGATTGAAGTAAACACCCTGCTTGGTGTTGCTGTCCGCGGCAAAATTGGACCACGTCGACGTCGCTCCGCCCGACGTGCCGTTCAGCTCCAGCCCGATTTGGTTGTCCTCCAGGGTGACGTTATCGCCAATGCTATTGTTCGACTGATCCAGGATGCCATATTTAAACCCGGAGATTGTGCTATTAAAGCCTTCGATCACGTCATTATCGGCTGCGCTTGTGATATTGATTCCCGCTCCAGTCGAGGTCGCCCCAGGGCCCGTGATGCTGTAACCGAAGAGATCCAGGGTGCTGTTGCTGCCAGTCATATTGATACAGGTGCCGGTGCCAGACTCCGTGAGGTCGTTCGCCAGCTGATAGATAGTGTCGCTCCCGCTCAGCGTCCCACACGCGGTGACGGAGGTGGGATCTACAGCGTTCGCAGACGCATGATGCTTCTTCGCCCAAGCGGCCTGTGGGCCAGTCAGGACCAGCGCTACCGTCAAAGCAAGAAAAGATACGCCAGGAGCGCCTATTCTCCGAAAAAACCCTCTTTTGATCGCCTTCATATCGTTTATGCTCCTTCGCTTTTCTTTCGTCTTCCCTAACGACACATCATTCGTAGTGGCGTCTTCGCAACCCTTGCTCTTGGAGGTTTATTCAGAACCTGCCGAAGTAGACTTGGCAATGGTTTACGACCGACGGCGCATCATTCCATTTCGCCTGTCTTCAGTCAAGTGGTTCTATGACGCCCGTTGACGGCTTTGTTGTTCGATTTTAGTCGTTAGATGTCGTAGATTAGGCTCAGCGACGAAAATCTCTACAAGTTGTTATTCTATCGCCCACAAAACGAAAGCGGCTGTCACCGATAGATACACTTGTAAGCCGTACTTGGTTCCAGCTCGCGCCTGGGGCTGTTATTGATAATTCCGTGGAATTCGACTCCCTCCTCGACCTTGCCGACTTGCCCATCGAAGCGGCGCTCGTGCTGTGCTGCGCGACAACCGCGGCCACGCCCGTGCGCACGGAGCTCGCGTCCGACCTTGCGCCGCGCGTACGCAGTTGGGACCGCGTCGTCGATATCGCCAAACGTCATGCGGTGCTCCCGCTGGTACATCGCTATCTGAAGCTCGAATGTCCGACCGCGGTTCCGGGTGAAGGGCTTGCGAAGCTGCGGACGCAGTGGCAGATGATCATTCTCTACAACCGTCATCTGACCGCCGAACTTGTGCGCCTGATGGGCCTGCTGAAAGCGGCCGGAGTTCCGGCGGTCACCTTCAAGGGCCCGGTGCTTGCCGCGATGGCATACGGATCGATCGAACTTCGCCAGTTCAGCGATCTGGATATTCTCGTGCGTCAGACTGACCTGCCGCGGGTCGCCGAAATACTCACCGCCGAACGATATTTGTCGCCGCATACCAGGCGCGAAGGCCTCGCCACCGGCTACTTTCAGGAGTACGAGGACGCCTTCGCCGGACCCGACGGGCTGGGCGCCGTGGACGTTCATTGGGACCTCACGCCGCGCTCGTTCCGTTTCGCCCCCGACGAGGAAGGCCTGTGGCGGCGCGCGCACGAGGTCGATCTGGAGCTCGGCAAAGTGATGGCGATCGCGCCCGACGACCTGTTGCTGTACATCTGCGTGCACGCCGCGAAGCATGGATGGGTCACGCTCGGATCGATCTGCGATGTCGCCGAGACCGTTCGGGCCCGTCCGGAAATCGATCTGATGGGGATACTTGACGAGGCAGCCGCGCTCGGGAGCCGCCGAATGTTCCTGACCGGCATCTGGCTGGCGCACGAGCTGGCCGGCGCGCCGATTCCCGCCGATCTTGTCCGGCTGGCTCGCGGCGACCGCGCCGCCCGGGCATTGGCAGGACGCGTCGCGGGGCAACTGTTCAGCGGAGCCACGCAGGGACGGGCAGACTTCGATCCGTGGGCGGTTCCGATCCGCTCGATCGAGGGCGCACGCGCGCGAATCCGCTACATCGTCCGCCGAATGCTGGCGCCGACGATGGGCGACTACGAACTCATCCCGCTGCCGGCAGCGCTCTTTCCGCTCTACTGGGTGATTCGGCCGTTTCGGATGGCGGTGCAATACGGGCCGCGGCTGGTCCGCGGCTCTTCGAAGAGCTCGAACACGTGAGCAGTCTCAATTTTTGATTTTTCAGTGGATTTTTGGTGAGCCGGCCGGGACTTGAACCCGGGACCCTGTGATTAAAAGTCACATGCTCTACCGCCTGAGCTACCGGCTCGCCCGAGAGCTTTCAATGCTTACAGGTAATTCGAAGGATTGGGAATAGTCGCGACTTCCGAAGTCGGTTCCGCAACGCCGCCGCGCTGCGATTTCAACTATGCATGTGCGGCGAAAACTCTATCTTTAGACACTCAAATTAGCTCAAAGCGTGGTGCAGGTTACCAGCAGAGCGACCGAAATGAGGGCGCTGCAGGCGCCACGCTATGTCATTTTCTGTCAAAGTTTCTGTCCAGCGACGTCATAGTTGCACCGCGCGCATCACGGTGAAGAGCGCAATGACAAAACATAAGTTGACTAGCCTTTGCCCAAAATCAGGAGTTGCTGCGCCGACCTGCTTGACAGGCAACCCACTACTGGAATATATCCAAACCCTACAAATTAGTAGAGCAGGTTTGGGGAATAAGCGGAAGTCAGAAGTTAGAAGTTAGAAGAGTCAGCGCTCGAGGGGAACTGAAGATGCGCCTACATGAGTACTCGGCGAATGGATCGTCGGTCGCGACTGCGAGGCAGAATCTTGGCGCCCAGCCGTTGGACGCAACGTCCGAGTGGTTGAGCCTGGCGGAACTTGCGCACGGGTCGGAACGGATCGGCGGGGCGGTGGTGCGGTCGGCGCACGCGCGCAAAATACTCAAAACCATTTCACGCTTGAGTCCGTACAAGTCGACCGTGCTGATTCACGGCGAATCCGGAACCGGCAAGGAACTGGTCGCGCGCGCGCTGCATACGATGGGCTCGGCGCCAAACGGCCCGTTCGTGACCTTCAATTGCTCCAACCTGGTCGATTCGCTGGCAGAGTCGCAGCTTTTCGGTCATGTGCGCGGCGCATTCACCGATGCCCGCGAGGATTCGCTCGGCTATTTCCGCTCCGCCAGTGGCGGAACTCTATTTCTGGACGAAGTCGGCGAGCTTCCGCTGCACCTGCAGCCCAAGCTGCTGCGCGCGCTCGATACCCACGAGATTCAGCCGGTCGGTTCGTCACGCACCTACTCGGTTGATATCCGGCTGGTCGCGGCAAGCAATCGCAACCTGCACGCGATGGTCAAGGCGGGGCAATTCCGCGACGACCTCTACTACCGGCTTAACGCGGCGGCAATCCTGGTTCCGCCGCTTCGCGACCGGCGCGAGGCAATCCCGGCCTTCATCGCTCATTTTATCGAGCACTTCAACCGCCTGTTCGGCAAAGATATAAAGCTCGTATCGCGGACCGCCGTGGACGCGCTGTGCGCCAACCAGTGGCCCGGCAACGTCCGCGAGCTTGGCCATGCAATCGAGAGCGCGGTTCTGATGACCGAAACTGATCGTATCGATCTCCACGACCTGCCTTTGCGCCACGACGATGCGAATCCGCAAGTGCTGGTCGAGCCGGTCGGGAAGGTGCTGCAAAACGGCGGGCTCAATCTCGAAGGCGGGCACAATAGCGCCGGGATTGACTGCGAGAAGGCGTCGCAGCGGTGCTTCGAAATGGCGACCTGGCCTTACTCGCTCGACGCGGTAATCCGCGAGGCCTCGAAACTCGCGCTGGTTCGCGCGCTGCAAGCGACCCAGGGCAATTGCCATCGTGCGGCCGAGCTGCTGGGCGTATCGCGCTACACCGTCTACCGGATGCTGAACCGGTTCGGCCTGGCCGAAGGCCGCACCTACCGGACCTTCCGCAAGCCAACCGCCCGCCGCGCGTAGGCGCCGAACTTAACCTCCCCTTGGCCGAGGGGAGGTCGGCGTAAGCCGCGTAGCGGTGTCGCCGGGTAAGGTGCGATGCCTGACAGTTCATCGGTGTCCACTCGTTTAATCGCAAATGCAGAGACACCGCCGCCGCCGCCCGACAGCGGCACAACTACGTGCGATCGCTCCGGCCAGCGTCGCACCTCTCCCGCCGCGCTCCTTCGGCGCTCG
>Ga0187879_10003305_pt1 | contig 10868 bp, 6 predicted proteins | sample June2016WEW_19_1_FD_132423 | JGI IMG/M metagenome (GOLD analysis project Ga0187879, IMG submission 132423) | Peatland microbial communities from SPRUCE experiment site at the Marcell Experimental Forest, Minnesota, USA - June2016WEW_19_10 | ecosystem: Environmental > Terrestrial > Soil >... | reverse complement strand
TGCTGGAGGTCCGCAGCCCGCACGGCCTCGCCCTGCTTGAGCTCGCGCGCGACGGCAGCCGGCGCGAGTGGAGCTTCGGCGAGGTCGCCGAGCGCTCGGCGCGCTTGGCGGGGACGCTGCGCGAGATGGGCATCGGCCGCGGCGACGTGGTGATGACGTTGATCGGCAACCGGCCAGAGTGGGTGCTGAGCATGGTGGCGTGCATGCGCATCGGCGCGGTGGTGCTGCCGTGCACCGAGCAGCTGCGCGCGAAGGACCTGCGCCTGCGCATCGACGTGACCGCGCCGAGCCTGGTCCTGGCCGACGAGCGCAACCGGGCGGAGCTGGAGGCGGCCGTGCGCGGCGCCGCGACGGCGATCCCGCTGGCGTATGTGCCCGACGAGCGCCTGTTCGAGGCCGAGCCGGCGCCCGCGGTCGAGCTGGCGCGCGAGGACCCGTGCCTGATCACGTTCACGAGCGGCACCGCTGGCGAGCCGAAGGCGGTGGTGCACGCACAGCGCTACCTCGACGGCCAGCGCGTCCAGGCCGAGCACTGGCTGGGCGCGCAGGCGGGCGAGCTGGTGTGGTGCACCGCGTCCAGCGGCTGGTCGAAGTCCGCGCGCAACGTTTTCATCGCGCCGTGGCTGTCGGGCGCGGCGGCGCTGCTGCACGACGCGCGCTTCGACCCCGAGGAGCGCGTCGCGCTGCTGGAGCGCGAGCGCGTGAACGTGCTGTGCATGGCGCCGACCGAGTACCGCGTGATCGCCAAGCGGACCACGCTGCGCCCGCTGGCGCATCTGCGCGGCATGGTCGCCGCCGGCGAGGCGTTGAACCCGGAGGTGCTGCGCGCTTGGCGCGAGGCGACGGGCCTGGAGATCCGCGACGGCTACGGCCAGACCGAGACCGGCCAGACGACGGGCACGCCGCTGGACGTCGCGGCGCGACCCGGCTCGATGGGCAGGGCGCTCCCGGGAATGAGCCTGACGGTGGTGGACGGCGAGCTGACAATCGACCCGGCGAGCGTGCCGACGTTCTTCCTCGGCTACCTCGGCGAGCACGTCCGCCGCGGCGAGGACGGCGCGTGGGAGATCGACGACCGCTCGGCGCACGGACCGTGGCACACGGGCGACAGGGTCACGCAGGACGAGGACGGCTGGCTGTACTTCGAGGGGCGCGCCGATGACGTGATCGTCTCCGCCGGATACCGCATCGGACCGTTCGAGGTCGAGTCCGCGCTTGTCTCCCACCCCGCCGTCGCCGAGGCCGCCGCCGTCGCCGCGCCCGACGAGGAGCGCGGCGCAGTCGTGCGCGCGATCGTCGTTCTGCGCGAGGGCGGCTACGCCCCCTCCCCCGAGCTCGTGCGCGAGCTGCAGGAGCACGTCAAGCGCGAGACCGCCCCCTACAAGTACCCCCGCATCGTCGACTTCGCGCAGGAGCTGCCGAAGACGGCCAGCGGGAAGGTCAAGCGGGTGGAGCTGCGGGGCGGCTGACCCAGGGCGAACTTCTGCGGGAGTTGCGCGCTTTCGGAATCCACCGCTGTGGAAACGGTCCGAAAAGGTTCCAGAACGGGGCTAGGATTCGGCGCCATGGACTTGGTATTGGTCACGGGGGCCGGGGCAAGCCACAACCTGGGGCGCGAGGACAAACCCCTTCCGCTCATGCCCGAATGGTCGGACGAGCTGTGCTCCGCGCTCGACGCCGCCGAGAGCAGACTCGCTCATCGGTGTCGGCTCGCCCCAGGGATGAGCAGCGTGGAGTTCGAGACGGCGCTCGGCGAGCTACTCCGCTGGGAGGCCATGAAATACCTCAACCCGGCATTCGCGAACCTGACGGACGAGCCCGGCCATTTCCAGCAATTGGACGGGCAGGCAACCGCCCGACTCGGCACTATCCGGCGCGTGATCGATGACACGCTTTACGCGCAGTTTGGCCAGGAACGAGTCGATGAGGCTCGTGCGACGAAGGCGTATGAGTTGCTGCTGGAACGCTTTGCTGTCGGGCGGCTGGTGCTGGCCACCACCAACTACGACCGGTCGTGCGAGGTGGCCTTGTCCAAGCTCGGCAGGCAGTCGGACGCGGGTTTCCGCGCTCAGGATTCGGAGAGTCTGGAGAGACTTGAGGTTGCGAACCTCGTGGAGAAAGCGAGGGAGGAACACAAGACAGCCTGCCTCCACCTACATGGCGCAGTGGGCTGGTACCAGAAGGACGGCGTCGTCTACGACTACAAGGGACGCCACGCCTTTAACCAGACGCTCGGTTCGCCCGTCGTGCTCTACCCCGACCCTGAAAAGGATCCGACCAGCGATCAGTACGTGGCGGCTCTGTGGGATGAGTTTCGAGTCGCCCTAAGTCTCACGGACCGCGTGCTCGTTCTCGGCCACTCGCTCCATGACCCCGTGCTGGTTCAGGAGTTGCGAGCCGCCAAACCCAAGCGGCTCGCGGTCGCGTTCTACACAGACACAGCTCCCGATAGCCAGGCTGCACAGCGCGCCCACATCGAGCAGCAGCTACCGGGCGCGATCCAGATTGGGATGGACTTCGGTCCGCAGTTTGGGGCCGACCCAGAAGCCCTGCACGCCTTCATGGACGAGCCTCAGCTTTCGGTGGCCGAGTAGGAACAGGCAACCGTAGTAAGAAATACAACTGTCTGCACGTTCCGTCCGCGACGCCGCCATCGGCGGGCGGAGCCGACAGGCCCCGCCCGCCCCAGTCACTACGGCTTAAGCCGCGATCAGCTCCACCTCGCCCCGCTGCTCAGCGAGCCCCTCCACCTCCTGCTCGTTGGCGGCGGGCGGCCGCAGCACCACAAACGCCGCGAGCACGCCCAGGCTCACCGCGGCCGCGGCCACCAGATAGGCGAGGTGGTATCCGCCGGTCAGCGCGCTCGCCAGCGGGCGCCCGGCGTCGCTCAGCGATTTCGTGTGGTCGGTTGCGATCGTGCCGAGCGTCGCCAGGCCGATCGCGCCGAACAGCTGCACGGAGACGTTGATGATGCCCGAGGCCAGGCCCGCGTCGCGCGCGGGAGCGTCGGACATCCCCATCGTAAGCAGCGGCAGGAACGACGCGCCCGCGCCGAGCCCGAGCGCGAGGAACGCGAAGAACAGGCCGGGGAAGTAGCTCGCGTGGACGCCGTCGCCGGCGAGCAGCAGCAGGCCCACGACGATTCCCGTGAGGCCCGCCGCAAGCGTGGGCAGCGCGCCGAAGCGCTCGACGGCCCGCGTCGAGATGCCCATCGACATCGCGGCGATGCAGAACGTCAGCGGCAGGAACGCGAGGCCCGTGTCGATCGCGTCGTAGCCGAGCACGCGCTCCAGGTACAGCGCCCCGAGGAAGAACGCCGAGAACATCCCCGTGATCAGCAGGCCGCGCACGAGGCTCGATCCCATCAGCATGCGCAGCCGCAGGATCCGCAGCGGCATGATCGGGTTCTCCAGGCGCGCCTCGAGCGCCAGGAAGCCGGCCAGCAGGGCCAGCGACGCGCCGCCGACGCCGAGCGTGCGCGCCGACAGCAGGCCGTATTCGCTCGACTTGACGATCGCGAACGCGCCCAGCATCGTCGCCAGCGTGATCAGGATCGAGCCGAACACGTCGACGCCGCCGGCCAGGCCGATGCCCTCGTTCTCCTCGATCAGCATCGATCCGAGCACGAACGCGACGACGCCGATCGGCACGTTGACGAAGAAGATCCAGTGCCAGTCCAGCGACTGCGTGAGCGCCCCTCCGGCCAGCAGCCCGACCGAGCCGCCGCCGGCGGACACGAACGCGTACACGCCCATCGCCTTCGCCTGCTCGGCGCGCTCGGAGAACTCGGTGACGATGATCGCCAGGATCACGCTGGAGGCGACCGCGCCGCCGACTCCCTGGAGGATGCGCGAGACGATCAGCATCGTCTGGTCCTGGGCGAGCCCGCAAAGCACCGACGCCGCCGTGAACATCACCAGGCCCGTCAGGAACACCTTCTTGCGCCCGACCAGGTCGCCGAACCTGCCCGCGAGCAGCAGGAAGCCGCCGAACGTGATCAGGTAGCCGTCGATCACCCACGTGAGATTGCCCTGCGTGAAGTGCAGCTCGCGCTGGATCGACGGCAGCGCGACGTTCACGATCGTCGCGTCGAGCACCATCATCAGCTGCCCGAGGCACAGGACCGCGAGCGCGATCCAGCGCCTGCGCTCCGAGGCGGCGGTCTGTACGGGGGTCTTCGATTGGCTGAGCAGAGTGTTCATGGGTGTCCTCCGGGGTTGCGGAGAGCACACCATAGCAACTATCATCCATATAACAAGGATGATCTACGAAAAATTAACGATCGCTGGTAATGTGATGATTGGTGCTTAGATGATGTATAGACTTCGAGACATGGGCGATGGGAGAGATTGTGCCCCCGGTTCGGCGGTGCTGTTGAGCCGCCTGGCCAAGCAGGTGTACCGCCGCAGCGACGAGCAGCGGCTGGGCATGCACCTTCGCCACCTCGTCGCCCTCAGCTACGTCTCAGACCACGACGGGTGCCCCCAGCAGGACCTCGCCGACGCCTTCTGCATGGACGCCAACAACGTCGTGCTGCTGCTGAACGAGCTGGAGCAGCTCGACTACGTCACGCGCCTGCGCGACCCCAGCGACCGGCGCCGCCACCTGGTGCAGATCACCGCGGCGGGCCGCGCGGCCCTCACCGACGCCGAACGCGCCCAGGCGGCGGTCGAGGACGAGGTGCTCGCGGCGCTCGACGCCGACGAGCGCAGGACGCTCCGCGAGCTGCTGGGCCGCGCGCTGCGCAGCGTCGAGCCCGACGACGGCGACCCCCACGGCGCGCCGGTCGCCCCCGTCTCGGCGTAGGCCCGCTCAGCCGAGCGCGACGATCGCGTCGATCTCGACCTGCGCGCCGCGGGGCAGCCCGGCCACCCCGATCGCGACCCGTGCCGGCGGGTCCTCGCCGAAGAACGACCCGTACACCTCGTTGACCTCCGCGAAGGCCGCCAGGTCGGTCATGTACACGGTCATGCGCAGCGCGCGCGCCAGCCCCGTGCCCGCGGCCTCGCACACCGCCGCCAGGTTCTCCAGGCAGCGCCGGGCCTGCTCCGCCGGCCCGGCGCCGACGAGCTCGCCGGTCTGCGGGTCGAGCGGTATCTGCCCCGAGCAGAACAGCAGCTCCCCGCAGCGCACCGCGTGGCTGTACGGGCCGACGGCGGCAGGCGCCCCGTCGGCGTGAACCGTCTCGCGATCGTCGGCCATCGAGGAGACACTACCGCGACCGGTCCGAGCCGGCCAGCGCAGGGGGACGAGTCGGAGCCACGACCGATCGGCGTCACCACGGATCGGCGTCACGCCGCCGCCCAAGGCAATAGATTCCAATGAGTGCAACCTTCGGCGCGCAAGCTCGCTGCGGTGCTGTTGACGGCATGCGCGTGGATCTGCGCGCCCGTCTCCTCCGCGCATGCCCAGATCGAGTTCGCGCCATGCGGAGACAGCAACAACTTCGCCTGTGGCCATCTCACGGTGCCGCTGGACCCCACGGGCGCCACGCCGGGCACGATCACGCTCGCCATGCGCCGCCATCGCGCCGCCGTCGGCGAAGCGCGCACGGCGATCATCGCCCTCGCCGGAGGACCGGGGCAGCCCGCGCTGCCGTTCGCCGAACAGTTCGCCGAACTGCTCGGCCCGATCGCCGCGACGCGCGATCTGATCGTCTTCGATCAGCGCGGCATCGGCCTCTCCGCGCCGCTGTCCTGCCACGCGTTCGAACGCCCGGACCTGTACCACTCGTTCGGGGCGCTGGTCGAAGCGTGCGGCGACCAGCTGGGACCCACCCGCACGTTCTACACCACCGCCGACACCGTCGCCGACATCGAGGCGATCCGGCAGGCGGGCGGCTACGAAAAGCTCGTCCTGTACGGCACCAGCTACGGCACGAAGGTGGCCGAGCAGTACGCGCAGGACTACCCCAGCCACGTCGAAGCGCTGGTGCTCGACTCGGTCGTGCCGCCGGACGGACCCGATCCGCTCGATCGCTCCACGTTCGCGGCGGTGCCGCGCATCCTGCGCCAGCTGTGCGCCGCGAACGCATGCGCGCACGTCACCTCCAATCCCGTCGCCGACCTGGCGCGGGTGCTCAGGCGGATGGAACGCGCACCGCTGCGCGGGCGCGCGCTCGACGGGGAGGGCAAGGCGCATCAGGTGTCGCTGTCGGCGAGCGAGCTGTACGAAATCCTGCTCGCGGGCGACTTCTCCTCGTTCCTGCGCGCCGAATTCCTCACGACGATCGCGGCGGCCGCGCGCAACGACACCGCGCCGCTGGCGCGCCTGATCCAGGCGCTCAGCCACGCCGAAGGCGAAAGCGAAGACTTCGACACGCCGCTGTACTACGCGACCACCTGCGAAGAGCAGGACTTCTCGTGGAGCCGCGCGGCGGACCCGAGGGCCCGCATCGCCGAGGCGGCCGCCGCGGCGAGGGCGCTGCCGGCAAGCGCGTTCGCGCCCTTCACCGCGACCGACGCGCTGCAGGACAGCGACATCGCGGCATGCGCATACTGGCCGTTCACGACGCCAGCCCCGCCCGTCGACGACGCGCCGCTCCCGGACGTGCCGACGCTGATCCTCAGCGGAGCGGACGACCTGCGCACCCCGACCGCGAACGCCCGCGAAGTGGCGGCGCAGATCCCCGACTCGCACCTGCTGGTCGTGCCCTACACCGGCCACTCGGTGCTCGGCCAGGACCAGACCTCATGCGCCAGCGACGCGCTGCAGGCGCTGTTCGCCGGCGGCGCCGTGAAGCCCTGCCGGCCGGCACCCCCTCCGGCGATCCTGCGACCGCCGCCGCGGCCGCCCATGCGGCTCGCGCTCGTCGCGCCCGCGAGCGGCTACCGGGGGGTTCCGGGGCGTACGCTGCACGCGGTCGCGCTGACACTCGGCGACTTCATCCGCGAGCTCGCCCTGCAGCTGACGCTCAGCGGCTCGCTGGAAAGCCTCATCTCCTCGCCGACGCTGCGCATCGGCGGCCTGCGCTCCGGTTGGGCGGAGTTCGCGAACGGGGCGCTCAGCCTGCACGGCTACTCATACGTGCCCGGCGTGACGGTCTCCGGCTCGATCAAGACGGAAACCGAGGACCTCCAGATCGGCGGATCGGCCGCCGCGCACGGCACGCTCACGGGCGCGCCGCGCAAGTCGCTCGTCGGGACGCTCGGGGGCCTGCACGTGGTCCTACCGGCGAGCTCGATCGCAAGTGCGGCTATTGTCGGCGACGATGCGGCGAGCTCTCACCCTGGCTCTGACGGCCCTGCTGCCCGCCGCGCTGCTCGCCGCCTGGCCGAGCTTCTCGGCCGCCTCGAGCCTTAGCTTCGTACCCTGCCCGAACGCCACCGCCTTCGAATGCACATCCCTGCCGGTGCCGCTCGACCGCGCGGGAGCCGTGCCGGGGACGATCTCGCTGAGCATCGAGCGCCGGCTCGCCGGCGCCGCCCCCAGCCGCAGCGCGGTGGTGGCGCTGGCCGGCGGACCGGGCCAGGCGGCGCTCCCGCTCGCCGAATTCATCGCCCAGGCGATCGCGCCCGCGCTCGGCTCGCGCGACCTGCTCGTGTTCGACCAGCGCGGCACCGGCGCGTCGGACCCGGTGAGCTGCCCCGTGTTCGAAGTGTTCAGCGCGAAGCCCGCGAGCGAGCTCTTCGAACAGTGCGCCGCCGAGATCGGACCCGCCCGCGGGGGCTTCACGTCGCAGGAATCGGTCCAGGACATCGAGGCGATGCGGCAGGCGGGCGGCTACGAAAAGCTCGTCCTGTACGGCACCAGCTACGGCACCAAGGTGGCCGAGCAGTACGCGCAGGACTACCCCAGCCACGTCGAAGCGCTGGTGCTCGACTCGGTCGTGCCGCCCGAAGGGCAGGAACCGTATGCGATCCCGACCTTCCAGGCGATCGCGGGCGTGCTGGGCGAGCTCTGCGCGAACGGCGCCTGCGCGGGGATCACCTCCAATCCGCTCGCGGACATAGCCAGCCTCGCCGCACAGCTGCGCAGGCGGGATCTGAGCGGGTCGGTGTACGACGGCTCGGGCAGGCGCCACGCGAGCACGCTCGACGAGCAGGGCCTGCTCGACGTCCTGGAGGCGGGCGACCTCAACCCCGCGCTGCGCGCGCTGCTGCCCGCGGCCGTGCGATCGGCGCTCGACCACGATCCCGACCCGCTGCTGCGCCTGCACGTGCTCTCCGAGGGACTGATCCCCAACGTGCCGATCGAAAGCGCCACGGGCGAACCCTCGCAGGAGCTCGACGAAGCGCTGTTCGTGACGACGAGCTGCGAGGAGACCCCGTTCCCGTGGCAGCGCGGCGCGCCACAGGCGACCCGCCTCGCCGAAGCGCTCGACTACCTGCACGCCCAGCCGGCCGGCGACTTCTACCCGTTCGACGCGGTCACCGCATACGCCAACAGCCTCGTCCCCGACTGCGCCGGCTGGCCGGACGCCTCCGCGGCGCCCGCGGCCCCGGGCGCGCTGCCGAACGTGCCCACGCTGATCCTGTCCGGCGAGCAGGACCTCAGGACGCCGACCGCCGATGCGCGACGCGTCGCCGCGCTGATCCCGGACGCCCAGCTGCTGGTGGTCCCGTTCACCGGGCACTCTGTGCTCGGCAGCGACCTCAGCGACTGCTCGTCGCTGGCGGTGAAGGCGTTCTTCGCGGGCGGGGTGGGTGGGGGTCAAATCCAGCCGTGCACGACCGCGACCGACCTGTTCGCGCCCACCCCGGTCACCCCCACCAAGCTCGCCTACGTGCATCCGCCGGCCACGTTCGGCGGCAGGCCCGGGCGGACGCTCGTGGCGGTGCTCGACACGCTCGTCGACCTCAACCGCCAGGTCATCGCCGCCACGCTGCAGGCCGATGCGGAACTGCCGAGCGGCTCGAGCTTCGGCGGCCTGCACGGCGGCTACGCCAAGCTCACCGCCTCCAAGGCGATCCTGAGGGACCTCTCGTTCGTGCCCGGCGTGCAGCTGACCGCGACGTTCTCCGTGCGAAACGGCGAGCTGCAGGCGACCAACATCCGCGTCTCGGGCACGGAAGCCGCCCCGGGGACCGTCCGCTTCGGCGGCGGCTCCACACGAGTCACCGGCACGCTGGCTGGCAGGGGCTTCAACGTGAGCATCGCGAAGGTCAAGCTCTCGCGCGTCGGCGCCGGAGCATGGCCCTCGCGCGCCGCGATCGGCCAGCTGCTCGGCCGAGGTGACGGCCGGCTGCGCGACGGCCGCCACGCCGGAGCGGGGCTCGGCTCGCTGTGGTCCTCGTGGCTACCCTGAGCCGGTGCCCAACGCGCTAGCGCAGGAGACCTCCCCCTACCTGCGCCAGCATGCCGAGAACCCCGTCGACTGGCTGCCGTGGGGCCCGGTCGCGCTCGCGCGCGCCCAAGCCGAGGACAAGCCGCTGCTGGTGTCGATCGGCTACTCCGCGTGCCACTGGTGCCACGTGATGGAGCGGGAGTCCTTCGAGGACCCGCGCACGGCGGCCGTGATGAACGAGAGCTTCGTCTGCGTCAAGGTCGACCGCGAGGAGCGCCCCGACATCGACGCGCTCTACATGGAGGCCGTCCAGGGAATGACCGGCCACGGCGGCTGGCCGCTGAACGTGTTCCTCACGCCCGAGCAGCTGCCGTTCTACGGCGGCACCTACTTCCCGCCCGACCCGCGCCACGGGATGCCGGCGTGGACGCAGGTGCTGCAGGCGATCGCCGAGTCCTGGGAGCACAGCCGCGAGGAGATCCGCGCCGGCGGCGAGCGCCTGCGCGAGCGCCTGTCCGGCGGCGCGCAGCTCTCGCCGTCCGCCGAGCCGCCGCAGGAGCGCGCGCTCGACCAGGCGGTCGCGACGCTCGCGGAGGCCTTCGACGCGCGCCACGGCGGCTTTGGCCGCGCGCCGAAGTTCCCTCAGGCGCCGGTGCTCGAGCTCCTGCTGCTGCGCGACGACGGACGCACGATGGCGCTCACCACCCTGCACGCGATGGCCGGCGGCGGCATCCACGACCAGCTCGGCGGCGGCTTCGCCCGCTACAGCGTCGACGCCGCCTGGACGGTGCCGCACTTCGAGAAGATGCTCTACGACAACGCGCTGCTCGCGCGCGCGTACCTGCACGGCTGGCAGGCCTCCGGCGATGAGCGCCTGCGCGACGTGTGCGTCGACACGCTCGAGTGGGCGCTGCGCGAGATGCGCGGACCCGAGGGCGGCTTCCACAGCGCCCTGGACGCCGACTCGGAGGGCGTCGAGGGACGCTTCTACGTGTGGACCGTCGCCGCGCTCACGGAGCTCCTCGGCGAGGACGCACAGGCGGCGATCGCGTGGCTGGGGGTCACCGAGCAGGGCAACTTCCAGGACGGGTGGGGTGGGTCTCGATTCTCCCAGCCGGGTCTCAACGTCCTGACCGACCGCGGGGGCGGGCAGGCGCCTGATCGAGAGACCCGCGAGCGCATCCGCGAACGCCTGCTGTCCGCGCGTGAACAGCGCGAGCGTCCCGCGCTCGACGACAAGCGCCTGACCAGCTGGAACGCGCTGATGATCTGCGCGCTCGCGGAGGCCGGAGCCGCGCTGTCGGAGCCGAGGTACCTGCAGGCGGCAGTCGCATGCGCGGAGTTCCTGCAGAACGACATGCGCGACGACGGCTCCGCCCTGGCAGGCGAGCGCGGCCGCCTGCTGCGCACCTACAACCACGGGCGCGCCAAGATCGACGCCTATCTGGAGGACCACGCCTTCCTGATCGAGGCGCTGATCGCGCTGTTCGAAGCCACGTGCGAGGAGCGCTGGTTCCACCAGGCGGTCGCGCTCGCCGACGAGATCATCGCGCGCTTCGCCGACCCCGAGAACGGCGGCTTCTTCTCGACGGCCTCCGACGGCGAAGCGCTGATCGTCAGGCGCAAGGACCTCGAGGACTCC
>Ga0187879_10003303_pt1 | contig 10876 bp, 8 predicted proteins | sample June2016WEW_19_1_FD_132423 | JGI IMG/M metagenome (GOLD analysis project Ga0187879, IMG submission 132423) | Peatland microbial communities from SPRUCE experiment site at the Marcell Experimental Forest, Minnesota, USA - June2016WEW_19_10 | ecosystem: Environmental > Terrestrial > Soil >... | reverse complement strand
GACCCGATTTCCATCGCCATGTTGATGCTTACCATGATCACAAATGTCATCATCTTTGCACAGGCCTATTATCTTCGCGCGCATAAACAGGAGGTATTCCTCGTCAATGCGCTCGTCGGAGCTTTGACGGTGACAGCATTCACCTTGATCTTTGGACGGCTCTATGGTGCCAGGGGAATCGTGGTCAGTTGCTGCCTCGGCAATTTCCCGGGACTGGCGTGGTCGACGTTCCTATTTCAAAAGTACCGAAGACTCTGGCATACCCCTTAAGAACGCGCCTGGGTCTTCGCCAAGAACAACACGCTAACGGCTTTGGTATGATGGATGTCCCACAGCAGGTCGGCCTGATCTCGCCGGTTCGTGTATGCCGGGAGTATCAGTGCAGACCGATTTTAGCTTCTCCAATATGGCGACCGAAGAACCTCTTCTTACCATTGCAATTCCCACATTCAATTGTGCTCACCTTCTGCCCGATGCAGTTGGATCGATCATGCGCCAGGGCCTGGACGACTTCGAGATTCTGATTATCGACAATGCATCGGAAGACAACACGGAAGAAGTGGTGCGCTCGTTTGAGAATCGACGTATTCGGTATCTGCGGAATCCCTCGAATCTGGGAGCTTGTGAAAACGGGAATCGCTGCTTAGCAAATTCACGCGGGCGCTATTTTAAAATGCTCTGCGCTGACGACGTATTGCTTGATGGAGTGTTGCCAAAGCAATTAAATATCCTGAAGACACGGCCAGATGTCGTTTTGGTCACTTGCGGCTACCTGCCCACCGACCCTGATTTGAACGTCCAAGGAGCCTGGTCTGCGTTTCCGGGGTCACATCCGGGACGCCGAGTGATCAATTTCTGCCTCAGTCGAATGACAAATGCCGTCGGCGGCCCGTCCAATATCATGATTAGGCGCACCGCCGCCGCCGGAGTTGTGGGAGACGCCAGTTATCGGTTGCTCGGGGACCTGAAGTTCAGCCTCCAAATTCTGGAACACGGCGCCTACGTGAATATCGATGAGCCGGGCCTCCTCTACCGTAGGCACCCAAACAGCGATTATGCAACCAATTGCCCTCCAGAGATCCATGTGCACGAATATCTGCGACTGATCAGTGAATTCAACTGGTGGAATCCGCTCAATTGTGCGGTAGCATTTGTTCGTGGGGACGTTGAGGCCAGGCGCGTGGTCAGAAAGCACTGGCGGCAGGCGTGTTCGCCGGATGGTTTGGCAAGATCGATCGAGGCATCTGGCGATTGGGTTTATAAGCGGTTACTTCGTTTATTCAATGAACGCAAGGCTGTTCCCGTCTAGAGACTCGGAGGGACTCGCCGAAGATCTTTTCACACTCGAGATAGTCCATTGAGATTATGTCAGTATCGATCATCATTCCAACATTTAATGGCGCGTCTCGCATCGGAAACTGCCTGGATGCACTTTTGGACCAGACGGTGGAACGAGATGCAGAGATTCTAGTGATCAACGATGGCTCAACCGACGGCACTGCGGATGTGGTTGCCCGCCATTCCGGAGTTCGTCTCATTACTCAGTCGAATGCCGGTCCCGCAGCGGCGCGCAATCGCGGAGCTCTGGAAGCTCGGGGGACGATCATCCTGTTCACCGACGACGACTGCGTGCCAACGCCGGAGTGGCTGGCCGCCATGATCGAACCCTTCAAAGATCCAAGTGTCGTCGGAGCGAAGGGCATCTACCGCACTCGTCAAAGGAGTCTCGCGGCTCGTTTTGTGCAGATCGAGTACGAAGACAAATACCGGCGAATGTCGGATCTTCCTCAGATTGACTTCATTGACACCTATTCGGCCGGGTTTCGCCGAGACCGGTTCCTTGAGATGAATGGTTACGACACGAGTTTCCCGGTAGCTTGCGCAGAGGACGTGGAGCTCTCCTATCGCATGTCCACCCGCGGCTGGACGATGAGGTTTGTCCCGGCGGCCATCGTCTTCCACACGCATCCTGATACGCTCTGGAGGTACTTCAACAAGAAATATAAATTCGCTTTTTGGCGCGTGCTGGCGGTACGTAAGAATCCGAATAAGGCTATGAAGGATAGCCACACGCCGCAGCTGATGAAGCTGCAGCTTCTGTTCGCCCCGGTGCTACTGCTTGCAACTGTTGGCGATCTGGTGGTGCACCCGAGAGTACCTGCTTCGCTACTGGTGTGCGCCGCTTTTCTAGTGAGCACGCTTCCATTCGCATGGCGAGCCGTCCCGAAAGACCCAATTGTCGGGCTGCTTTCTCCCGTCCTACTCGCCGCGCGAGCCTGTGCGCAGTTGGTGGGCGTGACGGCCGGCCTGATCTACGTCCTCCGTAAGCATGCCGAGGCTGCAACCGCGTCTCACGCTTGAAGTCTTGTATTCGGGATTCTTATCGCTGCGTGGCAACTGACACTTCGCGGCCCGTGTAAAATCGGCCGTGTCTGTTTGACCAGTAATGAAGAAGACAAGAGGGAAGAGAACTGCAAATCTATATGCTGTAGATAATTACCAGGAAATGAGGCGACCGATCGGAAGTCATACATCATCTGAGGCTAGCAAAGTAAAAGGATCCGCTAAGGGGCGCCTCCAACGGCGTACCTTGAGAGTTTGGAAGCAAGACTATCTGCACTATAAGTACCTTTGGCCTAATCTCGAGTGGGCCGCAAGGACGGCGCTGAAGCACATCGGCAGTGACTGCCCGAGAGTGCTCGACATTGGCTGCGGACATAAGCCATACCGTGACCTGTTTCTCACTGCTCAGCATTGGGGAATGGATCATGGAGTCATCGACACCTCGCCGGACTTCGTAGGAGATGTCTTGCGCCTTCCGATCAGAGATCAATCTGTGGACATCGTATTTGCAACTCAAGTCATCGAGCATGTGACTAATCCCCACGGCATGGTACGGGAATGCAAAAGGGTGCTCCGCCCGAACGGATGCTTGATCCTGAGTGGCCCTTTTTTTTGGCCACTCCATGAAGAGCCATATGATTTTTTCCGCTTCACGAAATACGGATTCGAACAGTTGTTGAAGGAGGCCGGATTTTTGGAATGGCAGATTCTTGAAGACGGAGGGGACTGGGCTCAATTAATGTTGAGTGTATGTCTGCGGCTGAATAAATGGTTGTTCCCGTTGCGATGTGCTGTGAATCTTACTGGTGCCTTGCTCGATTCGGTAAGCAAATCGACGAGGTTGCCGGCGAACTACACTGTGCTGGCGAGGCTTTGAGATCGCTGAACTTGCCAGAGAATTCCACCCATGCCGCACCCTATTGGATACGCCGCGACATGATTTTCATGCCACAACTTCCAGCTGCGGTTCCCGGATGCACTGCAGGGAGATATTGGAAAGCACCGTCGTCTCGCGTGCGAAAAGGGTGCGGAAACTGAAAATCCTGATAATTAGCACGCTCTACCCTCCCCTTGTTATTGGCGGTGCCGAAAAGGCGGCAGCTGAACTAGCGGAGGCCCTGGTTCGCCGGGGCCATACCGTGGTAGTTATCAGCTTGCACCCAGGATCGAACGAAGTCGTCGAGGATCGGAATGGCGTGCGGGTGTATCGCCTCCCACTCGACAATTTCTACTGGCCCTTTGGCCGGAGGGAGAAGCCCAGTATTCTCCGTCGCCTCGCTTGGCACATTCGGGAAATGTGGAACCCGGTGGCGGCTCGCCGGATTGGCAAGATTTTGGATGCCGAAATGCCGGACGTCGTGAATACCCACAATGTGTGTGGGTTTTCCGTGGCCGCCTGGCGCGAGGTTAAGCGCAGGAAAGTGCGCTTGGTTCATACCCTGCACGATTATTATCTGATGTGTCCGCGCTGTACTCTGTTTCGCAATGGCCGCGTCTGCGAGAAAAGGTGCTTGGATTGCAAACTGCTGACTTTCCAAAAAAGAGCCTCTTCGCGGCTGCCTGACGCAGTCGTTTCCGTTAGTCAACACGCTCTAGACGAACACATCAGACGCCATTACCTCGAAGATGTGCCTTCAACGGTCATCTATAACATTCAGGGCGGCGCTAAGCTGCCGATTCTGCAGAAAGGTGACGCTGGGCCGTTGTCCGGCGACCTAGTTTTTGGCTTCATCGGAAGGGTGGAGCAAGAGAAGGGCATTGAAACACTTCTCGAGGCCACCAAGCAGCTGAATCACCCGAATTGGAAACTCAAGATAGCAGGCCGAGGCCTCGATGGCTACATTCAGAATTTGAGAAGGACATACTCAGATCCGAGGATTGAATGGCTGGGGTTTACTGATTCGTCGGAGTTTTATTCTTCTGTCGACGCAGTGGTTATTCCTTCGCTCTGGGCTGAGCCCCTGCCATATGTCGTCGTAGAGAGCCTCCACGCGGGAAGAAGCCTCATCTGTGCGCCATCGGGCGGTATCCCGGAGATTGCTCGACTTTCCAAGATGGTCGAGTTTTTTCCTGCAGGAAATGCGAAAGCGCTGGCGGAGAAAATGAATCTAGCCTTGGCTTCGCCGCAAGAATGGGGGTATTGCAAAGTCGCAAATGCTTCGAGACTCGGCCCGTTTCGAGAAGAGTACGTTGCGGAAAGGTATCTTCGAGAATACGCTCCTCAAAAGACGGACCGCTGAGTGCGCATACCGAGTACGTGTTGGGGTGTGCGATAGCGTCTAGACCGTGGCACCACCCCGCGAAGGAGTCCTGCGGCCCTTCCGTTCGAATGACCACGCGAGTGCAAGAGCCAGCCAAAAGAGCGGTTCCATATAGGATTGCAGTACTAGGTTAAAGACCGCGATCGCTGCTATACATGGTGCTGCGCCTTTCCTTCCAATGATTGTGTACCCGAGGAGGATCATGAAAAGAAGGAAGGCAGGCAATCCAAGCTCAGCGAGTACAGATACATACAAGGAATGAAAGTTCCCGTATTTATTATCCCCAAAGAAATCGCCCAGAACCCTGGGGGCACCTGCGAATCCGATGCCTGCAACCATAGTGCGGGTTGAGCTTGACCAAGTCTCAAGGCCCCTCTGTATCAACTGAATGTGATCTCCTCCCGATGTACCTTGTTCGCCGGAGAGCCGGTCCGACACCACGTCTGAGACCTGCCACAGTTCGAACAGTTCCGTGATTTGCGTTCTGTAGACGAAACCAACGACCAAACAGACGATCGTGAGCGTGGCCACTCTAAATGCTGCTCGCCGCGTCATCAGATGTTTCCAGAATTCTTTAGAGGATAAGTAATATGCGAACCAGCAGAGCATGGCGGATCTAGACATAGCGAGCAAAATGAAGAATCCTATGGCAAAGCGAAGAAAACGCGTGTAGCGCGTTTTGGTGGCAAATCGATCAAGCAATACCAAATACATCACCAGAAGGAAGCCGGCGCGGTTTGCATCGACACAGAAGCCCGACAACCGAGGCGCGAAAAAGAATGCTGCACTGGGCGCAAACATGGATTCGATGGACGAGCTGGCTTCATCCTCCAAACGCATGGCCCCATGGCTCCAAGCGATGTATCCTCCGATGCAAAAAATCAGCCACACGATCAAGGCGAACGTGACGGCGCGCAGAACCAGTTTTTCTGGCGCGGGATCGGTCAGTATCCTCACTGAAATGTAATATCCCAAAACCGACACAAGCACTAAATCAGCAAGAGCCACGATGCCCCGGCCGGGGTTCACTCCGAAAATGGTTGAAGCAAAGGAAACCAGAAGGAATAGCGCAAATATGATGAGAAAAGGAATTTGGCGGCGAAAAGGCGGGCTAATCGTTATCTGAGACCTTCCGCTCAATCCCATGAACAGCAGACGAATCAAAACAACCGTTGAAGCAAAAAGTAAAAATGGAGTCAGTCTAAAAAAACCATGCCCTGCCAATAGGTCGATGCGATCCGCGCCGATCAACGCGACGGTTCCAACCGCGGAGACGTATTCTAGCCTTTTCAACATGAGTGAAAGTCGATGACCTATCGGTCAGAACTTCGCAGCGCTCAGCTACCTGCGTGGGACGAATATCGCACGTCGAAGTTCGCCATGGATCATCAAGATGTACTTGTTAGAGTATTGCAGGAGAGGGCGTCTCGCAATAGCCTGTACTCAACGCGCCCAAGTGGTAGACGCGATCTGGCGGGCTAAAATAGGCGAATGCGCCACGTTAAGATACCATAGAGGTCTGCTCAACTGAGTCTCCGCCCAATATGTGCTCACCAGAGAATCGCAGAATTCCTACCGCTGAGATAGTGAAGGCGGCGCCCTCTCGCGACCTGCGCGCCGATTCTATTGAATCAGCGGCGCTCGCAACGATCCCGCCGTTCTTGTCGAGGATGTTCAGTTCTACAATCGTTTGCGCTGTTCTGATAGGCGGCACATTACTGCTCGGCCTCGTGAGCATCGCCGCTTCATTTCTTTCGTTCCAGTACCTACATGCAAAGGCACTCGCTCTTTCCAGAAGCCAGGCTCTATTTTTCACTCCGGATTTCTACCAGCACATGCGCGTCCGCCTGCAGCTCGTGGGAGCGTTCAGCCTTGCTGTGACGGCTGCAGTATTGACCTTTCGCCGACGAGTGTTCCGCTTCCTCGAAATACTCATGGCCGATGCAGCCATGTTCGGAAGTACGATTGCTTCCGAGTGGAAAGCAATACCTGCTCAGCATCTCTGGGCAATCGCTGCTATTGTCTTTCTCGCTTCCCTTCTTCGAATCCCGCTTTTGTCCCAACCCATGCGCTACGACGAGGCCTACACCGTAACGACCTACGCTTCGAGGCCGCTTTACATCGCGCTGTCCCTTTACACGCAACCAAACAACCATCTGTTTCACACTTTCTTGGTACACCTTGCCTATGTATTATTCGGCAACCGTCCCTGGGCGCTCCGTATGCCAGCACTCGTTGCGGGGCTATTGCTGGTTCCGGCAACCTACATTGCTGCACGCAGCCTGTACCGCACTGAAAGTGCAATCCTCGCTGCCGCCCTGACGGCAACCTCTTCTGTGCTGATCGAATATTCCACAAACTCCCGAGGCTATTCGCTCGTATGTCTCTGTTTCACCATGCTCATTCCGATCGCGGCGTACATGATTCGCAATCGGGGATGGACCCCCTTGTTACTTTTTTCCATTTTTGCGACGCTTGGTTTCTACACCATCCCGATCATGCTGTACCCGGTGGGTGGAGTAGCGGCCTGGGTGCTGCTCTCCGCCGCCGCCGGGGATGCTAAAGGTCCCAAACGCGTTGTCAGCGGCTTATTTGCCGCCGGCCTTCTCACCGCCGTGCTAACCACGGTGTTGTACAGCCCGGTGTTTGCTGTATCTGGGCCAGCGTCTGTGTTCGCTAACAGTATCGTGCGGCCGCTGCCTACCGGCGTCTTTCTAAGAGATCTTCCGCTGTCGTTTGTGTCGACTTGGAGGTACTGGAACCGTGGATTACCGCTGCTCCTAATCATTACTCTAGCGGCTGGTTTCGGAATCTCCTTGTTCTGCCATATCCGCTGCAGTCGCTTCCGCATTCCTTTGGCGTTGGCGCTCGCAGCCTGGCTCGTGCCCGTACTCTTCATCCAACGCGTTGTACCTTTCGAGAGAGTTTGGACGTTCGCTCTTCCGCTCTATTTCATCACTTCCGCGGCGGGTCTCGCGTTAGTAGCTACACGCCTCATGAAGTCCTTCCCCATTCGACATGGGATGACCGTCGTTGTGGTTGCGGTGTTCTTGTGGACAGCTTGGTATGTGCGGAGAGGTGACATCATTTATTCCACCAATGAGGGCAGAGGAATGCAGGACACAGCCATCTACCTCAAGCCGCGGCTGACTACGGGAGACTCGGTGTTGGTTGCGCTTCCGTCGCTTGCTCCACTGGAATATTACTTCTTAAAGCAGGAGATCCCGATCGCTTATTTGAATGCCCCCGAATCGCACCGCCTATTCGTAGTGGTGAACCACGTCGCGGACGACACGCTCGCCAAGGTATTTGCGAGCAGGGAAATGGACCCACCAAGGCAGCCGGCCAGACCGGTCGCCCAGTTCGACACTGTCGTCTTGTATGAAATTCAATAATTACCGGTACCGTTAGGAATTAGGTGGGTCATGCTCCTTCCTGACCGAAGGAACCAATTCCTGGTTACTCTGTTGGGGCGACGGCCAGTATTGAGAGCTTGTGGGGATGTGGCCGGTCCAAAAGTTGGTCTCTAGCTGGGCCCGTCCTGGATAGGTGGCAAATTCGCCATGATACTCCGCTGTCTTTCGGATCATGAAGAAAATCGTGAACGCGAATGTCGGGAAAACATTAGCCAGCAACCGAGACATGCGGCCCGGAAAAGGATAGAACTGGGCCCCGCGGAACTCTGTGAGTTGGTAGCCGCCGGGGAAGCAAGCATTCAAGAAAGCGAGAGTGTCGCCCTTCGAAAACGGCCTCACATGCGCTGAACAAACCTTGTGCTGTGTAGGCTGTTTGCCAATAAGCAGCAGGAAACGATTGTGCAGCGAGCAAATGTTAGGAACCCCAAACAGAAAATGGCCGCCTAGCTTAAGGGAACGCGACACCTCGTGAAAGATCCAAAAAATCTCCTTGGTGTGCTCAAGGACCTGATTCGCAATGATCAGGTCGGCCTGACCATCTGCAAGCGGTAAATCGTCGCGCTCGATATTGGCCACATGAATGACATCAGCCTTCCCGGCTAGGGACTGTGCGTATTCCGTCCCGCCCTCCACTGCAATAAGTTTCGCCTGCGGATGAAGGCGCCTGACGATTTCGAGATCTCTCCCCGACCCAGCACCCAAATCGACCACGACCTTGACGTCGGTGAGGTTGCGAACAAGTTGCTCTACGACATGGGGTCCGTAGGTCTCCCGCTGGTCGGTGAACTTGGCCAGAGGATGCGATCCGCCAGTGCTCCCGAACAAGGGCCTTACCTTCCCGTTACTGCTCATGCTGCGACCCCCAAAGTACGAACCCCATAGAGAATTATAACGCTCCATGAGTATGCTTCAGGTCTCTGGAGCGGAGAAGCGCTAGCGGAGAACTGCGAATTTCATTCTTGCCCGCACTCCTGTGTGAAAGCTGGAATAGGTAGCCCGGATGCGCGCTGGCACCGTGACGGTTGATTTGCCGGACGACCTATTCGTTATCAGTTGAGTCAAGCCCGAGTCCCCAGAACTCGCTTGTCGATTTCCTTATATCTACGCTTTAGTTAGGATTTCCGATCACAATCCAATCGAATACATCAGAGGCTCCCGTACAGGAAACGATGAAACCCCATGTTCCTTTTCCGGCGAGGCTGATGCCGCCTTTCGTCGTTTCGTCAAAAACTAGAACTGCGGGCGGGGAACCGAACGGTGAAGGGAAGGTGACAGTCTGCGTGCCGGATGAGCAAGCTGACGTTCCTGCCACCTGATTGGCGGTGTTTTGGTTCACGTGCTGGAGGTATAGGCTACTCGGAACGAAATCGCCCAAACGGTCAATGTAAGTAAATGTGGGAGTAAAGCCACTCGCACCGGGACTGGTGACCAGTGGCGCTATCCATGTACTGGGAACCCCGTTTGGATTCAGGATTGCTCCGGTCCCATTATTAAAGAATTGCCCCCCGACGGCAGTAAAAAACGCCGCCTCATTATCGATCAAGTAGCCTAGAATCCCCGAGTCGGCGCCGTCATTGGCGTAAACCCCTGAGAGGTTCATGTAGCCGTAATTTTGCAACCAGCGACTCCGCTGCGCGATATAGCAATTGACCAGGCTTACCGCATTTTGCGTTCCGGCTGCGCCATTCTGCACGGCCCACGATCCGTTGTAGTCCAGGGAAGTATTGACGAGATTGAAATTAACATTTTTCCCTGGCTCGATCTCAAGCCCAACGCCCACGTTGGCTTGGATTGCGCTATTGAGGATTGTGAGGTTTTCGCCTGTCTGGGGTCTCGTGCCAGATACATAGATCCCGGTTCCATTGAAAGAAATGCTGCTCTCAAAGATAGTATCCACCCATGCACCGTTACCGAATTGAACGCCCACTCCGAACGCGCCAGCGGAGGACAATTTAAGAGTTCTGACTCGATTGATATTGTCGTGATCGTCGAGATTCGTACTTGGATCGATGGAAGTCGGCGGAGCGCATCCGGTATCGTCTGATCCGCCAAGATAAATGCCGCAAGTCTTGGTACTTGCACCGGGGCCGATCAGGGTCAAATCCTCCAGCGCACCTTCCCCTGCGAATCCTGTTGGACCCATCGCATCTCCCATAACAATTGCCGCGCCACGGGTGGGTGTCCACTTCAAAAACGTACTGTCAGCCGAAGCTCCATGAAGCTTGACACAACGCGGCTTCACGATGCTGGTCGTTTGCGTGTAAGTTCCGGCAGGGATGAAGACATCGCCGCACCCAATTACAGCAATCGCGCTATTCGTCCAGGCTCCTATTTCAGATCCGCGACACCAAGCTGGCCGGTCAGACAAACCGCACAGCCCAGCGTTCATTGCACCGTTGAGGTTGCGAATCTGGTAGTAGGGCCAGTTCGGGCCGCCATTGAATACGGTCTGATCGACAACACTCTCGGAGTTTTGGCCGCCTGCATTCGTAATGGACACCTTCTCGGCCGCAGCGATCTGTGGAGGTACTGGTCCCGGCGACACGCCTCTCGACTGTTGTCCGCTCAATAGCGGGATCATTCCGAAGATCGAAATTGCCACACAGAAGGACGGCAGTCTAAAGATTTTCAAGATAGGTCTCCTAGCGAAAGTGTATTCAATTCCAAGCGGAATTGCATCTTGCCTACAAAATTATATGGATTGTATCCCGTCCGCGCTCTCCCATTTCATCGACTGCCGCCGGCGAACGGTTTGACTCGCCCCTGTTAACCGACTGATGGTCAGAATTACCAGCGACTCGTTGGTAACACGACCGACTCCAAATGAGTCTCCGGGGAATTTAAAATGAAGGATGG
>Ga0187879_10003299_pt1 | contig 10884 bp, 7 predicted proteins | sample June2016WEW_19_1_FD_132423 | JGI IMG/M metagenome (GOLD analysis project Ga0187879, IMG submission 132423) | Peatland microbial communities from SPRUCE experiment site at the Marcell Experimental Forest, Minnesota, USA - June2016WEW_19_10 | ecosystem: Environmental > Terrestrial > Soil >... | reverse complement strand
ACGTTGGTAAATACCATTGAAGGGCCGCAGAAAACATCATCCTCAAGCTCTACGCCGGTGTAAACCGAGACATTATTCTGAATCTTTACGTTGTTCCCAATTCTCACGCCGGGACTGATCACGACGTTCTGGCCCAGGTTGCAGTGTGCTCCCACAATGCAGCCACTCATGATATGCGAAAAATGCCAGATCTTCGTTGCTTCTCCAATCTGGCAATCAGGATCAATAATCGCAGAGGGATGAGCCTTGTAAGTCTGCTCATGGCCAACTTCGACAGACGCACCATCTCGACCCGCCGAAGTCTCGCATGCTTCCAGCACCTTAAGCACACGCAGCGCACTTTCTCCGTTCGTGCGAGGCACCTGACGGCTGCGGACACATTCCAGGAAGTGTTCGCATTCCCTCCGCAGAGGCTCCTCCTTTGGTAGGGGCACTACTTCTGCAGCGGCCTTTTGCGCAATCGGAACGCGATTCACCCAGTTGATGTGATGAGAGTAGAGCACCAATTTATGGTCGTTTTCCATCTCGTCAAATACCGCCATTTTCTTGTCGCCTACAATGGCCAGCTTCTGTTCCTTGAAAGGGTGCAGCCAACTGACGAAAATGTGGGCGCTCACGCCGCTCTTAAACGCTAGATTCGTCATGGTCGTGTCTAGGACGGGCGGATTCAGATACGTGCTGCCGTGAGTGGAAACCATTGTTGGCATCTCGCCGAGGAGGTAGAGAATGGCAGAAATATCATGCGGAGCAAAGCTCCAAAGGATGTTTTCTTCGGTGCGCAGCTTTCCTAGGTTCAGTCGCGAGGAGTAGATGTACTGGACACGGCCGAGCTCACCTTCCTGGATCAGCCGTTTCAGTTCCAGAATGGCAGGATGGTACTCGAGAATGTGGCCAACCATCAGAACACGTCGGTATTGGGCAGCCAACTCCACGAGTTCCTTCCCTTCGGTAGCACGCAGAGCCATCGGCTTTTCAACGTACACATCCTTGCCACGCTGGAGGCATTTCTTGGCGAGTTGGTAGTGCTGTACCGCCGGGACTGCAATCACCACTGCCTGAATTCGGGAGTCGGCGAGAGCGTCCTCAAGATTAGTCGTAGTCCTCACACGCCAGTTCGCCCTTACCTCGGCCAGGGCCTCCTCCCGCTCATCGCAGACGCACTCCAATACGCCAAGCTGCTGGAAGTTGCGCACTAAGTTCTTACCCCAGTACCCGGCACCTACCAACGCTACACGTAGATCGTCCATTTGACCTCTCCAGTCGACTCTTTTAGTTCTTGCTCACGTAAAACTCCGAGATGGCATTAACAACAGCTCTTTGCTGCTCTTCCGTAATTTCCGGGAAGATAGGAAGAGCAAGAACTTGCCGGCTTGCGGACTCCGCCTCCGGGAAAGCACCTTCCCGATATCCCAAATAGGTGAACGCTGATTGAAGGTGCAGTGGCAGGGGATAGTAGATTTCGCTTGGTATTCCGCGTTGACGCAAGTGTTCGCGCAGCTTATCGCGTTGCTGAACGCGAACGGAAAACTGGTTGTAAACGTGGTACGTGCCGCTCGGTTCAGTGGGCAGAGCAACGTGGCCGTTAACGCCGGCTTCGTCGAACAACCGCCGGTAGCGGTGGGCATTGCAACGCCGACCCTCAGTCCACTCTGCCAAATGCTTCAATTTCACTCGAAGGATCGCTGCTTGCAGGGCATCCAGGCGACTGTTGACTCCCAATACTTCGTAGTAGTACTTACGACGGCTGCCATGAACCCGCAAAATTGACAGCCGATCTGCAAGTTCCGGTGCGTTGGTAGTTACCATTCCGCCATCGCCCGCTGCGCCCAAGTTCTTGGAAGGAAAAAAGCTGAAGCAGCCGCAGTCGCCAATATTTCCCAAATATCGATCATTGTGGCGAGCGCCAATGGCCTGCGCGGCATCTTCGATTACGGCAACGCCATGAGCGCGGCTCACTTCCATGATCTTTGTCATTTCAGCTGCTAATCCGAAGAGATGTACCGGGATAATCGCCTTCGTCCTAGGAGTAATGGCTGCTTCTACTTGCTTCCAATCCAAGTTGAAGGTCTCGGGATCGATATCCACGAACACCGGCAGCGCTCGTAGACGCGCAATACTTCCCGCAGTGGCAATGAAAGTGAACGGAGTAGTAATGACTTCGTCTCCGCTACCCACGTTCACTGCCATAAGGGCCAGCAGCAACGCATCAGATCCGGAAGCACAGCCAACACCAAAGCTGGTACCAATCAGCTGTCCGATCTCCTTTTCGAGCGAAGAAACCTCCTGGCCGAGAATGAAATGCTGGTTATCCAGCACTCTTGTTACAGCCGCCAGGACCTCGCCCTTGATACCGGAGTACTGGGCTTGCAGATCTATAAATGGGAACAATTCTCTGCTTGCGGTTACAAGTTTTGGGATTAAAGTGGTCCCCAGCGCTGTCATGCTCACCTCTCAGACTTTTCCGTACACACTTGTGTGGAACCTGTTTGGCCCCAGACCCCAGAAGAACTGTTCAACCCATTTGCGCATTGAACCTTCAAGTGGACATTGAGACAGCGGGCAAGCTCGCAACGCACCTTGCGCTTTTGAGGGCTGCCCCTTCACTACACAACTATCTCGATAACAGTCGGTTTACCTTCGATTTGAGCCCGAATCGCTCCAATGCTGCTCCAGCATTCATCGACATTACGTTACAAGCGCGATAAATGCTGCCGGTCAGAAGCGGATACACTCGTCGGCGGAAAAGCCAGACACTCGCTTCCGAATAGCTTTCGTTGGCGAAGACTTCCTGCCACTTCGCGTAGCTACCAAAGTCATACAACTGGGGCGAGTTTTCTTTGAACAGGTCTTCCAGAGCGAGTAGGAAAATGACTGTGCCCGCACTATAACCGCGCCACTTCTCGTCGACGCCAACATTATAAGGATGGAATCTCTGCCCATATTGTTGCCCTAGGATAAATGAACAAGGCACATCACCGCATTTCAACACGTACGACCGCAACCACCCGCGCTTCGCCAAAAGCCGCAGTTCGCCCCTCGCCACGTCAAGATCGCGCGCGGCTAGGTCGCCAAATCGCCTAAATTGCCAAGTCGTTCGGCCGATCGCATAGGCAGCTTCCAGGAAAGCATCTATTTCAGACGCTTTGGTTACTCGCATGAGCTGCACTTCGCCGCGCTCTCGCAATAGCTTGATTTCACGAAGCCGATTCTTTCGTATCTGTGCGGAAAACTTTTTCATGTAACTCTCGAACGTACCATCCAGACGTATCAACAGATGGGGCAACGAGGCCCTTCGACTGTAGCGCCAGAACCATTTGCGAATAAGGGCGCTCTTGCCGAGATAGTTCCAAAGGAAAGATTCAGTGTTTACATGATTCATATAAATCGCATCGAAGTCGGACCTCAGAACTTGATCAATCAGCATGTCATACGTGGATTCTTCCGCGGGCATGTTGGGTGTGTAACCTTGCAAAACCAAGACACGCATCGGGAACCTCGCCACCGTGACTTGGCCCAGTTGACACACGAGATGCTGCTGATTGAGCACAAACGGAACAGCGCCGACAATTTCCTTACCCTTCTCTAGGAAGAATACGCGTACGTTCTTTTTCTCTTTTTTGAAATGCTCTTCAATCCAATCGGGATCACAGTGAATGGTATGGTCGGCAAAGCGGCTGTTGCATTCTTTCCAGCTCTCTACAACGCCCCGAAAATCATGATCTAGAAATCCCCGAACCTGACAAGATGTAGCGGGCCTTAAGAGTTGCGGTTCTTTCTCAATCGTCCTGCTTTCGTCCCCACAATTGACCTTCAAGAAACACTGATTTTTCTTCTCGCCCGGAGAATGCGGAAATCCAGGCTGCAGTGATCGACTAACGGAAGCAGACTGTGGATTTGACTTACTGTTATTGCGCGGAGTTTTCTGGTCTAGTTTGGGCATAGTACACAAATTGGCATCGGAATCTGGACCAACATAGAGTCATTTCAGCCATCAGGCTGAGCTTTCGCAACATCAAAGCATTGGCAGCGTCTACTTGTCGTTTGCGATCGCCAGGAGAAGCATAACGAAGACCGCCTGGGCAGGGGATCCACTACAGCAATCCACTCGGAAAACCCGTCGACTGTTGACCGCCTCAGGGACTTACCTTCTGCACGTGTCGGTCGTCACGCTGGTAAATGTGACCAACCGGTTGGTTCCGTAGCAGAGCTGTCATCAGGCTAGATATTAGAAGTCCCTTGGGAGGCCAATCAGATCAACAATCAGCGTTCGAGCGCAACGGCATGATTAAGGTAGAACTGTCGATAACCGCATGAATCTTGAGCAGATCGACAGGAACAGATTTGCTGATAAGCCTTTCGTTATCTAAGCTGGCAATAAGTATCCAGCCACGATGGTCTCCGACCTCCATAGAACTTGGATACGCCGGAAAGTATGCCGCCATGCGGCGTCCAGAATCGACCAGCACCTGCTCTATTAACTCCCATTCTACAACTGTCTTACCGTAGCGATCGAAACCAAAGTTGGCATCCTCCGGCACTCTGAAGTCATCAATCACAATAACGAAGCTTTCAACGGACCCCAAGATCGTGCAGAGCTCCTCTATAAGCGGAAGTTTGCTGTACCAGTGCGCATCCAAATAGAATAGCGGTCGCCTGAATCGCTTCTGGGCGAGCAAGCCATGCAGAAATTGCACGCTATCCATGCTGCTTAGATGGACCCGCGCCCCAAAACACTTCAGAAGCCAACGCGCAACGCGCATATATTTGGTGTTTACTTCGCTGCTGAAGATGGCTAAGTCAGTCTGGGAGCCGATCAGAAAGCAAGTTCTGCCGAGATGAGTGCCGGTTTCCACGAAGGCATCGACGGAAAGCGTTTCCAGCAATTTTAGAATGATACATGTTCTGACGAAGTCGTGGTTCATACCGAAGAACACATTGGTTTTTCCGGACCACTTGTACATTAGGGACAGGTCGCGCGGGAACGTCTGAAGCGAAACCGTATTTCGAAGCTTTGCAAGTCGACGGATTAGAGTTCTCATCATGGTTCTCTTGAAACTGGAAATTGAGCCGCAACTACCGGGGTGTAGCATCTAGCACATACATCGAAAAGTGGGGATTCCGGTGTATTAGTGATTATTGCCGCGATGCAGGTACAAACATGACGGTTATCGCCCCAAGGCTCTTCGCACTCCTGGCCTGTCATCAAGGTCTTGTCTTAAAGCGAACTGCTCATACCGCCCGACGAGGATATTGGACCAAACTCAGGATACAGGTCGAAATCATTCATCCTTGCCTGCGGTAGCGAAGTAGCTCCTCGCAGGCGTAAGTCGATCGATAAGAATTCGAGACTGGCTTCATTGCACATCCGCTTCAACATGTCCCGCGTCTCCCCCCCAGCCGAACCTTCCGGATAAAGGATCGCCGACACCCGGTACCTACTGCACAAATTGCCGATATCAGTCCGAACAGATCGTACGAGTATGCCACCGATACTTGTTTTCTCCGCTTGGTCGTCGTCTGTCAGAAATATTACCGGCACGCCAGATGCGAAGCTGGTTGCCTTGAGCAGGGTCAACACCGTCACTGCCATATCGCCAGTACCGAAGATGGCAACCCGGTGAACACCTGGAGCGCTGGAGACTAGCGATTCCCGCAGGAGCCTTAGGCCGCAGCGTAAACCCCCAATGAATACGATTGTTAGCCCACAAAAAAGGACTGCTAGAACAGGGGGCATCACGATATTAAATATGCTCCGCAACACGAAATAGGTTAGGGCGACACTCATGGCCGCGACACAGATGATAGGCACGATATCGAGTAGACTGAAATATCTCCATTTCACTCGAAGTACTTTCCTGTTCAGAACCGCGACTATAGCATGACAAACAATTGCGACGGGCACAGCCACAAGTATCTGTCTGAATCTGGTCGCTGGTTGTCCTTCATAACGGGCTATGTTGGCTACAAACAAGGCGAGGCCCGCGGCGCAAGAATCAACCAAAAGCGTCATAACGGCTGTGATCTGCGGCAAGCGGTTTCGCAGCCGGGAAATCACGGGAATAACTTCCAATGGGTATGTCGGCAAAGTCGCGAGGAATATTCCCAAGATTGTGGTGAATGCGCACAAAACCGCCGCGGCCACGACCGCATACAGCGGCACCCAAGTGGCGAATGCACCAGCCATGACACCCAACGTGGTCACCCCCCAAAGAAACCATGCGACGGGGCGCTCTCTCATGCCGATGGACACGAGCCGGTGTGAGCTGTGATCACGTCCACCCTGTGACATTGGCTTGCCGGTAATTCGCCGGAGGATCGATACCAGGGCCGTGTCAAAAAGAGGGTAGGCAAAGATCATCGAAGGATAGAAAACTCCTGCGGCAACTGACCTTGAATGAGGAAGCGGACTCGTGAAGGTGAGCGCGGCCAACGAAAACCCCGCCAGCATGCTTCCGCTATCTCCCATGAAAATGCTAGCGGGGCTGTAGTTGAAAACAAGAAAACCGGCGAATGCGCCACATACAATTGCGAATGGGATAGCTTCGTGTCCGTACCCGCGCGCAACAAGCATCGCTGCTTGGCAGCCAGCAATGATGACAGTGACACCAGCACAGACGCCATCCATATTGTCAATAAGATTGAAAGCGTTAGTGATAGCAAGCACCCAGAATATCGCAATTGCCATGTTGAGCGCGGGCCAGGGCGTCAAAGGACGAGTGACCCCGGCCAGCACCACCGCAGCCGAGATCGCGAGCTGACTCAGCAGTTTAGGCAGGGGGCGTAGGTGGATCCGATCGTCGATAAATCCAAGTACCCAGATCGCCGCTGCTCCGACTGAGACAATACCCAGGTATCGGTCAGCAAAGAGCAGGTACGCTACCAAGCAGCCGGCAAAAATACCGAGACCACCGCTGTTGGGAGTGGCCTTCGTGTGCCATCGATCGGACCGCGGAGCCGCAGTCAGGTTCAGATACGAGTCTAGCCTGACCAGTCCCCAAGTGAGCAGAGCACTGACAGCGCCAGCGGTCGCGGCAGCAAGCGCAAGTAGACGGACAACAGTAGGCATGGTCGGTTCGCAACCTTTGGCTTGAGTTTCAGGCTACGGCTGCGGCTGGGGCTGCCGCGGGCTGGCTGGCAGCTAGCGCCGCGGACGCTCTGGCGGCAACTGCATATCGTTCTCTTACGTCCTCGATGACCGAGCGGATTATGTCGTCAAGGCAGGTCCGAGGCCGGAAGCCAATTAATTGTTCCAGCTTCGCCAATGCCGGAACACGGCGAAACATATCCTCGAATCCCGGACCGTACGCCTGCGCGTAAGGTACATGGATAATGGGCGAACAGGAATGAGTTGCCTCCTTCACTCTCTTCGCGAGTTCATTGATCGTTACTTCTTCATCATTACCAACGTTGACGATTTCCCCAATAACCGCAGTACAGTTGGCCATTCGTACCATAGCTTCAACCGTATCTCCGACATACCCGAAACATCGACTCTGTTCACCCGAACCGTAAACAGTGATAGGTTCGCTGCAGAGTGCCTGCCCCACAAAAGTGGGCACAACCATTCCATACTGGCCGCTCTGGCGTGGCCCAACCGTATTGAAGAAGCGTGCGACCGTAATCGGCGTCTTTCGTTCACGCCAGTATGCCATGGCCAGGAACTCGTCGAGGGCTTTCGAACACGCATAGCTCCACCGGTTCACTGTAGTCGGCCCCAGTACCGAATCCGCGTCTTCGCGGTACGGCACATTGCCGTTCTTGCCATAAACTTCGGAGGTCGACGCTAGCACTACGCGTTTCTTTTTCTTTGCAGCAGCTCTAAGTACGATCTCCGTCCCATGGACATTGGTCTCGAGCGTATGCACTGCTCTTTCGACAATCATCCGTACTCCAACAGCCGCTGCGAGGTGGTAAACGATATCGCAACTGTCCACGAGTTCGGAGACGAGCGGCTCGTTGAAAACCGACTCGATGTAGTATGAAAATTCTGGACTTGACTTTAAATGGGCGATGTTCCGCATCGAGCCGGTTGATAGGTCATCGATGACCGTTACGTTGCATTTCAGCGCTAGGAAGCGCTCTGCGAGATGAGAACCGATAAACCCGGCACCGCCTGTAATGAATATATTCACAACTCTCCTCCTGTTTTGTGGGTGTGGAAGTCAGAAAATGGCTTAAGCACCAAAGGATTAAGATGTTGAGACCAACTGCCTTGATGTTTCCCGTACTGAAGACTGGTTTGCAGAAACTACCTAAATACTGGCAACAACACTGTTCGACGCGACAAGAAGCCAGAAGTTGCGGATCGAAGTCACTTATCCAGATCTATTTCACTTCCGAAGGCAAACGCGACTCCGAGACCGAATCGCCCGCAGCTGGTGACCGTGCCAATGCGTCGGTGAACGCATCCAAAACGAGTTCGGCCTGTCGTTTCCGGGTGTACCGTGGCGCTGCAGCGGTCGAGTGTTTCCGAAATTCGCTAAGACGTTCTGGATCACTCTTCAGAACGGAGATCGCGGCCGAAAGTGCGGCCGGATTGTCAGGCGGGATCCACATACCGACCTGCTCCTTTTCTAAGATCTCACTTGCCTCACCTCTGGGTGTCGCAAGCAAAATAGGTAACCCCATACCCATCGCTTCGAACATTTTTGCAGGAAGGGCTGCCTCGAACAGCGGTTTGTTTCTGAGATGAACGAGAGCTATGTCGCAAAGACTCCACGCGGCAGGGATAATCTCCTTTGGCTGCGCTGGCATGAATTTCACGTTACCGAGCCCCCGGCGTTTGGCTTCTGCGACGAGACGATCACGCTCAGACCCTGCCCCCACGAAGAGGTAATGAATAGTAGGATCGGTGGTCTGAGCGGCCGCAGCTACGACGTTCATGAGGCCGTGAGACATGCCGTGGGTACCGATATAGCCGACGATGAAATCTTGAGCACGAATGCCCCAGCGAGCGGCTAGTGCCATGTCACGTATCCTTGGCGCACAGCGTTCCAAATCGACTCCGTTTCGAACCACTTGTACTTTGTACTCCGGCACCCCTCGAATGACCAAGTTTCCCTTGATTCCCTGTACGAGCGCGATCACGACGTCAGCTCTTCGATATAGAAACAATTCTAGTTTTTCCACCGTTTTGAGTGCCCAGCCGTTTTTCATAGCGCCGACCGCCACGATCGACTCCGGCCAGAGGTCAGCTATTTCCAACACGAATGGTAACCGTCGAACCTTGGCCAGCATGCATGTACCCACGGCAGCAAAGAATTGAGGAGATGTAACCGCGAGAACGTCGGGCCGGCTCTCAAAAAGGCCGACGATAAAGGAAGTGACCATGAACGAAATAAAATCCAGAATGCGCAGAATGACCCCTGCATTAGGCGCCATAAATGTCTTAACTCTGACGACGCGAATGCCGTCTATTTCGGACACCTCGTGCCAACGGTTGCGGTAGCCTGGGAACAACCTTCCCTCAGGAAAATTCGGGAAAGACGTGAGGACGGTCACTTTGTGTCCCCACCGCGCCCAGTAACAAGCCCTTTCATATACCCGTGTGGCTATCGCATTTTGTTCTGGAAGGAAATTGTCACTTACGAACAATATCTTCATCTGCACTCCTAAACCAGCATTGACTGGGAGCTCAGGCCGCTCTTTTTCTAATTCCAGATGGATCATCTACTTCCGAACAAAACGTCTTACCACAGGACTAACGATCGGCGATTTACCCAAGACACCCAAGACAATCCAATCCATGTTTCGCGCCACCTCGATGAGCCGTGTACCTAGACGAGCGGTTGGAATCTATGGCCGATCAAGTGTGCCGTTGATGCAGCAAGCCCAAAGTCGGCATTGATCTGTGCAGTTTCCACCCAAGTCGGGTCGGATGCCACGCTTCGGGCGCGCCATGAGACCTGTTGTAACTATTTCGTTGCCTTGATTCCGACCACACGCTTGACGGTTTCGAAGATATCATGTGACCGAAAATGTTTCTCGGCAGCGCATCTAAATGCCTCTGCGAGGTCCTCGCTATAAAGGTTATACGAGCTCCAGTAAGAGTACAGGCTATCACTGGAGGTAAACCGCAGCCTATTTTCGAACTTCGAAATGTGAACCTCCGAAAACAATTCGCTTGCGAGTTGCGGGCCAGTTTCCTCCATAAAGACAGAAGCATCCGTACCGACGGGGCGTTCGCTTAATAGGGAATAATGCAAGTGTTTCAACTCAGCGTTGTTATCCTCCGACGGCCCGCAAAAGAAAAGGACCCCTCCGGGACGCAAAACGGTTACAATTGCGCAAAACAATCTTTGTGGATGTTTGCCATAATAGAGAGAGTAGGAGGCCAACGCCCGATCAAACACTACGCCATTGACCAGCGAACCAAGATCGTCAAGGTCGCCATACTGCGGCGATATCCTTATGCCAAGGCCTTGCTGGTCAGCACGGACAGCAAGCATATCCAGCGCTTCTCTTGATAAATCTAGGGCAGTAATGTGACCGCATTCGCCAATCTCCTTGGCGATCGGTAGAGTCTGCTTGCCGACGCCACAGCCCAGTTCCAACACATGAAGCCCAGGCGCGAGGCGGAGATTGGCGAGGATCCAGCTGTTCAGGTCACGAGAGCCGAATGCGTCGTGCGCCTGAATGCGTCGCTCAAGCGCGGATGTGTCTGTGTCAAACCTTCCCAGTGTCATTCGCGACCTCCGAACTTATTGTGGTTTTGCCCCTGCGTGTCACACCGGGCACGGCCATTGTCAAGAGATTGTCGAAGTGTGCCACAGCCTCCGGAGGCCTTCCTTGAGTCTCACTCCGGAAGTATTGTTCCAGGCGCTCAGAGGCTGAAAGATTTTGGTCGCCCCACCATATGGGATGAGTCAGTAACTGCACTACGTT
>Ga0187879_10003294_pt1 | contig 10887 bp, 5 predicted proteins | sample June2016WEW_19_1_FD_132423 | JGI IMG/M metagenome (GOLD analysis project Ga0187879, IMG submission 132423) | Peatland microbial communities from SPRUCE experiment site at the Marcell Experimental Forest, Minnesota, USA - June2016WEW_19_10 | ecosystem: Environmental > Terrestrial > Soil >... | reverse complement strand
TCACGGGCACCCGCGAGGCGGTCGTGCACGAGCGCCCCGGGGTCACGCGCGACCGCAAGGAGCTCGACTGCGAGTGGAACGGGCGCCGCTTCACGCTGATCGACACCGGCGGCGTGGACTTCGCCGACCAGGACCCGCTCGCGGGCTCGATCCGCGAGCAGGCGCAAGCGGGGATCGCCGACGCGGAGGTGGCCGTGCTGGTCGTCGATGCGCGCGCCGGCGTGCGCGCGGGCGATGAGGAGATGGCCGATCTGCTGCGCCGCGCCTCGCTGCCGACGATCGTCGTGGCCAACAAGTGCGACGGCGTCGCCGACATGCCGCTCGCGGCCGAGTTCCATCGCCTCGGCCTGGGCGAGCCGATGCCGGTCTCGGCGGCGCAGGGCCTCGGTACGGGCGACCTGCTCGACCGCGTCGTCGAGCTGCTTGGTTTGAACCCACCCGCCCAGGACTCGGAGGTCGAGGCGGCACCGTCCGGCTCGCGGTGATCGGCAGGCCCAACGTCGGCAAGTCCTCGCTCGTAAACCGCTTCCTCGGCGAGGAGCGGGTGATCGTCTCGGACGTCGCCGGCACGACCCGCGATGCGATCGACACGCCGCTGCTGGTCGGCGATCGCAGGCTGATACTCGTCGACACGGCAGGCATCCGCCGGCAGGCGAAGGTCGCCGACTCGGTCGAGTACTACACCGCCCTGCGCTCGCGGCGCGCGGCCGAGCGGGCGGACGTCGCGCTGGTCGTCTGCGACGCCGGCGACGGCGTCACCGCGCAGGACCTGCGCATCGCCGAGCTGGCGATGAAGGCGGGGTGCGCGACGGCGATCGTGCTCAACAAGTGGGACATGCAGGAGCGCGGAGAGGACGCCGAGGGGGTCGGCATCGATCTCGACCACGAGCGCGCGCGCGTGGCCGAAAAGCTGCGCCTGCGCCCGCGCGTGCTCACGGTCAGCGCCAAGACCGGTCGCCACGTCGCGCGCCTGCTGACCGAGGCGATCACGCTCGGCGACCGCGTCAGCGGGCGCATTCCCACTCCCGAGCTCAACCGCTTCCTCGCCGAGGCCGTCCAGGCTCGCCAGCCGCCGGTCGGGACCCGCCGCGGCGCGGGCGGGCATCGTCTGAAGCTGATCTACATGGCGCAGATCGGGGAGCGACCGCCCCGCTTCGCGATCCAGATCAACTCCCGCGCGCGCGTCACGCGCGACTACGCCTACTTCCTGGAGAACCGCCTGCGCGCCCGCTACGGGATGGACGGCGTTCCGCTGATCATCGACTTCGTCGAGCGCGGGCAGCGCGGGCGCGCCCGCGCCGCATAGACTTCTGCGGCTTTCGTCAACCTGGCCGGCGCGTGACCCCTCGCGCCGCTCGCCCACGACCTCCCGGAGCTGATCCCGCAAGACATGACTGAGCTTTCCGACAACGAATTCCTGTTCACCTCCGAGTCGGTCACGGAGGGCCACCCCGACAAGATCGCCGACCAGATCTCAGACGGCGTGCTCGACGCCGTGCTGGCCGACGAACCCTACGGCCGCGTGGCCTGCGAGACGCTCGTCAACACCGGCCTCGTCGTCGTCTCCGGGGAGATATCGACCGAAACCTACGTCGACATCCAGGAGGTCGCACGCGAGACGATCCGCAAGATCGGCTACAACGACGCCGACCTCGGCTTCTCGGCGGACTCGTGCGCCGTGCTCAACGCGATCGACAAGCAGTCGCCGGACATCGCGCAGGGCGTCGACAAGGCATACGAGGCGCGCACGGACGCCAACGACGAGGACGAGCTCGACGTCGCCGGCGCCGGCGACCAGGGAATGATGTTCGGCTACGCCACGAACGAGACCGACACGCTGATGCCGCTGCCGATCTCGCTCGCGCACCGCCTCGCCGAGCGCCTGGCCGCGGTTCGCAAGGCCGGCACGCTGGACTACCTGCGCCCCGACGGCAAGACCCAGGTCAGCGTGCGCTACCAGGACGGCAAGCCGGTCGAGATCGAAAAGCTCCTGATCTCCACCCAGCACAGCGAGGGCGCCGAGGCGCTGATCCCCGACGACCTCTGGGAGCACGTCGTCGAGCCGATCCTGCCGAGCGAGCTCTACGACGCGCACAAGCTGCGCAGGAACTTCCTCGTCAACCCGACCGGCCGCTTCGTGATCGGCGGGCCGGTGGGCGACTGCGGCCTGACCGGGCGCAAGATCATCGTCGACACCTACGGCGGCATGGCCCGTCACGGCGGCGGCGCGTTCTCGGGCAAGGACCCCTCCAAGGTCGACCGCTCGGCCGCCTACGCCGTGCGCTGGGTCGCCAAGAACATCGTCGCGGCCGGCCTGGCCGATCGGGCCGAGGTGCAGGTCGCCTACGCGATCGGGGTCGCGCATCCGGTGTCGGTGATGGTCGAGACGTTCGGCACCGAGCGGGACGGCGTCACCCGCGGGCAGATCGCGCGCGCGGTCGACCAGGTCTTCGACCTGCGTCCGGGGTCCTTCCGCGAGGAGCTCAAGCTGCACCGCCCGATCTACCAGAAGACCGCCGCGTACGGGCACTTCGGTCGCGACGACCACGACTTCACCTGGGAGAAGACCGACAAGGCCGCCGCGCTGCGCGCCGCCGCCGGCCTCTGACCGCCGCTGGCTCTAGGGTCAGGCGATGGGGGACATCGCCCAGCTTGACGATCGGGTAGCCGAGACCGACTCGACGTCGACGATCGCCCGAGTGGAGCCGATGACGACGGCCCGTGCCCTGCGCGGGCCGTTCGACTACCGCTTGCCGGAGGCTCTCAGAGGCGATGTCGACATCGGCTCGATGCTCGTCGTGCCGTTCGGGCGCCGCCAGGTGCTCGGGGTGGTCGTCGGCCTGGCCGACAGCAGCGAGGTCGCGGAGGAGAAGCTCCTGGCCCCGCTGCGTGCGCTGGATGATGGCCCGCCCGCCCTGCCCGTCGACCTCGTGGCGCTGGCCGAATGGATCGCCGCCGAGTACTGCTCGACGATCGCCCGCGCGCTGGGCCTGGTGCTGCCGCCGGGGGCCGCGCGCCGGCTGAGCGGGCGCAAGCGGCGCGCGGTGGCCCGCCCGACCCACCTGCCGGTGGGGGCGCGCAGCCCGCGCGCGCCGGAGCTCACGCTCGAACAGCAGGCGGTGCTCGCGCCGGTGACCGCCGCGCTGCGCGAGCGCCGCGCCGAGCAGCGGCTGCTGCACGGCGTGACCGGGTCGGGCAAGACGGAGATCTACCTGCGCGCCGCCCAAGCCGCGCTCGAGCAGGGTCGCGGTGCGATCGTGCTGGTGCCCGAGATCGCGCTCACCCCGCAGATCGTCGGGCGCTTCGTCGAACGCTTCGGCGACACGGTCGCCGTGCTGCACTCGCGCCTGACGCCCGGCCAGCGCTACGCCGAGTGGCGGCGCCTGCGCGAGGGGGAGGCGAGGGTGTGCGTGGGTCCGCGCTCGGCCGTGTTCGCGCCGATCGAGGAGCTCGGCCTGATCGTCGTCGACGAGGAGCACGACGCCTCCTACAAGCACGAGGGCGACCCCCGCTACGACGCGCGCGACGTCGCCGCCGAGCGCGCCGAGCGCTGCGGCGCGGTGCTGCTGCTGGGCAGCGCCACGCCGCGCCCGGAGAGCGTGCAGCGCCTGCCCATCAGCGTGCTACCCAAACGGGTCGACGGGCGCCCGCTGCCCGCCGTGCAGGTGCTGGACATGCGCGGAGAGACCCAGGGGCTGCATCCGCTGACCGCGCAGGCGCTCGCCGACGTGCGCGCCGAGCACGGGAAGGCGATCGTGCTGCTCAACCGCCGAGGCTGGTCGAACTTCCTCTCGTGCCGCTCGTGCGGGCGCGTGTGGAGCTGTCCCGACTGCGACGTAGCGCTCGTGCTGCACCGCGCCGGCGGATACCTCGCCTGCCACCACTGCGGCCACCGCGAGCGGGTGCCCGCGCGCTGCTGCGACTGCTCCTCGACGTCCGTCGCCCGGCACGGCGCGGGCACCGAGCGCCTGCAGCACGACCTGGCGCACGTCTTCGACGACGGCCGCTTCCCGGTCTTCCGCCTCGACGCGGACGTGGTCGCCGACAGCCGGGACAGCGGCGTCGGCGCGATCCTGCGCCGCTTCGAGGCGGCCGAGTGCGGGGTGCTGATCGGAACCCAGATGGTCGCCAAGGGGCACGACTTCCCCGACGTGAGCCTGGGGGTGGTGCTCGACGCGGACGCGACCCTGCGCTTCCCCGACTTCCGCGCGGAGGAGCGGACGTTCGCGCTGATCGCCCAGCTCGCCGGGCGCGCGGGGCGCGGCGGGCACGGGCGCGTGCTCGTGCAGACGATCGCGCCCGAAGCGCGCTCGATCGTGCACGCGGCCGCTCACGACAGCGACGGCTTCATCGCCGGCGAGCTCGAGCGCCGCCGCGCGCTGCGCTACCCGCCGTTCTCGCATCTGATCAGGATCGTGTGCTCGGCGGAGGTTTCAGAGAAGGCGCGCGCCGCCGCCGTTGCCGTGCGTGAATCGCTCGCCGAGCAGTTCGCCGGGGCTGTGACGAGCGCCGGGCAGGGGGGCCCTGTCGGTGACGAACCCGTCGTGCTCGGTCCCGCCACGCTGTTTCGCCTGCGCGGGCGCGAGCGCTCGGTTGTGATGGTGAAGGCCCCCGAGCGGCGCCCGGCGGTGCGGGCCGTCGGCGAGGCGGTGCGGCAGGTCGCAGGTACCCGCGGGCACGTTGGGGTGAACTTCAGCGTGGATGTCGATCCGCAGTAGGGATGATGTAGACACCAGGAGACAATTGCGCCGCTAGCGCGCTGTGCACGCGGTCGCGATTAGTTGCCACGCAGTTCTGACATGTGGTACCTTGCCCAGCCTCGATCGGCGATCACAGGGAGGGCGACATGACCTGCCGCGCAACGGACGGCCCGCCGTTTGTACGCCGGTCACATCAGCTGGCAAGTTCACGCAACGCGGCACGCCGATCACATGGAACGTGTGCCGCGCTCGCTGCGCTCCTCTGCTGTCTGATCATAGCCCCGGCCGCAGGGGCGAGGTCGATGCTGGCGTCCAGGGCGACCCGCCACGCGAAGGTCAGCCGCGTGTGTCCCGCGCCAAAGCCGGGAACCGCGACGTGCTTCGCGCTCGTGCGTGTCCCCGTACCGGCGGCCGCGGCGGGCAAGGCCGGGGTGCGGCCCTACACGGCCGGCGATGGAGCGCTCGAATCTGGTCCGGCGGGCGGACTGACGCCCGCGGAGCTCGCGAGCGCGTACGGGTACGACCCGACTGCGGGCGGGGCGGGGCAGACGGTGGCGATCGTCGACGCCTACGATGACCCGAACATCGAAGAGGACCTCGCCACCTTCGATAACGAATACGGCATCGCTGCGTGCACCAACGCCAACGGCTGCTTTACGAAGGTCTCCCAGGCCGGGAGCACCACATCGTTGCCGGAAGCGGACACGACTGGCTGGTCGGTTGAGATTTCCCTCGATGTGGAGATGGCGCACTCGGCCTGTCAAAAATGCAAGATCCTGCTTGTCGAGGCCAACAGCGCGAGCTTCAAAGACCTTGCGACCGCGGTAAGCGAGGCGGTCACTCTAGGAGCGACCGAGGTCTCCAACTCCTACGGCGGCTATGAGGAAGAACTAGGCGCGACCGAAAAGGCGGCATACAACCATCCCGGTGTCGTGATAGCGGCAGCGACCGGCGATGATGGCTATGACGACTGGACGGAGGGGAACGAAGGCGTCAGGCTCGACGAACTTCCTCAACGGCCCAACATGCCCGCGTCGTTCCCCTCGGTGGTCGCGGTCGGCGGTACGACGCTTCATCTCACCGAAGAAGGAACGCGGGAAAGCGAGACCGTGTGGAACGGCAATGGTCCCTTCGATGAAGAAGAAGACGAAGGGGCAACGGGTGGGGGCTGCAGCACAATGTTCGCCGCGCAGCCCTGGCAGCGGGACGCGCCCGGCTTTGTGGCAACCGGCTGCGGCAGCAAACGCCTCACCGCAGACATCTCGGCGGACGCGAACCCACGCACCGGCTTTGATGTCTACGACAGTTACAACTGCGGTAAAAAATGCGAAGAATTCAAACAGGGCAAGAACTGGTTCACGATCGGCGGTACGTCGCTGGCCACTCCGCTCATCAGCTCGCTATACGCGCTCGCCAGCGGTAGCAACGGCGTCAGTTACCCGTCGCTGACGCTATACGGCCACCTCGGCGACTCGTCCTCACTGTATGACGTTACCGAAGGCGGCAACGGCTACTGTGACTACGAAGGCTTGGCCTGCGGAGCAAACGAATTCTTCGGGGTGCGGATCGACTGCGAAGGGACCACTGCCTGCAATGCGGCCCCCGGATTCGACGGACCCTCCGGCGTCGGCACGCCGAACGGGCTCAGCCTCTTCAAACCGCTGTTGCCGAGCGCCGCGATCACACCACCCAGCGCGCCAAAGGCGGGCCTCGCCGTGACCTTCAGCGGCAGCGCCTCCAGCGACCCCTATCCCGGTGGATCGATCTCGAGCTACTCCTGGAGCTGGGGCGATGGCATGCCCACCAGCGGCGGTGTCTCACCGACGCACACGTTCGCCAAGCCGGGCGTCTACACCGTGAACCTCACCGTCACCGACAACTATGGCCTCGCGAGCACGCTCACCGCCGAGTCGGTCGACGTGGGCGAGAGCCCAGAGGAAGAAGCGGCCGCGACAGCGGCAGCCATCAAGCAGCACGAAGAAGAAGCGACGAAAGGTGGAGTGCTGGGCGCCAAGGAAGGCTCCCCGGACGCCGCGATTGCGAGCACGTCCCTGCGGGCGAGTGCGTCGGGTGCCGTGAGCGTCAAGATCAGCTGCCCGGCTGGGGAGAGCAGCTGTGCGGGCACGGTGACCCTGCGCACGCTCGATGCCGTCAGTGCCAGCGTGGCCGCCGGAGCTGCCAAGGCGAAGCCGGCCGTCTTGACGCTTGCGACGGGCTCATTCACCGTTGTCGGAGGCAAGGTCGTGACGGTGGTACTGCATCTGTCGGCCAAGGCGCGGATGCTGCTTGGACGCTCGCACACGCTTCATGTGCGGGTGACGATCGCTGCCCACGATCCCGAAGGCGGCATGCACACGGGACACGTGGTCGCGACGCTGCGTGCGCCCACGGCGAAGCACGGCAAGGGCTGAGCTATGGGACGGCTTGCCGCAGCGCGTGGCCCGTGGGATTCTTGGGCCGGTGGGCGTTGCGCCGGCAGCGCTCTCCGGCTGTGGCTGCTCGGTGTGCTCTCACTCGGCGTCCTTGTGTTCGGGCTCGCGCCGAGCGCGCACGCTGCTGAAGCGTTCGGAGGGATCGCAGGCAAGGTGACCGATGCCGTGACCCGCGCCCCGTTGCAGGGGATCGCGGTCTGTGCGATCACCACCAATTACGAATTGCTTGGTGAAGAAGAAAGCGAATACGAACACAGCATCGGCTGCGAGAAGACCAACGCCGGTGGCGAATACAAGATCTCGGGTCTTCGCCCTGAAGGCTTCTTCGTCGAGTTCTTCGCCACGCCCGCAAGCAAGCTGAACTACATCCCCCAGCTCTACGATGACAAGTTCAAGGTGAGTGAAGCAAGCCCCGTGTCGGTGGCGGCTGAAGCGACGACAGCGGGCATCGACGCCGAACTTTCGCCGGGCGCCGAAATAGCCGGCAGGGTGGCCAACGCCGCGACGGGCGCTCCGATCAGCGATGCGGAAGTCTGTGCGCTCAGGACCAACGCCAAAGGCTCGCTCGAAGCGGTGTCGTGCGCCGAAACAGAAGCTAGTGGCGAATACACGATCCGCGGAGTTCCGAGCGGGAGCTACAAGCTCGGATTCTTCGCGCAGGGCTTCGAACTTGGCTTCTACAACGGCAAGAGCTCTGAAGCCGAAGCGGAACTCCTCTCGGTCATCGCGCCCGAGCTGACACAGGGAATCGACGATGCTCTGAAGCCCGGCGGCCCCTCGAGCTCTCCATCCACCTCTACACCTTCGGAATCGGCGTCCGCTTCGAAACTTCCGGGAGGTCTGACGACCTCATCGTCCACATCCGCCGACGCGACGCTCTCGCTCGTCGGCAGGCGCATAGCGGCGGCACACAACGGCGATGCACTCATAAAGGTGGACTGCGCGGGCACCGCAAGCTGCCGCGCGAAACTGACGCTGAAGACGACGATGGCGGTGCGGGTCAAAGGCAGGCGGACGCTGCGAACCGTCACGATCGGGACGAGCGTGGTCATATCGGTCGTCGCAGGCAAGACGGCGACCGTGCAGATCAAGCTCAACTCCGCAGGACGCAAGCTGCTTCGCGATCACAGGCATCTAAAAGTCGACCTGACGCTCGTGACGCCCGGGCACAAGCAGGACGACAGCGTCGTGCTCATAGAGCGGAAGGCTCGCAGCAGGAAGTAGCTCAGGCCTTGCGGCTGCCCGAGCCTTTGCTCGCGCGGATCGTGACGATGGACTGCGCGGTGTGCGTGGCGCCCGCCGGGTCACCGGCGAACACAATCGCTCGTGCGTGCAGCACACGTGTGCGCGCGAGCAGCTTCCGAGCCTTGACCGACAGGTGCAGCTTCACTGTCGTCACCTGCCCGCCTGCGACTTTGAATGAGCCGACGGCAAGGGTCAGGATCGCGGCCTTCGCCTTCTTGGACTGGTGGGCGGTCGCGCTGGCGCTGACGGCGCTCAGCGTCCGCAACGTTACCGTGCCGACGCAGCTGCTCTCCGCAGTGGGGCAGCTCACCTTGCCGATCACCGTGCCCAATGAGCTCGCTTTCAGGGACGTGCTCACCAGCTCGGCGTCGGGAACCGGCTTCTTGCGCGATTGCGAGGCCGACACCCCTTGAGTGGGCGACGCTCCCTGTTCGCCCGGAATCTGCTGCTGCAGCGTCGTCGGGAGTAGCGTCGCGAACGTCTCATCGCCGCCTTTGCTGCTGCCGCCTGCGTTGGTGGCGAGTATCCGGAAGTGGTACGTGGTGCCTGCTGTTAGGCCCGTGAGCGACGCAGAGACCGCTACCGCGGCGCTCTCGGAACCAGGCGACGGGCTGCATGGCGCGCTGGCTCCGTAGGAGACCGTCATGCCGTATTCGAGCTTGCATTCTGTGACCTGCTGGCCATTGGGGTTCACGCTTGCGTTCAAGGTCGCCGAGGTCTGCGTGACCGACGAGGCCGCACCCGTCTCCACTGTCGGTGAGCTCAGAGTCGCGAAGGTTTGTCCTTCGCCTCTACTGGTGCCGCCGGCGTTGGTCGCGGAGATGCGGAAGTAATACGTGGTCCCCGCAGCCAGGCCCGTGACCGATGCTGACACCGTTACAGGGCTGGTCCCGGATCCTGGCGACGTGCTGCATAGCCGGCTGGAGCCATAGGACGGGGTTGTGCCGTATTCCAGCTTGCATTCGATGACTTCCCCGCCGTTGGGGTCGACTTCTGCGTTCAAGGTCGCGGAGGTCGGTGACAGCGACGACGCCGAGGCGGTTGCTACCGTCGGCGGGTTGGGCAACGTCTTGAATGTCTCGTCGTTACCGTTGCGTTGGCCACCCGCGTAGATTGCAGCAATACGGAAGTGGTAGGTGGTATTCGCCGTCAGGCCCGTGGCCGGCGCGGACACAGTCACCGGGCTGGTGCCCGATCCTGGCGACGGGCTGCACGATGCGCTGGAGCCGTAGGAGGTCGTGGTCCCGTATTCGAGCTCGCATTCGCTGACTTCGTGGCCATTGGGGTTCACCGTCGCTTCGAGTGTCGCTGAGGTCTGCGTGATCGCCGATGCGGCGCCTGTCGTCACGCTCGGTGGGTTGGAAAGCGTTTTCAACGACTCTTCGCTGCCTTTGCTGGTGCCGCCGGCGTTGGTCGCGGAGATGCGGAAGTGGTAGGTCGTGTTCGCCGCGAGGCCGGTAACCGGTGTGGACACAGCTACCGGGCTTGTGCCCGACCCGGGCAGCGCGGAGCACGGCGCGCTGAATTCGCCGACAGTGACGGTGCCGTATTCGAGCGTGCATTCGCTGACCTCCCCGCCGTTGGGGTCGACTTCCGCGTTCAGGGTCGCCGAGGTCTGCGTGATCGACGAGGCCGTGCCAGTCGTCACGGTCGGCGCGTCGGGCAGCGTCTTGAATGCCTGTTCGCTGCCTTTGCTGGTGCCGCCGGCGTTCGTCGCGGTGATGCGGAAGTGGTAGGTCGTGTTCGCGCTCAGGCCGGTGACAGGCGCGGATACCGCGACCGGGCTGGTGCCCGACCCGGGCAGGGAGGAGCACGGTGCGCTTGATTCGCCCGCGGTGGTCGTGCCGTATTCCAGCTCGCATTTGCTGACTTCGTCGCCGTTGGGGTTCACGGTCGCCTGCAGCGTCGCCGAGGTCTGCGCGATCGAAGACGCGGCGCCTGTCGCCACCGTCGGGGCGCTCGGCGCCGGCGCGAACGCGGCGATCCCGTCGGGCGTGCCGACCCCCGTCGGCCCGTCATAGCCCGTCCGCGCCAGGCAGATGGCCTCTTTGGCGCAGCTCGTTTCACCCTCTTCGGTGGACGTGCAGCTCGGCAGGCCCGTTTCTTCGTTGAACGGCGACAGGCATTCGCCGTTGGACCCTTCCGTCACGTCGTGCAGCGACCCCGGCGATTTCGCCGCGTTTTCGTAGAGCGTCCTGGCGGGGTATTCCACGCCGCCGGCGCCCCCGGCCACGGCGAACGTGGAGGCGATCAATGGCGTGGCGACGCTGGTGCCGCCGTAGGTGCACCAGTGCACGACAGAACCTTCGTGGACCGTTTCGCATTCGCGTCCGGGGCCCGAGTCGTAGACCGCCACGCCCGTGTACGGATCCGAGTCCGCGGAGACATCGGCGACCGCGCGCTTGTCGCCGCAGCCGACCGCCGACCAGTCCGCGACGTCCTGCTGCCAGGGCTGGGCGGCGAACTGGGTGCTGCACCCGCCCCCACCTGCGCCGTGCCCGTCCTTGACG
>Ga0187879_10003293_pt1 | contig 10889 bp, 9 predicted proteins | sample June2016WEW_19_1_FD_132423 | JGI IMG/M metagenome (GOLD analysis project Ga0187879, IMG submission 132423) | Peatland microbial communities from SPRUCE experiment site at the Marcell Experimental Forest, Minnesota, USA - June2016WEW_19_10 | ecosystem: Environmental > Terrestrial > Soil >... | reverse complement strand
GAGGCCGACGTGCGCACCCTGCGCGGCTGGCGACGAGAGCTGGCGGGAGCGGAGCTGCTGGAACTGCTCGACGGGGCCGTGTCGCTGTCGGTGCAGCACACCCCCGCCGGACGGCGCGTGCGCATCACCGACGAGCCGGGGTGAGACCGAGCATCTCGGCGGCCTCCACCACCGCGGGGTGCGAGAGCGTCAAAGGCGTGGCCTGCGTGAATCGCAGTCCAGGGGCAGCCCGGTCGTACAGGGTGACGTTGATAAAGCTCGCCTCGAGTGTCGACCACCAGCGCAGCCCGACCGCGTCGGGGCGTTCATCGAAGATGCGCTCCGCCTGCGCCTGCGTGGCCGCACGCACATTCGTGGCGACTTCCGACGGGCGCAGACGAACGTCGGCGAGCACCCGCGGGCTGTCGAGATCCACGAGCGCCACCTCATCGCCGAGTCGCAGCTCAGCAAGCGCAAGCGCCAGGCCGCCACGCAGCAGCATCGCGCCCGTGAGCCGACCGGTCCCACGGAAAGGCGCCAGCGCCTCGGCCACCGCCGAGACAGGCCGCTCAGCGACGTACAGGCAGCCATAGCGGACTGGATTGTCGTGGCGTCCATGACCCTGCAGCTCGCGGGGAAACCAAAGAGCGCCGCCGGGATCGGTTGCGGGCGCGTCTCCTATCCACGGCAGCAGCCGCCACAGAATCACGCGAAGCTGCCCGCCCGCTCCTGGGCGATTGCGTCGAGCAGCTCACGCGAGTGCCCAGCGCGGATCACGTCGATCGGCCGGCGTCCGCCGAGGTGCGGGTTCACACCCCGCAGCCACAGCTCCGCCGCCTCCGGCTGGTACAGACGCAGCAAGCTGGACATCGCGAGCTCGAGCAGATCGACTCGGCGAGCATTGACCTCGTCGATCCCCTGCCCCCGTCGCCACCGCGTGACCTGAGCCGGGCTCACCCCCAGCAGCTCGGCCAGCCGCCGCTGCGAGTGAAAATCCTCGCTCAGCGCAGTGATCTTCTCGGCGGTGCTGACAGGCATCAAGCTCAATTTTAGCGCAACGCAAACTGTTGCGTCACCTACTCCAGCGAAGTTGCAGGCGTTCCGTTGACGCGCAACGTCGCGGACTGAAACCGTCCGTCTCTCACAGCGCCGGGCAAACCCGTGCGGCCATGTCCCCTCGGCCCAGCGAAGGAGTTCGGTTTTGGGCCGAGAGGCCCAAAACCGAAGCTCCGAAGCGTTATTCGATGCGGTTGTAAACTTCGAACAGCGGCAGGTACATCGAGATGACGATGAACCCGACCATCGCCCCGATCACGATGATCATGATCGGCTCGAGGATCGACATCAGCGCCTTGACCGCCGCTTCCACCTGTTCCTCGTAGAATTCGGCGATCCGGTCGAGCATCTCGTCGAGCGCGCCGGTTTCCTCGCCGACGCCGACCATGTGCGTGACCATCGAGGGGAAGATCGGCGCCTGCGCGAGCGGCGCGGCGATCGTGCCGCCGCGCTTGACCGAGGCGATCACGCCGTCCATCGATTCCTGCACGGCTACGTTGCCGCCCGTGCGCCCGGTGATCTCCAGCGCCTGCAGCAGCGGCACGCCGGCGTGGGTCAGCGAGGCGAGCGTGCGCGACCAGCGCGCGACGGCGACCTGCTGGACGATCGTGCCGATCTTCATCGGCACGTGCAGGCGGAAGTGGTCCCACTGGCGCCGTCCCCACGTGGTTTTCTTCCACTTGACGAACGCCGCGATCACGCAGGCGGTCACCAGGAACATCATCCACCAGTACTGGGTGACCATCTTGGACATCGCGACCGAGACCTGCGTCAACGCGGGCAGTTCGCCGCCGAATTCCTTGAACACGCCCTCGAACACCGGCACGAGGAACGCGACCAGCGCCATCATCACGCCGACCGCGAACACGAGCACGAGCGTCGGGTAGACCATCGCCGATTTGACCTGTTTGCGCAGGGCGGCGTCTTGCTGCAGCTGGTCGGCCACGCGCACGAGCGAGTCCTCGAGCACGCCTCCCATCTCGCCGGCCTGCGTCATCGCGACGAACAGCGGGTTGAACACCTTCGGATGGCGCGCCATCGCGTCGCTGAGCGACAGCCCCGCCTCGACGTCCTTGCGCACGGCGACGATCGTCTCCTTCAGGAATTTGTCCTCCGTCTGTTCCTCCAGCACGTACATCGCGCGCAGGATGCTCATGCCCGACGAGATCATCGTCGAGAGCTGGCGGGCGAAGATCGCCAGGTCGCTGGGCGCGACCCGCTTGAACAGGCTGATCTCGATGTTCTTCGAGGAGTGCTTGTCGGAGATGTCCAGGACGATCAGCCCGCGCTGCTTGAGCTGGTCGGAGACCGCCTGCTTGGAGTCGGCCTCGACCTCGCCGCGGGCCTTGGCGCCCCCGAGATCGATCGCCTTGAAGACGTAGGTGCTCATGGTTTGGAACCCACCCGCCTCCCCCTACGCCGCCGCCAGCGTGCTCGCCCCCATCAGGCGCCTGAGCTCGTCCGGGGTCGACGAGCGCTGTTCGGCGAGCTTCTGGCTGATCTTGCCCTGGCGCACGAGCGTGACCAGCGCGGCGTCCATCGTCTGCATGCCCACCGCGGAGCCGGTCTGCATCACCGAGTAGATCTGGTGCGTCTTGCCCTCGCGGATCAGGTTGCGCACGGCGGGGGTGGGCACCAGCACCTCGCACGCGACCACGCGCCCCGAGCCGTCGGCGTTGGGCAGCAGCTGCTGGGTCATGATCCCCTGCAGCGCCACCGACAGCTGCAACCGCACCTGCCCCTGCTGGTGGGAGGGGAACACGTCGATCACGCGGTCGATCGTCTGGGCGGCGTCCTGGGTGTGGAGCGTCGCGAACACGAGGTGGCCGGTCTCGGCCGCGGTCAGCGCCGTGGAGATCGTCTCCAGGTCGCGCATCTCGCCGACGAGGATCACGTCGGGGTCCTGGCGCAGGGCGGCGGTCAGGGCGAGGGAGAAGCTCTGCGCGTCGGAGCCCAGCTCGCGCTGGTTGACGATGCACTTCTTGTGGCCGTGCAGGAACTCGATCGGATCCTCGATCGTCATGATGTGCTCCTCGCGCGTGCAGTTGATCGCGTCGATCATCGCCGCCAGCGACGTCGACTTGCCCGAGCCGGTCGGGCCGGTCACGAGCACGAAGCCGCGCGGGCGGCGCGTGAACTCGTGCACCGCGGGGGGCAGCCCGAGCTCGTCGATCGAGCTCAGCCCGAACGGGATCAGGCGGAAGGCGGCGCCGATCGCGCCGCGCTGGTAGTAGGCGTTGACACGGAAGCGGGCGTGGCCGGGGATCGAGTAGGCGAAGTCCAGCTGCCAGTTGGTCTCCAGGCGCTGGCGCTGATCGCCGGTGAGGATCGAGTAGACGATCTCCCTGGTGTCCGTCGGCGAGAGCTTGGGGTAGTTCTCGAGCGGCGTCAGGCGCCCGCGGACGCGGACGGTCGGGTGCGCGCCCGAGCTGAGGTGCAGGTCGGATGCCTTGCGGTGGACGACCTCCATCAGCAGGTCCGCGAAATCGATGTCCATGGGTGCGTGCATCGACAGATCGGGGCGCGTCCATTAGCGAGCGCAGCGCGGGCAGCGCGCCCCTGGACGAAGATTCGAGTGCCGGCCGCCGCTTGCAAGCAGGCTGTCAGCGCCGCGCCCGCCAAGCGAAGGTCGTCTCGAACGGGACGCCCGCGCAAGCCGGCGTCCCGGGCGAGACGACCTGAGCGCTGCTAGTTGGTGCCGATCACGCGGGCGATCTCGGCCATCGAGGTGCGGCCCTGCCTGACCTTCTGCAGGCCGTCGTCGCGCAGGCGCGTCATGCCCTGGGAGACGGCCACGTCGCGCACCGCCTCGGCGGGGCTGCGCGCCAGCGCCAGCGCCTGGATCTCCGGGGACATCTTCATGACCTCGTACAGGCCGACGCGCCCGCGGTAGCCGCTGCCGCCGCAGCGCCGGCAACCGACGGGCTCGTAGGCCTCGAGCTCCACGCGCGCCCGGTAGCCGCTTTCGCGCAGCACCTTCGCGGGGATGATCGTGCGCCGCTTGCAGCTCGGGCACAGCATTCGCGCCAGGCGCTGGGCGACGACGCAGTCGAGCGCCGAGGCGACGAGGAACGGCTCGATCCCCATCTCGATCAGCCTGGTGATCGCCGAGGGCGCGTCGTTGGTGTGCAGCGTGGAGAGCACCAGGTGGCCGGTGAGCGCGGACTCCACGGCGATCTGCGCCGTCTCGCGGTCGCGGATCTCGCCGACCATGATGATGTCGGGGTCGGCGCGCACCATCGAGCGCAGCCCGGCGGCGAACGTCAGGCCGACCTTCGACGAGACCTGGACCTGCGTGAGGCCGGCCATTTCGTACTCGACCGGGTCCTCGACGGTGATGATGTTCTTCTCGGGCGTGTTGAGCATCTGCAGGGCCGCGTACAGCGTCGTGGACTTGCCCGAGCCGGTCGGACCGGTGACGAGCACCGCGCCGTGCGTCTCGCGGCAGGCGTGTTCGAAGCGCTCGCGCTCGGGGTCGGCCATGCCGAGCTTGTCGAGCTCGACCACGACCGACTGCTTGTCGAGGACGCGCATCACGATGCCCTCGCCGTGGACGCTCGGCAGCGTCACCACGCGCAGGTCGACGTGGCGGCCGTCGACCACCAGCCCGACGCGCCCGTCCTGCGGCAGGCGCTTCTCGGCGATGTTCAGCTCGGCCATGATCTTGATGCGCGAGATCACCCCGGCGGCCATCCGCCGCTGCACGCTCGTGACGTCCGCGAGCACGCCGTCGACCCTGAAGCGCACGCGCAGCTCGCGCCCGTCGGGAGCGAGGTGGATGTCGGAGGCGCCGCGCTCGACCGCCTGGGCGACGAGCTGGTTGACGAGCTTGATGACGGGCGCGTCTTCGGAGGTCTCGTGCAGGGCGACGACCTCCGCCCCTTCCTCGGCCTCGTCGAGGCTCTCCACCGACTCGCCGACCACGTCTTCGAGCCTGTCCAGGCGCGAGATCAGGGTCGCGATGTCATCGGGGGGCGCGACCGCGACGCGAATCTCGTAGCCGGTCATGATCGCGATGTCGTCGACCGCGAGCACATTCGAGGGATCGGCCATCGCGACCAGCAGCGTGCGCTTGTCGGCGAAGGCCACCGGCACCGTCTGGTAGCGCTTGGCGACCGTCGTGCTCACCAGGTTGGCGGCCGCCATGTCCACCGTGAACACGCCCAGATCCAGGTGGTCGAGCCCGTAGCGCTCGGCCAGAGCCCGCGCCAGCGCGTCCTGCGTGAGCGCCCCGTTCTCGAGCAGCACGCGCTCGGGCGTCGTGCCCGACACGCGCGAGCGCTCCAGCGCCTCGTCGACCTGCCCGCGCGAGGCCAGGCCCAGGTCGACGATCACGTCGGTGAGGAAGCGCTGCGAGGAGCCCCGTCGCGAGGGCTTGGTGATGCCCGTGTAGCCCTCGGCCCCCGTCGCCTGCTCGGCCCCGGTCCGCGAGTCGGCTTCGGCGTACGGATCTTCGTTCAGGTCCCCGGGTGGGTGGGGATTCAATTCCCGCTCCAGCTCGACGTCCGCGCCGGCGTCGCCGAGCGGGTCGGCGCGCTCGACGGAGATGACGTGATCGCCATGATCGATGCCCGCCTCGACCGCGCCGTCGATCCCGAAGATCGCGTGCAGGTCGGGATCGGTCTGCTGCGGAAGGTCGCTCATCGCGCGCGCTCCGCAGGCTCGTGCTCAGGTCCCCGCGGGGTCCTCCTCGCGCACGGCACGGCGCATGACCTCCAGCGGCGCCGCGCGGCCGGTCCACAGCTCGAAGCTGAGCGCGCCCTGCGCGACCAGCACCTCCAGCCCGTCGACGGTGCGCGCTCCGTGCGCTGCGGCGGCGGCAAGCAGGGGGGTGGGTCCGGATCGGTATACCAAGTCGACGACATTCGAGTACTCACCGACTTGATCGAACGTCAATCCGAGTTGGTTGAGCGCCTCGCCGTCAGTAGCCGAGCGTTCTATCCCCGCGGGCTCCCGCAGCCCCACGGAGGTGCAATTGACCAGCAGATCGGCCGGCCGGGGCGCGCGCACCGCCTCCACCTCGAGCTCTCGCGCGAGCGTCCGCGCGCGCTCGGGGGTGCGGTTCCACACAGCCACCTCGCTCGCGCCCGCCTCGCGCAGCGCCCACGTGACCGCGCGCGCGCTGCCGCCCGCGCCCAGCACGAGCGCGCGCGGGTGGGCGGGCATGTCGGTCAGGCGCTCGAGCGCCGCGATCAGTCCGGGCGCGTCGGTGTTCTCGGCCGCGATCGTGCCGTCGGCGGCGAACGTCAGCGTGTTGGCCGCGCCGATCTCGCGCGCCGCCCGCGAGGCGTGCGCGGCCAGCGCGAGCGCCGCCTGCTTGTGGGGGATCGTCACGTTCGCGCCGAGGAAGCCCGCCGGCCCGAGCGCGCGGGTCGTCTGCGCGAACAGCGCCGGCGGGACCGGCAGGCGCTGGTAGCGCCAGCCATCCATCCCCAGCGCGGCGAGCGCCGCGTTGTGAATCGCCGGCGAGCGGCTGTGCGCGACCGGCCAGCCGAGTACGCCGAGGCGGGGCATCATTTGCGCTTGCAGGTCGGCGGGTGCCCGCCGCCCCGCGCGACCGCCGCCTTGTAGGCGGCGGCGTTGACTTCGAATTCGGCGAGCGTCTTGGAGAACACCTGCTCGCCGCAGCCGTCCGCGCCGGCGACGTAGTACAGGTAGCTGACGTGCGCGGGGTGGGCGGCCGCTTCGATCGACGCCGCGCCCGGGTTCGAGATCGGCGTCGGCGGCAGGCCGACGTGCGTGCGCGTGTTGTACGGGGAGTCGATGTGCAGCTGCGCTTCGGAGAGTTCGTGCGTGTACGTCGCGACACCCGTCTCGAGCTCGACGGCGTAGTAGATGCTCGCGTCGATCCCCAGCGGCATGCCCGCCGCCAGGCGGTTGTAGATGACCGCGGCGATCTTCGGCCGGTCGCCCGGGATCGATGCCTCGCGCTCGACCATCGACGCCACGATCAGCAGCTGGTAGGGCGTCACGTGCAGCGCGCGAGCACGCGCGATGACGCTCACGCCGAAGTTTTCCTGGAACGCGACCAGCTGCTCTTCCACGAGCCGGCCGACCGGCGCCCCAGGATCCATGTCGTACGTCGCCGGGAACAGGAAGCCTTCGAGATCCGGCGTGCCGTGCGGGGCGCCATACGCGGCTGGGTTCAGCAGCGGCGAGCGCTTGGAGGCCACGCGGTAGCTGCCCTCGAGGCCGTCGGCCGCCGCGATCTGGGCGATCTGCGCGCGGGTCTTGCCCTCCGGGATCAGCACCTTGACGACCCGCGGCAGCGCCGGCGCGGCGTGCTTGGGGCTATCCGAGTGCAGCAGCGCGAACAGCGCCGCGACCACCGCCGCGAGCGCGAGCACCGCCGACATGCGCGCGAGCGGCGAGCGCCCACGCCTCGCCGGCGACTGGAGCGGGGGTGGCGACTCCACCGGCGGCGGCGACTCGACCGGCGCGAGCTCGACCGGCGGCGCGAGCTCGACCGGCGGCGCGGGCTCCACCGGCGGCGCGGGCTCCACCGGCGGCGCCGACCCGACAGGCGGCGGCGGTGGCGGCGCGGACGGCTCCTGCGCCGGGACGTCGAGCGGCTGCTCGGGCTCGGCGGCACGCCGCCGAGCGCGCTCCAGGCGATCGCGCTCGCGTTCCGCCGCCGTGCGTTCGCGCCCTGGTCGTGATCGGTCGCCGCGAGACAAGGACCACGAACCCTAACGCGATCTGGCCGCGAGCCAGCTCTCCAGCAGGTGGGCGGCGGCGCGCGAGTCCTCGCTCGTCCTGAACGGCCCGCCCGCTCCGCCCGCCCCGTCGATCCGCTGGGCGAGGCGCGTCGTGAAGCGCTCGTCGTGCATCTCCACGGGGACGTCCTCGCCGAGCCGCAGCGACAGCTCGCGCGCGAACGCCCGCGTCTCGCGCGTCTGCTCGGTGTCGCTGCCGTCGAGCGACAGCGGCAGCCCGACGACCACGTGCTCCACCTCGCGTTCGCGCACGAGCTCGCGCAGGCGCGCGAATCCGCGCCTGGTGGCCGGCCGCGCGACCACCTCGACGGGCGTGACGATCGTGCCGGTCGGGTCGCTCAGCGCACAGCCGCAGCGGGCGCTTCCGTAGTCGAGCGCGAGCACGCGCATGCTCGAGCTCAGCCCGCGAGCGCCGCTTCGATCGCGGCGCGCCCCACGTCGATCGCCTCGCCGAGGCGCTCGGGATCGCGCCCGCCGGCCTGGGCCAGCGTGTCGCGTCCGCCGCCGCCGCCGCCCACGACCTCCGCCGCGCTCTTGACGATCGCCCCCGCCTTCACGCCGCGCTGCACCAGCTCGGGCGCGACGCTCGCCACCAGGTGCACACGGCCTTCGGCCTCCGTGCCGAGCAGGATCGCCGCGCCCTGCAGACGGCCCTTGAGCCGGTCGACGACGTCGAGCAGCGCCTTCGCGTCGGGCACGTCGAGCTTCGCAGCGAGCACGGGCACGCCGGCCGTCTGACTCGCGCCGGCGGCGAGCGTCTGGACGTCGACGTCCGCCGCGCCGCCGCCCGCGGCGCCTCCCTCCTTGATCTCTCTTTCGAGGCGCTTGCGCTCTCCCGCGAGCGTCGCCAGCGCCTGCGGCGCCTCCTCGGGACGCGTGCGCAGCTGCGTCGCCATCTCCCTCAGCAGGCGGTCGTGCTCGCGCAGCAGGTCGACCGCCACCGGACCGGTGACCGCCTCGATGCGCCTGACGTTGGCGGAGCTCGAGGTCTCGTGCAGGATCCGAAACGCGCCGATCTCGGCCGTCGAGCGCACGTGCGTGCCGCCGCACAGCTCGCGCGAGTATTGATTTTCCCCCCCGCCTCCCCCCTCGCCGACCTCGACCATGCGCACCACCTCGCCGTACTTCTCGCCGAACAGCGCCATCGCGCCGAGGCGCCTGGCCTCATCGAGCGTCGTCGTGAGCGCGCGCACCGGGTCGTTGCGCGCGATCCACTCGTTGACGCGGTCCTCGACGTCGCGCAGCTCCTCCGCGCTCAGCGCCTGTCCGTGGCTGAAGTCGAAGCGCAGCTTGTCCGGCCCCACGTACGAGCCCGCCTGGCGCACGTGGCTGCCGACCCGCTCGCGCAGCGCCGCCTGCAGCAGGTGGGTCGCCGTGTGGTTGCACTCGGTCCTGTGCCGCGTGAGGTGGTCCACGCGCGCGAGCACCTGCTCGCCGACGTCGAGCGTGCCCGCCTCCACGATCACCTCCGGGATCCGATCCTCGCCCACCAGCAGCACGTCCTCCACGCGCGCGACGCAGTCGCCGTGCGCGCACTCGATCGTGCCCACGTCCGAGATCTGCCCGCCGCCGGCGGCGTAGAACGGCGACTCCGCGAGCTTCACCAGCAGCCGCCGCGGGGCGCCCCCGCCGTCCCCGTTGCCGCCGTCGCCCCGCTCGACCGAGCGCACCGCTACGACCGTCGTCGGCTGCACCTCCGTCTCGTACCCGGTGAAGCGGGTCGCGGCGCCGCCGTCCAGCCACCCGAGCTCGCCGGCGCCCACGCCCGCGGTCACGCCCGCGCGCACGGCGCCCCCCCTGCCCCGCTCCCGCTGCTCCTCCATCAGCTCTTCGAAGTCGCCCTCGATCGACAGGTCCGCTTCGGCCAGCAGCTCACGGGTCATCTCGTGGGGAAAGCCGTGGGTGTCGTGCAGCGTGAAGACGTCGAGCGCCGGCACCGACGAGCGTCCGGCGGCGCGCGCCTGCTCGATCTGATCGCGCAGCATCGCCATGCCCTGCGCGAGCGTGCGCCCGAAGCTCTCCTCCTCGGCCGCCAGCCACATGTCGGTCGCGTCCGCCTGCTCGCCCAGCTCGGGGTAGGCGCCGCCCATCACCTCGCGCACGCGCGCCGAGTAGCGCGTCAGGAAGCCCGGCGCGAGCTCGAGCGCGAGCCCCTGCTGGATCGCGCGGCGCATCACGCGGCGCAGCACGTAGCCGCGGTCCTCGTTGGAGGGCACCACGCCGTCGGCCGTCAGGAACGTCATCGCGCGCGTGTGGTCGGCGAGGATGCGCAGCGCGCGGTCGCTGTCGAAGTCCGCGCCGTAGCGCCTGCCCGAGAGCTCCTCGCCGAGCTCGATCAGCGGCTGGAACTGGTCCGTTTCGAACACCGACCGCCTGTCCTGCAGGATCGCCGCCATGCGATTGAGGCCGAGGCCGGTGTCGATGTTGTTCGCCGGCAGGGGCTTGAGCACCGAGCCCGGCTCGTCGGGCGCGGGCTCCTGGTCGTACTGCATGAACACGAGGTTCCAGTACTCCAGGAAGCGCTCGTTCTCGCCGCCGGGGAGGTCGTCGGGCGAGCCGTGCTCCACGCCGCGGTCGAGGTACAGCTCCGAGCACGGCCCGCACGGGCCCGTCGGCCCGGCCTGCCAGAAGTTCTCAGAGCGCGGGCAGCGCACGATCCGCTCGGACGGCACGCCGAGCTCGCTCCACAACCCGATCGCCTCCTCGTCCGGGCCGAGCCCGAGGCCGTCGTCGCCTTCGAACACCGTCACCCAGATGTCGCTCGCGGGGAAGCCGAACGCCTCGCGCGAGAGCTCCCACGCGAAGGCGATCGCCTCGCGCTTGAAGTAGTCGCCGAACGAGAAGTTGCCGAGCATCTCGAAGAACGTCAGGTGCCGCGCCGTGTTGCCGACGTTGTCGATGTCGACCGTCCGGAAGACCTTCTGGCAGTTCGTCAGGCGCGGCGCCGGCGGCGTGTCCTGGCCGAGGAAGTACGGCTTCAGCGGATGCATGCCCGCGACCGTCAGCAGCGCCGAGGCGTCGTGCGCGGAGGGCACCAGCGAGGCCGACGGCACGCGCCGGTGACCGCGCTCCTCGAAGAAGCCCAGGTAGCGCTCGCGGATCTCGTCCGAGGTCATCATCCGAGGATGATCTTAGGCG
>Ga0187879_10003288_pt1 | contig 10897 bp, 7 predicted proteins | sample June2016WEW_19_1_FD_132423 | JGI IMG/M metagenome (GOLD analysis project Ga0187879, IMG submission 132423) | Peatland microbial communities from SPRUCE experiment site at the Marcell Experimental Forest, Minnesota, USA - June2016WEW_19_10 | ecosystem: Environmental > Terrestrial > Soil >... | reverse complement strand
TCGTCCGAGATGACCCTGGCCCTGTCGGCGTGGGAGAGCAGCAGGTTGTCGTACTCAGGGAGGAACCGCACCGGTGCCGGTGTGCCCGGGTCGGGCCTTGGGGCGTCGGGGAGGTCGAACAGCTCCCTGCCGGCCTCGTCGCGAAGGACGAGCAGCCGCGGGCGCAGCCGCTCGAGCACCGCGCGCAGACGTGTGAGCCCCGACCAGGCCTGCGCGTCGGCGACCGTCGCCGGCCCGTACGCGGCGAGGTAGCGCAGCACGATCCTGCCTGGCGTGAGGGCGGCGCGCGACGGGCGCTTCAGCCACGACTCGGCGCTCGCCCAGGTGACCTGGCCGGTGTGCCCCCAGACCCCGCGCGGGGGAAGCTGGACGAGCGGCAGGAGCAGGATGACGGCGTAGGTGAGGGATTCGGCGTCGCGCTCGGGCCAGCGCTCGGCGAGCGCGCGGCGCAGCTCGACGCGTGTGTGCGGACGCTCCGCCAGGAGCGCGCGGGCGACGGCCAGCAGCGCATCGACATCGATCCCGTCGAGGTGGCGGCCGAACGTGCCTCCCAGCTGGCGCTCCAGCATCGGCGCCAGCAGCGTGCGCAGCGCCGGCGCTTCGCGGGCGGTGAGCAGATGGATGGTGCCGCGCATCACGTGGGTGCGCACAGCGCGGCGCTGCTCGATCAGGCGGGCGAGCTCGTCCGGCTCGAAGCCCTGCAACCGCGTCCACAGGCCGACGTACGGCGCCAGCGGGGCCTGCGCCTGCATGCCCACCAGCCGCTCGATCGCCTCCTCGGCGCGCATGTCGTGGCGCTCGAGCAGCATCTGGCGCGCGAGCAGTGCGCGGCCCAGCGCACGCTGATCGAGGATCTCGGGCGCCACCGCGACCGCCACCGCTAACCTGACGCGCGTCAGTCGGCGTCGAGACGCCCGAGCGAGCTGAGCAGCGCCTCGTCGCTGAGGTACGCCCATGCCTCGACGAACTTCCCGTCCTTCGCACGAAAGCGCATCGAGAACGGGCTCACCGCCTCATCGCCGACGACGATGTTCCCCGATATGACGAGCTCTCCCGAAGACGAGCAGCGGACCACGGTCGCCTCGGCCCTGTGCTCGAAGCTCGTCGCCGCCACATCCTCCAGCCACAGCCGCAGCCCCGCGTGACCGTGGTAGGTGCGTCGCGCGCCGGCGAGGAGCGTGGGATGAAATTCGATCTCGTCGTCAGCGAGGCCGATCAACGCATCGGCGTCGCGGCGATTGAACGCCTCGACCCAACGACGGCCCAGCTCGCACACCGCGTCGTCACCCTGATCTGGGATCGGCGTGTCGCGCTCCAGCCCTCGCGCACTCATCGCCGCGATTCTAGCCAGCGGCTCACACCCCGAAGATGTGCGGCTCGGCCGCGAACCCCTCCTCGACCGGCGCCTGCACCGGCTCCGGACGTTCGTCGGAAACCTTGAACACCTCCGGTCGGGACGGGGCTGGGGCCTCGGGCGCGGCGGCGTGGGGCGCGGGCACGTCAGGCGCAGCAGCGTGGGGCGCGGCCGCGTGAGACGCGGCGGCGTGAGGCGTGGCGGCATGAGGCGCGGCGGCATGAGGCGCGGCGGCGTGAGGCTCGGCCGCGTGAGGCGCAGCGGCATGAGGCGTGGCCGCGTGAGGCTCGGCCGCGTGGGCGCGCGTTAGCAGCGACCCAGCCGACTCCATCACCTGATGCGTGCTGGTGAGCAGTTCGGCGATAGCGCCGTCGATGTCCCTCGCCAGCATGTCCGCGTCGGGCAGCGCCTGGCGATCGACGTACACGCCGAAGCAGGCCTGGTCGTTGACGGTCAGCAGGCCCACCGAGACCACGTGATGCTCGGCGAGCGGGACCACCGGGTATGCCGCCTGCAGCGGACAGCCGAGCATGTACATGGGCACGGTGGGACCCGGGATGTTGTACACCACGAGGTTGAACGCGCGGGGGCCGGCGATCAGCCGCGACAGGGCCTGCTGCACCGTCACCGGCGTGCGCGCCGCGGCCTTCAGCACCAGGTCGGCTCCCTCGGGCTCCCCGTCGCGCTTGGCGCGGATCATGTTGGCGTGCACCTGGTAGAGGCGGCCGACCGGGTCGGGCTCGTGGCACGGCAGCTCGGAGAACACGAAGGAGATGTGGTTGCCGAGGACGTCCTCGTCGCTGCGCACGCTCACCGGCACCATCACCTTCAGCGCGAGCGGCTGCTCGCCGCGACGGGTCAGGTACGTGCGCATGCCTCCCGCGACCGCCGCCAGGATCACGTCGTTGATCGTCGTGCCATACGCGCGCTTGATCGTGCGCAGATCCTCGAGCGGACGCTGAGTCCACGCCAGGCGCCGCAGCGACGAGAGCTGTCCGTTGAGCACGCTCGCCGGCGCCGCGCGCAGCAGCTGGCTCACCGCGCGGCCGACCCGCATGGCGCCGGCCGCGGCCTGCTTGGCCACGGGGGCGGGCGAGCTCGCCGCGCTCAGCGACCAGCTGAGCAGGTCCAGCGGCTGACCCAGCAGATCGACCAGCCCGCGCGCGAGCAGCGTCTCCTCACCGGGTTCCGGCGCCGGGCTCCAGCCGTCGGGCTCGTAGTCGGCGGGCTCGGGCGTGGGGTCGAGCAGCAGCGACGCGAGCTGGACCGCCGCGAGGCCGTCGACCATGCAGTGATGGGTCTTGCCGACGATCGCCAGGCGCCCAGCCTCCGTGTCCTCGCAGATCCACATCTCCCACAGCGGGCGGTCGCGTCGCAGCGGTATCGACATCACCTCGTCGACCAGGTCGTCGAGCGGCCCCGGCGCCCAGTAGACGTGACGATCGACCGAGAAGGCGCGATCGTCGGTCCACTCCGGCGCGTACAGGCCGAGCGGAACCTCCGCGAGCTTCTGGCGGTAGCGCGGCGCGTACGCCAGCCGCCGCGCGATGTGATCGCGGATCTCCGGGAAGCTCGGCAGCCGACCGTCGTCGGGAGCCGAGAACACCGCGACCCAGCCCACGTGCATGTGCGCGGTCGGCGTCTCCACCGCGAGGAACGACGCGTCGAGCGCCGACAGCCGCTCGCCGCTCATTCCGCCAGCACCAGTCTGGCTCGAGGTCGGGGCGCAGGGTCCCGTGGGCGCTGCGTGATCGTCACGCCCGCGACGGCGCTGACGCGCGGTATGTACCGGCGCCCCCACTGCGCCGCCAGCGCGAACTCGACCAGCCGCACGAAGTACGTGCGCAGCGGCGCCGTCCTGATCCCCGACCCGCGCAGCGCCACGCGGGCGCGACGATCGTCGTAGGACACGCGCATCGCGAAGTACGGGAAGTACACCTCGCTGCGCATCAGCGCGCGACGGGCGCGCTCGTCGGGGGCTGTGCGCAGCAGGAACGGGTGCATGACACTCCGATACATTGACGGCTCGATCAGACGGGGCGCCTGGCGTCCGAAGAACTGGACCGCGAGCCCGACGAGCTCGCCCACGCTGCTCACGTGCGCGCCCGCGGTCAGGTGGAAGGTCGTGCCCTCCGCCTCCGGCGCCTGGCTGAGCGCGAAGGCCGCGTCGGCCACGTAGTCGACCGGCACGACGTCGACCGGCGCGTCGCCGCGTGCCGGCAGCGCCGCGTAGGAGCCGCGCGAGAACGCGCGCAGCGGCCAGTACAGCACGTTGAACGAAGTCGTCCAGCCGCTGTCGCGCTCGCCGACGATGATGCTCGGGCGCAGGACCGTGATCGGGAGCTCCCCACGCGCGCGGGCGACGAGACTCTCCGCCTCGAACTTCGACTGCTCGTACGTGTTGCGAAAGCGCTGCCCCACGTCGAGGTCGTCCTCGCTGAAGCACCCCGCGTGCTCGCCGGCGACGTACGCCGTGGAGATGTATGAGAAGCGGCGCAGGCCGCCGCGCGCGTGGCAGCGCTCCGCGAGCTCGAGCATGCGCCGCGTGCCGTCCACGTTGATCTGGCGCGCTGCCTGCAACTCGAGCTCGAAGGAAACGGACGCCGCGCCGTGCACGATCTCGCTGACCCGCTCGGCCAGCCCGTCGAGCCCGGCCCCGATGCCCAGGCCGGGACGCGTGATGTCGCCGCGCACGGCGACCACCCGCTCCCCATGGGGGTGGTCGGGACCGAACAGCGACAGCAGCGTGCGGTCCATCCGGGCCGCCGCCTCGCGATCGTCCGCGCCCCGCACCAGCGCGTACACGCGACGATCGGTGCGCTCCAGGTAGCGCGCCAGCAACTGCATGCCGACGAACCCAGTCGCACCCGTCAAAAACACGCCATCCGTTTTTCGATCCATGGTCCTCTCCGACCTCGGCCCTGCACAAGCCCCTGCACAAGCATGACGCCCCCGTCGGCGGCAGCATGTCGAGTCCCGGCGTGGGGCGCGTCGGCGTATGCCGGAATCTCCGCAGAAATTTGGCTTGCCCGAATCTCGCGCGGGCCGGCGGTCGAACGCTGCGATGCGCCGGGCTTCACGCCTACTTCGACGTCGACCGGCGACACCCGTGCGGATCAACGGCGAGGGCACGCAGCCTGGCGGCCGATATGCCCGCGAGCTTGGGTGCGATCAGCCGCGCGAGCGCGTGAGCCGCTCGCCTCGCGAGGCTCGGAGGGTCGGGGTTCCCATAGGAGAAGATCACGACGGTCGTCTGACCCGTGTACATCTCGAGCCGCGCCCCGAAGCGCCCATATTCGAACGCGACCGTGGGGATCTTGTAGCTACCACCCAGGAGGAACGACTTGCGCGGACTCAGGGCTCCGGCCGGCTCCACGACGCCATAGGAGCTGAAGTTGCGGTCGCACTCGGGATAGCTCTGAAGCTCCAGCGGCGAATCGCAGGTCCCTTCGCTGCCTTCTGGCGTACAAGTGCCGTAGGCCGCGTCGGAGCTCCAAGCCACGGAGCCCGGTTCCCCCAGACGGTGCAGCGCCCTGGGGGGCGGCGCAAAGCAGGAGCGTTCCACGGACGTGAGGGGAAGGCCGTCGAACTTGCTTCCGAGGTTGTAAGCGGTGAAGGCGGGGAGATGGCGTTGCTTCAAGCACGGTGCTTCTTCGCTTCTCGACTGGGACGCCAGACCGATGCCGGCAAACACGTTGGCAAGAACGAGAGCGCACGGCACTGCCAACATGGCCGACCGGAACGGCCGCCGAGGCGCACACCCCCCTCGCCTCATCGGCGTCTCGACCGTCGAGGCGTGTCGTCGATCCAACGTGTGGACAGGCTAGCGGGGAGGCGTCTTGCGGCATCCTATGAACCGCTTGACAACGGATCCCGACGCCAACGCTGCTAGCGACGCCGGCCGCACGGCCTGGGCGCGAAGCCTGGCGGCGCCCGTTCGCGACTTCCTCGGCACCGAGACCGGCGGCGCGAGCGTGCTGCTGGTGGGAACGATCGTCGCGCTGGCGTGGGCCAACTCTCCGTGGTCGCATTCGTATGAGTCGCTGTGGGGCACACGCCTTGCCGTGAGGATCGGCGCCAGCGGGATCTCGATGGACCTGCGCCATTGGGTCAACGAGGGACTGATGACGCTGTTCTTCCTGGTCGTCGGGCTGGAGGCCAAGCGCGAGCTCGACCTCGGCGAGCTGCGCGAGCGCCGCCGGCTGACGATCCCGGCGATGGCGGCGCTGGGGGGCATGACCGTCCCGGTCGCCATCTACCTCGCGTTCAACGCCGGCGGTCCCGGCGCCCACGGCTGGGGGGCGGCGATGTCGACCGACACCGCCTTCGCCCTCGGCGCCGTGGCGGTGCTCACGCCGCGCGCGGCCACGCGCCTGCGCGTGTTCCTGCTGACGGTCGCGGTCGTCGACGATCTCTGCGCCCTGCTCGTGATCGCGATCGCGTACACGACGCACGTGTCGGTGCTCGCGCTGGCGATCGCGGCCGCGCTGTTCGGCGGGCTGCTGGCGCTGCGCTACGTGCCGGAATGGCGCCGGCCGGTGTCGCTGGCGCTCGGCGTCGGCCTGTGGATCGCGATGTTCGAGTCGGGCGTGGACCCCGTCATCTCGGGCCTCGCGGTCGGCCTGGCGACGAGCGCCTACCCGCCGTCGCGCGAAGATCTCGAGCGCGCCACCGTGCTCGCGCGCTCGTTTCGCGAGCAGCCCACGCCCGAGCTCGCGCGCTCGGCCCAGCAGGGGGTGATGTCGGCGATCTCGCCCAACGAGCGCATCCAGTACGGCCTGCACCCGTGGACGGGGTATGTGATCGTGCCGCTGTTCGCGCTCGCCAACGCCGGCGTGCACGTGACCGGCGGCCTGCTCGAAAGCGCGATCGGCTCCCCCATCACGCTGGGCATCCTCGTCGGCTACGTCGCCGGCAAGCCGCTCGGGATCGCCGGCGCCTCCTGGCTCGCCTCGCGGCCGGCGGTGCGCGGCCCGCGCTCGCCGCTCAGCTCGCCGCTGCTCGCCGCCGGCGGGGCGTTCGCGGGCATCGGCTTCACGGTCTCGCTGCTGATCTCGAGCCTCGCGTTCAGCGGGCAGCGCCTCGAGGAGGCAAAGCTCGGCGCGCTCGGCTCGGTGGTGCTCGCGCCGGCGCTCGCGTGGTCTGTGCTGCAGGTCGTCAGGCGCCTGCCGGCCAACGTGCGCGCGCGCCAGATCGCGGGCACCGCGGAGGACATCCTCGACCTCTCCCAGGAGGTCGACCCCGAGCGCGATCACATCCGCGGCGCCGAGGACGCGCCTGTGACGCTCGTCGAGTACGGCGACTTCGAGTGCCCGTACTGCGGGAAAGCCGAGCGGGTCATCCGCGAGCTGCTCGCCTCCCTCGACGAGGACGTGCGCTACGTGTGGCGCCACCTGCCGCTCAACGACGTGCACCCGAACGCGCAGGTCGCCGCCGAGGCATCCGAGGCCGCCGCCGCCCAGGGCCGCTTCTGGGAGATGCACGACACCCTGCTGCGCCATCAGGGCGATCTGCGCGCCTCGCACATCGCCAAGTACGCCACCGAGATCGGGCTCGACGCGGAGCGCATGATCGACGAGCTGCACCGCCGCGAGTACGCCGCGCGGGTGAGCGAGGACGTCGCCAGCGCCGACGAAAGCGGCGTCTCGGGCACGCCGACGTTCTTCATCAACGGACGCCGCCACTACGGCGCCTACGACATCGCCACGCTGAGCGCGGCGGTGAAGACGGCGCGGGGACGCGCGCAGCTGGCGGCGAAGGCGGTGTGAAGCGGCTAGGCTGCTGCCGATGGGCAAGACGAGACTGCCGGGGTTCCTGTTGGGTGTGACGGCCGTCGTGCTGGCGCTGTCCACCGCGTGCGCCAGCGCCGCGTCCACCAGGACGCTGCTGGAGCTGAAGGCGGAAGGCAAGCCGCTTGCGGTGGGCGGCGAAGTCCTGCTTGTGGCCGGATACTCGCTGGGCCCGTGTTATTGGGAAGAACAGGATTTCAAGGTGGCGGTGAACCGCTCCAAGGCCGACAAGCTCGTCAGGACGGGCGAAGCGGGGCAGATCGAAGACTGCGGCGGAGGCGCCAAGGCGATTGAAATCACGAGCGCCAAGAAGATGATCGTGAAGCTGGCGCCGATGCGCATCGACCTGGAAGGGCCGTGCGTGTACGAATTCAAGGAAATCGCCGCCACGTTCGCACAGAGAGAATGGGGCCCCGAAATCTATGGCGCCGCTACCGGCAAGCTCGAGAAGGCCAAGAGCGCGCGATCCCCGGCGTGCGCCAAGACCCGCACGACGATATTCGACGCGGCCCTGAGCGGGATCGAAACGGCGCTCATCAGCTGAGCGCCCGCGCCCTGTTCGCGCAACCGCCTTCTGCAGCTTCACCTAACACCCGCTGCATCGGGTCATGCGTGCCTGCGTCGCGCGGAAAGCAGGCGCCCCACGCGTAGCCAGCGAGACGCAAGCCGCAGCGCGGGCGCCGAGCGCTAACTGCTCACGGGGGGCTGCCCGTGACGGTCACCGGCCCGATCGTCGTGTTGATCACACAGCTGCTCGCAAGGGAGGCGTTCCCGTCAAGAGAAGCATCCTCCACCAGCCCCGCGGAAGCGCCGTTCGTCGAAGCGGTGGGAAGGGTCTACGAAGTGCTTGGCACAAAGAAACGGCCATAGGCGGGCAGCTCGCGCTCCGGCGAATCGGGAGATGCCCCCGCCGCCTCTCCGTAGTAATTGCGCAGGCGCGCTCGCCCGCGCTGTGAGAGGCTGGAAGCGATGACCGACCAGGCGTTGGGGCATACGATCGCCGCGGGGCCGTCGGGGGGCACCCCGCCGAACATGGCCGACTACGAGCAGGCGCGGGCGCGCTTCTCGTGGGCGCAGGCGCGGGCGGAGCTGGCGGGCCTGCCGGGCGGCGCCTTGAACATCGCGCACGAGGCGGTCGACCGCCATCTGGACGAGGGGCTGGGGCAGAAGACGGCGCTGCGCGTCCTCGGCAGGCGGGGCGGCGCGCGCGAGCTCACGTATGCGGAGCTGGCGCGCGAGACCGATCGCTTCGCCGGCGTCCTGGACGCGCTCGGCGTGCGGCGCGGCGAGCGCGTGTTCGTGCTCGCCGGGCGGATCCCCGAGCTGTACGTGGCGGCGCTGGGCACGCTCAAGCACGGCAGCGTGTTCTCGCCGCTGTTCTCCGCGTTCGGGCCCGAGCCGATCGAGCAGCGGCTGGCGCTCGGCGACGGGCGGGCGCTGGTGACGACGCCGGCGCTCTATAAGCGCAAGGTGGCGCAGCTGCGCGAGCGCCTGCCGGGCCTCGCGCACGTGCTGCTGGTGGGAGACGAGGCGGAGATCGCCGAGATCCCCGACGTGCTGGACCTGCGCCGCCTGATGAGCGAGGCCGGCGACGAGTACGCGATCGCGGCGACCGAGCCGCAGGAGATGGCGCTGCTGCACTTCACGAGCGGCACCACGGGCAAGCCGAAGGGGGCGATCCACGTGCACGAGGCGGTCGTCGCGCATCGCGCGACGGGGCGCATGGTGCTCGATCTGCACCGCGACGACGTGTTCTGGTGCACGGCGGATCCGGGCTGGGTGACGGGGACCTCCTACGGGATCGTCGCGCCGCTGACGCTGGGCGTGACCAGCGTGGTCGACGAGGGCGAGTTCGACGCCGACCGCTGGTATCGGATCCTGCAGGACGAGCGCGTGAGCGTGTGGTACACGGCGCCGACGGCGCTGCGGATGCTGATGCGGATCGGCGCGGAGGTCGCGCACGAGTACGACCTGAGCGCGCTGCGGTTCATCGCGAGCGTCGGCGAGCCGCTGAACCCCGAGGTCGTGCTGTGGGGCGAGGAGGCGTTCGGGATGGCGATCCACGACAACTGGTGGCAGACGGAGACGGGCGGGATCATGATCGCCAACTACCGCTCGATGGACGTGCGGCCGGGGTCGATGGGCCGTCCGCTGCCGGGGATCGAGGCGGCGGTGGCGCGGCGCGACGCGGAGGGCCGGCCGGTGCCCGCGGGCGACGGCGGCCTGGAGCTGGTGAGCTCGCCCGACGAGCAGGGCGAGCTGGTGCTGCGCCCGGGGTGGCCGTCGATGTTTCGCGGCTACCTCTGCGAGCAGGAGCGCTACGAGCGCTGCTTCGCCGGCGGCTGGTACCTGACGGGCGACCTCGTGCGCCGCGACGAGGACGGCTACTTCTGGTTCGTGGGCCGCGGCGACGACGTGATCAAGTCGGCGGGGCACCTGATCGGCCCGTTCGAGGTGGAGAGCGCGCTGCTGGCGCACCCCGCGGTGGCCGAAGCGGGGGTGATCGGCAAGCCCGATCCGCTCGCGGGGGAAATCGTGAAGGCGTTCGTCGCGCTGGCGCCGGGCCAGGATCCGAGCGCGGAGCTGCACGGGGAGCTGCTCGGCTTCGCGCGTCAGCGGCTGGGAGCGGCGGTCGCGCCGCGCGAGATCGACTTCGTGGCGAGCGTGCCGCGCAACCGCTCCGGCAAGATCATGCGCCGCCTGCTGAAGGCGCGCGAGCTGGGCCTGCCCGAGGGCGACGTCTCGACGCTGGAGCCCGACTCGTGAGCGCCGCGGCGCCGCTGGAGCGCGAGCACGCGCTGCACCTGCTGCACCAGATGCTGCGGGTGCGCCGCTTCGAGGAGAAGTGCGTGGAGCTCTACAGCGCGGCGAAGATCCGCGGCTTCATGCACCTGTACATCGGCGAGGAGGCGGTCGCCGCGGGCGTGATGGAGGCGCTCGGGCCCGAGGACGCGATCGTGGCGACCTACCGCGAGCACGGGCACGCGCTCGTGCGCGGCGTGTCCGCCGGCTCGATCATGGCGGAGATGTACGGCAAGGTGGAGGGCTGCTCGCGCGGGCGCGGCGGGTCGATGCACCTGTTCGACGCCGCCACCCGCTTCTACGGCGGCAACGCGATCGTCGGCGGCGGGCTGCCGCTGGCGCTCGGCCTGGCGCTCGCGGACAAGCTGCGGGGGCGCGAGCGCGTGACCGCGTGCTTCTTCGGCGACGGCGCGGTCGCCGAGGGCGAGTTCCACGAGTCGATGAACCTCGCCGCGCTGTGGCGGCTGCCGGTGCTGTTCTGCTGCGAGAACAACCTGTACGCGATGGGCACCGCGATCGACCGCTACGAGTCCGAGACGCAGCTCTCGCTGAAGGCCGCGAGCTACGAGATGCCCGCGTGGAGCGTCGACGGCATGGACGTGATCGCCGTCGAGGACGCCGCGCGCAGAGCCGTGGCAGAGGCCCGCGGCGGGATGCCGTGCTTCCTGGAGCTGCGCACCTACCGCTTCCGCGCGCACTCGATGTACGACCCCGACCTGTACCGCTCCAAGGACGAGATCGAGCACTGGCGCGAGCACGACCCGATCCCCGCGCTCACCAGGGCTCTCCAGGAGGGCGACATGCTCAGCGACGACGATCTTGCTGGGCTGGAGCGCGCCGTCGCGCAGGAGATCGAGGACGCGATCGCCTTCGCGGAGTCGGGCACGCTCGAGCCGGTGGAGGACCTGGAGCGGTTCGTTTACTGGGAGCCCACCCACCCGGAGCCCACGCC
>Ga0187879_10003286_pt1 | contig 10900 bp, 5 predicted proteins | sample June2016WEW_19_1_FD_132423 | JGI IMG/M metagenome (GOLD analysis project Ga0187879, IMG submission 132423) | Peatland microbial communities from SPRUCE experiment site at the Marcell Experimental Forest, Minnesota, USA - June2016WEW_19_10 | ecosystem: Environmental > Terrestrial > Soil >... | reverse complement strand
GACATTAACTGCCATCAGGACCCAGCCCCCGGAAGGCAGCAGTATGGGCGAAGCCGACGGTGTCCATAAGCGCCGTATGTTCCGCTGGCCTAAAGAAGCAAGAGAACTGGTCAGAGAATACAAGGAACGAACCAGCAGAAGCCAGGAGCACACTGAGACTGGCCGGCGAATGCTGGTCACAAAGCTGGCTGCGATTTCTGGGAACCCGCGAGACGCCTGTCTACGTTTCCTGCGCGAGCTTGGCCTAAATCACAAACGAGCGTATCGCGAATGGACAAAGCCTGAGCAGCAACGTCTTTTGGATCTGATAATAGCGATGCCGGTAGAAGATGCCGCGAAACTCCTGCGGCGGCCCGCAGGGTCCGTGCGCTCGATGTTGCATCGGCTCGGCATCGGCGGCAAAACAGGAAGAGAATGGTTCACCAAGTTCTCGCTCTCTCGGGCATTGCACACCCGCCCCGACGAAATACAAAAATGGATCGACCTGGGTTGGCTCAAGTCGCGCTCTCTCACCACTGCCGGAACGAAAGCCAACATCATCCATGCCGACGACTTCTGCCAGTTCGTCAAGGAACATGGGCGTGCCGTCGCCAGCCGCCGGCTTACTTATGAGGCACTTTGGTTCGTGCAGAACTATGTGTTCCCTCCAAGCCACGCAGAACTACTGTCGGTGAGAGGAACATACAAAAGGCACGATGCAGGCGATGAGACAGACGCGAACACGGAGTCTCAATCGGCCTGCGGTTCCGAAGAAGACGGCGGGCAGGAAGGTTAGGGTTCGTGATGTCAGCAGCAAAGGAAATCGTTATCGTCGAGCACAGCAAAGAGCTTTCCCTGAAGGCAAGCAAGGAAGCGGGGAGCAACGGGTCAGGAGACGCAAACGGCACGCGTGCCGCGGGCGCGGATGGCGCTCCAGCAGTGAGGCGACGTCTGCCGGACGAGCGCCACAGCCTGACCCATCACTTCTCTGTGGGCGGGCAAGAAGGCTACGTCACAGTTGGTTTATACGAGGATGGTCTGCCAGGCGAACTGTTCATCAGGATGGCGAAGGAAGGCTCAACAGTCTCCGGGCTCATGGATTCTTTCGCAACAGCCGTGTCCCTGGCGCTGCAGTATGGCGTGCCGTTGCGGGTCCTGTGCGACAAGTTCAGCCACACACGGTTTGAGCCAAGCGGGTGGTCCGGCAATCCAAAGATTGGCTACGCCAAGTCGCTGACGGACTACCTGTTCAGGTGGCTTGAGCTGCGCTTCCTGAAAGGTGAGCAGGGACTTTTGTTTGAATTACCTAAGCTGGCCCAACCGCAGCGTGAGGTGACCAGCGTTGTCGAGGGCTTGGGGCAGGTCGTAGAGTTGGGAGACGCGCCTCCGTGTCAATTCTGCGGCTCACTGATGGTGAGGAACGGTTCCTGCTATCGGTGTATGACCTGTGGCAGCACGAGCGGTTGCTCATGAACTAAGAACTGGAGGACGACGCTCCGACGCGTCAGGACTGGCCTTCATCGTTATCAAGCGCCCACTGGATCTCGATTCGTTGAATCCAGTAGTGTGTACAAGCGCTGCCGCCGAAGGTCCATTCGAAGTTATTCTCGCCGGCATGAGCCACAATCGGCCAGCTAGGGGACCTAAGAATAGTGATCTAAGACCAGTATCTTATCGACTTATCATTCGCACCACTCCGTGCGGATCTTCCAGCTTGTCCCGGGAGGAAACACCTTGTCGGTCGTCGTCCACATCGTACTTCTGGGGTCTGCCGTATTCATGCCCACCGCCGAGAGCCGAGACCAGGATGGCACGCTGTCTTCGGGATGAAGACGGAAGAGAACGCGCAAAAGGAACTCGCGCGCGATATTTCCCATCTCGTGAACTCTGTGTCGGATCATATCCTCGTGCTCGCGGTTCAGGAGCGTCATACCGCCATGGGCGAGCTCGCTCCTCAGATCGGAGAGAGACACCTCGGTATCGGCTGACTTCACAAAGAGCGCCTGCACATAGGGATGCGACTCGCCAAAAACGGCTTTGGCGACTGCCATGGCCTTCGCCTTCAACCCTTTCACACATTCGAAATACGCCTGCTCGACGAATTTGATCGGGGCATCCGCGAAGAGCTGTTCATGCTTGTCCCCAATGCATTGGATTGCCTGGGCGCGCCTTTCCGATTTCGTAAGCTTTTCGGGGTGATCAATCCCCAAATCTGCGCCGTCGAAAATACCAATTGCCACGCTTTCGAAGGCGACGTAATAGCAGAGGAAGCTCGTGAACGGATTCGACGAGGAGTTCCCCATGTTGTACCAGTCAATTCCGCCCGAAAGGATGTTGCCGTCGCCGCCATAGGGAAACCGCTTAAGCAAACGATCGACGGTCTTCATCTCTTCATGCGTCGGCTGCAGAAGGCCTGTGCCGCCCAGCACCATGCGGTATTTGTTTCGCCAGCTGTAGGTGGCCCCGTACGGGAAAAACATCATGGCGAGGAGCCAATTCAGGCTTTGAAGACACTGTTCAATTTCCTCGACGTCGCCGGTCTTGAGGTCGAACAGCCCGTCATAAACGCGGACATTGGGATTAGAGAGATCGTCGGGTGGTGGGCACTTCCAGAGCAGCACATCATTGCTTTCGGTGCCGGTAAACTCGCCGGGCAGCTCCAGATTCGCTCGGAGCGCAAATTCGATACACCGGTGGCCGGTGAGCCTGAGATACAGGAGAACGCCCTGCACGTCCGGATCGTCGGAAAGCTCCTGGCATTCTTTGATCAGGTGCTTCGCATCGCCCGGGTAGATAAGCGGCTTCCATTCGCCGAGCTTGTTATACCGCCCGGGTAGCGGGATCTCATAAAGCCTCTCGCCTTCGACTCTGTACTCGTTCGAACTCGGAGCCATGGACGTGACCAAGAAGGTCACCGGCGGACCAAAATCAAAGTTCAGGCCAAATACGCCCTTGGTGGTGCGAAAGAACTCTGCCTTGCATCCCTGGGGAAAATGGACCCTGAGTCCGTTCAGTCCGCCCATCTCTTCGTCGGCCAGCAGTTCGAGTACGTCGAGCGAACCAGGCAGTTTGATGTACTTTGGTTCCTTGGCTGCCAGAGCGAGCTCGTGGAAGTATCGATCGAGAAGGTCCTGCAAGAAACTCGTCAGATGGTCAAAGGTGGATTCAAATTCCGGCGCAGGACCGGACTCGCTTTCAAAGAAGTCGCCCCGATAACTCCTCTCGAAACGCACCGCCAGTTGCTCGAACTGAGCACTGCGAAGCCGGGCGGCAACAAAGGCCAAGATCTCACTCCCGGTGGGCTGAGTCAGATTGGGAAACGTGCCCTTCATCAGGGAGCGGAACGGGCTGATGTCGTACGGCTTTCCCTCTGCGCAGTTGACCAGATTCAAAATCAGCTTGCGAGGGCCTGGGAACGACGCAAGCCTTCGGTAGTTTTCGAGGATGCGTTCGAGAGCCGGCTGGGTGAGCTCGCGGCGCAGAACCAGAAACTCGTCTTGGTACCCGTCGTAGCACTGAATCCCGTCGACACGGACGAGCGTCAACTGAAACTGAACCCCGCCGCCTTTACGGGCCTTCTCAAAAAACTGGTCGAAATCTGAGGCGCTCGCAGATTGCTCCAAGGCCATAGCTAGATCCTTCTCTCTGCTGAATGGGCTCATGGTAACCCCTCGGGATCGAGGGCAACGCGGAAATTGCCGCACATAGCGATCGATCCCCTGAAACGGGCGTCGGACCTGCAATCGGACCGGACTCCCGTGCGGCCGGAAGGGTGGTGCCAAGCCGACTTATCAGGACGAACCCGCAAGGTCAACCAGCGCAGCCCTGTTGGTATGACCATGAAGACTCGTCAGGGCCTGTCTGCCCTGACGCTACGCAAACTTCAAATTTGCTGTTTGGCGTCGACCGAGAATTCGCCCCCCGCTTCTGTTATCTCCAGCACTATCGGCTTCAGCAGCGGTCTGTGGCTTGAATCCATTAACGTTATCTCCGCTCTGCTGGGATAACCCTCGCTCAGTTCAAGATCCCTATCGCGCAGTCTGCCGCCCGAGTCGTGAGTCTTCCACAGCACGCGAGGCTTTGTCGTCTTGCCTCCTCGGCACACAAGTACCGATCCGCCGCGGCCGTTTGGGATGAGATCGAACGCGTCGCTTGGATGCCCGAGCCACTGAGCAGAAGAAAAGCCGGTGCCAATCTCCTTACCGTTCCGGTCGAAGAGCTTCAGATGGGCTCGCACGGCATGCACGGTCTCTACATCCTCGCCGTAGATAGCTTCATTTCTGAAACGAGCCACCAGGCCAACCATGTCACCCGTACTAGCACCCTCCACCTCGCTGAAGGAGTGCTTCCCATCATTTCGGTCACTGAATCCCGGGCCGGAATAAGCGATCTTCACTAACTCCGCATTCAGGAAGACGATGTTGTGCTTCCGTTCCTTCTGTGGCGCCACACCGTTCGAAGGCGTTACCGTCAACCTGCGCCGGTTGTTATTCCAGGTGATTCGGAAGTGTTCTTCTTCCGTCTTTGCTCCCCATTTGTAGCGGACCACCACAGGGTAGGAGACTTCCGGCTTGTTCAAATGCTGCGCGTCGTACACAAACGACATCATTACAAACGAAGGTTTGTCGGCATGTCTCGGTACGCCATCGTCGCCGGTCACCACATGAAAGTGGACCTTCGCAGCCGGGTTCGTCGGGCCGATGAACGGAACGGCTTCAAATCTCAGCGATACCTTGTTGAAGCCTTCGAAGTTGATCGGGGCGATTTCGATGTATTGGGCGGCATCGCCGCCCAGATGGTGCAACGTAAAGACGTCGCCCTTCCACTGGTTGTAGTGGCCCTCGACTGTTGACAGCATGATCTGCGGCCTGTTCCCACTGGTAGGCGTTTGCGGTTGCTCCGGGGTGAGCTTGGCTTCGACACCATCGGTTGTTGCACGGCTTACAGGTGATGCAGGATTCGCGGCGTCAGTCGGTGGGACCTGATGAATGCCGAAGGGGCCATTGGAGCTCAGGATGGCATACGGCCTCTGTTCCGCTTGAATCGTGGTATTCTCACGGACATAGGCAGGAACCGCGACCGCAAGATAGTTCTTCAAAGAGTCGCCAGTGATCCACCTGTCTCGATCCAAGGCACCTTCGGCATCTCCCTGAAGCGCCTGGATCAGGTGGTACGTCCAAATGCCGTGCTGTAAGGCATCGCTGGGGTACGCCTTCTGATTCGGGGAGCAGGCAAAGAACGCTGCAGAATGGTCCGTGGACTGCACGAGTGCTTCGAACTCACTGGGCGTCAGATCGCTGACGATGTCTCTTGCCTGTACAAGACCGGTTTTGAGATCTGCTGCGCACGCGTCGATGAAGACAAGGCTGTCGACACCCTGCTGATCCTCGAGGGGCTTCAGGAGCACCTCTTCCAAAGAGACGGTTGTTCCGGCCAGATTGCCGGGATGCGTGTCCCAAGTGGTCAGACGGTTTGCTCCATTGGCGAAGAATCCGTGACCGGCATAGAAGAAGATGAACCGATCCCCGGGAGCAAGTTGGCGAATCAGGTAAGGGAGATCGTTCTCGAACACCGACTTCGTAGCTTCGAAATCGAGCCAAACGGTGATGTTCTCGGCGGGCACCCCCAGCTCTTGAACGAGGAGGTCCTTCATCGCAGCCGCATCGGCTTGAGCGAACTGGACCGAGCTAATTCCTTGCTTCTGGTAGGTTTCAATTCCGATCAAGACGGCGTATGTCGTGCCCACTGAAGTGCATCCTCCCTATGCTCTACATCTGCCCATCTTAATATTTTAGATGAACGGGAAACGACGCACCTCGATCTGCAGAGGGTTTGGCAGGCTCAGTCCCTATAAACGCCGATCACGACGCCGATTATCAGTCGCAAGATTTCAGTTGCGATGCCGACTTTTCGTTCCTAATTTGCCCCAAACCAACAAGGCTGGACGACAAGAAACCGGAGCAACAGTGTTGCGCACGGCCCCTACAGGTGACTTCACCTCCCTCCGAGACTCGTAGGCCGCTCGCTCACTCGCTGCCTTCGAGTTCGGGTGGCCAGAGGAAGCCAGCCTCCATCTTCGGGCTTCGGGGCTCACCATCCGGCCTTCCATGCCACATGCGCCATTTTTCGATTTCGTTGAGCAATGCGAAAGCCGACTTTCTGCGTAGCGGGTCGTTTTCCACCATCTCCATGAGTCGGCCTCGGATAGCGTTGGAGCTGCGCGGCACCATCGTAAATGTATTGGAGGAACCGCGATAGGGCCGATGCTCTACGAAGGCCTCTTCAATGTTCTTATGCAATTCATACGATCCGCCTCCGGTGCCATCGTCTCGAAGCAGTTCGAGCGACGCAAGAAGAGCGTCGACGTTTCCGAGACTCGTCAACACCTTACCGAGCACGGTAGCGTGCGAGCCCGAAATGTTCCCCTTAGCTAAGTCGAACATCCGCCGCTGCACAGTCGCATCGCGCTGTGCCAGCTCGGCGAGCCTGCGCACCAGTCTGCCATCACGATGGCGGATCAGCTCTCTGGATAAGGGCGGGAGAGTTGGATCAATGAAGCTCATTAGCAGGTCGCGAGCTTCTTGAGAGTCAAACCGCGCGATGGAGTCAACCCAGTCATCCCCGAGATGCTGAACGCGCACGTTATCATCCGCGAGTTCTCGCAGTAGTGAGACGGCATCGGGGCACCGGCTGTATCCCAATGCCTTTGTAAATCCCTGCAAGCCTTCCATCGACAAGAGCTTCTCCTCAATCAGCAGCCGCACCCGCTGGATGCTCGCAATTGGGTCGTCTGTGAACAGAACGATGCAAACAACGTGCGACATGAGGCTTGATTCCTGGGAGTTCCAGCGATGCGCCCGTACGTGTTGGATAATCGGTTCAACGATCTCCCAAGTCTTCTCCGACGGCAAAACGACTCCCTGCATTAACAGAGCTTCGAGTCCGTGGATGCGGGGCCAAGCATCGTACAACCAAACTGGTTGTACGGATACGCGATGTATCTTCGGCCTTGAAGGCTCACTCTGTGGGTAACTCAATATCTCTAAAGCTAACTCTGCGGAAGCTTGTCCATCTAATTCAGACAAGACAATGGCAAGATGTTTCAACCGCCAGTTGAGTCCAGCGGGCTGTGGTTCCGCTGCTCGCTCTGCCACTAAAGTAGCGATATGTTTCCTTAACACGGCAGCGAGTTCGGTTCTTCGCGGCTCTACAAAAATCGATTCTGCTTCACCCGCTCTGGCTCTCCAGATAAAACTGAAGTCTTTGCTTCGCATTGGCCAGTTCCTCGCCCATAGGAGCGGCGAAGGACGTTCACTTCGAGCCAATTGGAAAAGACCCCAGGCAGCATCGAGTTCATAATCGGGAGTCGTCAAGAGCCGAATCAACAAATCTCTGGCGGCGTCGGAAGCCAGATGGATCATTGCTTGGACATACCATACCGTCCAGCTCATTGCAGCTCCGTTCCCTTGTTTGCTACGGTGGTCTGCGGCCCGTGCCAGCCGACCGGTTCGGACTCGCTCGATATCAGCCTCAACCAAGTGCTCGATTACAGCCAAGTCGGAAAGTTCGCCGACCTGAGCGATGACCGTAGCGAAATACCCTTTCAACTGCCCGTTGAAGTCATCTTGGGCGAGTACAGTCGGCATCGCCGCCTTGAGATAGTTGCGCAACGCCTCGCGGACTTCTGTTGATAACCCCTCCCGGAGCGATGTATTGTCTCGTCCGGCTATATGGAAAATCTCGGTGACGACCTCGATCTCCACTGCTCCAGTGCTACCGCCGATTTCCTGCAAGATACCATTGACGACCAGGTTTGATGGCATCCCTCGCAGCAGGTCTTCCAACTGTCTCGCAAGCTTTGCTTCTGCCTGCTTGTCATCACCGGGCTTGCTGGTGGCGATGATCGGGACCAGTTCGCAGATACGACGAAACAGACGTTGCACGATTTCGCTGTCCGCGAATTTACGGAGCAGCGGGATGACGCCCGCCATTCGCATCTCAGTGAGGTCATTCTTGGTGACTCGCTCCACAAACTCGTCACGCTGGGCCTCGGTTAGCCCATCGACAAGGTCGATCCAACCGTCAGGGCGAAGTGCTCCTGCCAGTAGGTTCTGGACGACCCATGCGGTTACCCATTGCGAGTCCGTCCTCCTCAGCATCTCTATTGTGGCCCGAAGTTCGCGGCCCTGAAGATCACGGCTCTCAAGTTCTCTGACTTGGTCGGCATCCAGCTGAGACAGCGACTCTTTGAGTTCTTCGACGAAGCCTCCATGACCGAAGCTCGCAGCCTGTCTCCACGCCAGAAATCTGCCGAGAGGTCCAGTGGCATCTTTTGCCGCGGCGACATAACTTTCCAAGGCTCGTGGATGCATAGACGGTGGCAACTCGCTGGCGTGCATCCCGGCAATCAACTCCTTGAAGTTGGCGTCGTCCAGCGTCTGCGAGAAACGAAATATCTCTTCTGGTGACATCCCCCACCAGACAAACGACATCAGACTCTTTCGAACACGAGGGCTAGGATCTTTCAAGGCAAAAGCGACAACTTCAGCGGGAGCGGGGGTACGTTGCATCATTTCCGCTACGAAGCTCGCCTTGGCCTCCTCGGGCCATCGACTTACCCTCTCCTCCCATGCCGCGCCCAGGCTGGCGACCTCGAATGGTTCGCCTGTTCGATACGGCCCAAGCTGGAGGTTGGTGTCTTCAGAGGACAGCAGCGGTTCCAAAATGTCCCTGAATTCCTCTGACCCGCTTGCCACCATTCCCGCCAGGGCGATTTCTCTATGTTGGCTGAAGGAACTCTGCCACAACTGGCGAAGTCGAGCGCCCAACGCCCCCCGTGTCACTCCCCAGACTTCCGAACCGCACAAGCGAGCCAGTTTAGCCGAGAAGGCTGCATCCAGCGGCAGCGCCATCTCCACAAGCGCCTGTCCCATCGCTACCGCATTGGGAAGGGGTTCGTCTTCGGTATGCCGCCCGATGAACTCCGCCAGCATTTCGACTGGCTGAGTCCAGGCGGGTTCGTTGATATAGCAAGCCGCAAAGTTATCTCGCCCCGTTCCCGTCGCTACAATCCCGGCCAGTTCGCGCTTCAAGTGAAGCGCTGCAAACAACTCTTGGAACTGCTGGTGCAAAAAGGTGTAGGTTATATCCGGGTACTCCGCCCGTTCGAGTACATGGTGGGAGCAGAGAGCCATCAGAACGCTGCGAGGGTCTGGCATCGCACTCAACTGTCCAGCGTCTTGAAGGACACGCGAGCACGCACTAATCTCTCGACGAGCAGAAGCTTCGGGGAGTTGAACGCCACCGCCCGTCACCAGAGAACTTCCGAGTCTCTCCAGGAAGTCACGTCCCAAACCCGAAAGAGGAGCATTTGCGAGCGCGGTCTGATGAGTCTCCGATTTCTCCATTATTTGCGTCACGGCGTCGAGCACCCCCAATCGGCTAGAGGGAATCTTCTTGCCGGCCTGAAACAGGGAGACCACCTCGGCCAAAATCATGGGCGTTCGGGTCAGGTCGTCTAAGACACGGTCTGCACGGAGCTGTTCGATTAGGGGTTCGGCGCCGTCGCCGAGGCGAGCGCGAACGTAGCCACCCCGCTCCTGTCTCGTCAGCGGTTGAATCTTGAAGCGAGAACTTCCGGGGAGAGGAGGAGCGATCGGATGCGCGCGGGTGGCGACGGCGATCCCCGCGCCTGCGAACGAGCGCTCCAGGTCGCAAATCATGCCCGTCGCAGTTGCTGATTCTGAACCCGCAAGCTCATTCCATCCGTTGAGGAGAAAAACGATGTGTCCGGCTTGGTGGACACGCGCGAGGTCTCCGGTAGTCAGACCGCGCGTCTGGAACTCGGGCATTCCCGCGATGAACTCGAAGACTCCAACATTCCGACGCACCCACGCTGGAAGGTCGATCAGGAAGGCGATCTTGCCCTGGGCATGCTGCTCACGGGCCAACTGGACGAGGGTGGTGGTCTTTCCACGACCGGCAGGTGCCTCGAACACGACTCGATGGCTTCGAGAGAGGAGTTCGTGCAATCCAGCCCGTTGTTGCATCTCCTGGGTCTCCGCACCCTTCTCGTCCAGACGGAGTAACCGCAGATCGATGATGGGGTTGTCTCCCAACCTACGCGACCAGTTCACGATGATCTGACCATTGGCTACAAGAGCACTCTGGATGAGAGATTCGACCGTCGGTTCTGGGGGAGGAACCGCGATCCCGAGATGTTCGGCACACAGGCCGACGTTACTCGGCACCTGGAGGGTTGTAATGATCTCTTCTCGCGACATTACGATCAGGTCCCAGCCGTATTCCTTCTTTATGTCCGCCTGCCACTTCTCCGCGGTGTAATTTGTTACCTTGCCCGACGTGACGAAGACCAGTATCTGAAGATCGGAGAAATGGGGCTTCGCGCGTTCAGCGTCTACCTGAATCTTCTCAAGTTCCGGTGTGATCGATGAGGAGAGGCCCATGCCTACATGCAGCGGAGATAGAATCGCTGGCGCGTGCGCATCCAGCCCAAGGTCTTTCTTACGCTCGCACGCAATCAGCTCCGGCCACCTTAGCTTCGCCAAGACAACCGCGAGTCCCTGAAATCGCATGCCTCCTTCGTCAGAGGCAATTGCGTCGAGCGCACATTCGATCGCGACACGGGAAACAGACATAGGACTCTCTGGGCTCCATATCACTAAGATACGCCGGAGCGGCAGACCCCATTGTGTGGAGAGATGGATCAGCACTTTACAACATGACAATCGGATAGGTTCGAGAAACGCTCAAGCATCCAGGATTTTGTCTCCAGCCTAGCCGACTTGAACGAAGCCGCGTTGCGGAGGACGCATTCGCGTGTTTGCTGAGCCGACGGTCGAGTTGATCTGAGCTAGTTTGTGGCGCAGAGGAGGAACTCTCTGTGACCCATCTACGTCAG
>Ga0187879_10003285_pt1 | contig 10901 bp, 8 predicted proteins | sample June2016WEW_19_1_FD_132423 | JGI IMG/M metagenome (GOLD analysis project Ga0187879, IMG submission 132423) | Peatland microbial communities from SPRUCE experiment site at the Marcell Experimental Forest, Minnesota, USA - June2016WEW_19_10 | ecosystem: Environmental > Terrestrial > Soil >... | reverse complement strand
GATGGTCGCGAACCTCGACACGCTCAACCCCATCTTCATGATGGCCAACTCGGGCGCCCGTGGCTCGTTCAAGCAGATCCGCCAGCTGGCGGGCATGCGCGGCCTGATGGCCAACCCGAAGGGGGAAATCATCGAGCGCCCGATCAAGGCCAACTTCATGGAGGGCCAGTCGGTGCTCGAGTACTTCATCTCCACGCACGGCGCGCGAAAGGGGCTCGCCGACACCGCGCTGCGCACGGCCGACTCGGGCTACCTCACGCGGCGCCTGGTCGACGTCGCCCAGGACGTGATCATCCGCGAGGCCGACTGCGGCACCGAGGAGTACATCGAGATGCCCGTGTTCAAGGCCGGCGGGGACCCCAACGACGGGCTCGTCGGGCGGATCGCGGCGCGTGACATCACGACCAAGCGCAACCGCATGCTCGCCGAGCAGGGCGTGGAAATCGGCCTCGCCGAGCTGGCCGACATCATCGGCGCGTTCGCCGACGACCACGACAAGGGCGTCGAGATGACGGTGCCAGTGCGCTCGGTGCTCAAGTGCGAGGCCCCCAGCGGGGTCTGCCAGGCCTGCTACGGCCGCGCGATGGCGACCGGCGCGCTCGCCCAGATCGGCGACGCGGTCGGCATCGTCGCCGCGCAGTCGATCGGCGAGCCCGGCACGCAGCTGACGATGCGCACGTTCCACACCGGCGGCGTCGCCGGCGCGGACATCACGCACGGGCTGCCGCGCGTGGTCGAGCTGTTCGAGGCGCGCCGGCCGAAGGGGCTGGCGAAAATCGCCGAGCAGGACGGCGTGGTGTCGCTCGAGGAGACCGACAAAGCGCTGACGGTCGTCATCACCGACGAGTCCGGCGAGGAGCACCGCCACGCCTTCCCGCGGCGCACGCGGCTGTTCGTCAACTCCGGCGAGAAGATCGCCGCTGGCAGGCAGCTCAACGAGGGCTCGGTGTACCCGCACGAGCTGCTCGCCATCCGCGGACGCACCGAGACCGAGCAGTACCTCGTCAAGGAGGTCCAGGAGGTCTACAAGTCGCAGGGCGTGGACATCAACGACAAGCACATCGAGCTGATCGTCCGGCAGATGCTCAAGAAGGTGCGCGTCGACCAGAAGGGCGACACCGACTACCTGCCCGGCCAGTTCGTCGACCGCTTCGAATTCGCCAAAGTCAACGACGACGTCGGCCAGAAGGGCGGGGAACAGGCGCAGTTCGAGGACATCATCCTCGGCATCACCAAGGCGTCGCTCAACACCGACTCGTTCCTGTCGGCCGCCTCCTTCCAGGAGACGACCAAGGTCCTCACCGATGCCGCCCTGGAAGGCAAGATCGACCGCCTGAACGGGCTCAAGGAGAACGTCATCATCGGCAAGCTGATTCCTGCCGCCACCGGGCTCAAGCGCTACCGTCGGATCGAGATCGAGCCCGCCGAACCGCTCCCGCGCGCGATCGACGACGTCGGCCTGCTCGACCAGGACGAGATCGCCGCCGAGCTCGGCCTCGCCGGCGACGGCTTCAACGGCGGCTACGGGCAGGAGTTCGACGCCGATCTCGCGTCGCTGGAGAAGATCGGCGCCGGCGGCACCGACCCCGGCTTCGCCGAGGAGCTCGCCGAGCTCGAGCTCCCCGACGAGGATCTCGCCGCGGAGTAGACGCAATCACGCGGGCACATTCGGCAGAGCCCGTGCCCAGCCGGCCAGCCGCGCGGCCTCCCGCGCGGTGAGGCCGCGCTCGGGATCGGTCTGCACGAGCAGCGTCGGCGCCGCACGCGCGCCCGCCCACCGATGGCACGCGTCGTTGAGCGCGTCGTCGACCCACGCGAGCGGGCGCTCGCGGGCGTACGCGTCGATCGTGTCGAGCTTCCAGTGCGCGTGCGAGCGTCCGACCGCCCGCGGGAAGCGCAGGAACGGCAGCTCCGGCGGCAACCCCAGCAGGTGCGGGAGATGCTCGTTCGCACGCTCCTCCCAGCCGCTGGCCCACACCAGCTCGAACAGGCTCGAGAGCTCAAGCAGGTGAGCGGCTGCGGTGGACGAAAGGAAGTGGGGCATGCCGTCGATCGAGTGGAAGGATCCATTGAGAGTCCGGCCGCCCGCCCGACCGCGGGCCTGGCCGTCTCGTTCGCGCCCGCCCCGCTCCCAGCCGCCGAACAGAGACACCACGCCGTCGATGTCGACCATCAGCAGGGGCAGCTCGCGCTCTTTGGCGTCGCTGAGGCGCTCTTTAGCTTGCATAGAGGTTGGGCCAGGTACGCTGCTTGAGACGGACGATGCGCTGAGTTCGCTCGAGCGCAGTAAAGCAGTCGGTCGCCCCCGCCGATGACCCGTCCGTCGTCTCCCCGACCATGAACATGGACCTAGGCATACTCCTTGCGCTCGCGTGCGCCTTCGTGGCGAACCTGGGCTTCTTCTACAAGTACAGAGGAGCCAACTCCGTGCCCAAGGTGCAGGTGCTGCACCCGCTGCGCTCGGTCAGGCAGCTGTACTCCTCGAAGTGGTTCGCGCTGGGCATGCTGATCGCGACCGGCAGCTGGGGCCTGCACGTCGCCGCGCTGTCGCTCGCGCCGATGTCGGTCATCCAGGTGTCGCTCGCCGCCGGCATGGTGTTCATCGCCGTGATGGCCGAGAAGATGTTCGGCTTCAGCGTCGGGCGCCGCCAGTGGCTGGGCCTGTTCCTGACCGCCGCCGGGCTCGTGCTGCTGGGCATCACGCTGCCGGCGATGCACGGTCCGCACTCCCACTTCTCGCAGGCCGCCATGATCTCCTTCGAGGCCGGCCTGTTCGGGCTCGGCGGCCTGCTGCTGATGGGCCCGCGCATGGGCGGGCGGACAGAGCACCACGGCGTGATGCTCGGAGCCGCCTCGGGCGTCCTGTTCGGCGTCTCCGACACGGCCATCAAGGCGCTCACCGGCATCACCGGCGCGCACGGCCTGCTCGGCCTCGTGCTGAGCCCGTGGCTGGCGGTGGCGGTGGTCGCGTCGATCGTGGCCTTCTACGCGTCCGCCCGCGGGCTGCAGGACGGCGAAGCCGTCCCGGTGATCGCGGTGACGGGCACCGCGGCGAACATCGCGGGCATCGCCGGGGGAATCGTCGTCTTCGGCGATCCCATGGCGGGGAGCACCGCCGGCGTGCTGCTGCAGGCGTTCGCGTTCGTGCTCGTGGTGGTGGCCGGTGCGCTGATGCCCGCGCCGGTGCGCGCCGTCGGCGTTCCGCAGCCCGCCTAGACCCCGATGTCGCGCAGCCCGCGTGGACCCGGTGTGGCCGTGGCCGCCCGGCGCTGCTAGCATCCGCTCGATGCCGACGACCTCACAGCTGGTGCGCAAGGGGCGCGTGACCCCCAAGAAGAAGATCGCTACCCCCGGCTTGAAGTCCGGCAAGGGCCGCAAGAAGAAGGTCGCCGCGCCGCAGCGGCGCGGGGTGTGCACGCGCGTGTACACGACCACCCCGAAGAAGCCTAACTCCGCGCTGCGCAAGGTCGCGCGCGTGCGCATCTCCGGATCGATCGAGGTCACCGCGTACATCCCCGGAGAGGGACACAACCTGCAGGAGCACTCGGTGGTGCTCGTACGCGGCGGCCGCGTCAAGGATCTGCCTGGCGTGCGCTACAAGGTCGTACGCGGCACGCTCGACGCCGCCGGCGTGAGCGATCGCAAAAAGGCGCGCTCGCAGTACGGCGTGAAGAAAAAATAGCCGATGCCCCGCCGCGCAGCCGCCCAGATCCGCCCCGTCGAGGCGGACCCCATCCACCGCTCGAAGCTGGTCCAGCAGGTGATCAACAAGGTCATGCTCGACGGCAAGAAGTCGACGGCCGAGCGGATCGTCTACGACGCGCTGGCGCTGCTGGGCGAGCGCAGCGACAAAGACCCCATAGAGACGCTCGACGCGTCGATCAAGGCGCTCACGCCGACGCTCGAGGTCCGCTCGCGGCGGGTCGGCGGCGCCACCTACCAGGTGCCCGTGGAGGTGCCAGCACGGCGCGCCCGCACGCTCGCCGTGCGCTGGCTCGTCGAGTTCGCCCGCCAGCGGCGCGAGAAGACCATGGCGCAGCGCTTGGCGAACGAGCTGATGGATGCGCAGTCCCAGCAGGGCGGCGCGTACAAGCGCAAGGACGACATCTACCGCATGGCGCAGGCCAACAAGGCCTTCGCCCACTACCGCTGGTAGCGGGCCGATGAGCGGCGCGGACCTTTGTCCTCGCTCGCTCGTGTGCAGAGCACACTTCGCTCGCTGCGTCCGCGGTCCGCTTGCTCCTCGGCCCGCTACGGGCTGATGGTCTGGGCCGGCGCACTCCCGGTGCGCGACCTCTCTGCCTGATAGGTTCGCTGCCATGCGACGGGGGGGCTGTACACGGGGCTTCGCTCTAGCGCTCGTGCTCGGCGCGTGCGTCGGCGGTCTTGCGCCTGCCGGCGCCATCGCCAGGCGGCCGACGAAACTGCCGACGCGGACGACGCCCGGCAAGAAACTGCGGCACGCCCCCAGCTGCGAGGCCTTCGAAGGCACCGTCCTCGGTTTTCAGCTCGGGCACCTCAAAGGCCCGTCCGTCACTCCCTTCGGCGCCCACGGCACCACCTGCGCATGGTCCGGGCAGGAGTCGGGCAAGTACGCGTTCGTCGTCTCCGTAGCCGTCTTCGGGGCCCCTGCCGAGGTCGGCAAGCGACTTCTCGCCGTGGCCCAAATCGCCGCCCGCAAGGCGAACTCGACGCCAGGCGGCCTCGGGCTCGTCGCATCGAAAAACCCGCGTCGCGGAAACTACTTCGAAGGCGAGGCCGTCTACAGCGAAGAGACGGCCGACAAGGAAACCGAAAAGTGTCCCCCGTTCCTCTCCCCAAGTGGCGAAGAACTCGGTCCGAACACGACGATCGAAGCCGGACAATCGGCGCCGAGCTGCGCCGGCCAGCCGGGCACCGAAGGCGATTTCCTCACCGCCTACGGATCGCCGCGGCCGAACGTCGAACCGACGCTGCTGCAGGTCGGCGTCGCCTGCCAGCAGGACGCGCTCTCGCGCGGCGTGCTCTCGCTCGCGCACCTCGCCAGCGCCTTCTACGGCGGGCGGGGCTACTGATACGGGCGCCGGCGCCGGCACCGGCCGCAGCCGCGCCGTGGCTCGGTCCAACGGCCGCGCGCGTGAACTTTTCGCGCCAACCCCTTGAAGAAAAAGGTTTGGTACCTAAACTTTCGGTACCGAATGTCTTCCCCGCCGCCGACATCCGACCCCGGCTTCCACCCGGAGGCGTCCGACCGCATCGAGCCGTACGTGTGGAAGATCGCCGGCGTGGTGATCCTCGGGATGATCATGTCGATCCTCGACACGACGATCGTCAACGTCGCGCTGCACACGCTGCGCCACGACCTGCACAGCACGATCGCGCAGGTCCAGTGGGTGATCACCGGCTATCTGCTGTCGCTGGCCGCCGTCATCCCGGTCACCGGCTGGGCGGCGCGGCGCTTTGGCGCCAAGCGCGTGTACATGACCTCGCTGGTGCTGTTCACGGGCGGCTCGGCGCTGTGCGCGGTGGCAGCGTCGACGACCATGCTCGTGCTCTTCCGGGTGCTGCAGGGAGTCGGCGGCGGGATGCTCATGCCGATCGGCCAGCTGATCATGGCGCAGGTCGCCGGTCCCAAGCGCATGGGCCGCGTGATGGGCATCGTCGCGATGCCCGCGATGCTCGCGCCGATCCTCGGACCGGTTCTCGGCGGAGCGATCCTGCAGTACCTGCACTGGTCGTGGATCTTCCTCGTGAACGTCCCCATCGGCGTGTTCGCGTTCGTCCTGGGCTGGCGCATGCTGCCCCACACCGACTCCGGGCACGCCGGGCGCCTGGACGTGCTCGGCCTGGCGCTCATGTCGAGCGCGTCGACCGCCCTGGTGTACGGGCTCAGCGAGCTCGCCACCAACAGCGACCTCGCCGCCCCGCTGGTCGTGTGGCCGGTCGTCGCCGGCGTCGTGCTCGCGGGTGTCTTCTGCTGGCACGCGCTGCGCGTCGAGCACCCCCTGCTGGACGTCCGGCTGTACGCCAACCGCGTCTTCGCCGCCGCCTCGCTGACCACCTTCGGCCTCGGCGCGGCGCTGTTCGGCGCGATGATCCTCGTGCCGCTGTACTACCAGGAAGTCCGCCACGAGAGCGTCATCGTCACCGGGCTGCTGACCGGCCCGCAGGGGATCGGCATGCTGCTGGTGATGCCGCTCGCCGGGCGTCTCAGCGATCGCTTCGGCGGGGGACGGGTGGCGCTTGCGGGCGTGTCGGTCCTGTCGCTGGCGACGGTCCCGCTCGCGTTCATCGGCGCGGGCACGTCGATCGTGTCCATCTCGCTGGTGCTCGTGCTGCGCGGCGTCGGCATCGGCTTCTCGTTCATGCCGGCGATGACCGCCGCGTTCGCCTCGCTGCGCCCCGCACAGCTGCCCGACGCGACCCCCCAGCTGAACGTCCTGCAGCGCATCGGCGGCGCGATCGGAACGGCGGTGCTCGCCGTCGTGCTGCAGCGCGCGGCCCTCCACGCGCACTCGCTCGGCAAGGTCGCCGGCGCGTTCGGCACCGCCTTCTGGTGGTCGTTCGCGATCTGCCTGCTGTCCCTGATCCCCTGTCTGGTGCTGCTCCGCGCCGAGAGCCCAAGCGCGCGACTCGACCGTGCGGCAGCCAGCGCGGAGGCGAGCGCCGAGCCCCTCGGCGTATAGACGAGCGCGCGATGAGCAGCCCCGCCATCCTCGAGTCCTCCGACGAGCAGACCGCGCCCGGCGAGTCGACCGCGCAAACCGAGCCCGGTGCGACCGCCGAGGCGGCCGCGCCGCCCGCGCCGCCCGCGACGCGCGAGGCGCAGCTGACCGACCTGGGTATGGCGTTTCGCCGCGTCTTTCGCAGCTTCAACCGACTGCGCGGGCGCGACACGCACCTGGGCGCGAGCGAGCTCAGCCACGCCCAGTTCGAGCTGCTGATCGAGCTGCACGAGCGTGGCGAGCTGGCGGCGGGAGAGCTCGCGACGGCGGCCCGGCTGACGCCGGCGACGGTCACGCAGATGCTCGACCACCTCGCCGAGCAGGGCCACGTCGAGCGCGTGCGCTCGCAGACCGACCGGCGGGTGGTCGTCTCGCGGCTCACGCGCCAGGGCCGGCGGGCGATCGAGGCGAAGCGCGAGGCCTGGAAGAGCCGCTGGGAGCAGGCGCTTGCGGGCCTGGAGATCGACGAGCTGCGCGCGGCCACGCGCGTGCTCGAGCGCCTCGCGGCGATGGTCGAGGATGCGCCCGCGCAGGAGTCGTGCGGGGCGCGCGAGGAGCACCCCGACGCGCCGGGCGCCGCGGGCAGGAAGCCCGTCTAACGCGCAGAATCCCTCTGCTATAGTCGGGACCGCGTCGCGGGTGGACGCAGCGCACGCGCGTGCTCCCCGCGGACTCGGCAATCAAGATGGAGACCTCGAGCAGATAACGACGCGGACCGGTCCACACAAGACCAGCTGCGCGCGTGGGCCCGAGGGGCCTATTTTTTTGCCCGCGCAGCCGCCAAGCACCCAACCCCCACCCTCACAGATGCCACGCAAGTTCTCACTCCAAAACACCCGCAACATCGGGATCATGGCGCACATCGACGCCGGTAAGACGACGACGACCGAGCGCATCCTCTACTACACCGGGCGCACGTACAAGATCGGCGAGGTCCACGAGGGCGCGGCGGTCATGGACTGGATGGAACAGGAGCAGGAGCGCGGCATCACGATCACCTCCGCCGCCACCACCGCGCAGTGGAAGGACCACCGGATCAACATCATCGACACGCCCGGGCACGTCGACTTCACGGTCGAGGTCGAGCGCTCGCTGCGCGTGCTCGACGGCGCGATCGCGCTGTTCGACTCCGTCGCCGGCGTCGAGCCCCAGTCGGAGACAGTCTGGCGCCAGGCCGACAAGTACCACGTGCCGCGCATCGCGTACATCAACAAGATGGACCGCATCGGCGCCGACTTCGACAAGGGCGTGCAGACGATGATCGACCGCCTGGGCGCCCACCCGGTGCCGATCCAGCTGCCGATCGGCTCGGAGGGCGACTTCCTCGGCGTCGTCGACCTGGTCGCGATGAAGGCGATCGTCTACAAGGACGAGATGGGCAAGGAAGTCGATGAGATCGACATCCCCGAGAACCTGATCGAAGCGGCGGGCGCCGCGCGCGAACACCTGCTCGAGGAGGTCTCCCACTACGACGACGCGCTGCTCGAACTGATGCTCGAGGAGGCCGAGGTGCCCGCGGAGGTCCTCAAGAGCGCGATCCGCTCGGCCACGCTGTCGACCAAACTGACGCCCGTGCTGTGCGGCTCGTCGTTCAAGAACAAGGGCGTGCAGCCGCTGCTGGACGCGGTCATCGACTACCTGCCCTCGCCGCTGGACGTGCCGCCGGTCGTCGGCACCGAACTGATCAAGGGCGAGGAGCAGGAGCGCGAGGTCGTGCGCAAGGCCGACGACTCCGAGCCGTTCGCCGCGCTCGCGTTCAAGATCGCCGCCGACCCGTACGTCGGCAAGCTGACGTACTTCCGCGTGTACTCCGGGAAACTGGAGGCGGGCGCGCGCGTGCTGAACGTGGGCACCGGACGCACCGAGCGGATCGGGCGCATCCTGATGATGCACGCCAACGAGCGCGAGGAGGTCACCGAGGTCTACGCCGGCGACATCGCGGCCGCCGTGGGCATCAAGCAGGTGATCACCGGCGACACGCTCGCCGCGCCCGACCACCCCATCCATCTCGAGAACATCGTCTTCCCCGAGCCGGTCATCAAGGTCGCGGTCGAGCCCAAGACGAAGGTCGACCAGGAGAAGATGTCGACCGCGCTCGGGCGCCTGGCGGAGGAGGACCCGACGTTCCAGGTGCGCACCAACGAAGAGACCGGCCAGACGGAGATCTCGGGCATGGGCGAGCTGCACCTGGAGGTGCTGGTCGACCGCATGAAGCGCGAGTTCGGCGTCGAGGCGAACGTCGGCCGTCCGCAGGTCTCCTACCGCGAGACCGTGCGCGGGCACGTCGAGAAGATCGAGGGCAAGTTCGTGCGCCAGACGGGCGGCTCGGGCCAGTTCGGCGTCGTGTACATCGACCTCGAGCCGGCGCCCGGCGAGGGCTTCGAGTTCGTCAACAAGATCAAGGGTGGAGCGATCCCCTCGGAGTACATCCCGGCCGTGAAGAAGGGCATCGAGGAGGCGCTGGAGAACGGCGTCAAGGCCGGCTACCCGATGGTGGACGTGCGCGTGACGCTGGTCGACGGCAAGTACCACGACGTCGACTCCTCGGAGATCGCCTTCAAAGTGGCGGGCTCGTACGCGATCAAAGAGGCCGCCAAACGCGCCAAGCCGGTGCTGCTGGAGCCGATCTTCGGGGTCGAGGTCGTCGTGCCGGAGGACTTCCTCGGCGATGTGATCGGCGACCTCAGCCGCCGGCGCGGCCACGTCGAAGGACAGGAGCGCCGCGGCAACGCGCTTGCGGTCACCGCCAAGGTGCCGCTGAGCGAGATGTTCGGGTACGCGACCGACCTGCGCTCCAACACGCAGGGACGCGCCACGTACACGATGCAGTTCGACGCCTACCAGGAGGTTCCGCCGAACATCGCCGAGAAGATCGTCGAACAGCGAACGGGGGAACCGGTCCCGGCCTAGACGGCTCGGACTAGGTCGGGTAGCAGCCAGAGCGGACTTGCACGGCAGCAGGCAGCAGTCAAGGAAGATCGCATTTAGATAGATTTCTGAGGTTCGCCTCCACAGAGGCGGGCATACAAGTCGATACAGGAGCGAGTAAAAAGTGGCGAAGGAGAAGTTCGAGCGCGACAAGCCGCACGTGAACGTCGGGACCATCGGTCACATCGACCATGGCAAGACGACGCTGACCGCCGCCATCACCACGGTGCTGGCCGAGAAGGGAGGCGCCGAAGCCCGCAGCTTCGCGGAAATCGACAACGCGCCCGAGGAGAAGGAACGCGGGATCACGATCGCCACCTCCCACGTCGAGTACCAGACCGAGAACCGTCACTACGCGCACGTGGACTGCCCCGGTCACGCCGACTACGTCAAGAACATGATCACCGGCGCCGCCCAGATGGACGGGGCGATCCTGGTGGTCTCCGCCGCGGACGGCCCGATGCCGCAGACGCGCGAGCACATCCTGCTCGCCCGCCAGGTGGGCGTCCCGTACATCGTCGTGTTCCTCAACAAGGCCGACATGGTCGACGACGAGGAGCTGCTGGAGCTGGTCGAGGTGGAGGTCCGCGAGCTGCTCTCCGAGTACGACTTCCCGGGTGACGACATCCCGTTCATCACCGGCTCGGCGCTGAAGGCGCTCGAAGGCGACGAGGCGTACAAGCAGAAGATCCTCGACCTCGCCGCCGCGCTGGACGACTACATCCCCGAGCCTGTGCGCGAGCTCGACAAGCCGTTCCTGATGCCGGTCGAGGACGTGTTCTCGATCACCGGCCGCGGCACCGTGGCGACCGGCCGCGTCGAGCAGGGCATCGTGCACACCGGCGACACGGTCGAGATCGTGGGCGTGCACGACACCACCTCGACGGTCGTCACCGGCGTGGAGATGTTCCGCAAGATCCTCGACGAGGGTCGCGCGGGCGACAACGTCGGCTGCCTGCTGCGCGGCACCAAGCGCGAGGAGATCGAGCGCGGCCAGGTGCTGTGCAAGCCCGGGTCGATCACCCCGCACACCAAGTTCAAGTCCGAGGTCTACGTGCTCAAGAAGGAGGAGGGCGGCCGTCACACCCCCTTCTTCACGGGCTACAGGCCTCAGTTCTACTTCCGCACGACCGACGTCACCGGCGTGGCCAAGCTGCCCGACGGCGTCGAGATGGTCATGCCCGGCGACAACGTCCAGATGGAGATCGAGCTGATCCAGCCGATCGCCATGGACCAGGGCCTGCGTTTCGCCATTCGTGAGGGCGGTCG
>Ga0187879_10003283_pt1 | contig 10902 bp, 13 predicted proteins | sample June2016WEW_19_1_FD_132423 | JGI IMG/M metagenome (GOLD analysis project Ga0187879, IMG submission 132423) | Peatland microbial communities from SPRUCE experiment site at the Marcell Experimental Forest, Minnesota, USA - June2016WEW_19_10 | ecosystem: Environmental > Terrestrial > Soil >... | reverse complement strand
CTCACCCCGCCTTCGGCACCCCTCTCCCGCTCGTGCGGGAGAGGGGAGGGGGAGAGGGTGCGGCGTGCTGACCCACGGCTTACGCCGTGGGCTACTGGCTGCCGCCCGCTCCGCGGGCTGACTTCTTCAACGAACTTCTGTTTCAGGACGCTAGTACTGAACTCTTTATCCAGATGGTGCTCCTAATCGATTGCGGCCTGGCAGTTGCTGCGCTGGTGGCGGCCTTCGCGTTTCCTCGAGCCGGAACGCGCCGGTTTGAAAGGTGCGAACGCCTCTTCGGCAAGCTAGCCCAGAATAGTAGTCTTAATGATCTGATGGTAGGGCTTACCGCGCTGGCGTTGCGCCGCCCTGCCGTGCTATGGCGATAGTCTGCCAGCCGAAACGTCGTGAGTTCAAGCGAAACAGGGCCGCGAACAACCGGCTGCCGATGCGCACCGCCGCGCTCGGCCGGCCGGAAACGTCGCCGATAAATCGCGGACCCCGGAGTGTTACCAGGAGCTGAAAGAGGTTGAAAAACGGAAAGCCGACGCCCAGAGCCGTCTCCACCTCGAACCCCGACCGCTCCAGCAAAGAGGCAATCTCGGCCGGCTTATAGTGCCGCCGATGACCGATATGCCGGGAAAACGCGCTCACCGGCCCGCCGGGAACGGTAATAACCAGTCGGCACCCCGGCGAACAGTAGGCTGCCGCATTCCGCAACAAGATTGAAGGATCATCGACGTGTTCCAGAACTTCGGAACACAGCCCATGGGTCGCACCATAATCGATGCGGTCGCTTTGTGCGGCGTCCTTCAACAGGTCGCGCTGCAAAAACTGCGCTTGTGGCACCCGTTGCCGGGAGATCGAGACACCGGTTTGACTGAGTTCGAGACCAAGATAATCCGCGGCTGGAAACGACTCACAGAACTCCTTGGCGAACTCGCCTGTTCCGCTGCCGATCTCAAGGAACCTGACAGATTCTCCAGGCGGCCGGAAGTCGAAGAGCGATCGGACGATTCGGCGCCGGTATCGCGGCGTCGGGCCTAGTTCGGCCGATTGCGCGAATTGTTCCCAATGCTGATCCCAGTTATCTTGGGACGAGCCACTCACGTCGATGTTGTCCTCACTTGCGCACCAGGCCGAACAGAACCATGCCGAGTCTCTGGTAACTCAGCTTGATCCGGCTGGGTTTAAAACCAGCCTTCACCAATAAAGGCCAAAGATCACGCTTGGAGTAATACATTTTATGCTCGTCCATTTCACAGGCAGGACTCGTGCCGAATTTGAACGCCGAGAGTTCCAGTATAGGCTTGGCCCACCACGTCGGGACATTGAGTATGAGCAAGCCATCCGGCTGCAGAACCCGGCGGCAGTGCGTCAGCATCTCCAGTGGTTCGTCAAGGTGCTCCAGCACTGAAATAAACAAGACCAGGTTGAACTGGTCCGAGGCAAGCGATGGAAGCGCCGACTCTATAGGGGCGCAGATGAACTCCAGGCGAGGGATCGTGCGGCATTCCTCCGCGATACTCACATCAACGCCGACGCCTCTCACGAGCTTGGAATGAATCGCCCGAAGGTAACCGGCATTGTATCCACAGCCAAGATCCAGCGCCACCAGTCTTGACTGATTGCGCAGGCTCCGCTGGATACTTCTGCCGACCAGGGCGGTTCGAATCCGGTCGGCAAGTCTGCTGCCGTGTTCGCCGTAGGAACTCACCCGAGTGGTGGAAGTATCAGGAGTCATTCTGCGCCGGTCTTCAAGTCTTTAAGCATCTGGCGATCTGCCACTGGTTCTCATCCACATAGATAACCTTAGTGCGAAAGACGAAGAGCGGGCTCCACTTCTCTGCTTTCATCGCACTCCAGCGCAAGACCCGACTCCAACGCATCCCGGTAGAACATGGCGACGGTCTCCTGAGAGTAATTGTTCAGGTCTTTTCCAACCAGAGGCAACTTCTGGAGAAGGTCAGTCGTCAAGGTGATGATGTGACAGCCGATCGTATCAGCCTGAATGACGTTAAAAAGCTCACGGGGGCTGGCCCAAATCAACTGGACGCTCGGGTACATGCGAACGAACTCAAGCGCCGCCTGCATAATGGGAAGTGGATCCCGGCCAGTGTCGGCGATCCTTCCCGCAAATACCGAGATGTACGACGGCGCGCCGCCTTGGAGGGCCGGGCAGACGTCGCGCACCTGTTCCAGGGTCAAGACCGCCGTCACGTTGACGTGGATCTGCGCCTTGGCCAAGCGCCGGATAAGATCGAGGGCCGGATCTTGCCGAGTGTTGGTGACCGGAACCTTGACGTACACGTTTCTGCCCCAGCCCGCAATTCTCCTCGCCTGCTGCTCCATTTCCGAGAAGTCGTCAGCAAGCACTTCAAAAGATATCGGGCGGTCTTGAACAGCGTCCAATACTTCGCGGGCGAAAGCCTCGTAGTCGCTGACGCCCGCTTTGCGCATCAAGGTAGGGTTAGTCGTAAAACCGCTGATGTACGGCCTCCGGCAAAGATCAAGCATCGCGGCTTTGTCCGCGCCGTCCGCGAAGATCTTTACCTTAAGGTCGGAGACCAATTTCATAGCCCACCTCAGTGTGAGTCCGACATCAGAATCCAGTCTGCCGCCTCGCGCAAGGACTTCACCCTCACATCCGGCTCACAAGCGGGCGCCTTCTCTTTGTAGGCACGATCGATCAAAATCGTAACGCAGCCGGCGTTGTGGCCGGCTTCGATGTCCCGCCAGCGGTCGCCGATCACGAAACTCCGCGCGAGATCCAGGCCCCGGTCACGGGCGGCCCGAACCAGCAACCCAGGGAGCGGCTTGCGGCAGTCGCACGCATCTTCATCAGAATGATAACAGACGAACACTCCATCCAACGGCAGCGCCGAGGCAAGGAACCGGTTCATTCGTTCCACCACATCGCGTGGTATCAGGCCCCGGCCCACGTCCGGCTGATTGGTTATGACCAGCAGAAGGAATCCGCCTCGCTTCAAATCCGAAAGAGCCGACGAAGCGTCCGGCAAAATCTCCAACTCCTCGAAAGTCGCGGGTGCGTACGGCTTCCCGTCCCGGACCGCGGCTCGGTTGATCACACCGTCGCGGTCCAAAAACACCCCTCTCAGTTTCCTGTGGGATAATTCGGTCACCGTATGGATTCCCATTTGGTTTCAGACTGCTTCAAATTCGGATGGGACACCAGCAGATGCCAGATCACTGCCTGGAACGCTTCCGTATGCGGTGTAACATGCACCGGGTTCGCGGTGGGCACAACCACGCAAGCTTCAGCCACTTCAGCCGTATAACCGCCGTCACGTCCCACGACGCCGACAATCCGCGCCCCCACGGTCTTCGCCAATTGCAGCGCCACAACAAGGTTCGGACTCACGTTGTTCGCCAGATTCCCGCCGCCCACCGAAAGGACGAACACCAGATCATCGGCCCTCAAGTGACTGACGCGAAGCCAGGAGGCGAAAACACCGGCCCAGCCCTCGTCGTTTGTCCTCGCCGTCAGCTCCGGAACGTTGTCCGTGGGCGCATACGCCTCAATGCCGGCAATCTTCCGAAAATCGGCGGCCGCATGTGAAGCGTTGGCTGCGCTGCCTCCAACTCCCAAAATAAACAAGCGCCCTCCGCGAGCGCGTGTTTCCGCCAGAATGGCAACAACCCTCTCGATCGCGGTCGGGTCGAGCCGCTCAATGATTGTTCTAGCCTCAGCAAGGTACCGCTGGACAAAACCATCCCCGTCCATCAGGACTCTCCGGTCTGCTTTGCGAGAAATTTCGCCGTATCCTCCAGGCCCTGAAAAGAACCTATCTCGTAGAACCTCTGCTTTACCTCGAAGCCGGCCAATTGACCGCGCTTCAACAGGTCTTGGTATACCGCCGCAAGGTCGTAAGTCACTCCCTCGGGTATTTCACGGAATGCCGAAGACTTGAAAACGCCAAGACCATAGTCAATGTGGCGCATCCGGGCAGTGGGATTGTTCTTTTCATAGGCTATGATGGCTCCATCCCCGAATTCGACGTTGCTCTTGTCCCATTGTCCTTCGTTCCGGAAGACCGTCATCAGTCCCTGCTCGTTACTCTCCAAAAAGGCCGTTTGAACAGCACGATAGTCGCAAGGCAGATAAGAATCTCCATAGAGGACGAAAAAAGCCTCCCCCAGCAGAGGGAGTGCGTTCTTGATCCCACCGGCAGTGCCGCGCAGGGTGGGCCCATCGAAGGCGTAGTCGATACGGACGCCGTGAGCCGATCCGTCACCAATTGCCGCCTGGATCATTTCTCCTAGATAGCCCGCGCATACCACAGCGTGCTCGATCTTATTAGCTCGCAGCAATCGCAACTGGTGAACGATAAAGGGCTCACCGTTAACCTCGACCAAGGACTTGGGGATCGTGGAGGTAATCGGCCGCAAGCGGGTCCCCAGTCCGCCGGCAACAACAGCGACGGGCAGCATGAGCCTCACGAGTGAACCAGCACCGAGGTGCCGGCGAAATCAAAACGTATTCTAACCTCTCGCAAGCCTGCCTTCCTCATCGCCCCCCGCAATCGGGTCTTATCCTCGGTGTAGAACATCAAAAAGCCGCCACCGCCAGCGCCAATCAGCTTGCCTCCGAGAGCGCCATTCTGGCACCCTAGTTGGTAGAGGGCGTCGATCTGAGGATTGCTCATGCCGTCCGACCGTTTCTTCTTGTGCTCCCAATGCTCGTGCATCAGTTCTGCGAATCGCCTCAGATCGCCATCCTCCAGTGCTTTCTTGCTCGCATATCCCAATTCTTTGACGAAATGTAAATTGGCGGTCATCTCGCCGTCTTTCGAGAGGGTTCGTACGTTCTGGTCTCTCAGGATTTCGGAAGCGGAGCGCGTGGACCCCGTAAAGAAAAGCAACAGATTGTCCTCCAGGTTAGCCATAGTCTCTGAGTCCAGACGGAGAGGCTCCACCTCTACCCGGTCGTCAGACAGAAACCGAAAGCACGTGATTCCGCCAAAAGCCGCAATGTATTGGTCCTGTTTGCCAATGGGCTCCTTCAAGATGTCTATCTCAATGTGGCAAGCCTGCTCCGCCAGATCCTGTCGCGGGACGGAGTTCCTCTTGAACGCGTGAAGAGCCCGCAAGAGAGCGGTGGTGAAGCTGCCGGAGGAACCAAGTCCCGTGCCGGCGGGGATGTCGGATATGCTGACGATCTCGAGGTAAGGGTCTGTCACATTCGTCAGCCTGAGCGCCTCCCGAATGATGGGATGTTGCACCTTATCGACGGCATCCGTGTTTTCAAGCTTCGAGTACTTCAATATAAATCTTGGCGTGAACGCCTCATTGATTGTGATGTAGACATACTTGTCGATTGCCGCGGCGATCACAAAGCCAATATGTTCACGGTAATACGAAGGCAGGTCCGTGCCACCACCGCCGAGAGAGATGCGCATGGGACTGCGTACCACGATCATGCGGCAGCTCCCTTGTACAGGCGTTCAGCATCACTTAACATCGCAAGCATGGTTTGGCGTAGAGCCTCGCGGGACGACAAGGAGCACTTCCACCCCAGGGCGCGGATTCGATCCGTATTGAGCCGGACCACCGGTACGTCGCCCTTCCAGCCTCGACTTCCGCCTGTGAACTCGAAGTGCATCTCATCGGGAACAAGCCCCACACATTCGCAGGCGAGTGTCGCGATCTCATGCACCGTGAGGTAGTCGCCGGTTGCGACGTTATACACTTCAAATTTCTTGGAGCAGCTTTCATGAGCCAGTAAGACGGCAGAGACGGCATCCCGAACGTGAATGTACGATTTGCTCTGCCGGCCGTCCCCGAGGATTCGAAGACGCTTGGAGTCCTTTAGCAGCCGTCCAACAAAATCGAGTGCTACACCGTGAGTTTGCCGCGGCCCCACCACGTTCCCGAATCGGAAGGCACAGCCCCTCATTTCAAACATGTGGCAATAGGAGCTGATCAGCGCCTCCCCAGCCAGTTTGCTCGCGCCATAGGTGGAAACCGGGGCTAGCGCACCCTGGTCCTCATGCGCCTCGCGCGAGCCCATATCCCCGTAAACGCCACTGCCTGAGGCGTAGAGAATGCGCTTGGGGGTCGACGTTCTCATAGCCTCCAGCACTCGCTCAGTCAGACACGTGCCTTCGCGAAAATCGATGTCAGGTTCGTATGCCGCACGGGCAATATCCGGGTTGGATGCGAGATGGATAACTACTTCGTGTCCGTCCATGCACATTCTAAGCTGGTCGAACTCCTTCACATCAGCGCACACGACCCGAAAGCGTGGATCACCGAGATGGTGTTGATAATGCCATTCTCTTCCCGATGAGAAGTTATCGTAGAGCGTGACCGCTTCCACCAAAGGGTCCGACAACAGGCGATCGGTAAAATGACTACCAATAAAACCCGCCCCCCCAACGATGAGGAATCGTTTGCCAATCATGAGAATGTCTCGGGTCCCAAACTCCTATTAGCCAGCATTTCGGTTCTCAGTATTTACTCCGCCGCAAATGTACACCGCCCCTCCTCTAATTGCAAGGCACAATCGGGCTTTCTGTCCAATAGGGCTTTTAGTGCTTTGTGCTTCCACGGGCCCTTGAGCCGCCGACTAAGCACCACTTCTCGCGCGTCCGGCATACAGGGCCGCCGCTTGAACTGCCAGGGCGGAGCCAAACGTCAGAAAAGCGGCAATCATGAACAGCAACCCTGACACGGCCATATGATTCGGCGGTCCAGGTTCCTCCGGCAACCTCATCCCACCCCGCGCATACTCAAGGACGAGCGGCGTGGCCATCCCGAGTCCGGCGATCAGCGAGATGGCGGAGACAACAATGGCGCGAGTGTACGAAAACAAAGATAGCCAACGGCGGACTGCCCAGTCCGAGTAGTGGTAAATCACCTGCAAAATACAGCCCAGATAGAAACTCTGCAGTCCTACGACCGCCAGCGTCATCCCCACCAGGCCCCAATACAAAGAAAGGGTAAGAGGGCCGAGAGTGACGGGGCCGAAAGTCTCCGGGAGCACCAACAACAACCCAAGCACAAACAGGGACACGCCTGGCTTCAAAACGAAGAAATCGGCATGATAAACCAGCATGGCACGCAAGTTGATCCAACCGGCCCGCCACGGCTCCAGAAGTCCGCTGCGCTTATGGTGGCTGCTCCGGCCTTCTCTGTCCTTAAGAAACCGAACGGGAACTTCAGCAGTTTGCAGGCAATAGCAGACCGATTTAAGGACCATCTCAGAGGCGTATTCCCACGACTGAGATTGGAGTTCGATGCGTAGCAAGGCGGCTTTCGTGATTCCTCGCAGTCCGCAGTGGATGTCTGTAAACCGGCTTGAATACAGGAAGTTCAAAATCCAAGTGGTCAACGGGGTGCCAAAATATCTGTGCAGCGCGGGCATCGCACCCTCTTCAATCGAACCGCGAAAGCGTGAACCCATAATGAACTCAAACCCGGCTCGGAATCTCTCAACGAAGCCACTTAACTCGCGAAAATCGTAGGTGCAATCGGCATCGCCCATCAAGATGTAGTTGGCGCGAATATAAGGTATCGCGTCGATATAGGCGCGGCCCAACCCCCGTTTCGGCGTCCTCAACACGCGCGCGCCATGGGCCAGTGCGATTTCAGGCGTGTCATCATTCGAGCTATCGACGATGAGGACTTCGCCGGCAATCCCAGCCTTCTCGAATCCCTCCTTGCACCAATCCACGGTGTCGCCGATCGTCAACCGCTCGTTCAGAGCCGGTATCACGATGGATAATTCGGGTTCGACGACATCATCGGCGGGCTTCAGCAAAACGCAATTCGGACATTCCGCATGGGATTCCACCGGTGCATCAGCGAGGGCATATTGTTGATTCTCATCTCTCATGATTGGCCCGTCTCCCCTGAACCGGAGCATCAGGAGGCTTTATGGGATACGACGCCAGGGCGAGCGGGGTATTATCCGCCTCAAGCAACCAAACGTGGCGGTCCGGGAAATAATCAATGAGTTCTTTGTTCTCAGCCGGACCCATGTCGCGCGCCCAAATAACTTTCGCCGCGTCAATATTGGCCTCGTTATAGACCCAATCTATCCCGAGCTGATGATCGGCACCGTAGCGCACAAGAACGAGGTGGCGTCCAGGCTGTCCGTTGAGCTCTGATAAAACCCTGGCGCGGACCGTCTCGCCCGCTACGGGGGCAGGCCAGGCGGCAACAAGCCAACCCGCCCGCAACACCAGCATCAACAGGCAAATTGCGGGTACAGCTCGAGTCATTAACAGGCCAGTTGGCCTGCCGCGCCACTGGTACGACCGCAGCCGGCGCATGGCTTTCAGCACCAGCGCCAGGATCACACTCGTGAGGGCAGCAGCGTAATGCGGCGCGAAAGCCAGTGGAATCATCGAAGCTGCTATTACCGTCCCGCAGACCAGCAATAGGAAACGTGTATCCGAGCTTAGGTCTTTCCACGCAAAACCCCGCGGCAAGGTAACCAGAGCCGCCAGGAGCGGGAACGCTAGCGCGGGCCCGAGATAGAACCACCCAAAACTAACTAATGATGAGATTCTGTTCAGGATGGCTTTTGTCGGCGTCGCCTCTTGGAGTTCACGCACCAAGCCCTGATAGAAATCCCGCATCACGGCGTGACGGTAGTGCGGCAGCGGTCGACTTGCTTGCCATTGAAAAAACGGTGTGCCGTAGGTACGTTCGTAGACAACATAAGGGGGGGTCCAAGGCCTGCCTGTCGTGCGCCAGAAGTAGTAGCCCATAGCCAGCATGGTTAGAACAAGTACCAGCAAAAGGGGCGCCATAACACGTTTGAAGGCGAGCCGCAGCGCAACCCGATTTTTTCCCAAGATCCACACGCCGAGTGCGCCTGCCACCGGCAAGCCGAAGAACAGCCCTTCGAAAGGACGGCTGTTGGCGAGGATCGCAAAGCCCAGCCCCATCAGCAGCACGTCCCCCACGCGTTGTGAACGCTTAGTGCGTGTTAACGCGCCCAGGACGAGGGCTCCCCCGATCGCCGCGACCGCCCCTCCCCAGTAGCTGTTTGCCCAATAGCTGAACGTGCCGAACCGAATCACGACCAGGAATCCGCCCAGCAGGGCCCAGCCCGGCGGCAGCCACCCCTGCAGCATCCAGCAGACGGCTGCGCACATGAGGCCTATGCTCAACCATACGCCCCAGAAAGGGTGACCCATTATTGCCTGCCCCAGCGCCATGATCAGCCCTTGGGCAGGGTAAAACTTGGCGGTATAGGTCGGCTGCCAGATGATGTGGAAACTCTCGAAATGCACCCACATGGGGTGAGAGGGATTAGTCAATCGCCCGTGCGCAAAAGTATCCGCCAAGAGAAGGTAGCAGAACTCATCAGGAATAACAGGTTGGGGAATGGGCAAAACAGGCAGCAGCGCGGCGCGTACCCCCAAGGCCGCAAGCCCCACTGTGACGACGGCCAGTCCGCGCCTCTCAGCCACGCGGTTGAGCAGTCGCTCGGCGCGTTCAAGCCACTTCGAGCCCAAATTGGGAGCGGCGCACCCAACCGCAATCGCCACCGCAACCAGACCGAGCTCAATCCACAAAAACATGTCGAGCGCCCGACGGTCGGAATTCGAGAATCAACACTCGCAACTCGACTCCGCACTTCCAAGTTGCGTGTCGACGAGGTTCGACGCAAAGCAGTCAACTTATCCTCGTACTCAAGCCACCATCGTAATCAGGTCTGCCATACATGTAAAGAGTTTGCATCGCGTGAGCTGGAACGTAAATCTGGAGGTTGGGCCTGCTGGGCAACAGTCACAAGCACACCAGTGACAGGGCCACCATGCCAACTCACAGTAACCCACACCGGCCTTGCCCAGAACTCCTTGCTACTCTTTGACTTGCCGTGCTTCCGCCGCGACCTCGTGGTAGTAGTCCGACAAGAGCTTTTGGCCCTGGGGATTGAAGATTCGAGAATTGACCAGGCCCATTCTTTGCAGGCGGAATTTGAGAGATGTGGCCAGCACGCCCAGGCCGTATTTCACGCTACGGCTGAAGTTGATCGAGGAGGCTTCCGGGAAATATCTCGTAGGGCACGATATCTCTCCAATGCGGTAGTGCATGTAGATTACTTGGGCCAGGATTTCGTTGTCAAAAACGAAGTCGTCGGAATTCTCTTCGAGCGGCAAGCTTCTCAGGACCTCCGCCGCAAAAGCCCGGTAGCCGGAATGATATTCGGAGAGCTTGAAATTGAGCAGCAGATTCTGGAAGAGAGTCAAGAATCGGTTGGAGACGTACTTATAGAGCGGCATTCCGCCCTTTAGTGCTCCCCGCCCAAGAATCCGCGAAGCCAGCACGACATCGTACTCTCCGAAAGCAATCAGGCTGGCCATGGCGGTGACCAACTTGGGCGAGTACTGGTAGTCGGGGTGCAGCATCACCACGATGTCCGCGCCTCGCCGCAGGGCTTCGCGGTAGCAAGTTTTCTGATTGCGGCCGTAACCCAGATTTGACTTGTGGACGAAGGTGGTCAGCCCCATCTCCCGGGCCAATGCGACCGTATCGTCGGAGCTGTGATCGTCAACCAGCAGCACACCATCCACAATGGCGTGAGGCAGTTCAAGAAACGTCTGGCGCAGGGTCCGGCTCGCGTTATAGGCGGGCATCACCACAAAGATTTTCTTTCCGTCAAGCACGAGCATGCTCCTCAGAGAGCTGGCTGAACGCGTGCGTCAGAGCAATCCTATTCCCACAGGGCCTCGAATTCAAGGCTTTCCGGGCCGTCCCCAATCCGTTGATCATCCTCCCGCCGTAGGAGGACGGCTTGCCGTCCCCGCATTTCTGCCGGCCCCGACGAGGGTAGGGCAAGCCCCATAAGCGTTCACTTAACGCCTCAACTGGTCAAGTGGTGGCAATTTGGGTCTCGTTCGCCACTAAATTCAGGCCCGGAGGGCCGACAGGGAGTAGCCCACG
>Ga0187879_10003282_pt1 | contig 10903 bp, 9 predicted proteins | sample June2016WEW_19_1_FD_132423 | JGI IMG/M metagenome (GOLD analysis project Ga0187879, IMG submission 132423) | Peatland microbial communities from SPRUCE experiment site at the Marcell Experimental Forest, Minnesota, USA - June2016WEW_19_10 | ecosystem: Environmental > Terrestrial > Soil >... | reverse complement strand
GGCCTGCACATGCCGTTTTTCGATGTCGACACGGCACAGAACTGGGACCAATTCCGCAAGGCGTTTTCGCAACTCGATGCTCCCGGACAGAACGTCGTCTATGCCGACGTCGACGGTAACATCGGTTACCAGGCAACCGGGCACGTTCCGATTCGCGCCTCCGGCGATGGAAGTCTTCCCGTCCGCGGCGCGGACGACGCCCACGAATGGACCAGTTACATTCCTTTCGACAAGCTCCCCAGTATTTACAATCCTGCGTCGGGCATCATCGCCACAGCGAACGGACGCATCACCCCAGATGGCTATCCCCATTCCATCAGTGCTGCGTGGGAGGCACCGTGGCGGACGGCTAGGATTTATCATGTGCTGGAATCTGGACGAAAATTCGCAGCCTCTGACATGTTGGCGCTCGAGAATGACGTTCAGTCGGAAAACGATCTGTTTGCAGCAGAACGCTTTGTATACGCCGTCGACCACGCGGCAAAGCCCTCGGCACGGGTAAAGCAAGCCGCTGACCTGATGCGTAACTGGGACGGGCGCATGCTCGCCTCATCGACAGCCGCGACTATCGCTGCTCAGTCCGCTCAGGAACTGACGCGCCTATTACTGGAGCCCCGTCTGGGAACTGCCCCGGAAGACCCGAAGCAGCAAGAAGTAACGTTGAGTTGGAAGACCTACAGTTGGCAGATGCAAACGGTGTGGCTGCAGAATGTCATGCTACACCAGCCCAAGCGCTGGTTGCCCGAGAAATATTCCAACTACGATGAACTGCTGACGGCCGCGGTGGAAGCGGCAGTAAACAGTGCAGATGCCCCGAAGGATTTGGCATCGTGGCATTGGGGCAGCGTCAACGCCGTTGAAATTGAGCACCCGGTTCTGGGCAAAATTCCTCTCTTGCGAGCTTGGACAGCACCGGGTGTGAACCAGCAATCGGGCAGCGGTTACACGGTGAAGGCCGTGACCCGCCATCACGGACCATCGGAACGGTTTACCGCCAACCTCGCGGACCTCGATCAATCTACCTTGAACACGGTGACCGGCCAGGGCGGAAATTTTCTAAGCCCCTACTACATGGATCAATGGAATGCCTGGTATCAAGGCTCGACGTTTCCATTGCCTTTCACGCCGCGAGCCGTGGAGAACTCCGGCGCCCACCGCTTGGTTCTGCAACCTGCTAGATAAAACCGGCTGCGGGATCAGAAAAAGTCGACCGCCTTTACATCTGTGATCACACCAGTAATGACAATGGTGCCGGTGGTAATGTAGTCGGTATCCAGCAAAGTATCGGTCATCGTGTCGTAGACGCGGAGGTTACCGCCCTCCGCAACGTATTCCGCATAGCGAGTGGTAAAGCTCTGCAGGCCGGTGACATCTCCGTTGTCCGGAGGAATCACCACACTCGAGTTGGTGGTGTTAAGAATCGAGAGGCAGCCGCGCACTTCTCCCTGTGGGTTATTGACATTGCCAATATTGGTGCAGTCCATCGAGCCAATGAAAAGCTGGCCGCCAGTGCCCATGTCAATGCGGTCGTGGTAGCCGTCGGTAATGACGGCACTGCCCGTGACGGTCATCGAACCGAGGTCCACGACATCGAGACGTCCGCAGGTAGCGGCCGCCGTAGTCTCGCCTGTGCACAAACTGTTTGTCAGCGAATTGCCTGCCACATAGAGAGTTGAGCCGCTCAGAAATCCAATGGTTGCGCCGTCGACGACAACCGATGTGCCTAACGTCGGTGGTGTGGTGCTAAAGCTCAGAATCTCCACGCTGGCTTGCGTGCCCCCACACTCGGCGCCGCAGTTCAAGACGTAGGCGGTGCTGCCGTCAGTGCTGAAGACCGCGTTCACGGGACGGTCGAAGCCCGGCAAGGTGACGGTGACCGGACTGCTACTGTTCAACAGCGACGGTGAGACGACAGTCACCGCATTCGAGTCGTTGCTAAAAGCCAGAACCTGGGTTCCACTTGGATTTGATACCACCGTCTGAGCATTGGGCACACCGATCGTAGCTGTGATGCCCCCGGACGTAAGATTCATCGCCACCACCGCCCCTGGCGATGTCCCGTTCAACGGAGCTGAAGGCACTGCTGCGTAACCCGCGCTGGGCACCGGAACGGCCATACTGGTGGTGGGCCCGGGAAGCTGGATGCTGCCGGTCAGCGACTCTTTTGTAGTGTTGACCACTTCGACTCTGTTGGTCGAGGAATCAAAGGCCAGCAAAACTGATCGTTGCGGAGATATCGCCATGAGGCCGGGAGCGGTGCCGGCGCTGATTTCACCGTGTTCCAGGGTGTCGTATTCACCGTCGATGATTACCAGACCACCAGACGCCGTGGGGCTAGAGACGCTCTGCGAAGCGAGAACTCGCTCGGTTAATTTACTCGGAGGCGTGGTTACCTGCACGCCACTGCTGCAGGAGACAAGACCTAAACCGGCGACTGCGAGCACAGCATTAAAGAGAGCGGATTTCTTCAAACGTCAGGCTCCTAACTACAGGAAAACCAGAGATTTAAGTGCGAAATAGCGGATTATAGCAGAGCCTCGCAGAGAACACTTGCACAGGCCTGTTGCGATCTCGCCTCCATTCGTGCTTAACCTTCAGATGCAAGAACCTGCTTTCATCTTGTATGCTCTCACTATCTATGGCGGATGACATTCTTGCACGCATCAAGCAGTCCCCCGTTCTCTGCGATGGCGCCATGGGAACGCTGCTGTACGCCAAAGGCGTCTTCATCAACCGCTGCTATGACGAATTGAACCTGTCCCAGCCCGATCTCATTCGTGCAATTCATCACGAATACTTGCAGGCCGGAGCCGAAATTATTGAAACCAATACTTTTGGCGCGAACTCATTCCGGCTGGCCCGGCATAGCCTGGCCGACAAAGTACGTGACATGAACCGCATGGGTGCGCGGCTGGCACGGGAAGCCGCCAAGAGCTTCGATGTGTGGGTGGCAGGATCGGTTGGCCCGTTGGGTACAAGAATCGAGCCCCTGGGGAAAACTTCGTTTGAGGAAGCCCGTCAGGCATTCTGCGAGCAGATCGCGGCCTTGGCGGAAGGCGGCGTTGACCTGCTGATCCTGGAAACTTTCGGATACCTCGAGGAACTTCATCAGGCCATGCTGGCCGCTAAGGACGTGGGAGCAAAATTGCCTTTAGTCGTGCAGGTTACGATCGATGAAGATGGCAACTGCCTGGATGGTTCCGATCCAGAAGCATTTGCTCCTCGACTCGAGGATTGGGGTGCCGACGTCATCGGCTGCAATTGCAGTGTGGGTCCAGTGGCCATGCTGGACGCCATCGAGCGCGTGCGAGCCGTCACTTCCCTTCCGCTCGCCGCCCAGCCCAACGCAGGCATTCCGCGTTCGGTGGAAGGCAGAAACATCTATCTCTGCTCGCCCGAGTACATGGCGAGCTATGCGCGCAAGTTTGTCTCCGCCGGGGTGCGCATCGTTGGAGGATGTTGCGGAACCACTCCGGATCACATCCGCGTGATGAAGTCCGCGCTTCGAGTCGGGGAAGCCAGAGGAAGGACTGCCCCGGCTCATGCCACGGGAGGCGCAGCGCCGCCTAGGCCGACCCCGGCGCAATCTTTAGAGGAACGATCCCTTCTGGGGGCGAAGTTGGCCCGCGGAGAATTCGTCACAATGGTGGAAGTGGTTCCTCCCAAGGGAACGGATATTCGCAAAGAGTTGGAGGGATCACGATTCCTGAAATCCGTGGGGGTGGATGCGGTCAACATTCCAGACAGCCCACGGGCTTCGGCGCGCATGAGCAATCAGGCACTCTCTTTGCTGGTGCAGCGGGAAGCAGGAATCGATGCGATTCTGCACTATACCTGCCGCGACCGCAATGTACTTTGCATCCAGAGTGACCTTTTGGGAGCGGCCGCCGTGGGAATCAAGAATCTGATCTGCATCACGGGGGATCCGCCGAAGATGGGTAACTATCCAGACGCGACGGCGGTATTTGATGTCGATGCCATTGGCTTGGTGAACATTGTTCACAACTTGAACCGGGGGCTGGACCTTGGTGGAAACCCAATCGGAACAGGCACCGCCTTTGTGATTGGCGTAGGAGCGAACCCAGGTCTAACAGACCTGGACGAAGAAATCCGCCGCTTTGAATACAAAGTGGCAGCTGGCGCCGAGTATGCGGTAACACAACCGGTGTTCGACATCCGCCTGCTGGAAAATTTTCTGAGGCGCATCGAACACTGCCGAATTCCAGTAATCGCAGGGATCTGGCCGTTGGTTAGCGTGCGCAACGCCGAGTTCATGAAGAACGAACTCCGAGTTTCAGTGCCAGACGCGATTCTGGAACGTATGGCCCGGGCCCAGACGCCGGAAGCGGCAAGAGCCGAGGGTGTAGCGATTGCGCGAGAGATGCTGGTCGCGGTTCGGCACACGGTACAGGGGGCACAGATCAGCGCGCCGCAGGGACGCTACAGCTCGGCGGTGGATGTCCTTGAGGCTCTTGGGACGAAGACTTCCGCCCCGGCTTAGGCCCTTCTCTTATAGGGACACGAAGGTCTATTTTCACTAACTATTTACAATAAAAGACTGGACATACTGCTCGGATAGGTGCATTACAATAGAGATGGAGCGAAACCCCGTTGGCCAAGTTTGAGGAGTGTCTCCAGCGACTGGAAAAGATTGTTCAGGAGCTGGAAAAGGGAGATGTCCCTTTGGAGAAGTCTCACACCCTCTTTGAAGAGGGCATGAATCTTTCCTCCGCCTGCCGGAAGGAACTGGAGCAGGCGGAAGGCAAAGTCGAGATCTTGCTGAAGAAAAATGGGAAGCTCCAGAGCGAGCCGTTTGAGCCCTTGGCGGAAAAGGCGCCTGCCCACAGGTAGGCAGCTGGCCCCGTCGCTGGTGCTTTGGGTTTTAAATGTCTGTGGAGTCGCGGTTTTGTACCCTTCCCCGCAGCCCTAGTCCGCCGTGGTTGACGGTTTTAGGTCAGGAGGATCTATGGGCTTTAGTGTCGTAGTTCTGGAAAGCGATCCCAGGGTCGCGCAGTGTCTGGCTGGTAAACTCTCCTCCCACTTTCACGCAGTCCACTTGACGTACTCCGGCGACGAACTCCGCGAACATGTCGCCAAGAACCGTCCGGAGGTCGTGGTCCTCGACATGGAATACTCGCGTCTGACCGATGTGCGAAGCTTACATCACGACTTTCCATCGCTGCCGATTGTGTGCACGCATCGCATACCGGATGAGCAATTGTGGATTGCTGCGCTGGAGGCTGGCGCGAGCGACGTTTGCCGTGCCGATGAAGTGCAAAATGTTCTGACCTCGGTCTTGCGGAGCGTAGCGATCGCACAGAGCGCCGCAGCCTGAGGCTCACCTGAGTCTCGAACCAACAGGGACGCCTTTCGGCGTCCTCGCTTTTTTCAGCTCAGATTCGATCAAGTATCGCTTTCGGTGCTTCCGCATCGTCCCCGGCCACTGTGTTCTGCCCACTGCCCCTTGTTATACTCACTGCGCAATGCTGCAAGAAACTCTCGAGCAAGGACAGGTGCGGACGGACGCGGCACTGGATCGGCTGATTCCTCTCGAAACTCAGCATCCCGTTTCCATTCACAAGGCAATGCGTCACAGCGTATTTGCAGGCGGCAAGCGGCTGCGGCCGGTATTGTGTATGGAAGCCGGCCGTATGGTCGCGGGATCGTTGCCGCCAAGAATCGAAGAACTGGGTGCGGCGCTCGAGATGCTGCACACTTATTCGCTGATCCACGACGATCTTCCGGCCCTTGACAACGACGACCTGCGGCGCGGCCGCCCTACATGCCACAAAGTATTCGGCGATGCGATCGCGATTCTCGCCGGAGACGCATTGCAGACTCAGGCCTACGAGGTTCTGGCGCGACTGGAATGTCCAGCGGAGGCGCGCGTGCGGATTATTGAAGAGATCGCGCGCGGTACGGGCACGCTGAATGGCATGATTGGCGGGCAGGTTGTGGATCTGGAAGCCGAGCATACTCAGCCCACGGCAGAGATGCTGGAGTACATCCATCGCTCGAAAACCGCCGCGCTGATCACGGCCAGCCTCGTGAGCGGTGGCCTTTATGCCGGAGCAAAGAGCAACGAAGTTAAGAAGCTGCGCGCGTTTGGACAGTCGATTGGCTTGGCCTTTCAGATTGTGGATGATGTCCTGGATGTAACCCAAACCTCCGAGCAACTCGGCAAAACCGCCGGCAAAGACACTGCCGCACAAAAAGCTACCTACCCGGCGCTGTTCGGGATTGAAGAATCCCTGCGCAAGGCGGATGCGCTGGTGAGTGCTGCATTTGCGGAGTTGGACAGCTTCGGCGAACGGGCGGAGACGCTGAAGGAGTTGGCGCGGTATTTGGTAGAGCGGAAGAAATAGCAGGAGTGCACGGTTCACTGCCATGCTTGTGATGAAAGAAATGTCGGCGCACCGGCTGATCGTGCGCGAGAATGTCGTGCTGGAGCAAGGGAATCTCGACTGACATGTCCATATCGCCCCTCGACATCCTGGCGATTGCCGCGCACCGCGACGACGTAGAGCAGACCTGCGGAGGCACACTGCTGAAAATGGCCCAACGCGGCCAACGGACGGGCATTCTCGATCTGACGCAAGGCGAAATGGGCACGCGCGGCACGGCTGAAGATCGCGCGCGCGAAGCAGCGGACGCCGCGAGAATTCTCGGCGCAGGTTGGCGGCGGGCACTCGATATTCCGGATGGCCGCGTGGAAAACACCTGGGAGAACCGGTTGAAAGTGGCGAGTGTGATCCGGGAGACTCGGCCGCGTGTGGTGATCCTGCCTTACTGGAAAGGACGACATCCGGATCACTACACGACTTCCGTGCTGGGGTACGAGGCGTGTTTTCTTGCGGGACTGGCGAAATTGGCTCTCAGCCAACCGCCGTCAGCTATCAGCCAGACCGACCCTGGAGCAGAGGCCAGCGTTGTAACGAAAGAGCCGCTCGATCCTCATCGTCCTTTCAAAATAATCTACGCAACGCTTTACTACGACGTGCGGCCCACGTTTGTGGTCGATATCAGCCAGCAGTTCGAGCAGAAGTTCGCTTCCATCCTGGCCTACAAGTCGCAGTTCAGTGACCAGGAGGCGGGCAAGGACCTTTTCCCCGCCCACGACGAAATCCATGCGCGCGTGGAGTCGATGGCGCGGTATTACGGCGCGCTCGGCGGCGTCACCTGCGCCGAACCGTTTCTGCAGAAGGAAGTGGGGCTGGTGGAAGATCTGTTAGCGATTCCCGTCAAATCCATCTAACGTCGCTGGACTATTTCTTAAACGCAATCGCCAAGCCATCGCGAATCGGCAGGATCGTTGTAAAAAAATCCGGCGAGCTGTAAAGCAATCGGTTGAACTCGAGGATGGCCTTGGTGTGCGCTTCCTTCGGATTCTTCTCCGCGACCCGCCCGCTCCACAAGACATTGTCGGTAATAAACAAACCGCCCTTGCGCAGGCGTGGTGACACCAAGCGCAGTACGCGCGGGTAGTCCTCTTTATCGACATCGTTGAAGATAATGTCGAGCTCCTGCTTCTGCTCGGAGAGAACTTCCAGCGCATCTCCGGTGTGCAGCGTGATGCGACTGGAAACGCCAGCGCGCTCGAAGTACCCGCGAGCACGCTCGGCATTCTTGGGATCGCCGTCGGTGTAGATGACGCGGCCTTTTTCGCCGACCGCCTGCGCCCACCAGATGGTCGAGTATCCGATGGCAGAGCCCAACTCGAACACCGTCTTGGCGTTGATCATCAGGGCAAACTCCTGAAGCACCCGCGCCACCGCAGGCCCAACGATTGGCACGTCGTGCTTGGAGGCGTACTCTTCCATCCCCGCCAGCACTTCGTCGCGCTTGGGCAGCATGGAATACAGATAATCGTCGACCGGGCCGGCGGTAGTGAAGTTGTAGTGCCGCCAGTTGGGTTTGTTTTCTTTCTTCGGTTTATTCGAGGTCACTCGTCTCCTTCAGGACTTCTGATTATTTACCTTTATCGGTTGCCTGTTTTCAATCGTGGACAGTCACGCCGGGGTTTCATTGTAAGAATTTCAACGCCCGGCGTTTCGATGCGAAATGTCGCGTGGCCCAGCCACGTAAGATGAAGGCCTCTCAAGTTCATGGACGATAGCTCCGGCCGCTGCGCCTTCCAAACAGATTTACTCGTCAAACGACCCGGGCATGGCTGAAATTAGTTTAATATGAAACCCCATGGCTGAACTCAAGGTGCTAATTTCGCGGGAACAAATTACAAAACGAGTTGCGGAACTGGGCGCGGAGATCACACACGACTTCGCGGGCCAGCCAGTGATTCTGGTCGGCGTATTGAAGGGCTCAGCAATTTTTCTCGCTGATCTGGCACGGCAGGTAAAGCTGGACGCGACTTTTGATTTCGTCGGTATCTCGAGTTACGGGAACCGCCCCAGCCCCACTCAGGAACTCAAGAGCGGATGGGACTCCACCGGCGAAGTGAAGCTGACGAAAGATGTGGACCAGTCCATGAAAGACAAGAATGTGATTGTCGTGGAAGACATTTTGGATACTGGACTGACGCTAACAGTCTTGAAGAAGCTGCTTCTGGCGCACCAGCCTCGATCGCTCAAGATCGCGGCTCTTCTGGATAAGCCCTCGCGCCGCAAATTGCCTCTCCAGGGCGACTACGTTGGCTTCACCATCCCCGATGAATTTGTAGTGGGCTACGGCCTCGATTACGCCGAGCGCTATCGAAACCTGGCTGATATCTGCATCGTGCCTCGGGAGTAGAAGCCAGTCCCGAGTACCGAGCAAGCACGCTCGGGTTCGGACACGGCACCCGACGAAAGGTTCCGAGCGCCTCTCTTCTCGGTACTAGGTACTCAACACATCGCTGCTATCATAGAAAAAACCATGGGATCTGTTCTGAGCAAGCCTGTAAGTCATCTGTCGGTTGAGCCGCTATTGCTGGAAGTTGGCGATGTACTGGCAACGTCGCTCGATCTCGATACCACTTTGCGCCGCGTCGCGGAGGTGGTGCGCAAGGTCATCGACTATGAAATCTTCGCCATTCTTCTCCTCAATGAGAAGACTCAGGAATTGCGCTTTCGGTTCCAGGTAGGATACCCGCCCGAGTTCGCCGAGCGTGCTCGTGTCAAAGTGGGCGAAGGAGTGACCGGGCAAGCGGCGCAGTCGCGGCAAGCGGTCCTGGTGGATGATGTTACCCAGGATCCAACCTACATCGCCGCCGTTCCCAACGTGCGCTCGGAATTAGCCGTGCCACTCGTCACCAAGAACAGGGTGATTGGCGTGATCGATCTGGAAGCACGGGAACCCGGCTATTTCAATGAAGAACACAGCCGCCTGCTGACTCTGGTAGCTTCGCGAATCGCGGGCGGCATCGAAAATGCGCAGCTCTATACTCGCACCACACGACAGGCCCGCATCCTGTTATTGCTCAATGAAATCGCGCGCGAGTTGTCGTCCATCCTGAATCTGGATGAACTGCTGAGCCGGGTAGCGGAGTTGCTGCGGCGTCTGATTGACTACCAGATGTTCAGCATTCTGTTGCTGGATTCTTCCGGCGAGAAGTTGCAACATCGTTTCTCGTTACGCTTCCACGAAAATATCCACCTGAAGCACGAGGTCCCGCTGGGACGCGGCCTCGTCGGTCACGCGGCCGAAAGCAAACAAGCAATACTGGTGCCGGACGTGAGCAAAGATCCCCGCTACATCGAAGGCAACCCGGAAACGCGCTCGGAATTGGTGGTGCCGCTGATCTATAAGGATAAAGTGATCGGAGTACTAGATTTGGAACACACGCGGCGCGGTTTTTTTACCGACGACCACCGCCGCACCATGATGACGCTGGCGGCGCAGGTGGCCATCGCAATTGAAAACGCGCGCCTTTACGAGGAGATCGCGCGCCAGGAACGCCGGCTCGAGCGGGATTTGGCGCTCGCTCGGGAATTGCAAATGCGGTTGCTGCCGCAAACTCTTCCCAAGCTGCCTAATCTGGAATTAGCGGCGAAGTTTGTGCCCGCGCGCGCCATCGGCGGAGATTTGTACGACTTCATTCCTTATTCGCTTTCGCGGCTCGGAATCGTGATTGGCGACGTGAGCGGCAAAGGAGCGCCTGCCGCCATCTATGCCGCTCTTGTCAGCGGAATCCTCCGCTCCCACGCACCCATCGAACCTGGCCCCGCCGAGATGCTTAGAGCGGTCAACCTGTCTCTGGCCGAACGCCGTATTGAGGCGCAATTCGTCTCACTCATCTATGCCGTGTGGGACGATGCACATCGAACGCTCGTGGTGGCCAACTCGGGTTTGCCGCGTCCGATTCACGTGCATGCTGGAAAGAACCATGTAGTTGAGGCTACCGGCCTGCCGCTGGGACTTTTCGACGATGCGAATTACGATGAGTTCCGTTTCAAAATGAAGCCCGGAGACGTATTCGTTTTCTTTAGCGATGGTATTCTGGACGCACGTAACCGGCACGGAGAGATGTTTGGCCGGGGGCGCGTGGAAAAGCTTATCGAGGAATGCGGAGGTCGCTCGGCGGACTGTGTGGTCGATATTTTATTCAAAGCTGTGGCCGAGCATTCTGCAGGGGTCGAGACTTTCGATGATCAAACCGTAGTGGCGATCAAAGTCAAAGATAGTCCGGCTGCAAGCTCTGTAAAACGAAAATGAACTGGCGCAGCGAAGTCGAGCGGCCGCCGGGATTCGTTTTCCGTAAACACCGCAAAGGATTGTTGCGCAGTAGCGAGACGTTTATCCTCCACTGCGAAGATGTTCCCCTAGCGAAACTTGCGGAGCGCTACGGAACGCCTCTTTACGTTTACTCGACAACGGCAATCTTGAAGCGGCTCGGCGCCTTCGAGAATGCTTTCCGCCGTGTTCTCCACACGATCTGCTACTCCGTGAAGGCAAACTCCAACCTGAG
>Ga0187879_10003281_pt1 | contig 10903 bp, 8 predicted proteins | sample June2016WEW_19_1_FD_132423 | JGI IMG/M metagenome (GOLD analysis project Ga0187879, IMG submission 132423) | Peatland microbial communities from SPRUCE experiment site at the Marcell Experimental Forest, Minnesota, USA - June2016WEW_19_10 | ecosystem: Environmental > Terrestrial > Soil >... | reverse complement strand
GGAGCAAAAGGGTCTGCTTCGGCGCGCCCATCGGTCAAACCTCAGCGTTATCTGGAGAACAGGAGCTGCCCAAGGAGCCTTCGGCACCCTCTTGACAAACCGCGTTCCTTCATAGATGACAACACGATCCTCAACGTCGCGTTGCCCTCAATCGTCAGCAGTCTGCACGCGACCTCGACACAGCTGCAGTGGATCGTGGATGCCTTTGCCATCTTCTTCGCCGGTCTGCTCCTGACATTCGGGGCACTGGGCGATCGGGTCGGACGCAAATGGGTGTTCATGTGCGGGCTCGTCGTCTTCGGTGCCGGATCCGCCCTGGCGGCTTGGTCCGGCACTCCGGACCGGCTGACCGCCGCCCGGGCCATGATGGGGGTGGGGGCGGCTGCCCTCATGCCCTGCACGTTGTCGATCCTTACCAATGTGTTCACCGCAGATCGGGACCGGGCCCGGGCGATCGGCATATGGTCCGGAACCGCCGGGCTCGGGGTCGCCATCGGACCGATGCTGGGTGGCCTCCTGCTCGTCCACTTCTGGTGGGGTTCGGTCTTCCTCATCAACGTGCCCATCGCTGCCTTCGGGCTCGTCGCAACCGCTTTTCTCGTCCCGAACTCGAAGAGCCCGCACGCGAGGCGGCCCGACCCGTTGGGCGCCGGACTGTCGATGGTGGGAATCGGGCTCCTCTTGTGGGCGATCATCGAGGCTCCCAACCGGACCTGGACCTCGCCGCTCGTCGTCGGCGCCCTTGCCAGCTCGGTCGCGGTGATCGCGTTCTTCGTCGTGTGGGAGCGAAGCATCGATCATCCCCTGCTTCCCCTGGAGTTCTTCGGCAACCGTCGCTACAGCACAGCCATCGCTTCGTTGGCGCTGCTCCTGTTTGCCTTGCTGGGCTTGTTCTTTCTCTTCACCCAATACCTGCAGTTCTGCCTCGGCTTCGACCCTCTCAAGACGGGGTTGGCAATCGGTCCCGTCGCCCTCGTCCTACTCGTCGCCGCGCCGCTGTCGGTGATCGTCGCCCGACGATTCGGCACCAAGCCGGTGGTTGCCGGCGGCCTTCTCCTCGTGGCCATCGGACTCGGGCTCCTTTCTCGGACCACCGTGCTCAGCACGTATCGGGACACCGCGCCATGGCTCGTATGCATCGGCGTCGGGGTAGGTCTGGGTCTCGCACCCTCCACCGAGTCCGTCATGGGCTCCCTGCCGAGAGCGGATGCCGGGGTTGGTTCTGCCACCAGTGACACATCCATGCAGCTCGGCGGCGCATTGGGCGTCGCCGTCATCGGAACGGCCCTCAACATCCGCTACCAGAACTTCATGACTCCCCTGCTGGCGCACCAATCGATTCCCCCGAGCATCAACAAGCTCATCCTGGGCTCTCTTGGTGGTGCGCTGGCCGTCGCCACGCATATCCCGGGCAAAGCCGGCGTCGCTCTGGCCGGCGCCGCCCGGCAGGGCTTCGTGTCGGGCATGGACCTCGGCCTTGTCGTTGCGTCCGTGGTCGTGGCAGTGGCAGGCCTGGTCGTCCTGGCCGCACTCCCGAACCGGGCGCAACAGGAGTCAGCTGACCCGTCCAGCCAGTTCGACGCTGACCTCGACCAACGGTTGACGTAGTCCAACGTTGCGGGGAGCCATCCGGAAGTATTCCGTTCGAACGGCCTGGGGAGAGACGCAAGCAGGCCATGCGGTTCGTTCCAGGATCGTCAACGGCTGATCAGGTGAGCTCGTCGTGGAAGTCCCGCCAGGTTTGGAGGACCTCCGGAAGCTCGCCTTTGCCGGTCGCGCTCGCCGGCCAATGCGCGAGTGGAAGGCCGATCGGTCGCTGGAGCATGTCGGCTCCGTAGAACAGCAGATGCCGGCGGCGAACGAAGCGCCACCTGCCGTCGCGTCGCTCGTAGATGTCGTGGTACTGGATCGCCTGCACCACCCACTCCTCGCCCATTTCTATCTCTCCCCGGCAGGAGACGATCCCAGTGGCGTGCTCCTCGTCGAGAACGTCGATCACGTGGTTGCCGACGAACAGGATGGTGACGCCGAGATCCCGCAGCTGCTCGGTGAAGCTGGCCCGCAATGTCTCGTGGCCGACCTGGTCACGCCCGACCCTCACATCGTCGACGAAGAGGCCGACGAGGGTGTCGAGATCGCGGGCGTCGAGAGCGACCGCGTAGCGGCTTGCGAGCTGACGGATTTCCTCATGCGCCACGAGCCAGGCAATCGGGTCGGCGCCCGGCCCGCTCACGGCAGGTACCCGAGCTCACGAGCGAGGTCGGTGACCTGGTGATACGAGCCGTTGTCGAATCGGTGCTGTCCGGTCGTGGCGAACCACGCCACTACCCGCCCGACGAACTCGGGCGCGACGCCCCGGTCGGCCACGAAGGCGAGATCCTCGACTGCCAGCACTCGTTCGGTGGCCACGAAGCCCGGATTCAGATTGAAGGCACGCACCCCGGCAGCGCCGTACTCGAGGGCTAGCATGTCAGCGATCCGATGGAAACCGGCCTTCGTGACCGCGTACGCCAGAGGCCAACCACCTTCGCCCACCGGACGCTGCGGGGTGAGCTGTCCGGCAGCACTGCTGATGTCGAGCAGCAGGCCTCCCCCGCGCCCGACCATATGGGCCGCGGCCCGTTGGGTGATCAGCAGCTGCGCGGTGACGTTGCAGATCACCCGGCGGACCAGATCGTCCGGCTCGGTCTCGAGGAACCGGCGATGGGCCCCGGGGCCGACGTAGATCGCATTGTTCACCAGCACGTCCAGGTGGCCCAAGCCGACGATGGCGGCGTCCACGGCAGGGGCCAGCGCGTCCAGCTCGAGAAGATCGAGGGGGATCGGCACGGCGCGGCGACCGCATGCCTCGATCGCCGCGGCCGTGGCGTCGAGGCTGCCCGGCAGCGGCGCGCCCGTGTCGGGCTCGAACGCCGTGGGATCGCCGTCGTGCACCGTGCGGGCGGTGACGGCCACGTCGAAGCCGGCATCCGCGAGGCCGATGGCGATAGCACGTCCGATGCCCCGGCTTGCGCCGGTCACCAGTGCGGTCGGTGCATCCGAGGTGGTCGGATCGCTCACGGATGGTCAGGCAGGTCCGGGGCCCATGGCGCGCCGTTGATATGGCTGCCACCGTCAACGAACAGGGTGTTTCCGGTGAGGTAGCGGGCTTCGTCGCTGGCCAGGAAGACAGCAACGGGCGCAATGTCGGTCTCGGGATCACCCAGACGGCCCATCGGGTTGGCGGCATCGGCCATGGCCTCGAGCTCGGGGTTGGCGGCGAAGACCGCTCGGGACGCCGCTGTCTTGGCGCCCGGGCAGATGACGTTGGCGACGATCCCGTAGGGCGCCCACTCCCGGGCTGCGGTGCGGGTGAGCGTGCGCAAGGCCTCCTTGGCGCAGTTGTACTCCGCCGTCCCGATGTGGGCGTTCACGCCGTTGAGCGAGCAGAGGTTGATGATGTTGCCGCGACCCTGGGAGCGCATGGCCGGCAGGGCCGCCTGCATCGCCCAGAACGGCCCGTAGAAGCCGACTCGAAGACCATGGGCCATCTGCTCGTTCGTCTTGTACTCCAGACGGCCCAGGCGACCTCCGCCCCATGCGTTGTTCACGAGGATGTCCACCCTCCCCCAGAGATCGAGGGCGGCGGCGACCATGGACCGGACGGCCGCCTCATCGGCCACGTCGATGGTGACGGCATGGGCCTCGGCCCCGAACTCGGCGATGAGCTCACCGGCCACCGCGGCGCCAGCGTCGGGATGCAGCTCGGCGACGAGCACTCGGGCGCCCTCCCGGGCGAAGGCCCGTGCGATGCCGCGACCGATCCCGTCACCGGCTCCGGTGATGATCGCCACTCGATCCTGCAGTCGACCCATGCTCAAGCTCCTCGTACTGGAACGTGTCCTGATCGGCCCAACTCTGGCCCATCCAGACCGCCTCTGCACCCCCGTCAGATTCATGTCCGAGAATTCGAGGATCGCCGGAGAGCGCAATCGGCTGAACCGTGAGTGAGTCCGCAGCTTCCCCAATCCCAGATCGTCGCGACCGAGTATCTCCCCCTGTCGATTCAACCTCAGGCTGGTGCTCCTAGCCCATCACTGCGGCCGGATGGGACCGAGCCCGCCTTACCCTGTGCCTTGGCGGCAACAGTTGCTTCAGAGTCTTCAACGACTCCGCGGAGCATGCCCGGGAACACAAACCGATGGAACGGGGCGACTGCCAGCCAGTAGAGACGTCCCAGCAATCCCCGTGGTCTGAACTCTGCGGTCTGAGTGACCCTGGCCCCCAAGCCCCTCGGCTCGACGTCCCACGTCAACCAGGCCTCTCCGGGGAGACGCATCTCGGCGTGGAGTCGCAGCCGTCGTTCGGGCTCGAGATCCTCTACCCGCCAAAAGTCGAGCGGATCGCCGATCGCCAGGGTCGCCCTCCGCCCACGGCGAAGTCCGGGACCGCCTGCCAGCTGGTCCAGCAACCCTCTGACCCGCCAAAGCCACCCGCCCGAGTACCAGCCCTTCTCGCCTCCAATGCGCCCCAAGGTTTCGAAGACCGCGCCCGGCCCAGCGTCGGTCTCGAGCGATCTGATATCGGAGAGGACGGTGCCACCGGACCAGGTCGGATCAGTGAGCGTCGGCCTGAATACCACGAGGTCGGCATTCGAGAACGATGTCGGGACGTTTCCCTCTTGAGTGGCCGCCAATGCGCGGCTGATGGATTCCCGGAGCCCCATGGGCAGGACGGCGAAGACCGCAGTCGCTGACCTACCCTCCACAATGACTTCATTGACGAGTGATTCGACGAGTTCCCTCGCCAACGGAACCGGAACGGGTGTGACGAGTCCAACCCAGTGAGACGAAAGCCGGGGCGTCAGCAGGGGCACCCGGATCAGCCACCGGTGGGCAAGTCCTGCGACCTCAGCGTACGTCTCCATCATCTGGGAGTACGTGACGACATCAGTGCCCCCGGCTTCGTAGACTCCGCCGATGCTCGCTCTCGACCCGATCGCCGCGACGAGCACATGGACGACGTCGGCGATGGCGATGGGTTGGCACTTGGTATCGACCCACCTGGGAGTCACCATCACCGGCAGTACCTCGACCAGGTATCTGAGCATCTCGAAGCTGGCCGATCCCGCACCGATGATCACACCGGCACGGATCTCGACGACCTCGACCCCGGAGGATGCGAGCACACGTCCGACGTCGTGTCGGCTCTCAAGATGCTCGCTCAGTGCATCATCGTCACGGCCCAGCCCACCGAGATAGACGATGCGACGGACACCCGCCGCCGCCGCAGCCTTGGCGAAGTTCGCCGCATCCTTGTGCTCTCGGGTCGACCACCCTTCACCCTGGCCAATCGAGTGGACGAGGTAGACCGCAACATCTACCCCCGTCATCGCCGGTGAGAGGTCACCGCCAATGTCTCCCTGGACGACTTCGGCATCACCTCTCCAGGGTGCGGCATCAAGCTTCGCTGCCGTCCGGGCCAAGCAACGGACCTCGAAGTCCTCAGCTAACAACATCGGCACCAACCGACCGCCGACGTATCCGGACGCACCAGTGACGAGCACACGAAGCCGGCTCACCGCATTGGGGCCGAATCCCTCGAAGGGTGCGCCAAGGTCAATTCCGGAACTCGACGCACGATGCGCGATTCCTGCCTCATCACCTCAGCCTACGGACCAATACTTCCGATCTGAGCGAGTCGCCGATACGCCTACCGTCTCACGCCGACGTCGCTGTTCCTCTTCGTCGTCAGAGGCCGTGGAAGACGAACCGACTCTGCTTGCTGATGAGGCGCCCGCCAGCTTGCGGCAGGTGAGCGCTGAGGGACTGAACCCCGGCGAGGTGTACGGGAGCGCTGCTGATGTCTCGAGCCTGGCCGTCCACTTCGGCGCCAGAGTCGGAGCGGCGGCCGGACCGGGCGAGATCCTCTTGTCCGGCATCGTACGCGGCCTGATGTACGGCTCGGATCTCGTCTTCGTCGATAAGGGCGCCCACGAGCTCAAGGGCATCCCGGACTCCTGGGACCTCTTCGCACTCGACGATGACGTCCAACGTCCAGTCATCTCCACCGAGTCGCCCAACACGACCGCGGCCGATCGAGCTGCGCTGCGGCCCGCTCGTCACGCGCCCGCCCTCACTCGCTTCAGCGTCAAGGTCGGCAATACCCTGCAACGTCGCCGAGCTGCGACGAGTTGGAGGATCAGCGGTGGGAAGAGAGGGGCCAGGACCGCAGAGCGTGGAGCGCGTCGTTGGCCGAGCCAATTGAACTTCAAGCGGACTGACCGGGGGCCTGACTCCGGGCACCCGCCAGATGCCCACCTACTGTGAGCTGGCGATCCCGACGATCGGCGCACTGAGCCGCGCGGCCCCCATGGAGCCGTCGAACTCAGCGTCACCAAAGGCAAATATCCCACCGTCGGACGCAACCATCCTGTATCCCGCACCGTCCGGCGTCCCGGCCATTCCCTCGATCGGCTCGTTCAACGCCTGAGCCCCCATGGAGCCGAGGAACGGTGCGTCACCTTCGACAAAAAGGCCACCGTCGGATGCAACCTCCCAATAACCCCCACCGCCACTGATTGACGTCAACCCGACGATGGGTGCGGCTAAGTAACGGTTCCCTGTAGAGCCCAGGAATGAAGCGTTGAAGGCGAAGATTCCGCCGTCACTCGACACTTCCCAGTAACCGCCGGTTGTCGGATCGGCAGCAACGCCCACGATGGGCTTGTTGAGCGGTCTGCCCCCCATGGAGCCGTAGAAGTGCGCGTCGCCGAACGCGAACACCCCACCGTCTCTGGCCACCAGCCAATAGCCTCCACCGTCTGGCGTCGAGGCAATGCCCTCGATCGGCTGATTGAGCGGTCTGCCCCCCATCGATCCGTAGAAGTGCGCGTCGCCGAACGCGAACACCCCTCCGTCTCTGGCCACCAGCCAATAGCCTCCACCGTCTGGCGTCGAGGCAATCCCGACGATCGGGGCGTCCAAGGGTGTTCCGCCCATCGATCCGTAGAAGTGCGCCGTTCCGAACGAGAAGATGCCGCCATCGGACCCCACTTCCCAATAGCCCTGGGTGGCTTGGTTGGCGATGGTGAGTGGCCGTGCGGACGAAACAGAACTCTCAAAGTTCCCGTCACCTGGGTAGTTGGCGGTCAGGGCGTAGCTGCCGGGAGGCAGTTGGGTGCCGCCCAGCGTCGGACAGCTCCCCGACGCCGTGTTCTGACCCGCCGGTTGGAGGGCGATGGTACAGACCGTGTTGCCCTCGCTTTGCACCGTGACGGACCCGGTCGGCGAGCCGGTTGTCCCCGAGGTCACGGTGGCCGAGATGATGACCGAGCCCTCATCGCCATACGAGGTGGACGAGGGCGAGATTGTAAGTGAGGCCGAACTCGTCGCCGGGTAGACCGAGAGGGGGACGGTCGTCGACGCCGGGACGAAGTTGGCGTCACCGGGATAGCTCAACGTCACGAGATAGGGCGTGGTGGAAGCAGGAAGAGCGGTGGGTGAGTCGATGTAGCAGGGATTGGCGCCTCCGTTGTTGGCCCGACACGTGCCGGGAGTGACCAGGTTCACCCCGTTTGCGGTGATGGAGACCGAACCGGTGGCGTTGCCGTTGTTGTTATTGCCGCCCACGCCCACGATGAAGAAGTTGCCGTTCTCCGCTCCGTACAGGGCGTAGCCCGGAACGGGGAAGACCTGCAGTTGCGTGATCACCTGTTCGACCGTGAAGTCCTGGGGGAGAGACGAAGACCCGATGTAGTTGTCGTCGCCCCCGTACACGGCGGTGAGCACATAGGGACCGGCGGTCAACTGCGTGTCGTTGATGTAGCAGTTCCCACTCGACGGACCGCCGCCCCCACCGAAGACGCCTGTCGAGCAGAGGGGGGTGCCCGGTCCTGGCGCGCCCGGCGCGGCGTCGTACACCGTGACGTTCCCAGTGGGAGATTGGCTGACGCCGGGCGGGCCCGAGACCATCACGTCCATGGAGATCTGCGACTCGCTGCCGTAGGTGATCGACGCTCCGGGGAAAGGGAAGGTGATCGTCGTCGTCGTAGCAGGCTGAACCATCTGGGTCAGGGACCCGATATTCGGCGGATAGTTCAAGTCACCGTTGAAGAGCGCCGTAATGGTGTGGTCGCCGAGTGAGAGGTCGCTGTTGGGCTCGACACAGGTCGCGGTGTATGTACCTGGCGGCGCAGGGCTCAGCAGCGCTAGGGGGTTGCAGTTGACGATGCCATTCCCGTTGTCTTGGAATTCGATCGTGTCGCCAGGGTCGAGGCTGATGAGCGGGTCCGAGGTCGTCAAGGTGGCGGTGTAGGTCACGTCCTGGCCAAAAATGGATGGGTTGGACGAGGAGGCCACGGAGATCGAGACCGAGTTGGGCAGCGCGGAGGCCGGAGAAGCCCAGCCAAGTGCCGCCAAAGGTATGCAGAGGCCCCCGACGAGCGCCAGCCAGGTGCTGCATCGTCGTGTTCGTCCACCAGACATTCCGCATTCCCTCGCTGAGTTGCGACCACCTGAAGGCCGTGTGCCGATCGTCAAGATATACCAGGCTTGTCCCTGAATTCCGTGGATCTTCAACCCGGACGTGCTGGTCCGCCATGTGGACATTGGAAGGTTTGCGGTCCGGATGCAGCCCAAGGGTGATGCTGCTTAACTCCTTTGTCTCGACCGAACGACATGGCGCCCGTCTCGGCATGCTGGGGCACCCTGGAATGGAACCTACGGTCCGGCCACGGACGCGCAGAAGGGGCCCGAAGGCCCCATTCTCGCGACTGCCTCGCAATGACTGTTCGCCAGAATTCCAGTCGAAAGACGCCATTCAATGGCGGATCCTGTGTGACCTTTGAATCGCTGCTTGTGCGGGCACCTGATACACAACGGTTCTTCCGAGTCCCCCTCAAGTGGGCCCCTGGTCAAGGTCCCGCAACACGTGGGCTCGGCGTCTGCAGCACAGTATTTCTCGACCCAGTTGTCGGCGGCGTCAGGTCACTCTTCTAAGACCGCTTCGCTCTGCCCCACGGCCGTACACATATCTCTGGGAGAATCACGAGCGTGTCACCTGAAGACAGTGTCGATTTCTGGGAGCTGATCGGCCAGAGACCGGGCCCGAGCCGATGGATGAACGTTGTCACCAACACCTACCGCATGCCGAATGGCGCTGAAGTCGACTGGGATCTGCTCGTCGCCCCAGACGCCGTAGCCGTCGTCGCCTTGACCCACTCTCAAGACGTGGTTCTTGCTCGCCAATACCGACCAGGACCGAATTGCTTTCTAGACGAAATCCCCGGCGGGAACGTGAACAGAGACGAAACCCCCTTGGAGGCCGCCAGGCGAGAACTACGGGAGGAGACCGGTTATGCCGGGGAGGTTGTAGTCATCGGATACGCATGGCAAGGTGCGACGATCACCCGGCGCAAATGGGCAGCTGTCGCAACAGGTTGTCGAAGGGTTTCCGAGCCATCGTTGGATCCTTCGGAGGAGTTCTGCGAGACGGTCACTCTGTCAATCCCCGAGTTCCGTAGACATCTTCAGTCGGGGCGCCTTACCGACGGCTGGGCGGGCTACGTGTCGCTCGATCATCTTGGTTTGCTTAGCCCGCCTCCGCGTTAACGAGGTCCACATGGCTTATGGGCGTCCCTCCTTCACCCTTCGCTCGAAGTAGGCCGTGGTCTGGGGATCATGCGCGATGGGGACCATGACGATGCGCCACAGCGCACTGTTCGCCTGGCGGTCGCCACCGCGGTCGAGGCGATGCCGCGAGCTCTTGCCCGATGACGCCGGAATCGGTGCCACTCCGCACAGGTGCGCCCAGGCGGCTTCTGAATGGAGCCGCTCGGGGTTGTCGCCGGCGCTGACCAAGAGGGCGGCCGCGGTGTCGGGGCCGACCCCGAAGCGTGAGAGCAGCTCGGATGCGGTAAGCGCCACGAGCTTCTCGATCCTCTCGTCGAGCTCGGCGATCTCGTCCTCGAGCCCTTGGAACCAGTGGGCGAGCGAGCACAGGGACGCCTTGTGGGCGGCCATCATCGGATCGCCCGAGCGCGACGGTCGCAGCCGCGCTGCGTCAGCTACCAATGCCGCCACGCTCAAGCCCTTGAGGCGACAACGGAGCTGATCGGGGGCGGTGATCACCCGATGGCGCATCGGCACGAGGGCCTTGACCCGGGCCTGTCGAGCCGAGCGCTTGGCCACGACGAGGACCCGGATGGCCTCGACGGCACCGTCTTTGGACTTGGAGATGCTCTTGGCCCGACCGCCGAGTGTGGCTCGAGCTGCTTCGACGGCATCGAGCGGATCGGACTTGCCACTTCGCCGGTGCTCGGCCCGATTGGGCCGGTCGACCTCGATCACCTCGACGTCTGCTCGGCGCAGGAACCGGGCCAGGCCCGCACCATAGGAGCCCGTGCCCTCCACGCCCACCTTGGTCACCTGGCCGAAGCTCCCGAGCCAGGCAGCAGGGTCGGTCCCGAAGCGCTCCGTGCCGAGCAGTGCTCCGAGTGGGTCAAGGGCGGCTGCCACATGGACGTCGAGATGGGTGTCGACACCACCGGTCACACCCCGCGCAGCTTCTACGATGGACATGGTCATCCCTTCTCTAAACGGTGTGAGGGATGGCACGGCCGTTCCGGATCGGAGCGACGGGCGGTCCAGGTTGTTCTAGCAACCCGGGCCAATCACCCCACCTCGGAGACGGGACGTGCCGCTGTCAATGTGCGACTGGTAAGGCCGAACCCACCAGCGTTCCCGAACCTGTTGGGGACGACTACTGCAGCGGTGGATCTGAACCGGCCTGGGTTTCCTGGAGGCTCCAAACCTTGGAAAGGTTGGAGTCATGGAAGGACAGAACCCATCATCGAAGCGGTATCCGCCTGAGTTGAAGGAGCGGGCCGTCCGGATGGTCAAAGACCTCCGGCAGCAGGACCCTG
>Ga0187879_10003280_pt1 | contig 10904 bp, 10 predicted proteins | sample June2016WEW_19_1_FD_132423 | JGI IMG/M metagenome (GOLD analysis project Ga0187879, IMG submission 132423) | Peatland microbial communities from SPRUCE experiment site at the Marcell Experimental Forest, Minnesota, USA - June2016WEW_19_10 | ecosystem: Environmental > Terrestrial > Soil >... | reverse complement strand
GGGTTCCCACATTTCCACAGCGACTACGGCGCCGGTACCCGCTTTGACCGGAAAGCCGACCCCGCCAAAATCGCGGGCCCTGTCAGATTCCTGCACAGAACCGGTAATGTTAAGCCATTCATTCAAGATCCATTGTCGGTCGACTTTACTGTACCCAGAAGGCAATGTGGAAGCTGGGCTGGTAGGCCGAAGAGACTCCGTGCATGATAACTCATCATGTGATCATCTCGATTCCTCCGTCAGTTAAGCGCTACTGGTCGGTCGCACAGCCAAACGGCTCACATCGTCTCTTCCCAACCGTTAGGCGCTTTATGACGCGTTCGGGCGCGATACTGTTGGCTGCCGTCTGTTGACGCCTGAAAGCCTGCCAGCACCACGATCGAGCGAAAAGTAGTGCTTTTTCATGAAAAGCATCATGCTCACAGCGTGGAGCATGCTTTCACGACAAAGCAGGGTCGAATCACTTTTTGCCAGGTGATGGTGAATGACCGTTGCGCTTGGCACGTAGTGAATTTCCCAACCGCCTTTTTTCAGTCGAAAACATAAATCGATCTCTTCGCAATACAGTGGAAACGCTTCGTCGAGCAATCCCGCCCCCATGATCGCCTCGCGTCGCACTAAGAGACACGCGCCGAGCATCCAGTCCACCGCCATCTCATTGTCGTGGGGAACAGACACCATCATGTGCTTCACACCCCTGAGTTTCCTTGGCAAAAGCAGGCGGAACGGCGATCGGCGAAGAAGCGTAGACCAAACAGTCGGGAATCTCCGACAAGAATACTGCAATGAGCCGTTCGGAAAAACTAGTTTGGGCCCGCAGATGCCGCAATAGCGATGTTGCTCCATAAACTCCACGAGAGTATCGACGGCGCCCTCCTCAAGCACGGTATCTGGATTGAGCATCAGGAAGTACTCGCTCGGAAAACTCGTGAACGCGAGGTTATTATTGGCTGCGAAGGAATTGAGGCGCTTTTGTTCGATTACTTCGACCCAAGGGTACCGATCCCGAACAAGCTCCACTGAACCATCCGAGGAGCAGTTGTCGACAAGGACGACCTTAAGTGAATTGGACTTAGTGCTTCCCTGTATGGAATCCAGGCACTGTTTGATAAATTTACGATGGTTGTATGTAACAATTCCGATTACGACTTTAGTGATTTCTCCGTTAGGCATTCCTGCTCCCTTGTTTTCTGGCCTTCGCCTCAAGAAGCACTTCCAAGGTCTCCTTCGCGGCCTTTTCCCAAGTGAACTGGCGAGCGCGGAGGAGTCCGCGACACGTAAGTTCAGAACGCAGCGTTTCATCGGTTAGTAGGCGTTGGACAGAGTCTGCAATTTCTTGTGGACTCCTTGGGTCCACCAACAAGGCCGCACACCCCGTAACCTCCGGTAGTGAGGAGTTATTACTCGTGACAACCGGCGTGCCACAAGCCATAGCCTCTAAAACTGGAAAACCAAAACCTTCATACAACGTGGGGTACACAACCACACATGCCGCGTTGTAGAAAACCGGCAAATCCTCACGGGGGACAAAACCAGGAAGAACGACAATTCCGTCGAGTCCCGATTGCTGAATGTCAGCGACGACATATTTGGACTCGCGCTCCTCTTTGTCTCCCAGAAGGACTAGCGATTCGACCCTCCCCCTCTCTTTCAGTACGCGCATGGCAGCCAAAAGCCCCGGGATGTTCTTGTTCCTGGAAAGTCCCCCTGGCGCAAGAAGAAAATCCGACGTAATGGAATATTTTGATGCCAGATAGTCTTTGCATTCTTTTCGATCGAGGGGCAGGAATGCCTTACTCACGCCGTTGTAGACTACGGTCACCTTCGATTCCGGAATGCGGAGGAGACGGACGATATCGCGCTTCGAATTTTTAGAGACCGTCAAGACATGGTCTGCAAGGTGAGCAGCGATAAGATTCACAAGGGAGCGATACGCCGTCCGCAGAACCCCATATTTCCTGACGCGAAGATCTGCAAGGTCGTGAATGGTCACGACGGTTGGTATCGTCATCCCGAGGAGCGGCATGTTAGGAATAAGGTAAAGATCGATCTTTTCGCGGAGCAGCACCTCTCGGATTCGCTTTTGCCGGAAAATCTGTGAATAGGATCTGCCAGAAGAAATCGGGACTCCGCAGGTTCGAGAAAGGAGCAACGGCGGAACATCAGTAGCCTTTCCCTTGCCTACCAACAAGATCAACTCCACTCCATCTAAAGTTGCGAGTGCGGAAGATAATTCCCAAAGATAGACCCGCGAACCAAACTTTGCCGTGATGGCATTTACAGCAACACGCACGCGTGGGCGGGGCGAAAGTACCGAGTTGCTAAGCCGGACCACTCCCCCATAGACGCCGCGGCTTCTCTGCGCGTTATTAACTTGATTTACTTCCAATGCAATCTTCCTCTTCAGTTCAAGATCTTGAAAGTCTGTTGGGTTCGTGTTCTGGCGACGGCCGCTCTTCCAAGAACAGAAAACAGACGCTCAAAGTGTTGTTCTTTGCTAAAGGCGCTCGTCACAAGGCGATATCCTTCAGCTCCCATGTTGGCTGCAGTCTGGGGGTCCCTCAAGAGTACTTCGATTTTCTCCGCCAAAAGCATTGTATTTTTTACGGGAACCAGATATCCATTTTTGTCATCCTTCAGCCAGTCCGAAATGCCGCCGGCATCGAAAGCAACAACGGGCTTTGAACACATCATGGCTTCAATCCCAACAATTCCGAATGCCTCCGGCCAAATGGAGGGCACAATTACCATGGAAACTGCGCGCAAATGTGCAGCGATCTCTTCCCTTGATAGCCATCCCACGAAGTCCACGACGTCGGACACCCCAAGTTTGCGAGCTAGTGTTTTGCAGTAAGGCAAGTAAGGTCCATCACCAATCACTGAGCATCTGAATGGAGCAGACACACGTGTCAACGCACGCAACAAATAGTCGACACCTTTGTAACGATCTATTCGCCCCATAAATGAAATGATAGGTCGCTGCTCGTTCAGGGGCACGGCCGGTAGTGCCTTCAGGTCCGTAAAATAACCTGCGACTGTTACTTGCTCTGGCTGAAACCCATTTTGGATCAGTTTGTTCTTAACGTAGTTACTAGCTACTATGTGGATGCCTATGCTCTTATATATTTCTAGTAGCATGAGGTGTTTGCTCACGCTGTTATATATCAGTTTGTCACCACCGTAGGTCTTTTTCCGCACGAAGCATCCGTGAAGCAAGCAACGACACCCCAAGTTGTGAGTACATGTCTTCTTGCGAAAGTATGTAATGTTCGCCAATCTCATGCACACTAGCCCATAATTATGAGACATCGGGACGAGGCCGCCATAGTCTCTCAGGCGAGAGAGTAGAGCGAAATTTCTGACCCCGGACATGAATATGACGTCCGGTCTTTCCCGTTCTAGAATCGTGTTGAGATGCTCGACCCCTAGTGCGTCCTCAGCAGACTCAAATTCTGAAAGAACGCTAATCTGGTAGGCGCCGCGGAGTAGCTCAGCTATGCCTTGCTTCAGCGGTTTAGTCGATTTACTTCCATACACAAGAGAACACGAATGCCCCAGCCGGGTGAATTCTTGAATGCAATCCACCATATATTGTTCGGTCCCGCCCCAATACCCCAGTAGTGGAGCAAACAGAAGAATATTCATAGGTTAAATTGCCTCGTGGAATATGAACGCGGCATCGCGGCTTGCGACCTTGCGCACCACCCCGAAGTCGATTGCGACGTGTTCGTTTTCATGTAGCGCGTCGATCAGTGCCGGATCGGAAGGCGCGGGAAGATGTTCCTGGACCACGCCCGCCACGTCTTGCTTTTCCGCTTCGCGCACTGCAACCAAGTGGATTCGTATTCGATCACCGCTAGGTCCGCCTCGTCGGGCCCATAGACGGCTAGCACCGGTGCGAGAGAACCTTCGCGTGACGCCGGAAAGGCGATGACCATTCCCGAGGGCGTGGCCATCAGACGGCGGACCACCAGGCCGGTGGCGCGGACATGATCCATGGCGGCGTAAAGATTAAAGTCATGCACGTCGTGGAACAAGAACACGGCATCGGGGCTGGCGACCTTGCGCGCCGCCTCGAAGTCGATTACGACGTGCTCGTTATTGTGGAGTGCGTCGATCAGTATCAGATCGGGAGGCGCGGGAAGATGTTCCGGGACCAGGCTCGCTACGTCTTGCGGCGCCGCGCCACGCACCGCCACCAGGGCGAGCTCGGCGGCCTTGGCGATCGCATTGGTAATTTTGAGTCCCTCCAACGTATCAGGGCTAAGAGCGGGGTCGATCGCGGTGACCTTGGCGTCGGGGTTGGCAAGCGCCAAGGCAACCGCGCTCCAGCCATAGGAGTTGCCGATCACAAGGACGGAACGCGCTGGCGAAATAGTGGCGAGACTATCGAGGAAATTCACCTCATGCAGCGAGATACCGAGATGCCACGTCACACTCTTCCCGCTACGCAGGAATTTGGTAAAGGGCACCCAGCGACGTCGGTTCCAGTGCAGGGCGTTCAGCCCCGATACCACCGAGAATCCCTGGTCGCGGTAAAGCGGATATAAACGCAGCGCGACATTCATCGCATCCTCGTCTTACCCAGCTTTGTGGGGTGCCATTCGGTTAGCCATTCCTCAAACATTTTCTCTTCTCCAGTCTCCCTCAACTACGTAATCTCTTTCGCCGCCGGCAGTCAATGATATCGAGCGTGGCCAAGCCACCGGGCGCGTAACCCATGGCGCTGTTCCGCGAGTGTCAGTAGGGTCCCACCGCAATTACAACTCGTAGCCTGTGTCGTGGGTTGCGGTTTCTAATTCTTTACCGCATATACGACCTTGGTAGGCAAACCCTGAGACGGCGCGATAATGACTTCAACTAGTTCAACGGTATTGAACCCTGCAGCCCTCAACCGGTCGCAAATATCGTGGAATGAGTGCTGCCAAAACACCACTGCCGACCCCGGGCCGGCTAGGCGGCTGTCATGGTATTCCGGCTCTTGAAGGAAATTTATTCCGGCCGACGTGACTTCGGCCATCTTGATAGTATGGGGGGTGTCGTAAAGCGGCACGGTAAAGATCAACCTGCCCTCGGGTTTGAGGGTTCTTAAACACTCTTGAAACCCGTTAATGTCATCGGGTACGTGCTCCATGACCTGATTCGACGTAATCAGGTCAAAGGAATTGTCTGCGAACGTAAGGTCCTGAATATCCTCGTTTCGGACCCCTTTGATCACTGCGCCTTTCACTTCACCCGGCATGAATTCGCTGTCAGTGAATTGCCTAAAGTTCTTGCGAAGATAGTCATGGGTGGCACCGTAAGTCGACAGCTCATAAGCGTGTGCGATACCCGTTAATGCACCGAATTCCTTTTCAATGACTGAAATGACCGAGAGGTTTACGGTGTTAGCCCCACAGGACAAGCATCGAGTCAGGAAATCGCTCCTCTTCAAGGAGACGAAGAGGCGGCCAGCACAAGCGGGACACCTCCCGCGTGCCAGGTTCCATTTATAAATGGGGTCGGCCCGACTGAGATACTTAATAGCAGTTCGCGCTCTCGGCAAAAACACCATCGCCCCATCCGATCATTCGTCGCTGCGGCGGAATCGTAGCCCTGTCCGCGTGATTAAGCCAGTGTCCCGATCGAAACCCCCATGCCCCAAGGCACATCGCGAATCTGATTCCAAACCCATCAGCTAAGATTTGCGTGTCGACCCGAGCGTCGGGCCAAACAGACCGAGTTGGGCATGTTGCCCCGCCGTGAGCGCCCGACAAGGCGAAGAGGGCGTGAGGCTCACGTAAGGCCCGGCCCGTAGGCGTGTGACGTCTCCCAGAGCCATTCCGACCAATGCCCACACATACACGAATGCGATAAGGCTGTCCCACACGGGTATCGTCACCCCCGCAACGGTCATAGCCACAAACACCGCTCCTGCGGAAACTTTCAAGAGCCTCGAATCCTCATTGCAGTAGTGTCGCTTTCGAAGGAGCGACGCGAGAATTGCCCCCGTCAGACCGAGATAGGCGAAGGCCCCGATCACGCCAGTCTGTACCCCCGCTTGGAGGACCCAGCATTCCGTGAACTCCGCCGCGTCGACACCTCCGGCAAACCTCGCTTGGACAATCCCGGACTTGCCTAATCCAATTCCGAATGGATTTGCAGAAATCACCTGCACAGCCTTCTTCATGCTTTCCTTGTGTACCTTACTCGAACTGTCGGTCTGGGACACAATCGACTGGATTCTTTGACCGATATCTGAATTGAGCACCGACTCCCCGCTGAACACGAGCACCACGCAGACAAGGCATATCCCGATACCGACGATAACGACGTTACGTCTAACATGAGCACGGTCTATGACGCAAACCGTGACGATGCCAAAAAGCAGACCTATGTATGCGCTTCTCGCGTATGTCAACAAGAGGCAAGGAAGCAGCAGCGCGAACCATGGTAATGCGACCCTTAACGCCGTGCGTCCCACACCGGAGAACAGAACCAGAATGGCGACCACCGCGCCGCAAGCTGGGTCGAACGCACTAAGCGAGTACGAATACAGCCTGCGAGTGCCGTCGGCGGAGAGATCGGGCAGGTGGTACACAAGTGGGAGCAGGCGTTCGTAATCCCACCTGTACTGCACAAGACCGTACAAGGCGATCAGACCTACGCTCCACACCATGGCGCGAAGTATAGTAGCGATATCTTTCCCATCGAGGTCCAGAAACATGAAAAATAGCATGACGCCTAAGAACCGGGTCTCAATGTCGAGTGAGAAGATCGCTGGGACACTGGGCACTCGAAGAAGCGTGGCGCAATAGACAAGCATCAATATCCCGGTCCACCCGAGGACCCACAAGTTCGAGGCAATGATCCGCTTGCGATTCGGGTTGTCCCAAAGTACCCGCAAGAGGCCAATTCCCAATAGCACTTCCTTCCAGATAGCGAACCATTGGCGTGCGCTCGACTCGAAGCCACCGAGTAACGCCGTGATCAGACCTTCAAAAGGGATCAAGACGATAAGTAAGAGTGCCAACCAGAGTGGTGGGGCGGTCATCAGAAACGCGCAGAAGATTCCCCCGGCAACGGCAATCAAAGCTAATTTCTCATTAATGCAAACGAGCAGGATCACCGCCAGGATGCCCGAGAGTGAGATAGCCATGGCACCGATACCGATTCGGGACATAATGGCACGAGAATAGACCATCGAGTTCAACTGTCCGTCCCATCGGAAATGCAGGATGGAAGCCTTAGTAGGAAGGCTCCCGCCCTCACCGCCGCAACTATAAAATTAGTCGCAAGCAACCCACAGGCCGCGCCGAGTACACCGAAAGCTCTAACTAGCCAGAATCCCGTGGTAACCATGACGGATAGAGCCGCGAAGCTGACTAGGAAATCGAGGTCCGCGCGCTCGATCGCAAATAGGGCACGCGAAAACGAAAATGACGGAACGGCGACCAGGATGATTAACGCCATAATCGCGACGACCAAGTTGTTTCCGGCATACTGCCGCCCGTACAGCAGGGTTACGAGACGCCCTCCCCAAATAAACATCATGAGGCAAAGCAACGACATAGGGATAACGATAACGGCGGTTATCTGGAGCACTAATCGACGCAAGGCCCTCGAACCATCCGCCGCATACACGTGAGCGATTTTTGGGCCCACGAGGTTCTGGATTCCCAGGAGCGCCGGATTGGCAACCGAAACAACTCCCAGGCAAGCCGCCCAAACACCGGTGGACCCAACGCCATGGAAAGCCGCCAAAAGCCACGGATAAAGATTCATGCTGATTGCCCAGACCAAGCCGCTGGCGAAAACCCATTTTCCAAGGATCCAATTCTTCTTGAGGTCAGCAAGTGATTCGCTCATCCGGGGGTGATAGAACTCTCTGTCCGACCAAAGCCACCACAGAACCGCAATCCCACAGGCCGTTCCAATCACCCAATACGCGCGACTTGCCGATAACAGGCCGAAGCGGGCAAGAAGGAGCAGGCCGCCGATTTGACCAACCGCAATACAACTATCGAAAAGAAGGGCGGTCTTAAGCTTTAGCCGGGCGAAACATACGCGACGAGCAAATTCGCGAAGCATGATCAAACCGATCACGGCAACCAATGCCCACAAGACCGGTCCCAGGCCCCGGGGGCCGACTCCGATGGTGACCGCAAACGCGCCACAGACCAGAGCGAGCATCGTGAGGAGACAAAATGCCAACTGATGAATCAGGGTGCTGCCAGTGTACAGAGCGTGGGCGCGTCCCCTCAGGCGCGGGGCATACACCATGTAGGGCGTAGTAATCAGCGAGGTCTGAAAATCGGTCATCAACAGGATCAGACTGAAGCCGAGCATGTACAGGCCGAGCTCGTCCTTGAAGCAGGTACGCGCGATGATGACGCCGGTCAGGAAATTTGTGGCACTGGCAACGGCCTGGTCGGCCAGGGAAAGAATGCCCTGATGCAGCGCTCTGTCGGGAGACAATGCCAGGCCGAGGCGCGACAGCGTGCGCCCGGCCAGTGCAATTGGTTTCGCCTCGACAGTCTGAGCCGCTGTGATCACAGAGGAGGCGTCGGTCTCAGCGGAAGGTGTCATCAACTCACAAGCTCCTGGCTTTGGAGGCCCCATGCTTAGACCCGTGCTCATACGGCCCCGACCCCTTTCAACACTGCGGGAATCGTCTTGGCGATCACCTCCACGTCCAGCCAAAAAGACCAGTGATCGATATAGTGCAAGTCCAACTCCATCCATTCGCGGAAAGAGACGGAACTTCTGCCGTTGATCTGCCAGAGGCACGTAATTCCTGGGCGAACGCTGAATCGGCGGCGCACCCAGTCCTGGTCAAACCCCTGATAGTCACGAATCGGAAGAGGCCGTGGCCCAACGAGGCTCATGTCGCCCTTCAGGACATTCAGGAATTGGGGTAGCTCGTCGATGCTAGCTTTGCGGAGAAACCTGCCGAGCCGAGTGACCCGTGGATCGTTCTTGATCTTGAAGACCGGGCCGTCAGCTTCGTTCAAGGATTCAAGATCAGATTGCCTCTTCTCAGCGTCGCCGGCCATCGTTCGGAATTTATACATTCGAAAACGTCTCTTGTTCAGACCCACCCGCTCCTGAACGAAGAACACCGGTCCGGTCGAATCCAATTTAATCAGTATGGCGACAATTAAAAATATCGGCGCGAGCATGATAAGCAATAGCGAAGAAATAAAAGTGTCGAGCAATTGCTTGCAGACCATCGGCCAGCCTTCGGAAAGAGTGGGGCTGAATATCGCCGCCGCCGTTCCATCAAGCTGGCGGTTGTTCACCCACCCCTTTTGCAGATCGAAGATGCCAGCCAGGACCCTTACAATGACGCCCTGCTCTTGGCAGGCGGCTACGACGCGTGCGGCCTGTGAGTAGAATGACTTCATGGGAAGGGCAATTGCCACCTCATCGACGATGTGCTCACGCAGAAAGGCGGAGAAGTGCCCCAAGTCAGTGACGATTGACTTGCCGTTCGTTCCAAACCCCCGGTTTTCCGTCCACTCTTCGTCTGCAAAGCCTATAAGCAGATACCCCAATTCGGGCCTGTCGTCGATGATGCGGGCAAATTCTAGGGCGCGCGGGTTTGTGCCGACTATTAGCACATGGCGCAGGTTACGACCATGCCTGCGCACCCAGGCGAGGATTTCACGCATCAGCAAGCGGCAAAGAATTAGAATTAGACTCGACATAACCCAGAACACTACGATGAAGGCTAGTGTGATCATCCGCACTCGGAAGATAGCCGCAGCAAGGCCGAGCACAAGTGTCGCTGTCGAAGCGGCCTTGAGGACGTCTACGACTTCTTGTTTTCGATCCCCGAGCCGTCTGGATCCATACAGACCGAACGCGGAGAAAATGACATGCCAGGAATAGAAGAGCCCGAGAAACAAGAGAATGTTCGGCACCTTAATGCGCATGGAGATAAAAGCAGCGAAGGAGCTGAATGCGGTCAGATGCCAAATTCGGACTGCTGCTACTACATAGGAAAAGGCAAGAATCCCGAGATCGAACAGCATAAACGCCCTTATCAAGATTTGCCGGCGGAAGTTTGTCACGGGAGAATCACATCCAAACAGTTTATCTAGTAGCGAAACCTGAGAAATGATCTTTGGAAAAGTTGGCGCAAATCGCTCGATCAGAGGAAGCGCTAGCGTTCCACCCGCGGCATACGACGTGATGGCCCAAGAATCTCGATATCAAAGCCATCGTGTGGGTCGCAGACATATTGCGACACAATGTGTTCTCTTCCCAGGAATTTTTGAGCGCCCAGTCGTCGCAAAGTTTGATCAACGACAAGGCAGCTCCGACGGCGGGGCGGCTCAGCTTTGTGACGGATATGACCCTGCGAGTCGAGTCACACTCTTCTATACCGATCGACGTTTTGCCGCATGAATCGGTGTGTGTTTACTTACAGCCTGTGATAAATCTTTTCCGGTATGGGAAAGGTGCGATTATTCAGCACCGTCCCGAGTACCAGCACATTGGCAGCCTCCAGTGCCAGTTTGGCTCTACGGGTAGCTGAGCGCCGGGTTGAATGTGCTTCCAACACCAGGACCACTCCGTTGGCGACTTGCCCTAGCAGCGTGGCGTCACTGTACAGTCCGATGGGCGGCGCATTGATGACAATGAAGCCGAATTCATCGCCGAGATCCTTAATTTTCATCCGCATTTGGTCCAGAGTCGGGACACCGCCGTTCATGGCCAGAGAATCTCTCGAAGCAAGCCAAAGATTATCGCTAACGCGCTGGCAAGTCGTCGTTTGATTTGTCTCCGGCAGATCAAACAAAGAGCTGGTTGCGATCGCACGCAGGTTCGCATCCACGACGCAGACTTGCGACTGAACTTGTTCCGCCAGGCTGCGAGCAACCTGGGCGCACAGGAGAGTGCTGCCTTTGGCCTGGTCT
>Ga0187879_10003278_pt1 | contig 10909 bp, 5 predicted proteins | sample June2016WEW_19_1_FD_132423 | JGI IMG/M metagenome (GOLD analysis project Ga0187879, IMG submission 132423) | Peatland microbial communities from SPRUCE experiment site at the Marcell Experimental Forest, Minnesota, USA - June2016WEW_19_10 | ecosystem: Environmental > Terrestrial > Soil >... | reverse complement strand
TTGCGAAAGCGGAGGACCCAGTCCACGACTCCCGGGAACTCCGCATAGTGCCGGACCTCAGCAGTTACTTTGAGGTGAGTTACAGGGTCTGTGTAGGAATAGAGCCGCACCCGAGCAGCAGATCCTGCCACAGTCTCACTTTCTGTCTGCCATGTCTTCAGCAGTTCGGCGGAGTCTTTGCCGGCGTACTTAAACGAGAACGGAACATGATCTGGCCTCCAAAGCTCGGGAGACGAGATATCGTCGGCCAGCGTCTGACTTAACGCACAAGAGTAACTTCCTGCAAGAAGAAGAAAAACCAAGCCAATTCTCATCGAATTCCCTCTTCCGGCCGTTGCGTCTCTGGCGCTCTTCAACGCGAACGCCGGCCAGGTTCTTCCATTTTTCGAGGCTACGGCAGCTTCCGTACATATCGTTCCCATTCGGCCGTGACAACACAAAGAGGGCACACCTCTTGATGGATTCGTGACCCTGATTGCGGGCTCTTGTGCTGCTTGAGCACGAGACTCGGCGCTAACGCGCTCAGGCCGATTGTCAAAAAGACAACCGGCCTGAGTGACTTCCCTTTCAATGTCGGTTCAGCTAAAAGTGGTAAACCGCGGATAACTGAATCTTCCGTGGTCCGGAGGCCGTCCCGCTAATCACACCCCAGGCCGTTGAAGCATTGCCACCTATGTAGCTGTTGGGTGATCCGTAACTGGAAATGTTGAATGCGTTGAAGGCGTCGACGCGAACCTTGATGCTCTCTTCTCTAATCGTCGCGAAGTCTTTGGAAAGTGACAGATCGTAATTCTGGAATCCAGGGCCACGCTCCGTACCAACACGAGAAGTGCCGACGTCCTGGTTAGTGCGGCCATAAGCGCAAACGCTGCCCGCGGGTCGTGTCGCGCTGTGCGAGGTGCATGCACTTGCCGATGGATCGGTGCCAAACCACCTGAATATGCCATCCGCGCCCTTTCCCCTATTTACAATCTTCAACGGGCCGTAGTGGTTAGCCAATTCGAAATAATCGCCGCTCAAATTCTGCGAACAATTGTTATTGCAATCGGCGCCTTGGTGCATCGTCAGCGGGTAGCCTGAATTGAGCTGCGCGTTTGTGGAGAACTGCCATCCGCCAAATACTTCATCCGTCAACCGATTCCAGGATGAGCCAAACTGCTTTCCAATGCCGAATGGCAGTTGGTAGACCATGATTCCCGATACCACCTGTCTCGCGTCAAAGGTGGAAGGACCGTAGTCTGCCCTAGGGTTATAAATATTCTGCCAGTAGGAGTCGTCATCGTTGTAATTGTCGGTGCCGAAATATCCCGGGTTATTGGTAAGCGACTTGCCGAATGTGTAGTTGATTAAAAACTCCAGACCCTTGGATTGGTGATGTTGCAGCGTGGCCTGGAGTGAATGATAGTTTGAAATGCCGCGAGATACGGTCTCTTTGAGCACGTCGCTACCCGGATTGTCGGGGCTGTTCGGGTTACCCACAAGCGCAAAGTATGGTTCAATCGTCTGGTAGCAACCGTCAATCGCCGCTGCGGATGAAAGGCCCGCGCAGGTGTCGTCAGTGGTGTACTGGTTAGCCCACAAGGGAACAGCCAGGTGCTGGCCCGTCTGTCCAACATAGCCTGCCTGCACCGACGTATGTTCGCCGATCTGGTATTGGATGCCCAGGCTGAACTGTTGGATCACGGCCGGTCGCATATTCGGATCCCACGCGTAATACTGAGCTCCGGCACCAGAGGCTGCGGCTGGGGTTCCCACAAGACCGTTACTCAGCTGGAAGGTACTTCCCTGCGTTGTTCCAGTGGGTCCTGTCGAGTTGTTTGTAACCGCCGGCTGGAATTGCACGTTCTGGGTCATGCGGAGCGATGAGCCGGTGGATTCCAGCTCGTCGGTACTACCGTATCCGCCGCGAACCACCAGTTTCGGCATCACTGTATAGGCAAAGCCGACACGCGGCATAAAGCCGAGACGATAGGGGTTGATAAGAGCCCGGCTATTCGTAATGCCTGTGATTGAATTGTATTGTCCTGCGAACTCCAGCATGGAATTAATCGGGGTGCCAAAAGGCTTTCCCTTCGCATAGTCCAGATTCACATTAACCATCTTGTTGTTAACTTCATAATTGGGCTGTTCGTAGGAATAGCGCAGGCCCAGGTTCACGGTCAGATTCGGAAGTACCTTCCAGTCATCCTGAGCGTAGATCGCGTCGCGCCATTGGCGTTGGCCGAACGGGCCATGAACGTCGGAAATTTGAGCTTTGGAAGCGGTGTTGAGAAGAAACTCGGCGAACCCGTAACCCTCGTCGCAGCAATTATTCCAGTTAGCGGTATCATTGCCGTTGTAGCCGAAATATCCCAGTGCGCCGCCGGTATCGCTCGAGCTATAGTAATCCTGCTGATAGCGCAGAAACTCAAATCCAAACTTTGTAATGTGCTTTCCGTGTTCCCAGTTAAGCACATCGTTGTAATCGAAATTGTTATCGACGGCGAAGCCTTGAATCGGCGGTTCGGAGCCAAAATTACCAATATCCCAGCCTTCTCCACTGCTTACATCGATGTAGGCAAAACCAGGACTTGACTGGGCAAAGGTCGAAGGCATGCCAATGCCCGTCTTGCTGTTCCCACTCGTTCCAAAGAGTCCCGATAGATCCTTGGGAACACTGGCATCGAGTGAGATGCGGGTAAATCCAGCGCGGGCGTTGTTGACTATTGTCGGGGAGAAAATGTGTGTCCAGGCGACTGCGAAGTTGGTGAAAGGGTAGTCATCGGTAAACGGGATTACCGCCGCGACCGGAACCTGAAGGGGTAGATCCCATGCATCGCCATAGCTGAATTTGGCCATCAGGGTATCTTTGGAGTTTACGGTATAGTCCAGACGAAGATCACCCTGGTCGTTTTGCGTGCTGGTGGAACTGATGCCCTGATAGTTTCCGCCAAGCAAGGCACCCGGTGAAGGCGCATGGTTGGGCAGGGGAAAGGCTTTGGGATTACTGAGCAGAAACGCGAACAGCTTATTATTGGGGCTGATCGGAACGCAATTGCCGGTAGGACCTGGATAGAGGGTTTCGTTATTGTATCCGTTGGTTGTATTCCATAAGCCGGTCATGCCGTAATAGGCCACCGCGGCGGCAAAATCCCCGTTACCCCCCGGGCACCTCGAAGCCGTGTCATAAGGCCCTGCGGAGGTCGAGAGGCCACGCATGGCTGAAGTGGGGACACTCGCTGAACCAACGCCGGTTGAGCCGTTGCGAAACCCTTCATAGTTACCGAAGAAGAACAACTTGTTTTTGAAGATAGGGCCGCCTGCTGCCGCGCCAAACTGATTTTGCGTAAAACTTGCCCTGCCGGCCCCGACATTCTTATTTGCCCAGGTATTGGCGGTAAGTCCGCCGTCCTCATGAAATTCAAAAGCGCTGCCATGGAACTGATTGGTTCCACCCTTCGTGACCATGACGACTTCGCCGCCGTTTACGTTTCCAAACTCGGCATCAGCATTTCCCGTTATGACATGCACTTCCTGTATGGAGTAGGGGGAAGGATTGTAACCGAGCCCGTTTTGCAAGGTCTCATTGATATCGACGCCGTCCAGAATGTAGCTGTTCGACTGCTGGCGATTACCGTTGAACGAAGGCTGAACATCGGACGGTGAGCCCTCATGCACTGTATAGGCATCGCGCTCCGTGCCTTGGGTCCCGCCCATCAGAGCGGAATTTGGATTGACTGATCCGGGCAGATACAGAGTCGCAGTTTGAACATTGAGTCCATCCAAAGGCATGCTCTCCAGGGTACTCGAACTGATCGAGGTACTTATGGTGGAGTTTTCTGTGTTTAGGAGCAGTGCCTGGCCCCCTATAACATTCACCGTAGTCGACGTTTTTCCCACCTCAAGCTTCGCATCAACCGTTACGATCTGGTCGATTTGCACAATGAACGGCCCAACTGTAGCGGTCTCGAATTTTGGCGCGGTTACGGTAACCGTGTAATTGCCAAGCACCAGGAACCCGACGTTATACAACCCGCTTTGGTCGGTGACGGTCTGGGTGGTAACGCCAGTAGCTGTATTCGTAACAGCAACCCTTGCACCAGGTATTGCCGCACCGCTGGGGTCAATTATTGTTCCGCGCACCGAGCCGGTGATGGTCTGTGCCACTGCCGCCGCTCCGCTCAGATAAAGAGCCAGAGCCGCACAAATCAGCCACGCCACTTTGATCATGTCTTTCCTCATGGAAGCCTCTCTTTGACCAGCGTCAGTCGATTCTCAAGGTCGCGCGGCGCCGCAAATCCCTTGCGGCCTGACGCTATTGCGCGCAATGCGCGAGAATGCGGACTGGCGATATTCGAAACAACATAGCGCGGAGCAATTCACGATGTCAAGTAAAATTTCACAATTTTGAGAAAAGTAAATTAGAATGCGGAGGCAGAACCAATTTCATTCCGCCACCATGCTTATTTCACAAAGGGAATTCGGCATCTGTGGGGTTAATTCGCTAGAGCCTGTTATTAACTTTATGCCTTTGTTCGTAATCGGATAGGCTCATTAATCGATTTGCCGTGACGATGGAGGCATGGGAAATCGAAATCGGCGGGGCTATCCGAGCGACGTAAGCGATGAAGAATGGGCTTTCGTAGCACCCTACTTGGCATTATGCCGTGAAGATGCCCGACAGCGAGAGTATCCGCTGCGTACGGTTTTCAACGCGCTGCGTTATATCGCCAAAACCGGCTGCCACTGGCGCATGCTGCCCAACGATCTACCGCCGTGGCCGGTGGTCTATCAGCAGATGCGTCGCTGGATCGAGGCACGGTGCTTCGAAACCATCGTCGAGGATCTGCGCAAGCTACTGCGCGAGTATGCCGGGCGCAAGCCACAACCTACGGCGGTCATCCTCGACAGCCGCACGCTGCAATCGACGCCAGAGTCGGGAGCGCGGGCTGGTTACGACGGGGCCAAGCGGCGCAAAAGCTCGAAGGTACATGCGGTAGTCGATACGCTGGGCCACTTGTTGGTGCTGCATGTGACCCCGGCAGATGAGCAGGATCGCGCGCAGGTCGAAACGTTGACCGAGGCCGTACAGGAGATCACCGGCGAAAACGTGGAGTTGGCTTATGTGGATCAGGGCTACACGGGCGAGAACGCTGCTCAGGCTGCGGAAAAACATGGCATTCATCTGGAAGTGGTCAAGCACACCGAGGCCAAGCGGGGCTTCGTGCTGTTGCCGCGTCGCTGGGTGGTGGAGCGCGATTTTGCCTGGGCGGCACGCTTCCGCAGGCTGGCCAGAGACTACGAACGGCTGGCCTCCACTCTGGCCGCCTTGCACTACCTGGCCTTCGCCATCCTCATGCTCGCAAACCTTATCAAGACTTTCGCACAAAGTTAATAACAGGCTCTAGTTTTGAATTGCAACAGATGCGGTATAGTCTATTTGGCACGGCATGCGTGAAAAGTTTCTCGATTGCTTTCCACCGGATTCGGCATGAAAAAGTCACCTTCTCACGGGAGTAGAGTCGGCCTCAAGCAGATCGCGGCTGAGGCCAAGGTCAGTATCGCGACGGTGTCGAGGGTTTTGAACGGAAACAACCGTGTGGATCCAGCCATTCAAATGGCGGTTCTCGATGCGGCTGCGAAGTTCGATCTCGATCTGCTGCAGCGCAACAAGGCCAAGGCACTGGCCTTTCTCCTCAGCAATCGTGTCATGCTGCACCCCTTCCACTCCAGGATCCTGAGCGGCGCCGAGGGCTATTGCGCCGCGCAAGGTTGGGGCATCGTCTTCCTCTCGTACAACTACCCCCTCAATGCGCACTGGGACCGGCTTCACCTTCCCAAGATCCTCGAACGCCGCGATGCGATCCGCGCCGTCATGGTCGCCGGCACAAACTCGGGGAGTCTCATCGAGTTGCTGGAGCACGAGGGTTTGCCCTATGTCGCACTCGGCAATAACATCTTCAACCTCGGGTCTGTATCCAAAGGGGACCTGGTCTACTCCGATGAAACGCGTGGGGCCGGCGATATGACCCGCTTTCTCCTTGGCCTGGGCCATCGGGACATATGGTTCGTGGGAAATACCCATCTTCCATGGTTTGCGCGATGCTTTGCCGGCTATGGACATGCGATGGACGATGCCGGGCTGCCCTCTTATCACCTGAGCGTGAACTCCGAGGACGACGCCGAAGTCGGATACATCGCCACTAAATCTCTGGTAGCCCGCGGCGAACGCGTGACAGCGATCTTTGCCGGCAATGACGCCACGGCACATGGAGTATATAAAGGGCTCCGGGATTGCGGATTGAGAATTCCCGATGACATCAGCGTGGCCGGCTGCGATGACACCGTAGGCGAGTGGCTCTATCCGGGTCTGACCACCATCCGCGAATTTCCAGAGCATTTAGGCAAGCAGATGGCCGAACTGATCCTCAGCCGCATTGCCAAGCCCGGACTCGAGTTCCGGGAAATCTCCGTACCGACGGAATTGATCAAACGAGAGTCATGCCAGCCGATCGGAGTTACCGGCAGTGTCGCCCTTGAGAACGTACCGCAAAGTGCCTAGGCCGCGCTCATCAGGCTAGCTTTCTGAAACCACAAGAGACACGCATCGCAACAGCCAGCAGAGCTCCGCGAAGTTCTCTTGCGCGGCTTCAGGCCGAGTATTGCATCGAATCCAACGCCACCTTCTGGATCTATAGTGAGCCACCGGCTTCTTGATCCCATTGATTACGAAACTCATCCGTTAGGTGCAAGGCATTTCACATAAGCGTGAAACTTTTCTTGACATGAAGATTCGAACTGGTTAAGGTTTCAATACCTTCACACAAAGGCACGATTCCAATCTCAAGCCAGGCGGTGAGCAGGCTGACCGCTTCATGTGAAGGGCGGAGTCCGTATATTACTCGAGGAGAAAAATGACTGCAGTCGATGAAAAAGTGAGATGTTTCCGGGTCGAAAACCTGTCGATCGAGGTGCACCCTAGCCGAAAATCGCTGGGTGCCGCGGCGGCACTTGCTGCGGCCGAGGCCATGAAACAACTGGGCGCAAGCTTGGAATCGTTTGGAGTCATTTTTGCCACAGGCGTTTCACAATTGGACACTCTTGAAGCTCTCACGCGCATCGAAGGCATTCCCTGGGATCGAGTGCAAGGCTTCCATATGGACGAATATGTAGGATTGCCGATCGAGCAGGTAGCCTCCTTCCGCCGCTATCTCAGGGAAAAACTTACGCAGAAAGTCCAGATGAGGGCGTTCAACGAAGTGGATGGCACGACGGCGGATCTCGATCAATTCTGCCGCGTTTATGCTGAGAAACTCGCGACTGCCAATCCAAAACTCTGTCTATTGGGTATAGGCGAAAATGGGCACCTTGCGTTCATGGATCCCGCAGTCGCCGATTTCAAGGATCCACGAGACGTGAAGGTCGTGAGGTTGGACGCGGCCTGCCGGGCACAACAAGTGGCGGAGGGATGGTTCAACAACCTCGAGGAGGTTCCCGAGTGCGCGATCAGCATTACCATCCCGGCGTTGCTCCGCGTCCCGAAGCTTATCGTCTCTGTTCCAGGAAGCCGCAAAGCAGCGATCATGCGGCGGACGCTTGAGGAAACGATTTCAACCAAGTGTCCAGCTTCGATTCTCCGTACTCATCCTGACGTTACGGTCTACCTCGATCAGGAGTCGGCCTCTGAACTCGACGGACTGGCGTTTTCGGGCTGATCTCCGCGTGCTCCCATGAAGTCGGCCCGGGGTCCCGATGCTATGGCTTGACTGTCAGCATGACGACGCCGTGCGAAGCAACCTCGGCTGTATAGGAACTCTTCGCGCTGCCCATATCTTTTGCCTTCCACAGGTCGCGAATCTGAGCATTCAGGGAGTCAGGGTATCCGATGTCTGTCCAATGCACGGTGATGTTCCTGGCCGTCGTTCCACGGTTCAACAAGACCACAGCGCGGTACCCGCCGATCAGATTGCGTGACCATATTTCCAGATCTCCGTCGCGCCAAACCCGGCGACCGGCTTCGCCCAGCGGATCCTGATCGACGGCGATAACTTCCTTGTTCATCAGGATCGACTTTGTATCTTCCGACATAGCGGAAAGATCGTTGCCCGCCATCAGCGGCGCAGCCATCATGGCCCACATACTGAAGTGGGCACGATATTCCACCGGTGTCATCCCACCATTGCCGATCTGCATCATGTCCGGATCGTTCCAATGCCCGGGACCCGCATACGAGTACAGGTCTGCGTTCATGTCTACGATGTCGATCATGCCGATCCATAATCGTCCTTGCCTTCAAACTTGTCCGCAATATCCCCGGTTGTGCGCCACAGATTGCCGCCAACTTCCTTGCCCCAGAGATATGGCTTCGCTGCGCCCCATTCGCAGATGCTCAGAACGATGGGCCTGCCGGTTGCCACGAGGGCCTCATGCATCGTCGTATAGGACGCCTCCGCGTTTTGCGTTCCTGTGTTGCACCAGTCTTCTTTCAGGTAGTCGACACCCCAGGCGGCATATTGTCGTGCGTCCTGAAACTCGTGGCCGCGGCTTGCTGCCCGTCCGGCACACGTCCTGGTGCCCGCGTCGGTATAAATGCCGAATTTCAACCCGCGGGAGTGCACATAGTCCGCCAGCGCCTTGATGCCTGACGGAAACAGGTTTGCATCCGGCTGGATGTTGCCGTTGGCGTCGCGCTCTCCCTGCCAGCAGTCGTCAATGACGACATATTGATAGCCCGCCGCGCGCATGCCGGATGCGACTATCTGGTCCGCTGCGGAGCGGATCAGCGCCTCATTCACATGGCAGCCGAACTTGTTCCATGAGTTCCATCCCATCGGCGGAGTTGTGGCGAGCAAGGGCTGCTGCGCGTAGCTGGCGGTGGGAAACCCGATACAGCCAAGGATGAGAATGATGGGAAGAAAGCGGAAAAAGCGCATGCGAGCTCCAGAAGTTGCGTGGTTGACGATAAACGTTGCTAAAGCGATGACAAAGTTAACAGTGAGTGGGATGTGATACGGACGGCTTACCACTCGATCGTCGCCACGCAATAGGCGTTGAGCCTGGGAACCGTAAAGACGGCCTCGGAGCCCTGCATGCGAAAGGCGAGCGTGTCAGCGCCGTCCCGGCCGGGCGAGTAAAGCCGCACCGAACGGGCCGGATTTCCTTCGGGCACTGAGCACCTTACTTCGATGTTTTCGATCAGCGGAATCTGTGCGAAGTTGTAGTTCACAAGATGAACAAGCCTACGACGTTTCTCAGGCTGCTCTACCAGATTTGCGCCCAGAAAATCAGGACCGGCAACTCGCAGTGCAATGTCATTGCGGGCTGCCCAGTCAACGGCATCCACCAACTCCTGCCAGTTAGCGGGGCGCTTCCAAAACTTTGGACCGAGAACGAAATAGGGTTCAGACGGCGGCAACGTGCCGTCAAATTCGATTTTCGGAATATAGGCGACTCGGCCTCGGCCGAACTCCTTCCTGAGGAGCGAAGCCGAAGAGGTGCGCACCGCCGTCTCGCTGCCAGCCGGGACTTGCCAATCCACGAGGCCTTCCAGTCCCGGCGTGACTCTCTGCCGGCGCCATGCGTCGTAAAGCCCAGACCGTCCCGTAACAACCAACCCTCCGCCCGCTTCTACGTATTTTCTTATCGATTCGATTTGCTCGTCTGAAAGGCACTCAGAATCCGGGAGGAGAAGCACCTTGCACGCGGCCGGCGTGAGCTGAAGAAGGTGCTCATCGGAGATAAGGGTAAAGGGCAGCCGGGCCTGAATCAGGGCCTGTTCGGCGAGTATCGCGCACAAGCCGGCGCCGGAGTTATGGTAGGTAATCGACGGATAAGAGCGAAGTACTGCAACCGAAGCCACATCGCTGGTGCCGACAAACAGCTCCCGCTGCTTGCGGTAGAAGGCAATATACTTCAGCATCTCAGAGGAGAGCGGATCCACTCCTGCAAAACCAATCGTCTGATTAAATGCCAGGCATTCCGCAATCGCCGTTTCGCTGACAGTGTTGACTAAAGCGACGTTCTGGTACGCACGAGCGTTCTTAAACGTGCGAATAGCGGTAATCAGGCTGCCGTCGGGCAGATATGCTGGCGGCTGATCGGCTTCATCCCAAAAAACCTGCGTGAGCTTGAATAGCCTGAACGGGTCTGTGCCCCGCGTCCAGGGCGTGTTATCCCCCGCGATGCCGCCGCAGTTGACTTCGATAGCGACTGCAGGGTTGACAGAATGAATGAGAGTGACTATTTGGCCCAGGGCATCGGTCATGGTCTGGCACCGGTAATCGATCCATTCCTGGAAGACCGGATCCGAGATGATGTCCAACTGTTCGGGGCGGTTCTGGCTGTTCCACAAGGGTGGATTTACATAATCGACATTGTCGAATCCAAGTCGCTCTTTCCGCTGCTGCGGTGCATACTTCGTTCGCAGGTGATTTCGGAAACCGCTTTTGCAATGGTTGCAGTGACAGGAATAAGGTTCCGCCGTCAACCCGAAATTATCGAAATGAATAAAATCTGTCTTCACCTCTTTGAGCGCATAACTCACAACTGTCTTGAGGTAATCAAGGTACTGCTGATTGGAAAAGCAGGGCATGTAGCGGAATGATTGCTGATAGCCATACCAGAGCATGATGGGCTGGCCGAAGGCATCGCGCTGAATCCACTCCTGCGCCCGTGGCTCCTCGGCGAAAAAGGTTTCGTACATCATCGAACTCCATTGAATGTACGTATCGATTTTCATTCCCAGGCGATGCACGATGGCCGCAGTTCGCACGGTGTCTTCCATGTCGGCTTTTTCGGCCACCATGCCGAAGCCCTTGTAGAGATGTGTATGGAAGACTTCGACCCCCTGATCCTTGAGACGTCGAACTACCTCCTCGCTCTGCTGATGTTCGTAAATCTGATGAGCGTCAAGACGCTGACCGCCGCAACG
>Ga0187879_10003277_pt1 | contig 10911 bp, 9 predicted proteins | sample June2016WEW_19_1_FD_132423 | JGI IMG/M metagenome (GOLD analysis project Ga0187879, IMG submission 132423) | Peatland microbial communities from SPRUCE experiment site at the Marcell Experimental Forest, Minnesota, USA - June2016WEW_19_10 | ecosystem: Environmental > Terrestrial > Soil >... | reverse complement strand
TTACCACCGTCACGCTTGGGAATCTGCGCGACAAGAGTACCGCGCTGGCCCTCTTCCGACTGCTGCTGATGGCTGCGTTGCTGGCGTGGCGGGTGCGCGCCGCCATGCTGATCGGAATCCTCGCCACCACCGCCATCGGCCTCGTTACCGGGGTGGCCCAGTGGACGCCGCGGGCGTACCGCTTCGCGGATCTTTCCGCCACCGCCGGCAAGCTGGATATCAGCGGCGCGCTGCGGCTGGGCCTGCTCGAAATCGTCTTCGTTTTCCTGTTCATCGACATGTTCGACAACATCGGTACGCTGGTAGCCGTAGGCAAGCGGGCCGGGCTGTTCGACCGCACGCACCAGATTCCGCGCGTCAACCGAATTCTGTTTTCCGATGCGACGGCCACGGTGGTGGGCGCGCTGAGCGGCACTTCCACGGTGGTGAGCTACATCGAAAGCGCGGCCGGCGTGGCGGCCGGCGGCCGTACCGGCGTCACCGCCATCGTCACCGGCCTGCTTTTCGCGGTGGCGCTGTTTGTCGCACCGGCGGTGGGCGCCATTCCCGCCGCCGCCACCGCGCCGGCGCTCATCATAGTGGGCAGCATGATGATGTCGTCGGTGGCGGAAATCGCCTGGTCCGATCCGGAAGTCGCCATCCCCGCATTTCTCACCATCATGACGATTCCGCTGACTTACTCGATCGCCAACGGTCTGGCATTCGGTTTCACCGCCTTCACCCTGCTCAAGGCCTTGCGCGGCAAGTTCCGCCAGGTGAACTGGTTCGTCTATGTGCTGACGGCCCTGTTTATTGTGCGATTCCTCTATCTGGCGAGGTGAGTTACGGACAAGGTAAAGAGGCTGCTGAAAAAGTCCGAAAAGAACACTTTGAGCCACGGATGAACACCGATGAACACTGATTCAGTCAGTTCTTTTTAATCGGCGTTTATCTGTGTTCATCTGTGGCTGATCATGCCTTTGGTATTTTTCAGCAAGCTAAAGCGTGCCCTACCTTGTAGAATAGAAGACACGCATGTCCCAGCCGCTTGTGGGGATGGACCTCGCCGATCTTCGCGAGGCTCTTGGCTCCGATCAACCCGCTTACCGCGCCACTCAGGTGTATGAGGCCATCTATCGAGGCCGCGCCACCGATCTGGTTGGCATCAGCGCTCTGCCGGCGGCGCTGCGCCAGAGCCTGGCGGAGCGCGTCGCCTTCGGGCTGCCGGAGATCGCGCGCCGCTTCGAGTCGATCGATGGCACGCGGCGCTACCTGCTCCGCCTCGCAGACGGCCGCACCGTGGAAACCGTGTTGATGCCGGAAGGCGAGCGCGACACCATGTGCATTTCCAGCCAAGCCGGTTGCGCGGTGGATTGCAAGTTCTGTATGACCGCGCTGCTGGGCCTGGAACGCAACCTGACCGCGGGCGAGATCGTCGGCCAGGTGCTGGCGCTGGTGCACGACAATTCGCTCGACCGTGTGCACGATCCGCGCCGCCTCAACATCGTCATGATGGGCCAGGGCGAGCCGCTGCTCAATCTCGATAACGTCATCAAAGCCACCCGCATCCTGCTCGATCCCGCCGGCTTCGCGCTTTCCCCGCGGCGCATCACGGTCTCCACCGCCGGCATCGTGCCCAAGATCGCCGAGCTGGGACGCGCGCCCGTGCGGCCCAAGCTGGCGGTTTCGCTCAACGCTTCCACCGAGGAGGCGCGCTCGGAGCTGATGCCCATCACCCGCAAGTATCATTTGAGAGATTTGATCGAAGCCTGCCAGGCCTATCCGCTGCGGCCTTGGGAGAAGCTGACGTTTGAGTACGTGCTGCTGAAAGGCGTCAACGATAGCGACGCCGACGCGCGGCGCGTGGCGAAGATGCTGGCGAACCTCAACGCCAAGATGAACCTGATCGCGCTGAACCCCGGCCCGGAGATCCCCTTCGAGACACCGGACCCGGAGCGAGTCGTCAGTTTTCAGACCATCGTGCGCCGCTCGCTGCCGTGCTTCGTTCGCAAGCCCCGCGGGCTGGATATTTACGCCGCCTGCGGGCAATTGAAATCCAGCGCGGTGTGAGGGCGCTGACGGATGCTGGCAGGTGGGTAGATCTCCGATTTGGCGACAGCACAGCCAAGTTCAGGCCAAATAGCCCATCGATCGATTGGCCGTATACTGTATACAGGACATGGAGATGCAGCTTAACGAGCGGGAAGCCTCATTAATGGATGCCTTCCGGCGCTTGCCTCCGGACACGGCGACGGAACTGTCCGCGCTGGCCCAGCGGTTAGCGGAACTCGCACCGAACCACAGGATCGACTGGTCGGATTCCTGGTCCGATGAAGACCTGAATGAATTCAGGGCCGCATCCCTGCGCCGCCTCGACACTGAGGAATCAGAGGATCGCGGTTGAGGCCTGGCGATGTGGTGGTCGGCATTCTGGTGGGCGCCCAGGAAACCAAGGTCCGTCCGGCGGTCGTTATTGCGAGCCCCACGTATCTCGCCGAGCGTCCGGACGCAGTAGTAGGGATTCTGACGACGAAGCTGCCGAGGACGCCTGGCGCGACTGATTACATTCTCGAGGACTGGCGATCCGCCGGACTCCGCGCGGAGTCTTGCCTCCGCGCCTACGTGTTGACTGCTCACCGTTCGGAGTTTACCGTAATCGGCCATCTCAGTGCGCGCGACTGGGATGCTGTGAGAGCGTGCGTCCGCGCGGCCCTTGCCGTGTAACGACCCCGCCGTCACAACCCGGCTTGTTTCCGACAAGCTCCTGGTGACCGTGGACAGACTGCTCTGTCCACGCGGCGCAAAGGCAGCGCCTTGGGACAGAGTAGTCAGTCCCCTCGCGGCTATCGCGGCGTAATCAGCCCGCCCAGCTTATCTTGTTCGCTCACCGTCGAGCGTGGAAAACGGGTGGACCAGGCTTCGGGGTACTTGAGGCCGGAGCCGGTGTTATAGAGGACGATGCGGTCGGCCGGTTTGAGGAATCCGCTGGCGAGCAGTTTGCGCAGCGCGGCCACGCAGGCGGCGCCTTCGGGCGCGGCGAAAATGCCTTCGGTAGAAGCCAGCTCGGCTCCGGCATCGAGCATCTCTTCATCGCTCACCGCGACCGCGGTGCCGCCCGAGGAGCGCACCGCATCGAGCACCAGAAAATCGCCCAGCGGTTTGGGTACGCGTAATCCGGCGGCCAGCGTGTGAGCGCCATCGAAGAAACGGCTGCGCGGCTCGTTCTCTTCGAAGGCACGCACCACGGGCGCGCAACCCTCCGCCTGCACCGCGATCATTTTGGGGCGGCGGCTGCCGATCCAACCCAGCTTCTCCATTTCATCGAACGCCTTCCACATGCCGATCATGCCCACGCCGCCGCCGGTGGGATAGAAGATGGCGTCGGGCGGTTCCCAATCCATCTGCTCGGCCACTTCATAGCCCATGGTCTTCTTGCCTTCAATGCGGTACGGCTCTTTTAACGTGCTGACGTCGAACCAGCCTTCCTGCGGGCCGCGTTCGGCAACCACGCGGGCGCAATCGCTGATCAGGCCATCCACCAGGGTGACATTGGCTCCGTACGCCTTGCACTCCAGGTAATTCGCCTGCGGGACGTCGCGCGGCATGAAGATGAAGGATTCGATGCCGGCCGCCGCCGCGTAGGCCGCCAGCGCGCTGGCCGCATTGCCCGCCGAAGGAATCGCCACTTTGCGGATGCCCAGTTCCACGCACATCGAGATGGCGCAGGCCAAGCCGCGCGCTTTGAAGGATGCGGTGGGATTCAACCCTTCGTCCTTGACCCAGAGCGCGTCGGCGCCCAGCCGAGCGCCCAGCCGCCTGGTGCGCTGAAGCGGCGTCCAACCCTCGCCCAAACTCACGATCGAAGCTTCCGCGGGTGGCAGCACTGGAGCGTATCGCCACATGCTGGAAGGTCCGCCGGCAACTTCCCGCCGCGGCCAGCGGTGACGAATAATATCGAGATCGTAGCGCACCAGCAGAGGACCGCCGCAGGAACAGACGTTCGCCGGCGCCCCCGCATCCAGCCTGGAGCCGCACTGGCTGCATTCCAAATGGGTTGCTCTCGCCATGAATCATCAAGTCTAGCATTCGGCGAAACCGTGGCCGCTCACACGAGCGTTGCGGCATCGCGTGCGCGCCGGCCGCCATCAATGGCCCTTCCAGTACCGGACTCGCCATTGCGGGCGTTCCCTTTCGGGCGCCTGCTCTGATATAAAAGAGTTGGTTCGAATTGCGATGTTGCACTCTTGCGGACGCACCCATTTTCACCGCTCTCACCGGGATCAGGACTCGCCGGGCGGCGATGCCGCTCGTCAGGCTGGCCCGGCGCCGGCGAAGAGCGCGCCCGCCGCACCTTCGCATGACAAGATCGCGGCACTGGCTTACTCTTATTGGGAAGCCCGCGGGCGGCAAGATGGCTCGCATCAGGAGGACTGGTTCCGCGCGGAACGTGAGTTACGCCGGCACGCCTGAAGGGCTCGCGCGCGAACACACGCACAGCGCAATCCGCTGGCTGGCATTCCGGCGAGCGAAAGTCGATTCTGACTTAGCGCATGCCCGCTGCGCCGACCTGCCGGCGCATCCGCCGCAGTTTCCAAGAATAGAGGCACTCGAGGGCGCCGAGGAGCAACAGCGAGAACGATATGTTTTGCAGTGGCGTCATGGAATCATTCTCCGCATTCTGTTTCTTATATAACAGAAATAGATCTCAAAGCCTAGATCTATCAGTACCTATCCTGGTGCCTCATGACCAGTAGCCGTCAGATCCCGACCAGGTTAGTAATAACTTTTCATCCGAAACGGCGCGTACGCAATCTACCCGGAACTGGTGTCATACAATTGAAACAGGGATGTCGGCAGGCACTGGACGCAAACTCGCCATTTTGGAGCCAATCGTGGTCTTTGCTCTCATCCTGACCTATATTTGGAGCTTGCGTTACCATTACCCCGCCGCGTGGGCGCCGATTCTGGCTTTGCCGCTGGCCTCCCATTGGTGGCGCGGAGAGGGAGCGTCCGCGCTTGGTTTCCGCGTGCAGAATCTGGCTGAGTGCGTGCGGCGCTTCGCTCCGGCGCTCGGGTTTCTCGCCCTGGCGCTGCTCGCGTCCGGGCTGTTGTTGGACACCCTCCGCCGCATCGCGCCCCAGAATGCGGCGCTGACCTGGGCACTCTACCTGCCTTGGGGCCTTTTCCAGCAGTACCTCTTGAACGGTTATTGCCTGACGCGCCTGCAAATGGTGCTGCCGGGCCGGGGAGCGGCGCTGGCTGCCGCAGCGCTGTTCTCCGCCGTTCACACGCCCAACTGGTTCCTGATGCTGGTGACGCTGGTGGCGGGTTACGCCGCCGCGCGCCTGTACAGCAGATACCGCAACCTCTATTTCCTTGGCCTCGCCCACGGCACGTTGGGCGTGTTGCTGTTTCTGGTGGTGCCCGATTCCATCAGCCATCACCTGGTGATCGGCCCCGGTTGGTTCCGTTAACGTATCGGAGCCGCGACCGCAGGGAGCGGTCCCGCCGAAGGGAGCGTCCGCCATGCGGGCGGCTCCCGCCGATTCATCTGACAACTCCTGTCTGTTAGGCTGCCGTTTGGTGAAGCTGACCGCTCCCTCCGGTCGCGGCTCCGTTCGGATGCTATTGGCAAAGCAAGCCCCTCGTCCCACCCCGGCACAGGCTGTCCCACAAGCGGACAGTCCGCACCGCGGCCTAACCGGGGATCGCCTTTGTACGTCATAGGTTAGACCCTGCGCGGAGTGGCAGAAGCCGTGCCTTTTCCACTTGGGAACGGTAATGGACATACAACGCAAGAACGTGGGCAGGAACAAGGCCATCCGTTGGACCATCATCGGAGTCGTCGCGCTGGCAGTGGTGGCCGGCCTCTTTTTTTGGGTGAAGGGCCTCAAGCCTGCCGCTCCGCCGGCGGAGATGTCGGCCCTCTGGCCGGACACCGTGAAGCGCGGCCCCATGGTGCGCGAAGTGCGCGGCTTGGGTACGCTGGTCCCGGAAGATACCATGCTGATCACGGCCAACACGGACGCCCGCATCGAGCGCATCCTGATCAAACCGGGCACGCCCGTCAAGGCCGATTCCCTGGTGATGGTGATGACCAGCCCGGAGTTGCAGACCGCCCTGCTCGACGCGCAATACCAGCTCAAAGCCGCGCAGGCCGATTTCGAAAACCTCAAGGTCACGCTCGAAAAGGCGCTGCTCGACATGCAGTCGCAGGCAGCGCAGACCAAAGGCGACATGGAAAACGCCAAGCTGCAGGCCGACCGCGACCAGACGCTGGTCAAGGACGGCCTGGTTTCCGAGATCGACGCCAAGATCTCCGCCACCAAGGCCCAGCAGCTTGCCGAACAATACCAGCTTCAGTTGAAGCGCCTGGAGATCAACTCGCAGGCGGACGCAGCGCAGCTCGCCGCAGCCAAGGTGAAAGTGGATCAGTTGCAAGGTGAGTATGATTTGAAAAAGAGCCAGGTGAGCCAGTTGAACGTGCGCGCCGGCTTTGACGGAATGCTGGAAGCCCTGCCGGCCCCGCTCACGCAGGTCGAGGAAGGCCAGAAGGTGCTGGCCGGCACGCCGCTGGGCAAAGTGGCGCAGCCCTCGCATTTGAAGGCGGAACTCAAAATCGCCGAAACGCAGGTCAAGGACATCGCCATCGGCCAGCCGGCGGTGATCGATACGCGCTTGGCAGGTGGCGGCTCCAACGGCTTGATCGACGGCCGCGTGTCGCGCATCGATCCTTCCATTTTGAATGGCACGGTGACGGTGGATGTGGCGCTCAAGGGCCAGTTGCCGCAGGGCGCGCGGCCGGATTTGAGCGTGGACGGCACCATTCAGCTCGAGAAGCTGGACGATGTAGTGTTCGTGGGGCGGCCGGTGTTCGGCCAGGAAAACAGCTCCGTGCAGCTATTCAAGATCGAGCCGGACGGCAAATACGCCAATAAGGTGAAGGTCGCCTTCGGCCGCAGCTCGGTCAACACCATCGAAATCAAGAGCGGACTGAGTGTCGGCGATCGGGTGATACTCTCCGATATGTCGAACTTCGATCAATACGACCGGATTAAGCTGAACTAGATCTTCGTCAATATCGTCTTTGAGGTAGAGCGACTATGGAAAACGGCTCGGAAGCGCTAATTCGCCTGGACCAGGTGAGCAAGGTTTTCATCACCGACGAAGTGGAGACCCACGCCCTCGCCGGCATCCACTTCGAACTGAAGAAAGGAGAATATCTGTCGATTGCCGGCCCGTCCGGTTGCGGCAAGTCCACGCTGCTGGCGATCCTGGGGCTGCTTGACACTCCCAGCGACGGCGTATATTACCTGAACGGTAAGCCGGTGACCGGGCTGAAGTTGAGCGAGCGGGCGCGCATCCGCAACCGCGAGATTGGATTCATCTTTCAGGCGTTCAACCTGATCGGCGATTTGACGGTTTACGAGAACGTGGAGCTGCCCCTCACCTACCGCGGCATGCCCGGCTCGGAGCGTAAGCGCCGCGTGCAGGAGGCGCTCGAGCGCGTCGGCATGTCGCACCGCATGAAGCACTACCCCTCGCAGCTCTCGGGCGGCCAACAGCAGCGCGTGGCAGTGGCCCGCGCCTTGGGCGGCGACCCGCTGATTCTGCTGGCCGACGAGCCGACCGGCAACCTGGATTCGGCCAATGGCGAAGCGGTGATGAGCCTGCTCAAGGAGCTGCACTCGGCCGGCGCCACCGTCTGCATGGTGACGCACGACCCGCGCTACGCCGAGTTCGCCGACCGCACCATCCGCCTGTTCGACGGCCGCATCGTGGAAGAAGCGCAGGTGGAACCGGCGGCCAAACATTAAGGCGAAGGATCGCGACCAGAGGGAGCGACCATGGGCCTCCGCCCCCCCAACAAGGCGCCGTGGCGCGGCTTGCCCGTGCACCATCCGGGGCCGTCTGGCCTGGGGAGCCGAGAGTCATCTCGGCTTTTCTTCCGCCCGCTGCGCTGTCTGGCGCCGTTTGTTAACCTCGTCTCATGCACCCTTTGGTCGGAGACCTGCGGCGCGGGGTGCGCCTATGGTGGAAGGCGCGCGGTCTGGCTGCGCTGGCGCTGGTGGCTTTGGCGCTCGGCATTGGCGCCACAACCGCCATTTTCAGCGTGGTGAACGCCGTGCTCATCGAGCCGTTGCCGTTTCGCGATGCCGGCCAGTTGGTGGTGATCTTTGAGAAGAATATTCCCCAACAGAAGAACGATCTCTATGCGGCCGGCATCAATATCGACGAATGGCGCCGGCGCAGCCGCACGGTGACGGGCGTTGCCGCCATCTTCGATGGAAAGATGATTCTGACCGGTGGCCCCGGCGGCCCCATGGAAGCCGAAGAGTTGAAGTCCGAACGCGTGTCGGCGAATCTGTTCCCGTTATTGGGTGTGCAACCGGTGTTGGGCCGCGGTTTCCTGGCCTCCGAAGACGTTCCAGGGCAATCCACTGTGGCCGTGCTGAGCTACGAGTTATGGCAGCGCCGGTTTGGCGCCGATCCTTCGATTCCCGGCAAATCGATCCGCCTGCGCGGGTTGGATCATACCGTGGTGGGCGTGATGCCGCCGGCTTTTTCCGTGATCGAACCGGGCGTGGACGTGTGGACTCCGCTCAACTTCAACATCAACGATCCGCGGGTTGCCTCCGGCCGCAGCCTCACCGCAGTCGCCCGCCTGCGCCCGGGTGTGACCTTCGAGCAGGCCGTGCGCGAGTTCGATAGCATGGGCGCCAGCCTCGAAGCTGCCTACCCGGCGGTCGACAGCGGATACCGCGCCACGGTCAAGCCCTTGGCCGAGCAGATCGTGGGTAAGACGCGGCAAGCCTTGCTGGTGCTGCTGGCCGCGGTGGGGCTGCTGCTTGGGATCGCCTGCGCCAACGTAGCCAACCTGCTGCTGGCGCGGGGCGCCACGCGCCGTAAGGAAATCGCCGTCCGCGCCGCGCTGGGGGCCAGCCGCCTTCGCATCACCGTGCAGTTGCTCGCCGAAAGCGTGTTGCTGGCCCTGTCCGGCGGGGTGTTGGGGGCTGCTTTGGCCGCCGCTTCCGTCACCCTGGTGGCGCGGCTGGGGCCGGCCAACCTGCCGCGCCTGTCGCAAATCCACGCCGATTGGCGGCTGCTGCTGTTCGCCGTGGTCATTTCCGTCCTCACTGGCGTCCTGTTCGGCATGGCGCCCGCTCTACAGATTTCTTCCGGCAACTTGAATCTGGCGCTGGTGGAAATCGGACGAGGTGGCACGGCCGGCCGCTCCGGCCGCATGTTGCGTAGCGGTTTAGTGGTGATCGAAATCGCGTTGGCGCTGGTACTGCTGATCGGCGCCACGCTCCTGGCCCGAAGCTTCAACCGGCTGCGCTCGGTCAACCCGGGCTTCGAGGCCTCTAACCTGCTCACTTGCCGCCTGCCGTTCGCCGGCGGAAGAAATGCCGCGCCGCCGCGCCGCGTGGCCTTCCTGCACGCCGTCATGCCGCGGCTGGCGGCGCTCCCCGGCGTGCGTAGCGTGGGCGCTTGCAACGCGCTTCCGCTGACCGGCCTCGATGTGGGCGTCATGTTCGCCGTCGCCGATCGTCCGGCGCCGCCCCCCGACCAGCGGCCCATGACGCTGACTCGCTCGGTTACGCCGGATTACTTTCGCGTGATGGGAATTCCGCTGCTGGCCGGGCGCGAGTTCACCGATGCCGACACCGCCGATTCGCCCGCGGTGGCCGTCATCGACCAGGCCCTGGCGCGGCGTTTCTTCCCCGGCGCCAATCCGCTCGGCGGCCGCCTGGCTCTGGATTGGTCGCCGCCCGTGGTCGCTCAGGTGGTGGGCGTGGTAGGCAGCGTGAAACCGGAAACCGTGCAGGGCGAGGACTGGGCCACGGTCTATAGCCCGTACGACCAGCGGCCCAGCCCGGCCACCAATCTCGTCGTCAGGACCGCCGGCGAGCCGCTGGCGCTGGCGGCAAGCGTGCGCGGCGAACTGCGCAGCCTGGACCCCGAACAGCCAATTGGCGAGATGCAGTCGGGCGGCCAGATCGTCGCCAACGCGGTGGCCGGCGCGCGCTTCAGCACTCTGCTGCTGGGCTTGTTCGGCGTGATTTCTTTTGTGCTGGCGTCGGTGGGAATCTACGGCGTAGTTTCGTACGACGTCGGCGAACGCGTGCAGGAACTGGGTATACGGATGGCGCTCGGCGCGCAGAAAGGCGACGTGCTCCGCCTGATCCTGGGTCACGCCGCGCGACTGGCGGGCCTCGGCATCGTCCTGGGCCTGGCCGGAGCTTTGGTTCTGACGCGCTTGATGACCTCCATGCTGTTTGGCGTTCATCCGCGCGATTTCGGCACTTACGCTGCGGCTGCCGTGGGCCTGGCGGTGGTGGCGCTGTCCGCCAGTTACCTCCCGGCGCGGCGCGCCATGGGCCTCGATCCGGTCACGGCGCTGCGCCACGAATAGGACATCATGATTACTCTTCGCAACGTGGAAAAGTTTTACGAAGGCGGATACGGGCGCACCTACGTTCTCCGCCGCATCAATATGGAGATTAAAGAGGGTGAGTTCGTCACCATCATGGGACCATCCGGCGCCGGCAAGTCGACCTTGCTCAGCATCCTCGGCATGCTCGACGCGGCATGGACCGGCGAGTTCGAATTCGTCGGCCACCAGGTTCACCGCATGAAGCCCAAGGACCGCGTCGAGCTCAACAAGAAGTACATCGGCTTCGTCTTTCAGAGCTATCACCTGATCGACAACCTGACCGTGTACGAGAATCTGGATATTCCACTCTCCTACCGCAACGTGAAAAGCTCCGAGCGGGCGGCCATCGTCTGCGATTCCCTCGACCGCTTCCACATCGTGGGCAAGCGCGACCTGTACCCCAGCCAGCTCTCCGGCGGGCAGCAGCAGCTGGTCGCCGTGGCACGCGCCGTCATCGCCAGTCCGAAGCTGATTCTGGCGGACGAGCCTACCGG
>Ga0187879_10003275_pt1 | contig 10919 bp, 9 predicted proteins | sample June2016WEW_19_1_FD_132423 | JGI IMG/M metagenome (GOLD analysis project Ga0187879, IMG submission 132423) | Peatland microbial communities from SPRUCE experiment site at the Marcell Experimental Forest, Minnesota, USA - June2016WEW_19_10 | ecosystem: Environmental > Terrestrial > Soil >... | reverse complement strand
CAAAGGAAGTAGCACGCGCCACCCATGAGCTTTACCCCTGGAAACACGTCGCTTGAATCCGGAAAATCGACGAGCTTCCTGATTCGCTGGTCAGCAAGCATCTCCGCCCGAAAGTCCCCGAGACCCAAGCCAGCCGCCATCCACCGAGAGGGGATGACCATCAAGAGATAGCGCGGCTCTAGTTTCTTGGCCTGCTCTACAAACTTGTTGTAGATCGGAATATCACGCGTGCCGCCGTCGCTCGCCAACTGATACGGTGGATTTCCAATGATTACGTCGAATTGCATGTTGCCTCCAAAAATCTCGGTGAGCCGAATCTTGATGTCGTCGGTGTGAATGAACGCGTAGGCGTGGGTTTCCAGTCCTGCCGCCCGGTCGAATACGGATTTGCCCGCGCCGCAATATTGGCACTTGTCGCCGTCCCAAGTGTGCTCGAGGCGCTTGAACCAGATGTTGCCATCGTCGTTGATGAAGGATTTGGCGATGGAGTGTTTGCCGGTGGCGTGCTTGGAGCAATACGCGCTGCGCCGCGCGAGCATGGCGGTGATTTGCGTGATGCCGATGCCGAACACCTGCTTGGTCAGGATGTGATTGACGCGCTGTTCCAGGTTCGGAATCTCGTTCTCCAACCCCTTGGTGAGACGTCTGGTGATCTCGCGCAGGAACACGCCGGACTTCGTACATGGGTCGAGGAACCGAACCGCGCTATTCGACCATAGGCCCGCTCCACCGTTATTCGCCGCCCAAGCCTCTGCAAGTGTGTCGAGCATTCGGTTCGCAAACTCAGGCGGAGTGAACACCTCGTCATTGGAAAGATTAGCTATGCAGGTCAGAACATCGGGGTTGCGTCCGCGAAGCGAAAAGCTCGCCTGACCGTTCATATGGCTTCCCTCAAACCATTGTGGGAAAGCGAGCAAGCAAGTTCACGAACAGTCACTGGCGGATGGGCCTTGATGGGTGTGAAGACTTCGTGCTTACCAAGCTGGGCGAAGAGTGAGCCCTCCTGGCTGAAAGAAGACATTTGCGCAAGAGCTTCAAGGCTGAAGTCACGCCGTTGGAACTTGCCCTTGCCGAGGTAGCCCCACTCGGCAAAGGTGATGGGCTGGCCGTCATGCGTGCGCATCGTCAGCGCGTCACCATGCACAAGGTTCTGCGACAGGACATAGAAAGCGGCCAGATATAGCTCATCCGTCTCAACCAGATTCAGATACTGGGCGAAGACCTCAAGCATATTCGCGCGGCACTCAGCGATGTTGTCCGGCAAAAGTTCAATCCCGTAAGTGCACATCACCGCCAATAGGGAGTAATGTCGCCGCTCAAACTCGGTTTTCCCAAACTTTACTTCCACAGCGGCCAGTTTACGCTGCAAGACTGGGACGAGGAAGTTCCCACTTCCGCAAGCAGGCTCTAGGAAACGAGAGTCGATGCGCTCGGTCTCTCCCTTCACCAGGTCAAGCATCTTCTCGACCAGCCACGGAGGTGTCAACACTTCCCCGTGGTCTGCAACGCGCTTCTTGGATCTGATCAAATTCATAGGTGCTGGCCCGACCTCTGGCACATTGTATCGGCATCCACACGATAAGATAGCGTATCGAGGCGGTGGTAATCCTCAACTGGTGCTATCAACGATTTCACTCATTGACCTGGACGTTTGTACAGAGAGCCCACTCTGGCAGCCACATTGGCGAGAGGTCGGCTTCTGAGAAGGCTCAAGGTGGCGAATGGCTAACCGAAAGTAAGTCGAAATGCGAACGAACAGAACGCCGCCGTGAGTCATTCGCGGGATTGTCGCGAACGTCTGCAAGATTCTACAGCACCGGGGAATACTTGGCCGCAGTCTAGAGTTTCGCGCGTCACATCGGAAACCCCACCCTCAAGATTGCTTTATGCACCGCGACGGTGTAGCGTGGTGCATACTTCAAGAGGCACTAGAATGACCGAAAAGAGGCATGGCAAAGACAGAGCGAAGCAGGGACGCCAGCCACGAGCTTCCATCACCTTTCCGCCCAGGCTGTACCGCACCCTTGAAAGCCTGGCAAAAGAGAAAAAGGTTTCGATTGCATGGGTAGTGCGTGAGGCCGCTGAGAAATATGTGACGGATCAATCCTTTCAGTCCGACAAAATTAAGGGGAGCTCGCTATGACCAACCCTGCACCGACCCCCTCACTTTTTAAGCACGGCTCAACTTGGCTTCGCGCTGATTTCCATTTGCACACCCTTGCGGATAAGGAGTTTTCGTACTCGGGGGACCCAAATTATTTTGTCTCGGAGTACATCGCAGCTTTGAAAAAAGCAGGCATACGTGTCGCTGTTATCACGAACCACAACAAGTTTGACCGAGACGATTTTAGGGTGCTGGCGAAAGCAGCTCGAAAGGAAGAGATTTTTGTTCTGCCCGGCTTGGAGCTGTCTGTTAAGGACGGATCAAATGGTATCCATATACTCGTTGTTTTTAGCGCTGAATGGATCATCAACAAGGAAAATGCCGACTACGTGCAGAGCTTTCTCAACGTGACCTTTGCCGGGCAAGCCAATTTTGAGAATGAGAATGGCAGATCGAATCATGATCTCAACGAAACCATTCGCGAACTCGACAAATTTGGACGGGATTACTTTCTCGTCTGCGCCCACGTGGAGGCCAACAATGGCCTCTGGGGAGGGCTTTCAGGCGGCAGGATCACTGAGCTCGCAAAAGGCGAGCTGTTCCGCGAAAGATGCGCCGGGTTCCAAAAAGTCACTACCAAAGATAAACGAACACAGGTCAAGAACTGGTTGGGCGACTGGTACCCTGCGGAGCTGGAAGGCAGCGATTGCAAATCCATTGCTGATATCGGCAAAGGGAAACAGACGTATGTCAAGATTGGCGCATTTACCTTTGAGGCGGTCAAATTCGCTCTTCTCGATTATCCCAACCGGGTTGCGCCTGCCGCGCCAAAACAGGAAAACTCGTATGTGAAGAGCGTCGCATTTGAAGGTGACAAGCTCGATGGACGAACGATCGATTTCTCGTCGGAACTCAATACCTTCATTGGCATCCGAGGAAGCGGCAAGTCAACGATCCTTGAAGCTATGCGGTACGCCCTGGACATTCCATTCGGCAAAACGGCAGCGGATCGCGAATACAAAGAGAACTCGGTCAAGAATGGTTTGGGGAGCGGCGGTAAGATTACGCTGGTCGCCGCTGATCGCCACGGACAAGAATATGAAGTTCGACGCATTGTTGGTGAACAGCCAGATGTCTACGTGGCGGGCAAGCTGCATCCCGGTATCAACATACGGGAAACGGTCCTTCACAAGCCGATATACTTCGGTCAAAAAGATCTATCGAATACAGGGCAGGGCTTTGAGAACGATCTGGTTGAGAAACTCGTGGGGGACAAGCTCGCCGACATCAGACAATCAATTGCTGAGCAACGTCAAACGGTTGTCGAACTAACACAGCGTCTGCAGAAGCTTTCCGATGTTGGCGAGAAACAAAAGGAATATGAGGGGAAAAAACAGGATGCCGAGTTTCGTCTAAAGATATTCAAGCAGCATGGTGTAGAGGAAAAGCTTCAGAAACAAGTCGATTTCGAGCAAGACGGCCGCACTGTCAAAGACCTTAGTGATTTCGTCAACGGATATATCCAGGAGCTCGATGACTTCATCGGCCGGTATACCGACGATTTCGTGAGTCGCGCGAAATATACCAGTAAACAGAATCAACAATTCTTCGCCGAGGTGTTTGCGATATTCGACCGCATCGGCAAGGGCTTCGGAGAGCTAAAGAAAATTGTTCTTCAAGCAAAAACAGCATCGACCGAATTGAAGAGCAAGATAAAGCAGTTTGACTCCCTCAGGAGTGCGCTGAAGGAAGAATTTGCAGAAGTTGCGCGAAAGCTCTCCGACGAACTGAAATCGAGTGGTGCCACCGCCATAAAACCAGATGAATTCCTCAAGCTACGAAAAGCAATCGAAAGTGCAACGCAGATCCTCAAGGCTCTGACCAAAGAGAGGGAGCTGCAACTCGCCCTGCAGAAGCAGCTTTCAACCGCTCTTACCGTTTTGAATGACCAGTGGCACCAGGAGTTCAAGCTCATAAAACAGGAGCTGGATAAGATCAATCAGCAAGAGACTGCTCTGCAAATTGAGATTGATTACAAGGGAGACAAGGCCGCCTTCCTGAGATATTTGAAGGACATATTTCGAGGGAGCAAACTGCGTGAAACCACGCTAAACGAACTGGTTAATTCCTTTACAGATGGTGCAGGCCTCTACCGGGAACTCGACAAGGCCAAGACGATGGTTGGAGCCTCCGCTGCTACGTTTGCAGAATACCTGCAGGAGAATCTTAGTGCACTGCTGACCTGGCAAGTACCGAATGCATATTCCATTAAATATCACGGAAAGCATCTCAAGAATCACTCGCTCGGACAACGCGCATCTGCGTTGATCCTGTTTGTTCTGAGTCAGCATGAAAACGATGTGATAATCATCGACCAGCCGGAAGATGACCTGGATAACCAGACGATTTATGAAGACGTGATCAAGCTCGTTCGCAAACTCAAGCCACAGACTCAGTTCATTTTTGCGACTCACAACCCAAATATTCCGGTCCTCGGCGATGCGGAGCAGATAATCGCTTGCGCTTACACCGAGGACTCGATTCAGCCCACCGTCGGCAGCATTGACGCCCCTGCACTCCAGGACGCAATTGTCAGCATCATGGAGGGTGGCAGCGAAGCCTTCCAGCGGAGAAAGGAGATTTACCAGATTTGGAAACAGTAGAACTTCTAGAAACTGTCGCGCGCGGTGAGGACAGTCGTCACCAGTTTAAGGATGATGTCACTAATGCCGCTTCCCTGGCTGGCGAGATCGTTGCCTTCGCCAATTCGGGTGGGGGGCAACTTTTTCTTGGGGTAGCGAATGACGGCACCATCCACGAGCATGATGCCGCGAGCGTAGATCGGCTCAACCAGCTCATTGGGAATGCCGCCTCAAACCTAGTACGCCCACCGATCAACCCGGTAACCGAGAACGTGGGCATTTCCACGGGTGTTGTCATCGTTGTGACCGTCCCCGACGGAATCAGCAAGCCATACATGGACAACAACGGCGCAATCTGGATTAAGAGCGGCAGCGATAAGCGAAGAGTAACGGCGCGTGAAGAAATGCAGCGGATGTTTCAAACTGCGCAACTCGTGCACGGCGATGATGTCCCGGTGCCTGGCACGTCTATATCGGACATCGATCTCGATTATTTTCGACGGTTTTTCAGAAGTCGATTTGAGCAAGAATTGGAAGAGCAAGACCTCTCGCTAGGCCAGGTGCTCTCGAATATGCGAGTTGTCAGAAACGATACGTTGACAGTAACCGGGGCTCTGCTATTCGCGAGGGAACCGCAGGTATTTCTTCCCGTCTTTCACATCAAGGCCGTATGTTATCCCGGCAATGACATCCATGCCACAACATATTTGGATAGCGCTGATATTCTGGGGCGTATTGAGACGCAATTTGATGACGCTTTGGGATTTGTGCTACGTAATCTTCGTCGAGAGCAAGGGGGGCAAGGCGTTAACTCCCTCGGAGAGATCGAGATTCCGAGAATCGTACTCGAAGAACTTCTTGCGAACGCCCTAATTCACCGAGACTATTTCGTGTCTGCACCCATTCGAATCTTCGTGTTTGATGATCGAGTTGAGATCATGAGTCCTGGCCATCTTCCAAACAACCTCACGGTTGCCAACATCCGAAGCGGAAACTCTAACATTCGCAATCCAATCCTAGCCTCCTATGCAACGAAGGTGCTACCGTATCGCGGTCTTGGAACAGGAATCCTGAGGGCTTTAAAGGAATACCCAGCGATTGATTTCGTTGACGACAGAGACGGGAACTTGTTTCGAGCCGTGATTCGGCGGCATCCTCTGACGGCCTCTGTGTAGTCGCGCGCGCCGAAGCATATAAACGGGGAACATGAAGGGGGAGAGTAGAGAGTCTATAGTGGAGACACCCGTTCGGTGGCTCATTCCAAACCTTTCAACTCATGCCGCGGAAGTCTTGGTCTCGCATTGGCTGTCCGGAAGAGGGCGATCAAATTCCATTTATACCCGCTTCCACCTTCATTCATTAACCATAGAGTCAGGTGCTAGGTTGCAGCATCTTCTGAAACGCTTTCCGCGCGGAATAATTGCCGTAGAGAGAGACCGCCCGTGCGAGCTTTTTTGGGTCGATCTCTTTAGCTTTTTCGCGAATGCGAGAAAGCACGGCGTCCCGATCCTCCGCAAGACTGCCTAGTTCGTTAACAAGATCAACAAGCAGAAACTCCTGGGAGACTTGCCTTGGAATATTCAGGCGGCGTTCGAAGGTGACCAGTCGATTGCCAAGCGAAAATGTCCCATGACGTTTCTGATTGTAGACAACCCGTTTGTTGTAGAGCTGCGTTGTCCCAAGTCCCAACTGGTTGTAGGCATTCGGGGAGGTCAGGGCAAAGCGGTCCGTCTTCAAGAACGCTTTCACTAACTCGTGCTCGTCTGCGGGAGCCTCGCCAAATTCAAATTTGCGAGGGCTGTAGTACAAGCCTGTACGGAGCTTCTGGAGGGTTCCGTCGACAGTGAGTGCTTTAAGGTGTCGATCAACACTTTGGGACCAAGGCAGAAGGTCTTCTCTGCGGTACACACGTCCAGGCCGAAGATGTCGCTTCAACTGCTCAAGCGTGCGCGGCCGCATTTTCCCTGATCCTCCACGGTTAGGCTACTCTTTAAAGACCTTAATGTGTAAAGTATTTTACTAACAATTCATGCATAAATTAAGATAACTGCTTATTGTTCTGTGAGTTGAGGGCAAAACTAGTTTCTGCAATGGAGTCGGCTTGGCGGCATGAGTTCCGTGTGTTCATAATTGAGCACGCGAGCTTTATATTCTTGAATCAAGAAGGCTTATGGATTCTTCAGACAGTGTCTGTAGAATTCTTGCCTCCCGCGACACGCGGGAGGATGCTTTCTGCCCATCACAATCCTTTTCAATCTCAATTGTGGAATTTCGGAGCTCTATCACAGCGCCTCCATATAGGGACGAATGACATTACTAACCCGGCACACTTTGGCGTAGCTATAGACTTCGTTGATGCTAGCCCTTTTCTGGCGAAGACACTCCTTTAGGGATTCGATTGCGATATCGAGTCCGATTTTGTTCCTGAACTTAAAACAGTCGGCGACAGTCTTCGCGGCCGAATAGACGCGGACGGGGACGCCGTCGACCTGATGGTTTTCAATTCCTTTAGTCAGCGATAGTCCGGACAGTCGTACGATCCTCAGTGAAGGCGAATCGAGCGCTGGCTTTCTTGCCCCTTTGGGGAGAGCTATCCAAACCGAAGCAGGATTCTGAGTTGTGATCTCGTGAAATGCAAGGGCCGAAAGCAGGCAAATAGCTGCCTTGGGTACACGCTTCGCAACCTCAGCGTAAGAATGGCGTTCCGTGACCTTGGCGTTCGCGAGTGTGTAGATTCCACGTCCAGGCCGTTTGAGCTTGCCTTGATGGTGGAGACGAACGAGATACTGCCGCGGAAGGCCGATGGCCTCGATATCGCGGGGCCTAACAATCCCGTGTTCGCCGATGTACTGCATAATCTTCTGAAGTGGCGCTTCCGGGGATTGTTTCAATATGTCATTACTTAATCATAACTAATGACGTATTGCAACACCATCACGGAACATGATGCGACCTAGCGGCCGGTGTTTCATCGAAGAAGATCTTAATGTGCGCTATGCGGTAGATGTTTTGGGATCGCTCAATCGCTCATGCTGTGCAATGGGCAGACGAGATAATGAAGGAGATTGATTGAAAGTGGCCCACTCGACAATGATCGTGGCAGTCTCGGAGGATCGCCGTGTTCCATGAAATCTGGATCTGTCTTCATTGGCCCTTCTGTCCTGGTGTGTTCATCGCCATTCTGGCTTTTGTTGCGGGAGCCGTAGCCTTTCGTGTCGAAAAAGCGAGCACAGTTGAGAAAGCAATCTGGACGTTTGTATTCCTGATGCTGGTGGTCGGTGAAATCTGGATGATGGGTATTGATAGAGCAAAGCACGACCAAGAGCAAGCGGATGCCCGAAGCGAACAACTCCGAAAGTTTCAAGAAATAGCGGACGGCATAAAAGACTCTAACGAAAAAAGCCAGCAACACTTCGACACGACCTTGGCGTTAGAAAAGACGAACTTGTCGCGGACGTTGGGAGGTTTAAAGGAAACGGTCAACGCCGCAACCGGGGGCGATGGCTTTTGTTATGTGATTCTCGTTCCGCCTGATTACGGGGGGAACGCCAACACCATTTCGACAGTCGTCCCGCGAGGCAAATATCCTTTAGCCAACGTCAATGCTTTGGTCACCGATGATGACATGATGAACCAATGGCTCAACGAGGTAAACAAGAGAGGGCAGCCGAACACGGGGGACGAATTCGCAGCCATAATGCAGCGTGCTCAAGAATGGGTCCATATTGGTGACTTGCCTCCTCAATTTTCCGAGCAGATTGCCATGCGAGCAAGTACGGTGACTGGTGAGAGTCGCATGTTGACTATATTCTTTTGGGCCAACAACGGTAGTTGGCAAGAAAAACTCGCTCTTCGCCGCATCAACGGGAAATGGTTGAGATTGATTCGAGTGTGGAAGCAAAGACTCGATAAGAAAAAGAACGCATTCGTTCTTGACAAGATGTTTGAGCAGATTGACGATGGATTTCCACCGGATGCGAAGTGAGGGCGGTGACTAAATGAGCGACGAATCTACGCCGCGGGTTCGGATTGGGAGAGCATGGCCCTCGGCATAGCTTTACTGCTGATATTCATTCTCTATCTGATTGACAAGCACAATCAGTGGCGTCGTGCTGCGAAGATTGGCCTCGGAGTCTTAGTTTTCGCTTTGCTTGCCGCCGCTGGCCTTTATCTCTGGAGCAGGCACGTAGACAACATAGAGCGAGAGCAAACGGAACTCGCACAGAAGCAAGCGGAGGAACAATACAAGAAAGAAAAGCAGGAAGACCCGTACGCGGCGATTGCAAAGCCCGTGACTGGAGTGACCATAACGCCCGATGTTGATCGGCAGGTTGTACAGGGTCCTGATGGAAAGTATTACTCGTTTCCCAAAGGCAGAAATCAGGCAAGCATAGATGCTTTCTTCGCCAAGAAGTTCCCTCACGTCAGAGTTCTGCGAGATTCGGATTTGACCACGGAGGAGTTCGGGGGCTTGAAGTCTGGACATCTCAAGAAAGACGAGATCGCCACTCTTCTGGTGGACGACGGAGGTTGGGTGAAGCTAAGGACCGCGGCGGGAGGAGTAGGGTGGTCGCGTGGTGATGGATTTGAAGTAATCACAGAACCGAAATGAGAACGCTCAACGCCCATCGTTGAGTAGAGCTTGCATCGGCCCAAGTGAGGAAAACTCTCTTCCCGGCGGAGTGAATGAAGCTCTCAGTGCTCTCCGTTCCTCCAATGACATGCTCGGATGCTTCCAGGCAAGTTCCCAGTGGCGACTCTCCCGTGACCAGCCAGAACTCTGCTCCATTTTGTATAGCCAAGTTTCGACCCTATCAGTCGGTGGTTCGACAATGGTCTCTTGGTTTCCAGAGTCGGTGACGGTGCCAGTCACCCACCCAGCGGGCGTCAAGTGATGCTCAACCTCATAACGGTCGTATGCCATACCGTATTCGATGCTGGGAGACGGGTGTTCGGTTTCGTGGGCGTGTTCACGCCATCAATGCGCGCCGGGCGAAGCCCGCATCGAAGTCGCTCAAAGGACCTCACTGCACCGGGCATACTCTTGCAATATCCAATACCGCGCTTTCCGCGGACTTCAATCTCCAGGATCGTCTTACCCAAATCCTCGTGATCAACGAATCGTGACATCCCTAAACTCAAGTCGCCATGCCCGTCGGAACGCAGACGGTGATGCTGGCGAATGGCACAAAGTCGTGCAAGTGTTCCGCCTCCCAGTTGAAGTCATTCTTCTCCGATTCTTTTACTCGCTGTCGGGTCGCCGTGTTGAGCTGTTTCTATTCCTCTGGTGAGAACCACGCCCGGTGGGAGATTTCGGAAGGTCCACTGCAATTCGGTGTTCTTAGCCGAAGACGTTTTTCTTTCCATTTTTTTCCCCACTCAACCCGCGCCTTCTGCAAACCGGCGTTATTCCAGCGGTGCTCCCTGTCAAGGGTCTTCGATGAACGCGTGAGAAACCGCGCCCTTGACAGGTCCGCGCCGCTGAACGCCCCCAAACCGTCGCGGGTTTCGCGAAGAAAAAAATTGTTTTTAAAGGGGAAGTAGAACATGCAGAACACAATCGAAAAAAGAGATGGTTACGGCGTGGCAAGTGACTGGCTGACGAGCGAGGAAGCAGCACTATACCTAAAAATCGAACGCCGCACCTTGTTGCAGTGGGTACGGCAGCGGAAGGTACGCGGCTACATACTCTCTGGCACACAACGCCACGTCTGGAGATTCAAAAGCTCCGACTTGGATGCTATGCTGAGCGTGCCCGCCGTGCTCTCGACTGACGGGAGGATCAAATGAGGAGAGTACGGCACAATACTGGAAGTGTTCTATTCGACAAGGGACGTGGTACCTGGCGATTCCTGCAATGGGTGGATGGCAGGCGACGATCACAAACACTCGGCACGAAGCAGGAGTTGCCGACCAAAGCAGCAGCGTGGAAAACAGCAAGCACGCTAATGCCGAAGAAACCTAAGCAAGCGACCGGGATCACGGTCAGCAGCCTGGTTGATGTCTATCGGGCAGAACGAATGCCGCAACGGTTCAGCACACGCTATAGCTATGATCAGTGGTTGACGAACCACATACTTCCTCACTGGGGAGAGGGTTCGATCACTGACGTACAACCGCGCCCTGTTGAATTGTGGCTGCATTCTCTCACGCTGTCTCCCAAGAGCAGAGTT
>Ga0187879_10003274_pt1 | contig 10921 bp, 9 predicted proteins | sample June2016WEW_19_1_FD_132423 | JGI IMG/M metagenome (GOLD analysis project Ga0187879, IMG submission 132423) | Peatland microbial communities from SPRUCE experiment site at the Marcell Experimental Forest, Minnesota, USA - June2016WEW_19_10 | ecosystem: Environmental > Terrestrial > Soil >... | reverse complement strand
GGATGCGGCGTTCAAATTCACAGCCCCGGAAGGGGCGACAGACCGGGTGTGGGAGCCTCTGCCGCCCCTCCGGGGCTGAGATAGTCAGAAGGCTCCTCGATCCCACGGCTTAGAAGGTGTGAAGAAATCGTCTGTCATGCTGAGCGAAGCGAAGCATCTGCATTTTATCTCCTTGAAAACAAACAACTGCAGATTCCTCGCTCCGCTCGGAATGACAGGGCCTGGCGATTTTTTCACACCTTCTTACGCCGTGGGCTACTCTCTGTCGGCCCTCCGGGCCTGCACAAGCGCTCATTCGGACCGACATTACCACCCCTCGGGGTGTTAAGTTAGCGCTTATGGTCCGCGAGGGTCCCCTTGGCCGAGTCTGCTCTTTCCTGCGGTGTGATTCGGCTCTCTAGCTCCGCCGCGAGTGCTTCCGGGTCGCGGGTGACGTACTGGAGCAACCCCGTGTCCCACACCCAATGAAGATTATCGGGATGGCCTTCGAAGATGACACGTCGCGCGTTCGGCCACCCTGTGTCCGTCTTGATCCCGCCCGGCCGGTCCCGGGAGTTGGCAACCTTTCTGGCGAACGTAGGGAATGGCGCGCGCATGGAGCAGTTAGAAACGGTACGACTTCGGAAAAACGGAAGCCTTGTGGATGTTTCGCTGAGTGTGTTCCCGCTCATCGACTCCCGTGGAGCGGTCTCAGGCGCAGCCTCGATTGCGCACGACATCACCGGGCGTAAACGGGCTGATGAGGCACTCGAAAAACGAATCCGGGAATTAACGGACTCGCAGTGTGCCTTGGAGCAAAAAGCTCAGGAGTTGGCGCGCTCCAATGCCGAGTTGCAACAATTCGCCTATGTTGCTTCGCATGACCTGCAAGAACCCGTGCGCACGATCGTCGGGTTCGCGCAGCTCCTCCAAAAGCGGTATCAGGGCAAGCTTGACGCGAACGCCGATGATTTCATCGGCTTTATTGTCGACGGGGCAGCCCGCATGCAGGGTCACATCCAGGACCTGCTGGCCTATTCGCGGGTCGGTAGCCGTGGTAGGGATTTCGCACCCACCGAGTGTACGAAGGTTTTTGACCAAGCGTTGGCCAATCTTCAAGCAGCCGTCGCGGAAAGCGGCGCCGTGGTTACTCATGACGCTCTACCTGTCGTTTCTTGCGACGGCGAACAACTGGTTCAAGTCTTCCAAAACCTGATCGGCAATAGTATCAAATTCCGCGAATCGCATACGCCCCTGATCCAAGTTGCGGCGGAGCTTTTCAGAATGGGTTTTCTCGGTTAAAGACAATGGCATTGGGATCGATCCGCAATACGCCAACCGAATCTTCGAAGTCTTCCAGGGGCTGCACAGTCCTACCGAGTTTCCAGGCACCGGAATCGGCCTGGCCATCGTTAAGAAGATTGTGGAACGCCGCGGAGGACGCATCTGGGTCGCGTCGCAACCTCACCAGGGGGCCACGTTCTTCTTCACTCTGCCGGCATAATTCGGAGTGTGAAGAACCGGACGGCAAAAAGCCCACGAGTTCTGTAAGAACCCTATCGTCGCTTGGGCAGGGTTTCGCAGTTCCCGCAGGACTGTGCTTCGCCGGAACACTGCACGTCGCGGCCTGAGAGGGCCAAGCGACGAAGAGAGCTGCGTGAAGACAGACCTTCGAATTAAGTAGCTGTCGTCCCTATTCCACTGTGGTTGACCTCAAAGTCCGGTCGGAATCGTGGGGGTATGGCGTTATTCACAGGCGTCGATTCCGCCAGCGCTTCTAGAGGGGGTCTCTTCGCGGGCATCAATTCCCCTGCCGCACGCTGCAAACGGCGCATACAGTTTTGCCATTCCAGGTCGGTGCAGTTCGATTTGCGGCAGTCGAATTCACAGATGGCACTTTCTTCGGGGGCCTCACTGATAATCTGCCCCCAGGTCCAATTCAAGACGTTTTGAAGAAGTTTCATGGCGCCCGCTCCTTAAGAATGTCGCCTATGGCGCCCGCCGCAGCCTTTCTTTGGCCCAGACTCGCCGGCGCCGCCGGGAATATTCCCCGGCCCTCATCCTCTGTTATCGGCATCGGGCCGTCGCACTTGAAGGGTTTGTCAATAATGTCATTACTTTTTTCTCAAGGAGCCCTGAAAACGTGCTAGACGGGTCATAGGAAAGCTCGGCCAGACGCCGGTGAGAAGCAGGCGCTAGCTACGATCAACCGAAAGAAATTACTTCGCGCGGGCAAGTAAAATAGTCAAAGTCAGCGAAGAGGGCGCGGGCGACGTTGCAGTGAAATCCAACATTTCGCGGGAGCTCCCCCTCCGCTATAAATCCTCTGCATTACGCCGTTTTCCCGTCAGCTTGGACAAAAAACAGCGTGGGATCCCCCTTGGGTGACTCGCCGGCGTGACAGGACTCAACGCAACCGCTCGGGCTCTCGGATGTTGGCAGCCACGTCCAGGAGCGACCTCAGTGCCGGTGAATGATTCTCTCGTTCGTACGCGAGCCCCATTTCGGTCATCTCCTGCCTGCCTAACCGCCGGTACGTGACCTGCTTGTGACGGAGGCTCTGGATCGACTCTGGCACAATCGCAACGCCGAGCCCTGCCGCCACCAAGCTAATCGTGGTCTGAATTTGCAGCACTTCCTGCACGACCTTGGGCCTAAATCCCGCCCGGCTGCACAGGCGCTCAATTTGGTCGTATAGCCCCGGCGCGACATGCCGAGGGAAGCGGATAAATGCTGCTTTCGCCAAGGCTCGCACCGGCACCACGCGCCATCGCCCGAGCTCGTGGCCCTTGGGGACGGCCAATATCAGCGGTTCCCGCAGAATGGATTTCACGACTAGCGACGAGTGCGGGCTCTCCACTGGTAGACGGAGGAAGCCGACATCAATGCTCCCTTGCGTCAAGCTTTCGATCTGCTGTTCGGAGCTGAGCTCATGGAGCCTCAAGGTTATTCCCGGAAATTTCGTACGGAAGACGCGCACAATGTTCGGAAATACGGTGTGAGGTGCGGCGCCGGAAAAGCCGATCCCGAGATTTCCTAGTAGACCTTGGAAAGTGCGACGGGCCACCATTCGAATCCGATTCGCCTGGACGAGTGTACGTCGTGCTTCCTCGAGCACGGCTTCACCGGCCTCGGTCAGTCGCACGTGGTGCTTGGTGCGATCGAAGAGGGCTACTCCTAATTCCTCTTCCAATTGCCGGATCTGCTGACTGAGAGGCGGCTGGGCAATATGCACCCGCCGAGCAGCACGCGTGAAATTCAACTCCTCGGCTACGGCAACGAAATATCGAAGGTGGCGTAGTTCCATGGTCATATACAATACATATCGCTTTGGACGAAATCAATATTGGACATGTATTGCCAGAGTCGGTTAACGTGTTTCGTGAGGGAATAACAATGGCAGAGCAAAATACCGCGAAACAAGAAGAGATCCACAACCGCGTACGGGCGCAATTTGGCCGGGCGGCGGCAGGATACACCCAAAGCGCCGTACACCGCGATCCGGCGGCTCTCGAAAAAGTTGTCGAACTCGCGCAACCCAAGCCAGGGGACATGGCCTTGGATGTCGCAACCGGAGCGGGGCACGTTGCCATGGCGCTGGCTCCGCATGTTGCCAGGGTCATTGCTTATGACATGACGGAAGATATGCTGCAGGAGACGCGGCGAAGCGCTGCTGCGCGCGGGCTCAACAACCTTACCACGCAAAAAGGGGCAGCAGAGGAACTGCCCTTCTTACGGGGAACCTTTGACATCATTACTGTGCGCCACGCCCCACATCATTTTGCCAAACTGGAGAGTGCAGTTTGCGAGATGGCGCGCGTGGCAAGAATTGGCGCGCGAATTGTAATCGTGGACAGTTACGCCCCGGAGGAGCCCTCGCTTGACCGGCAATGGAATTATATGGAACGGCTTCGCGACCCGTCGCACGTACGAAACTATCGGCCGAACGAGTGGCGAACCATGATAGCTGCGGCAGGCTTGCGCATTTCGTTTGAGGAACTCGATTACTGCTCGGAGATCGGTGGGCCGATCAATTTTGCCGACTGGACTTGGAGGATGAAAACGCCGGCATCCGCTGTGCAAGAACTGAGCCGGCTTTTCCGGAGTGCCCCACCCGACTTGGTGGAGGCATTGAAAGTGCAAATCAAAGGGGACACGATATGTTTCCGCGTGCCGCAAATAACTATTGCCGCGTTGCGACAAAAGCACGTTGGCGAATGAATTGCTCGCCGGACGCGTGGTTCTACCCGGGAACGATGTGTGCGACGAGCGTTGCGGAGCCGGTACGCGTTCGGTGGCCAGGCGGCTGTTGACTTGGCCATAAGTCAGGAGTTATCGTTAGTTTTCGGCGCGCGGGGCGCATCCAGTCCGCGGAAAGGGCCAAGCCCACCCTGCAGGAATTGCACGGCTACAATTTGACAAATCTTCTTTCTGCCTGCGGTGCGGACACAGGCCACGAACGGAAAGGAGATTTCCATGTCAAGGCAACTCCCGCCTAGTCCCAGTCTCGAACAACTCAAGAAACAAGCCAAGTCCCTCGTGAAGCGTCAGCGGGCCGCGGACTCCGAGGCTTTGACCCGCATTCGCGAGAACCATCCGCGCTGGAGAAACCTGTCGGAAGAACAGGCGGCCGCGTCGCCGTTCGCGCTTGCGGACGCGCAGTTGGTGATTGCGACCGAATATGGATTCGCGTCCTGGGCGAAGCTGCAGTCTCACGTCAAGACGCTTGAAGCAGCCAGCTCGGCCGCAGATGCGGTCGCGTCTCTCGGCGATGCCGCTGGAAGAGGAGACCTCGCGCGACTCAAGGCGCTGCTTGATGCGCACCCGGAGTTCATTGACGAGCGCGGCGGGCAGGGCGTGAGAACGGCGCTGCACCAAGCCGTCTTCGGCAACAGCGAGGCGGCCGTCAAGCTGTTGCTCGAGCGCGGCGCCAATCCCAACATCCGCTGCGAAGGTGACAACGCGTATCCGCTCCATTTCGCCGTGGAGAAGCATCGCCTCCCCATCATTCGTCTCCTGGTGGAACATGGGGCCGATACGATCGGCGAAGGCGACTACCACGAACTGGGCGTGATCGGGTGGGCGACGGCGTGGGATTACATCCAGCCCAATCCCGAGATCGTTGCGTATCTCGTGGCGCACGGCGCGAGACACAATATCTTTTCCGCGGTCGCTATGGGCGAAGCAGAGGTGATTCGTGAGCTGGTCGCGCGCACGCCGAACGATCTCGAGCGGCGCATGAACGGAACGAGGATGCGCAGCATGCCGTTGCATCTCGCCGTCATCAAAAATCAGCCCGCCTCGCTGACCACGCTGCTCGACCTCGGCGCTAACACGGAGTCGCTCGACGAAGCCGGCTTTTCGGCGCTCGATCTGGCGGCGCTCGAGGGCAGGCACGACTTGGCACAAGTGCTGCTGGAGCGCGGAGCGAAGGTGCGGCTGCCGGCCGCCGTGGCTCTCGATCGAAGTGCGGACGTCGAAAGGCTGCTCCGTAGAGATCCCGGTACACTGAAGCCCGGCGGACGATGGGTCAATTTGATCCTTCGCGCCAGCGAACGCGCGCCGGGCGAGGTGATCGAGACGCTGATCCGCAATGGAGCGTCGGTGAATGTCCACGACGATCCGAAGACCTCGATCGACTCGACGAGCGGGTACACACCGCTGCACGCGGCGGCGTGGCACGGGAACGTGAGCGCGATTGATGTGTTGATGAAGCACGGCGCTCGCGTCCGCGCGCGAGAGGAAAAGTATCACGGCACGCCGGCCGGATGGGCCGACTACGCCGGTCACAAAGAAGCCCGCGACCTGATTCTCGGCGGGTCGATCGGCATCATGGAGGTGATCGAATACGACATGGCCGAGCGCGTCAATGCCGTCCTGGAAGAAGACCCCGCGGCGCTCGACCGGGCTTTCCGCGACTACGGGCTGTTTCCCCGGGACGCTGAGGCATGGCACACTCCGCTGGCCTACGCTGTTACCCGCGGCCGTGAAGAGATCGTACGGCTGCTGATTGAGCGCGGCGCGGTTACGACCTTACGTTCGCCCGAAGGCGCGACACTGAGCGAGATCGCGCAAAAGGCGGGCCATCGAGAGATCGCACTGATTCTCGACGGAGCAGCGGGAAGGGACGAAGCTCGAAGCTAGATAAACTGCCAATCTGCTCGTTGAGGATCGGATTTGTAGTGCGAACTCCGATCCTCAGTAATTGCCAACGATCAAAGCGCTCATGGACGGGTTCTGAGCGTGTAGCCGGCTAACCGGAAGTGAGGGCGCAATTCAGGTCTGCCGGAATTACTTCCGGGTTGCGTCATCCAGGCTTGACGGTCAGAGATGCGGGTGAGCGGGGGCCGCCCTGCGCCGGCCGGCGGTTGCTACGCGGAATTGGGGTTGTACCAACCGTCAGGGCAGCAGCCCCAGCAGACGCCTGAGACTGACCTCGGTTTTGGGCGGAGCCAACTGCCGCAGCCCTTGGCTGAAGTCCGGCACGAGCACTCCATTCTCCCAAGCTCCAGGAAACAGCCGGCGCAAATTGCGCCGCACGGATAGGGTGGGCACCCGAAGGACGGAGAACGTGATTTCGTAATTCGCCACCGCGCCGCAATTCGTCGAGTTGTGCGTCGTCTGATCGGTATAGGGGCGTGTGAAGGTAAATTCGGTATTGGCGTCCTGCAGTACGCCTACTCCATACGACTCAGTGCGTGGGTGGAACGCCAGGCTGTCCAGACCGGAGCCGCTGAACGATACCGCATCCGAAAAAATCAGGCCGTTGCACGGTCCCTCGTCGGAATAGCCTAGTGCTTTCCCGATCGGGTCCCCGAGGATACCCAGAACTGTGGTTGCAACAGACGAAACAGCGCCGCCGATCGCCCCGGCCGCGGCGCTCGCAATTGCGTCGAGGACCTTGATTTCAATTTCAGCCTGCCAACTCAGATCGAGCTGTTCGTCGCTGGTGTTGGTGCCGCTATACACCACCAGGATCGTGTCACCCGGTGCGATTTCCAGCGGTCCCACGATCCAGTCGTTCGACATACCTTGGCGGGTCGTGGGTGGCACCGCGACAGGATAACCCTTCGCCCCTGCTACCAGAGCGACGAAGAGCCCGGCGCCATGTCCACGGTCGACCTGGTTGACGAGAACGCTAAACGTGACGATGTCTTCATCAGGAAGCTTACCCCGGGGATTTTTGACGTTGATCAGGTCAAGTCTGAAGGCATAGAAAGTCATGGCCCGTTCCTCCCCTTTTCCCCAAACCCGCGGCGCTTACTGCAACGCAATCAAGATCGGGATCAGTCCTCGTCCTTCCTTCTGGGGGCGAAGCGCTTTACCGATGACCGTGCCGAAGGCTCTCACCGGGTCGGCCGCTTTCATGGCATGGCCGGGCGTGTCGGAGGTGGTGAGCAGATCGCCCGTCTCAATCGGAGCGTAGCCCGCGTCCACCTTGCAAAAAGCTTTGCCGAGAAGCGCGATGGCTCGCCGTTTTGTCTGTGACTGTTGTTTGTCCAGCACGATGCCGGGTTTATAACTCCCCGCGCCTGACACCACCCCTGCCGCGCGTTTGTCGTAGGCCCGCCGGCTTTGCCGCAGCCCGCCGGCTTCACCCAGAACCATCACGGTTCCAGGTTCGCTCCGCTCTGCGCTGGATTCCAGGATGTCGAATTCCTCGGCGCAGTCAGCGACGTTCAACAAGCGAATGTCGCCGGTGATCTCGACGTCTCCTTCGAACCGCGCGGCAAGCGAGCCGCCCGTCGCCAGCAGACTAATGCCCGATTTACTCTGCGCCACAACTCCGTAGCCGCTAGTGCTGTTCCCTACGACGCCCGTGTTTGTCTCGCTCACGCCCTGTACGCCGAACCCGCTCTTGCTCATGCCTCCGGCGCCGGTGCTCGAGTCACTGCCGCCCCATATCCCCACACCGCTTGAACTCGCTCCCACCACGCCGGTACCCTGCGGGCAGTTGCCCTCAATGGCTCGCCCGGAGGTGGAATTACCCTGAACACCGACGCCCGCCGCGCAGTCGCCACGCACACCTGCCGGACCCTTGACGCTGATGCCCTGAATACCGTTCGCAGTCTCGCTCACGCCCCCGACACCTGTCGAGGAATTGCTGTGTCCCCAGACAGCAACTCCGGAGTCCGATGTGCCGATCACTCCGGTTCCGGTCTTGCTGACGCCTTGCGTGCCAATTCCGGTGTCGTTTGACCCATTTACGCCAGGAATGTCTTTGTTGGTACTCGCCCCATCTAAAGGGTTCGCCATATGCAGTTCTCCTTTCTGCGTCGCGAATCATGTCGAAGTCGGATGTGAGCCCGAATTACTACCGATAGCATCAAGATACGACATTTCGTCCACTCTGTCTACATCAGACTTTTCCCGCCGGCGGGACACATCGCCATTCATGTTTGCGCCCTTTTGTCCCTTCCAGTCAACCCCCGCGCACACCTGGAAACCAACGCGTGCGCCGCCCGTACTAACCATTCATCCTTCGGTTGGCGCCTGTGGCATCGTGCTTATGGTAGCCTATCTCGTATTCTACCCTCGCTACCCTTCACCGAAAACGAGACGCCGCAATCCCACGAATGTTTCGATTGGAAATGCGCCACCCTGCAGATGGGAGTGGAGCCTGCTTGCGACCCTGAGAGAAGCGAAGAACCTGGAGTAATGGACATGGTACTGGCTTCTCGATGTAGCCTCGTCGTTCTTGATGCCGCCATTACCCTGGCCCCATCGTCATGGCGCTGCCTTGCCGTGTCCTGCGCTGTCGTGCGCCGGATACGTGGTCATGGGGCGTTCGGCGGAAGCTGGACCAAAAACGTGCCACCTCGTCTACCGAAAGTGGAACGAGTTGGCGTTCGGGCACTCTCACGAAGTGCCGGGCGTGGGAGCGTCGTTGGCGGTCGGAGTGCCGGCGGTGCCGCGTGTTATATTCAATCGATGTCCTCGGCGGCTTCAGCCAGCACCAGAGACCTACTTTCTCACCGCCCCTACCGGTTCTACTTGTCGGCGCGCGCTGTTTCTTCATTCTCCTATCAAATCGCCGCTGTGGCGGTGGGGTGGCAGGTCTATGGCCTCACTCGCAGCGCATTGGCGCTCGGCATGGTGGGACTCGTGCAGTTCATGCCCACCGCACTGCTGGTTCTGGTGGCGGGGCACGCCGCAGACCACTTCGACCGTCAACGCGTCGTACAAGTCTGTCAGTTTGTGGAAGGACTCGTCGCTTTGTTTTTGGCGTGGGGCAGCTATGCGGGCTGGCTGAACGCACCGGAGATATTTGCCGCAGTCACGGTGTTGGGCACTGCTCGCGCCTTTGAGGCTCCCGCCTCGGCAGCCTTGCTTACCGGCGTCACTCCGGAAGGAATGCTGCAAAAGGGAACGGCGCTTTCCTCGGCGGCTTTCCAACTGGCGGTCATCAGTGGTCCGGCGTTGGGAGGGCTCGCTTATGCAGTGTCACCAGGGGTTCCTTACACGCTGATGGCTTTCATGTGGTTGGCAGGGGGAATTCTGAATGGGTCAATCGTTTTGGATCGGCCGGTGACGCCCAAAGAGCCTGCCACGCTGGACACGGTTTTTGCCGGAGTCCGATTTGTCCGCGACCATCCCACGATGCTGGGAACGATCTCGCTTGATCTGTTTGCGGTTTTGTTGGGAGGGGCGACAGCGCTGCTGCCGATTTATGCCCGCGACATCCTGCACACCGGGCCCTGGGGTCTGGGTGTGCTGCGCGGTGCGCCGGCCGTGGGGGCATTACTGATGACCGGGGTGCTGGCTCGCCATGCCATCCGGCGCCGCATGGGGATGCGGATGTTTCAGGCCGTCATCATCTTTGGCGTGGCCACCGTGGTGTTTGCACTCTCGCACTTGCTTTGGCTCTCGCTTCTGGCGCTCACGGTGATGGGCGCAGCGGACATGGTGAGCGTGGTGATTCGCATTTCCGTGGTGCAACTCGGCACTCCCGACGAAATGCGCGGGCGGGTGGGGGCGGTGAACTCCCTGTTCATCAATGCGTCGAACCAATTGGGCGAATTTGAAAGCGGCATCACGGCGGCCTTGTTGGGAACAGTTCCGGCAGCCGCCTTGGGTGGAGTGGGAACCATCGTCGTGGCGCTCGTCTGGATGAAGTTGTTTCCCGCCCTGCGCCATGTGGAGCGGATGGAGTGACATTTCATGGACGTATCAAGGGCTCCGGTTCCACTCTGCATGCCAAGGGGGAATTTGAATATGCGGGGAAAAAGGTGGTGGGCATTGCGCAATCGGTGCAACGGCACCCTCCACCTCTTTGATGCACGTGTTAATCGGGAACTCCACAGGAATCAAATTTCCCTCAACTTCCTCGTTGAGGCGTTTCCATGCTGCTTTGGAAGGCCAGTCCGCATCCGACGGGCGCCGACGACGAAAGGTCTTGCTCACAAAAAGGCAAGGCGGCCAGAGCGGCAGAAATGCGGTCAAACCAGGTCTCTTCAAGAGAGTTCTTCGGTCCATCACGCCGTAAATCCTCCCTGTCACGGCCCCCAAAAGGCCCCCACCAAGTTACTGATATTCTGTCATTCGGAGCGGATCACGAGCAACTCGGAAATTCACCCGGACGGGCACCATGCTCCTGGGCCACCGATTAGCCGCGATCCAACGGGGATATTTTGTTTTCTTAAGCTGTCTATACCCAGGCAGCCCAGCTCGCGATATAGCCACTGGATCGTCCAAGTAGCCCCGGCGATCTGGTTTCTCCCCACGGTCATGGAAGGGCGTTTATAGGGCCGGATCGATGCCTCGGTGGTCACCCCAATCCGGCCGGTCGTGATCACCTGAAATCTCGCCAACGGGGAGTGGAGGTTTTAGGTTGGGTTCCAGAACTGAAAAAGGTTGTGGAAAAGATGGCGGTCGGATCGCAGGTAACCACTGCGGTCGATGCGAGTGCCCTCTCACCGTAGCTTCCGAGTTTCTTATCGAG
>Ga0187879_10003271_pt1 | contig 10924 bp, 9 predicted proteins | sample June2016WEW_19_1_FD_132423 | JGI IMG/M metagenome (GOLD analysis project Ga0187879, IMG submission 132423) | Peatland microbial communities from SPRUCE experiment site at the Marcell Experimental Forest, Minnesota, USA - June2016WEW_19_10 | ecosystem: Environmental > Terrestrial > Soil >... | reverse complement strand
GTGATCGACCCTGGCCGCCAGATCGGACAGATTCTGGGGGCAGCGCCGCCGACGCGCGCAGATTCCGGCCTTCTCGAGTTGCGGAAGCGCTTGGCCATTGATCAGTTGCGGGTGGCGGTGAGCCGTCCCTGGGAGCGGCTGGTGTGGCTGGACATCAACCCTTCGGACGAGGTGGTGGCGGCGAGTCTTACCTTTCTCAACGGAGGCGCGCTGGGGGCCGGGGTTTCCTCATCCGTTCCCGCGGCGATCACCAAGACGCTTCAGGAAGAAGAGTTGGATGCGGAGGAGCGCGTGCAGCGCTGCCAGGCAGACGCGCGGCAGTATCTCGAGGTCAAGCCGGAAATGGCCTGGTCGCGCGCCCAGCAGGCGGCGACGCTCCTTGGAAGGCTGGACGCACCCGCTGCCGTCACGGACCAGGCGGTACGAGACGCCGCCCATCTCACCCTGGCAGAGATATGCTTTTTGCTCGGCGTCCGCCATACGCGCCTGCCCGCGGAGTTAGGGAATCCAGACCTTTTCGCGGAAGCGGCGCAGGCTGCCCTCGAAGCGCGTCGGGTGGGACTCGCGGCAGTGATTCGCGCCATCGGACGCGTCCACCGCGCCTCCTTTTCCGAGCGTCCCCAGGCTTTGGCCGAACTCGCGCAGGTTCTGCCCGGGCACAAATCCGAACTTGAGAGCTGGGTTCTCGTGGAGGTTGCCGCCCAGCGCCAGAATTGGCTCGAGGGCCTGGAAGCCGCCTCCCCGATAAACCGATCGAACACCGAAGCGTTTCTTCAGCTTTTCCCGGCATTTTACGAGGCATTGGAGGTCCCCAACGCCGCGGAGCGCTTGGAGGGTTTGCGCCAGCGCGCCATCCAGGCGCTTCTCAGAGACAAGTATTTCGATGAGGCATTGAGAGTGCTCGCCAAAGTGACGCGGCGCGACCCCAAGCTGGAAGCCGCCTGCCACGAAGGCTTGGGTAACCTGCGCGGGGCCGCTGAGAGCTTCATCGAGGCCGGGGACTTGAAGAACGCTTTGCGGTGCTTCAGGGCTGTCCCGGATTTTGCCGCCGCCCTCGAAATCATCCGGCGCTTGCCGGACCATCCCGCCGCTCCCTCTTTGGAATGGCTGGCCCGGTTGCAATCTGTCGTCGGCGAGCGCCCGGAGAAATTTACCCGCACGGTTACCGACGCAGAAAAGAAATTCCTCGAGGATCTGCTGGAACAAGCGCTCGGAGTGAAGCGCCGTAAACCTGCCCCCAAGCCCGCACGGAAACCCCGCGCCAAACCGGAACGCCCTCCCTTCTAGGCCTGACCGTGCGGTGTAGGGGTAAGGCTTGCCCTACCCGCGTCGGGGCCAGCGGAAATGCGGGGACGGCAAGCCGTCCCCCTACAACGGGACGGTTATCACGGGTGGCGGCGACGGTGCCTTTTATCTCGCCGACCGTCAGGAGGACTCAAAGCGGCAGAAAACGGATCTGGTTGAACCATTCTTCTGCCTCGGAAGCGCGGTGGATTGTTACGAGGTCTTCGATGGCAGTGTTCAAGACGAGCCTCTGTGGAATCAAAATTACCCCGGGGCTGTCATGCTGAGCGACGAACTGACGGAAATGTCGGGGCATGGTTCTGAAATCATGGGTGACGAGTATGCGGTTCTCGTCAGCGGCCATGCGGAGCACGGCCGGGTCCCGCTTCGCAACAATACCCGCCTCGAACGCCTCGATGAAAGACACTCCGGGCTCGCGGCGGCGAACTCCGAGCACAATTGCGCGGCGCAGATTCTCATCTGCCGGAAATTGGATTCTCATGCCTCGGCAGGCTGGCGGCGTGCGCGCTCCAACCTCTCGCGCAGAGCAGGGGGGATCGGGGATTGGTCCTTCCGGGCATTCTCCCACAACTTTTCGGTTTCACTCAGATACGCTTCGATCTTCGCTCGATTTGCCAGGTAGAAGGTGATGGTTCCGTACACCTGTTCCAGCGAGAGGGTCGGGTATTCCTCCACGATGGTTTCCGGTGAGGCGCCATCCAAAAACGGGTAGATGACCGATTCCAGCGACACACGGGACCCTATCACATAGTAACCGCCGGTCCGCTTTTCCACATATTCCTGCGCCATATACTTTCACGCTCCGCTCACTCTAAAAGCCAATTGTATCATGCGTGGAGCCCAGAATTGATTTTTAGCCTAGGCGAGAGGTTCTGGTCAAACAGAAGCTTCAATCCCGCGCCACCATGAGATGGCGTTCGCGGTCAGCCGCGTAGCTCAGGCAGGCGAGGATATCGTTTTCCGTCAGATAGGGAAAGTCAGCGAGGATTTCCTGGTGGCTCATACCCGAAGCAAGGTAAGACAACCCATCGTAGACCGTGATGCGCATGCCTCGGATACAGGGCTTCCTACCGCGCTCCCGGGCTCGATAGTGATGATGTCCTGATAGCTCATGAACGCGTTATAAGGCGCGATCGGGTGGTCCCACAAGCATGACTCGGAAAGGTGTCAGGCGGGGTGCCAGGGTTCCTCATCGTGTTTCCCAGCCCGAATTGCGCAACCGCCTTGAGATGAAAAAGCTGACACCGTTTCCCATGTTATGATACCGCGATGAACCAGGACCGCAGCGAACTCCTGTTCTATATCCTGGCAGTTCTGATTACGACAAGCCTTATTGCCGCCTGCTTCCCGCTCCTCAAGGTAACCAACAACTGGGCGGAAAACGCCCTGATGTTCATACCCGGGCTAATCGCGGTGGTTCTTCATCTTCGACGCCGGACATTCAAGTCGGTAGGATGGAGTGCGGGCCCGCCGATCTATTGGTTTTGGGCCTGCCTTTTGCCGATCCTCGGGCTGCTTATGTCCTTGCCGATCGCGATCCGGCTCGGCTATGCCACGGTGGGACCGGTTTTATCCGCACCCGGCGGCCCATTCGCGCACCTCCCTAGACTACTCAGAAATGTCGGCCTTTACACCGCGATCTCGATTCCTTTCGCCTTCGGAGAGGAATTCGGGTGGCGGGGCTACGCTCAGGGCAAATTGGTGAAGGAATTCGGCCTGGAAAGAGGCCTGCTTTTGCTCGGGATCGTCTGGGGCGCCTGGCACACGCCGATCTACTATTTCCAGAGCGCCTTTCAGGAGCATCCCATCCTGGGTCCATTCGTCATGACGCCGATCGACAACATCCTGGTCGTCATCCCGATGGGATGGCTTTACATCAGGTCCGGGAATATTTGGGTCCCCACGCTGGCCCATGCCTTTGGAGATGTGTTGTGGGGTTTCTCCGATATTCTCTTCCCCAAGAATCACGAGATCGGAAGTTGGATGATTCTGCAGGCAGCGCAGTTGATCATTTCCATCGTCTTGCTGATCGATTTGCGGTCCAAATCAAACCATGCTTCCACGCAATCTGCCCAGCAATGTTCGTGACAATGTGAATTCACTTTGGTAGTATCCGCACAAACGGTGTACCCTTTTCCGGAACGGGGCTGGTGTAGCATATAGGAACAGTAAGGCGGGTGAATGTCGGCGGCATGGTTTACCACCCATGGAATCGGACGTATTTCCGTTCTCGCCTTTTCAAGAAAGAGTTCAGACGGCGACTAACACCGTTTCCCGGCTGCCCAGACTGTCCTTGATGATGCACGGCGGCGCAAGTCGCAAATGCGCATTGGGATGAGGAGGATAAATCCATGAGCGTCCTTCAGTTCAACGGCACCAACAGCAACTACATTGAGATCCCCGACGACGCCGCATTCAGCGTCGCCACCACAGGCAGTTTGACCGTCTCGGCATGGATGCGGCCCGATACTCTCACTTTCCCCATCGCGGAAGGTGGCGGGTCGGGAGATAACGCCTATGTTCACTGGTTGGGCAAAGGGGAGGACGGCCAGCAGGAATGGACCTTTCGCATGTACAACGACGATCCCACCCAGGCACGGCCCAGCCGCATCAGTTTCTATGTTTTTAATCCCACGGTTCCCCCAGGAGGAACCGTCAACCTTGGAGTCGGAGCTTATTTTCCGGGTCCGGTGACGGCGGGCGAGTGGATTAACGTGGTCGGCGTGGCGGATGGCGGCCAGCAGGCCACCCTTATTTACAAAAACGGCGCACCGGAGGATCAACAGCCGTGGTCAAAGGAAAACATCGTTCCTGTACACGGCACGGCGCCGGTGCGGATCGCCACGCGCGATTTCAACAGCTCCTTCCTCGGCGCAATCCGCGAAGTACGGTTTTGGAATCGGGCCCTCGCTGCGAATGAGGTGCAGCAGGTCTTCACGGAGGTCATCCCGCCGGACGGACTGGTCGCCGCCTTCCTGCTTGCCAGCGATACCGCGCCCGACTCGATCGGCGGGCATGATGGTCAAGTCAACGGCGGGACTTGGACCCCGTCATGAGAAACGCGGGTTGCGGTGACATTGCTTTTTGAGTCGCCGACCTTTGCATGCCGCGGGTGGCGCATACGTCACGACGCGTTTTGTCGTGATGTATGCGCCCCTCTGAATCAACGAACAGGGCGGCCGCTCATCAAGTGCGCTGGCAACTCCAGTCATAGCGTTTTCGGCTGCCATGCGCCGGAGAGATCATTGCGGTGAAACCCGTCCGAGACCTGCTGCGTTGTGGCGTAGCGGTAGAGCGCCGCGACAAATATCCCCCGAGCGGCTGAGCAGACAAGGGCGAGGAGCATCCAATAAATCAGCATCAAAGCGACGCCGGCAATCATTCCTGTCTGCCCGAGCCGCGCCCCCAGCACTGGAAGAAGCAATCCCGGCAACGCCAGCACAACAGAGATCAATCCGAAGCTGAAGCTGCCCGCAATCTCCTCGCCCCACGTGTTGCGGAATATTTCCGCCGACTCGGAAAGCGCTGCGGCGGGTCCCATGTCCTCGGCAGCAAGAATAGGAACGACGAAGAAACTGGCAAGCGTCCAGACGTAGCCGGTGATCTGGGTAACAATGCGGCCCAGAAAACTCAGGCAGCGCTCGAGCAATTGTAGGAGCACCCCCACGGTCGCGGCGAGGAGCGCCCACTGTAGGATACTCCACTTGCGCTTCCACGCCGTCTGCAAGCCATCATTCAAAACTGCATGGCCGCCGGCGAGCCGATCCGACGCGATGCTGACCAGCGCGACATTGAAGTAGATGCCAAACCCATATGTGACGAAGTAAAAGAGAAAGACGAACGGCAGCAATTGATGACCCAGCGCTTTTTGCCGGGCAACATCATGGAGCGGCATGGCGGGAAGCACCACGGCGATCGCGGCTGCACTGCAGATTATTAGTGTCGCCGCCAGACAGTAGAGCGCCGACATCACCGGCAGCCAGAGAAGTTCTTTGTCCGACTTCAGGATCGCGAAACTGCGCCCTAGAAGATCCCAGCTTCGGAAAAATGTCCCCATTAAGGTTCTCCTGAATGCTCCACGGCGCGGACCCCTGCCTGGAACCTCGCGCGTCGGTCAGCATCCTACACCCCTGGAAGTTGTGTTGCGACAGAAACCTAGTTGTACACCATTGTTCGCCGGTGGCGCGTACGTCTCGACGACGCTTGTCGGGATGTGTGCGCCACATCTCGGTCGGAGAGGCGCAGAGATGCTAAAGAGCGGCACGTCTGATGGGCCCGCCACGGGCCATACGGGCCTCGCCTCCAGACCTTTTAGGTGATGCAAGTGGTCACTACCCTATTTTCCTCCCGGCCCGCCACGGGATTCGAGCAACTTAATCAACGCATTGACCGCAACGGGATCGAACTGCGTGCCACGGCAGCGGCACATTTCAGCCACGGCGTCCTGCACACTGCGAGGCTTCCGATAGTGATTGCCGCCCACCATGTACTGGAAGGCTTCCGCTACCGCGATGATTCGGGCGCCGAGAGGAATCTGTTCTCCCTTTAAGCCGTCAGGATAGCCGTGCCCGTCGAAGGACTCATGGTGGTGACGCACGATCCGCTCAAGAGCAGTCATTTTCAGAGGCTCTAGAATCTTCGCGCCCCAAGCCGCATGGCTTTTCACCAGGTCGAACTCTGTCGGCGTGAGCGGCGAGGGCTTGGAGAGGACATCTTCCGGAACGTGGATTTTGCCGACATCGTGGACGATGCCCGCCAGCTTGATGTCTTCGATTTCCGCCTGGGATAATCCCACCTGTAAGGCAATTTTGGCCGCCCAGTTGGAGACCTCGGCGGAGTGGCGCCACGTGTAGGGGTCCTTAGCTTCAATCGCGACAGCGAGGGCAGTGATGACGTCCTGAAGTGGCATCATCCTCTGCCCAGGCTCTCTCTGTATTGTGCCACCTTCCGCATCTTCTGCCACCTGCTCCTCCCTTTGCCGTGATGCGGGCTGGCCGCGCCAGTCCCCGGATCTTCTGCCTCGATCAACCTAAATTCTAGCCGCGAAGATGAGGACATTCAACGGTACAGAGGTAAGGGGGGGAATGGGCGGATGCTGACCAGGCACTTTAATCCTTGACGAAGCGGCGTCTCGCGCTAGAATGTGTTTCGCGCCGCGAAGCCTGCTGGAAGCCGGCGAAAAGGCGGCGACATCCTTGGTGGTGTCCTAATTTGATTCGTAGCGCTGGCCTTTAGGCCAACCCTTGCCGACCCTTCGCTCCGCTCAGGGCAGGCTCTGAAGGTCGGCGCAACCTTCAAATTAGGACAACACCACACTCTTCGGAGGTATTGCATGGCCATGAACCTTCCCAATCAAACTTTGACAAGCCGCCGTAGATTCATTGAAACCACCGGCAAACTAGCTGCCGTTTCGGTCTTGGCCAACGTGGCCATTCCCGCCGTCCACGCAGCCGGCAGCGACCTGATCCAGATAGTCCTGATCGGCTGCGGCGGACGCGGGGGCGGCGCGGCGGCGAACGCTCTCTCGGTAAAGCGTGGTCCGATTAAGCTCGTGGCCATGGCGGACATATTCCCGCAGCGCCTCGATCAGACCTACGCGAGATTGAACCAGAAGTTCGCGAGCCAAATGGATGTGCCGCGGGACCGCCAATTCATCGGCTTTGACGCCTACAAGAAGGCGATGGACTGTTTGAAGCCGGGAGATATCGCCATCTTCGCCACGCCCCCGGCGTTCCGCTGGGTGCATTTTACTTACGCCATCGAGAAGGGCATCAACGTCTTCATGGAAAAGCCGGTCACCGTGGACGGCCCAACCAGCAGACGCATGTTCAAGCTCGCGCAAGACTCCGAGGCCAAGAATCTGAAGGTCGGGGTGGGCTTGATGTCGCGCCATAGCCGTGCGCTCGAGGAACTCGCCAAGCGCGTTCATGATGGCGCGATCGGCCAAGTTATCCTCGAGCGGGGCTACCGGATGCACGGGCCCGGGGGATACTTCTCCTCGCTGCCTAAACCTGCGGGGATCACGGACCTGCTCTACCAGGTACAGCGCTTCCACAGCTTTATCTGGGCCAGCGGCGGCTGCTTCAACGATTTCTATATTCACATCGTCGATCACCTTGGCTGGATGAAGAACGAGTGGCCGGTGAAGGCCCAGGCCCTGGGCGGCCGCCATTACAAGCTGAGTCCTGAGGGAATCGCATACGTAGACCAGAATTTCGATACCTACTCGGTGGAATACACCTATTCCGATGGCACAAAGTTCTTTTTCGACGGGCGCACTATCGCGGGCTGCCAGGAGATCTATGCGAGCTACCTGCATGGCTCGAAAGGGCTGGCAGTGGCTTCGAAGCACGGCGACTGCGGCCAGCCCTCGAGCCTCTATCGCACTCCCGCGACGGCCGCAGACATGATCTGGGAATCCCAGGTGAAACCGGACGAGCTCGACCCTTACCAAAACGAATGGAATGATCTGGTGAACGCCGTTCGGGACGACAAGCCCTACAACGAGACCAAACGGGGGGTCGAGGCCAGCCTCGTGTCCAACATGGGCCGCATGGCCGCTCACACCGGCCTGGAAATAACCTTGGACGAAATGCTGCAATGCGAGCATGAAATGGCGCCGGATGTGGACAAGTTCACGATGGATTCCCCAGCCCCATTGATTGCCGATGCCAACGGCAGATATCCTGTGCCGCAACCCGGCATCGTGACCACACGCGAGTACTGAATGGCTGCGTTCTGTTCGCCCGGAGTGAATGAAAGTGTGACCAAATTCGGAATGGGTCATCCTGAGCGTAGCGAAGGATCTCTGCAGTACTTCGCAAGCTGTTGAATGGCGGGAAACTACGGAGATCCGTGGCGGAGTTTATCCTGAGTGAACTACGGAGATTCTTCGCTTCGCTCAGAATGACACGCGAAGGACGCAGGATGACAGGCGGCTGTTTTTTTCAATCGTTCAGTGGCACGGGGCAATCATCGTAACCATCTGCGCCCGGGCCGCTGGCCTGTGCGTCATTGGGCCGCCGCCTCGGCGGTGGTGTCGGACGGGCCGGGCCGGGTCACGGTGGGGGTTAGTTGGGGCCAGTGTGTTAGACTTTACACTTTAGACTTTAGACTTTCGACTCGGGACTTCACTGTGCCGCCTCAACTTCCTCGCGTGGCGATCATCGGCCGGCCCAACGTGGGCAAATCCACGTTGTTCAACCGCATTTGCGGGCACCGGCGGGCGCTGGTGGGAGACGAGCCGGGCATGACGCGCGACCGGCTCTACGCCCCCGCGCTGTGGCTTGGAAAACCGTTTGAAGTGGTCGATACAGGGGGAATGATCCCCTTCGAAAAGGACCTGATTGCAAGTGAGATTCTGCGCCAGGCCCAGGTGGCAATCGAAGAAGCTTCCCAGCTCATTCTGGTGGTGGACGCGCGGCAGGGAATCGTCCCGCTTGACGAAGAACTTGTGCATCTGTTGCGCCGCACCGGAAAGCCGCTTTCCCTGGCCGTGAACAAGGTCGACCTGGCCCAGCATTCGTCCCTGGCGGGGGAATTCCACCGCCTGGGGGTTCCCGACATCTTCCCTCTTTCTGCCGAACACGCGCTGGGCGTCGACGATCTCCTGGAACACATCACCAAAGATTTTCCAACCTCCAGCGAGACGCCTGAGGGGCCGGAGTCGACTCCCCGGGGCGATTCACGAACCGGCCCCACAACGATCAATGTGGGCATCATCGGCCGTCCTAATGTGGGTAAGTCAACCCTCCTGAACAACTTGCTCGAGCAGGAACGATCGATCGTTTCGCCGCTGCCCGGCACTACGCGCGACGCCGTGGATGCGGAATTCGAACGTGATGGCCGGCGCTTCCGACTGATCGACACGGCAGGGATTCGCCGCAAAGGCAAGACCAACTTGCTGGCAGAGAAGCTGAGCGTGATTCAGGCGCGCAAACACCTGGAGCGCTCTGACGTGGCGCTGCTCATGCTCGACGGGCCGGAGGGCCTTACAGCCCTCGACGCGCACATCGGAGGATACGCGCACGAAAGCCGGCGTTCGGTTATCATCGTGGTCAATAAGTGGGACGCAGTCAAAAACGGGAACGCGAACGATTACTATCAAGCCATAAGGCGGCGCATGAAGTTCCTTGATTATGCGCCCATTCTCTTCATTTCCGCCCTGCGCCGCCAGAAGTTAGCTGATTTGCTGGAGACGATTGCAGAGGTCGCAGAGGCCCGCAAGCTGCGAGTCGCCACCTCTGAAATGAACCAGTTCCTGAAGGAGTTGGACTTTGAGCGGGCACCCACCCCCGCCAGCAAACCCACACGAGTTTATTACCTAACCCAAGGCGGGGTCGCTCCGCCTGTCTTCGTGGCCTTTACCAATCGCGCCGGCAAACTGCACTTCTCTTTTGAAAGGTTCCTGGAGAACCGCATTCGGGAGCGCTTCGGTTTCCTGGGGACGCCTATCGTGATTAAGGCGCGTCAGAGTCGTTGAGGGTAGTGTCCTAGTTTGAAGTAGAGGCGGCTTTACGCCGCCACTTGGCGAGGTAAACTCGCCGCTACGAGTTCAAACTGTGACACTACCTCGCTAAGAAGTGGCTTTGGGAAGAAAGGTATACAATGATATACTAAGCGCAGTTGAGTGAACTTATGGGAGCCAAAGTTCTCATGTGCATAGAGTTTATTGGGTCCCGAAAGGGAGTCACGGTAAATGACCTGGGAAATGGCGGGAATCCGTATAATCTTTGTAATCATCATAATCGCAGCGTCATTCCAACTGCAGCCCTTCGGCCTGTCAAGGCCGTTGGCCACGCTATTGGGTGCTTGCCTGGGATTGTTCTTCGTCTTCTTTGAGATACGGTTGGAAAAAGCCAGCCTGAAACGCCTGATCGGTGCCGCCGCAGGATCGATTTTTGGGATTCTTGGGGCGCTGATGATCAGTCACATGCTTAGCGTCACCTCGCTCGAAAAAATCAACCTTTCGTTTCTCCAGGTGACGCTGCTCCTTCTTATGGCCTACGTAGGATTGGTGCTGGGCGCCAACAAAGGTGATCTGCTGAACCTCTCCGCCCTGGGTGGTCTGTTCAGCGCCGAGGCGAAACCGAGGAGGAACTTCAAGGTCCTGGACACCAGCGTCATCATCGACGGCAGGGTGGCGGACGTCTGCGAGACGGGATTTATTGACGGGACACTGATCGTCCCGCAATTCGTCCTCCGCGAACTGCAGTTGGTGGCGGATTCTTCCGACCAACTGAAGCGCAATCGCGGCCGCCGCGGCCTGGACATTCTGCAACGCATGCAGAAGATGGCGACTATTCAGGTCCAGATTGTCGAGGAAGACTTCCCGCAGATGCGGGAAGTGGATATGAAACTCATCGAGCTGGCCAAACAGTCTGAGGCGAAAATCGTTACCAACGACTTCAACCTCAACAAGGTGGCCCAACTTCAGGGCGTGCCGGTGCTGAATATCAATGAACTGGCCAACGCTTTGAAGCCTGTCGTGCTCCCCGGCGAGGCGATGCGTGTGTTTATCCTTAAGGAAGGTAAGGAGTATAACCAGGGAGTCGCTTACCTTGACGACGGCACGATGGTGGTGGTGGATAACGCCAAGCGGATGATTTCCAAGACCATC
>Ga0187879_10003269_pt1 | contig 10928 bp, 11 predicted proteins | sample June2016WEW_19_1_FD_132423 | JGI IMG/M metagenome (GOLD analysis project Ga0187879, IMG submission 132423) | Peatland microbial communities from SPRUCE experiment site at the Marcell Experimental Forest, Minnesota, USA - June2016WEW_19_10 | ecosystem: Environmental > Terrestrial > Soil >... | reverse complement strand
CGGCGTGGTCAAGCAATTGATCGATCACATGGCGCGCGAATTGATCACCGGTCAGAGCTCCTACCTGCCGATCGAAAAAATGACCATTCGCACCAACCTCGCACTGATTGAGAAATCGACGCTGCCGGCCGGCCCGCCGCCGGTACGCCGGCCAGGCGATACCGATGTCCCGGGGCAGCATCATCCCGACGGCGATATCAGCGCGCTTGGCGCCGACATTCGTAGCCTGGATCGCCGCCTGGCGGACCTGGAAACCGTCGACATCCATCGTCTGGCGCGGAACATTGCGGACCTTGAGAAAGTGACCGAACGAATTTCCAGAGTGGTCGGCTGGCTGCGGCCATGGCGAAAAATGCTGCGTGGCTTCCGCGCCGCGAAATAGCGGATCGCGATCGGGCCGGTGATCCCCAAGGACTTGCGTCCGGAAGCGGCACCGTCAGGATTTCCGCGCCGGAGAAAACCCGGCTACCCTCGCCGCCATGTGCGGACGCTACGCAGCCATCCTCCCGGCCGACCACATCGCCGCTTTGTTCCAGACCAAAGGTCCCATCCCGAACTGGGGCGGCACCTGGAACATGGCGCCGACCAAAGACGCGCCGGTCATCAGGCTGCATCCGGAGACGCATGAGCGCCATCTCGGGCTGCTGCGTTGGGGCCTCGTGCCGCACTGGGTCAAGGACCTGAAAGCCACCCGCCAGCCGATCAATGCCCGAGGCGAGACCATCGCCAGCACGCCGATGTTCCGTGACGCTTTCGCTCGCCGCCGCTGCCTGGTGCCAGCCGACGCCTTCTATGAATGGCAAACCACCCCCGACGGCAAATTGCCCTGGGCCATTGCCCGCGAGGATGCCGGGTGCCTTGTGTTCGCCGGACTGTGGGAGGGCTGGCGTGGGCCGGATGGCGCGGTCATCCGCAGCTTCACCATCGTGACCACGTCGGCCAACGAAGCGCTTCGCCCGCTGCACGAGCGTATGCCGGTGGTGCTGGAGGAGCCCGACTGGCCGCTCTGGTTGGGCGAAGCCGAGGGCGATCCGGCGAGCCTGGTCCACCCGTCGGCGGCCGGATTTCGCACCTGGCGGGTGGGGACCGCGGTGAACAATGTGCGGCACGATGCGGCGTCGCTGCTCGACCCGGTGTGAGACCGGATGGAGACGTTAGTTTTTCTTGCCATTCTTGTTAGTCGTGGTTAGAACAAATCACGAACCAACCAGGGTGCCAATCTGATGCTCGAACCATCCAGGCTTCACGTCTTCACCGCCCGCTCCAACCCGCTGCACTGGTCGTCCACCCATCGCAACTGGCTGCAGTTCGCCCGCGCCATGCTGGATGCCGGCGTCACCCTGACGGTGATCGAGTGTGCGTTTGGCGAGGAAGATCATCATTGCGCCATGGACGGCGTCCACCACATTCCGGTGCGTGCGAAAACGCGTGTGTGGAACAAGGAAAATCTGCTGAACATCGGCGTCCACCGCACCCCCGAGGCGCAGTACATCGCCTGGATCGATGCCGACGTGCTGTTTCGCCGGCCGGACTGGCCGATGGCAACGCTGCTCGCGTTACAGCACTACGACGTCATCCAGCCCTGGAGCGACGCTTACGACCTCGGCCCGAACGACGAGCATATCGCGCATCATCGTTCGTTCTGCCGGCAATATTTTCACCGTCAGAAGATGTTTGCAGACGCCCGGCCGTACGGCGACGGCGGGACTTACGTCTACCCGCATTCCGGCTATGCCTGGGCCATGACACGGCAGGCGTTCGACTGGGTCGGCGGGCTGTTCGAACTGGGTGGCATGGGTTCGGGTGATCACCACATGTCTTTGGCGATGATCGGCGAAGGCAACCGCTCGGTACCCAAAGGCGTCGCTGACTCGTACCGGCGCGAGGTGATACGCTGGGAGGGCCGCGCGCTACGCCATATCAACCGCAATATCGGCTATGTCCAAGGCACACTCGAGCACCTGTTTCACGGCCGCAAAACCGATCGCGGCTACAAGTCGCGCTGGGACATGTTCGTAAAGCACGACTTCGATCCGCTGGAGGATCTGAAACGCAACAGCTCCGGCGTGCTGGAGTTCGCCTCCAACAAGCCTGAGCTGCGCCACGATTTCGATCTGTACTTGCAAAGCCGGAACGAGGACATCAACTCGTTGTAAGGGTCGCGCCCGGCTTTTCCCATAGACCGGGCCCCATTGACCGGGTGCGCGGGTTCCCGCATCCCTGCCCTCTCCGGATCGGGCGGCGGACGATGGTGGAACGGGTTCTTGGCGTACTGGGGGGCATGGGGCCACTGGCGAGCGCGCATTTCATGCTGCGGCTGACACAACTGACCCCGGCGGAACGCGATCAGGACCACATTCCGACCGTGCTCTGGTCGGATCCGCGCATTCCCGACCGCATCGCCGCACAGCAACGCACCGGGCCGGATCCGCTGCCCTGGTTGTTACGTGGCATCAACGGTCTGCGACAGGCCGGGTGCGGCGCGATTGCGATACCGTGCAATACGGTGCACGGCTGGTATGAACCGATGGTGGAAGCGGCCGGCATGCCGATACTGCACATCGTCGATGCCGCCGCAGAGGATCTGCGCCGCATCGGCACGCCCAAAGGCATCATCGGCCTGATGGGAACCGTGCCCACTCTGGCCATGCGGCTCTACCAGGATCGCCTGGAAAAACTGGGCTGGAGCTGTATCGAGCCGGATACGAACCAAATGCAAAACCTCGTGCTGCCGGCGATCGCGCTGGTCAAACTCAACCGGCTGCAGGAGGCCTATGCGCCGCTGGCCGAAGTGGTGAACAGTCTGGCGGCACGCGGTGCCGCAGCGGTGGTGCTGGGTTGCACCGAAATTCCCCTGGGCATTCAGGCCGGTCCAGTGGAGGCGCTTGAGGTGCCGATTGTCGATACGGTCGATGCTCTGGCCCGCGCCGCGATCAGATGGGCGATGCCGGAGCGGCCGGCCACATCCGGCAACGCCTGACGGTTTTCCGTAGCGGCCAGCGTATCCGCCTATGCCCCGTGCGAGAGCAGCCGGGCGATGACATTGCCAAGCAGGCCACGGATCGCGGTGTCGCCGATCGCGAATTTGCTGTGCCCGGCCAATTGCGGCGGTACTTCGGTGATACGCCCCAGCATTTGTAGAATATCGAATGCGCATCCCCAGGACAGCGTATAGCCCGATCCGCCGTGGCCGTAATTGTGCAGAATGTATTTTCGGTCGCCCCCGAATTGCACCCGCGAACAGCTGACCCGGACGTTGTCGGATTCTGAGGCTCGCACGAAACGATAGCCAATGCCAGGCGAGACGATGCCCGGATCATTCCGCCTCAGCCGCTCAAGGTCTACACGACCGTTGCTCAGGCGCAGTAAAATATCGGCATTCAGCTCGAAGATCGGCGCCGGGACGGCAAGCGGCGGCGCGTTGCGGCGAGCGAATTCCCTCTCGCCACCAACGGTTTGTTCACCGAACCAGTTGCCGTGGTCGTCAATGCTGCCGACCTGTCGGCTGCCTCCGAGGATCCATGCATCCGACCGTTGATAACAGTAGACATCTGCCGCAAGCCCGGTGGCTGTCCGATAGATGTCAGTCGTCGGCTTGTAGCTGTAGGAGAGGAACTGGCCGCGATGGCCGGTCAGGATTTCCTTGATGTCCATGCGCAAATAATGACCGCGAATGAGTTTCGGCGGAAACGGATCGATCAGCGGCTCAAAATCGGGCAGCATTGGATTGTCAGTGCATCGAGGGTCCCGGGTCGCCGACTCCAGCAATCCGTAGGCGCCAAAACCTGTGCAGTTCACAAAGATATCGTGACCCAGCGCAAGATACGGTGCCAGACCATCAACCGCCGGCGGTTGCCGGAGCCGACCGCCAATCCGAGCATAAAAGGCGTAAAGAAATCGCAGATATTCGGGTGCCTCGCAGAAAAACGCATCGAATTTCCAGCCGTATGTCCCGCGCGCTGCCGATCGTTTCGGAACCCATGGCTGATTCAATTCGTCGGCGGTCAGCCATGCAAAGTTCTCGACCGACCCGGCGTAACCCGGAGCGGCCTCATTCGGATCCTCAGATATTTCATAGTGCAGCTGGCGGCGCACACCGCAACTTCCCGGCAAACTGAGGGCGCGGAAAAAATGCTGGGAAATGCCGGTCCAGTGCGACAGCTTCGGCGAGGCAACCGAGTGCGGAATGACCGAAGCCGCAGCGTGCAACGTTGCAAATTCTTCCGGCCGGCCGGCACCCGGCTCGAAACACGGCTGGATCGTTGTATAAAGCGCAGTCGGGTGACCGGTTATTTGCAGCAGAATGGCGGTGGTTATGCCGGAAATACCGCCGCCGATAACCGCGATATCCAGTTCGGCGTCAGGTCGCACAACACTCCGCCCTCATCGCTTACAACGCAATCGGCAGAGTATGGCCGGTCTCGGCGCGACGGCAAGGTGCAGGCGCCCCTTGGTCGGGGTCTCGGGGCGAAGCTCCGACGTCTGCTCACTCCAGCAACGCCGCCCGCACTGTCTCCCACCCGTCGCGATCCGGTGCGCAGATCAGGCCGCTCCAGATATCCGTAGGGTCGTACGGCTTCCCATCGAACCGCGCGGAGTATCCGCCGGCCTCCCGATGCAGCAACCAGCCGGCCGCATGGTCCCATGGATACAGCCGGTAATACAACAGGAAGTGCGCATGACCCGCCGCCGTCATGCGATACGCATGCGCCGCGCACCGGTAATCCCAGGTCGCCGCAAGCCGCGGCAACCGCGCGCAGACCTGCGAGCGCAGCGGTTCCGGCATGAACCGCCAGGACACGCTACCGCTCATGTCGGAAGCCGCCGACGCGGGCGCTGCGACCCGCATATCGCGCCGCCTGCCGTCCGGGGTTTCAAACCACGCCCCCTCGCCGCGCAGCGCAATCGCCGAGTCGTCGCCAACCGGGTCATGGATCACCGCGCCGACGATCTCGCCTTTGCGGAACACTGACGCCATCACGCCAAACAGCGGAAGACCGGCGGCGAAATTCGCCGTCCCGTCGACCGGATCGATCACGAAAGCCAGTTCGGCACCGGGCAGGCCGTCGAGCAGGTCGGGGTCGGCACTGGTAGCTTCCTCACCGATCACCACGCAGCCGGAGAATTCCCGTTGCAGATCCTCGGTGATGCGCCGTTCCGCCGCTTCATCGGCCTCGGTTACCAGGTCGAACGGGCCGGTCTTCATCTTCACCGCGCCGTCAGCCAGGTTACGAAACAGCGGCATGATCTTGTCGCGTGCGGCCTCTCGCAGCAGATCGGCCACGGTCTGCATGTCGGCCGGCCTCATGGCCGTCGCTCGAAGCGAGCCCGATCGGCCGGCAGCAGGCGGACAGTGACGTGGACCAGGTCATCGTCATCGCGGCGTTCGGTCACTTCACCGTGCCGATACAGCCAGGCAAGCCGCGCGCCGTCGGAGGGTTCGATGTCATAGTCAGCGGTTTCCATGCCTGCGCCGATCCGGCGGTCGATCGCCTCGGCCAACGTGGCGAGCCCTTCACCAGTGATCGACGAGACCGCCACAGCACCTGGCCGCACCGGAACCTGTGCGACACCTCCGAGAAGATCGGCTTTGTTCATGACCTCGATGAGGCGCGACGGCCACGCCGGGTCGAGTGTGCCGTCGCGCTCCATTTCCGCCAGCACGCCCAGTACATCCGACTGTTGCGCGCTCGAATCGGGATGCGCGGCGTCACGCACGTGCAGGATGATGTCGGCCTCGGACACTTCTTCCAGCGTGGCGCGGAACGCCTCCACCAGCTCGTGCGGCAGTTCGCTGATGAATCCTACCGTATCTGACAAGATGATGCGCCGGCCGGACGGCAGGATCAGGCCGCGCATCGTGGGATCCAACGTCGCGAACAACTGATCGCGCGCTACCACCGCTGAGCCGGTCAATGCATTGAACAGCGTCGATTTCCCGGCGTTGGTGTAGCCAACCAGAGCGACCACCGGAAATGGCACGCGCTTGCGGGCACTACGGTGCAGGCCGCGGGTGCGCCGGACCTGTTGCAGGTCCTTTTTCAGCCGCACCAGCCGTTCGTCGATCTGGCGCCGGTCGGCCTCGATCTGCGTCTCGCCCGGTCCGCCAAGGAAGCCGAAGCCACCGCGCTGACGTTCCAGGTGGGTCCAGGACCGCACCAGTCGGGAGCGCTGATAGGCCAGATGCGCCAGTTCGACCTGCAAGGTGCCTTCCCGCGTGGCCGCCCGCTCGCCGAAGATGTCGAGAATAAGCGCTGTCCGATCGATCACCTTGCAGTGCCACGCGCGTTCCAGGTTGCGCTGCTGCACCGGCGACAGCGTCGCATCGACGATCGCCACGGCGATGTGCTGCGCAGCGACCACGTCGGCAAGCGACGCTACCTGCCCGGACCCCAGCAAGGTCGCGGGTTGGCGAGCGCGCAGCGGCAGGACGGCCTGGTGCACGACAATAAGGCCGATGGACGCGGCCAGGCCGACGGCTTCTTCCAGCCGTGCATCGGCCGCGCGCATCGGTTCAGCGCCGTTCAGCCCCCGGTCACGGTCCTTCCCTTCCCTGGGCCGTTCCCAGGGCAGGATGACGGCGGCGCGGGTCGCAGCGCTACCGTTCGCCGTTCTGGCCTGGGCAGGCTGGGACTGCGCAGGCTGGGACTGAGCAGGGGCCGCTGGTCTGTCGATCTCCAGGTGGTTAATCCCCGTCGTTAATCGCCACCGGCGACGGCACTCATCTCACGCACGCCAGCGGACGCCGGTGCGCCGCTCTCGGCCTTCGAGGCGTCAAACAATTGGATCGGAGATCCCGGCATGACCGTGCTGATGGCGTGCTTGTAGACGAGTTGGGTATGCCCGTCGCGTCGCAAAAGAACGGAAAAATTGTCAAACCAGGTAATGATACCCTGCAGCTTGACTCCGTTCACGAGGAAAACCGTCACCGGTGTCTTGCTCTTCCGCACATGGTTCAAGAACACGTCCTGAACGTTTTGCGCCTTTTCAGTGGCCATTTTCATGGTCCTTTTATATTCGCCGTGTGCCACGGCGAGAGTTGAGAGATGCCTGTTATTGACGTCCCGGTTGGTCCTGGCGGGACCACCGGCCTACGCACGCTACCAGCCCATCGTGGCTCAGGCCAGGCTTTTTAGCCAGGCTGCCAGCTCATAGGCAGAATGCACATGGAGATCGGGGGAAGCGAGTTCAACACCGCCATCGTGTGCGGCATCGCCGACCAGCACGGCAGTTACCCCCGCCGCCCGCGCTGCCTGCATGTCGAGTGCGGTATCGCCGAGGTACCAAATGTCCCGGCCGGGAGAAAAACCCATTTCCTTCAACGCCATGTAGATCGGCTCTGGACTGGGCTTGTCGGCAGCGGCATCGCCGGCGCCGACTACCGCGGCAAAATGCGTCGACCATCCGAGATGCAAGACTTCGGCACGCAGATATTTGCCGGCCTTGTTGGACACCACACCACGTGGCCAGGCAGCGCCGGCCAGCAGCGCCTCGGCCGCTCCTGGCATTGGGGTCACGTTAGCCAGATGGTCACTGCGGAACCTGTCGTAGAAGATGTCGCGGGCGCTCTCCCAGGCGTCGCCGAACATTTTGGGAAAACTTTCCTTCAGGGCGACCCGGACCCGATTTTTCGTCTCGGTAACCGTCCACTGCGGTTTTTCAAATGCATCGAACGCGGCGTTCAGCGCCGCGGTGATGCCGACCCAGCCGTCGACCAGGGTATTGTCCCAGTCGAACAACAACACGGTCGGCTTGTGGTCCTGCAAGCGGCGGTCCCGGGACACAATCAACCGCCGCCGATTTTCGGAATCAGGACAATTTCGCTGCCGGGTTTCAGTTCGACCTGGTAAGCATCCTGGAAAATTTCACCATCGATTGCAACCGCCATGCCTTCTTCGACCTGGCTGCCGAGACCCGGATAGTTTTGTTCCAGCTCACGCACCAACTGGCGAAACGTGGTTGCCTGCACATCGAACTCGGTCTTGCCACCGGTGAACTGGTGGCAAGACCCGCCCGAGGCGATGATCACTCTAGGCAAACGACCTCATTTTCCCGCGGCATCGAGTGCCGCGCGAACCTTCGGCGGAGACATCGGCAGATCATGCATTTCCACGCCGGTGGCACGGCGGATGGCGTTGCTGATCGCTGCCATTGGCGGGACGATCGGCACCTCGCCCACGCCGCGGGCACCGAACGGATGACGCGGGTTAGGCACTTCCACCAGCACCGCCTCGATCATCGGCAGATCCGATGCCACCGGGCAGCGGTAATCCAGGAAACCGGGATTCTCCAACTGGCCCTTGTCGTTGTAGATATACTCCTCGTTCAGCGCCCACCCGATGCCTTGCACGGCGCCGCCCTGGATCTGGCCTTCGACGTAGCTGGGATGGATCGCCTTGCCGACGTCCTGGACGGCGGTGTAGCGCTCGATCGCCACATGGCCGGTTTCCTTATCCACGGTCACGTCGCAGATATGCGCACCGAAGCCGGCCCCGGCGCCCTGAGCATTGACCGACACCTCGGCATTGATCGGACCACCGGTCCGGCCTGCCTTCAGCGCGATCGCTGCGAGATCCAGAGGTTCGAAGGCACCGGCGTTGGAGCCCGCGGGCAACGCCATGCCGTCTTTCCACTCGACGGCGTCCGCCGGGATTTCCCAGATCATGGCAGCGCGCTTCTTCAGTTCCTCGACGACTTTCTCGGCCGCCTGGGTTACCGCCATGCCGGTGGCAAACGTCACGCGAGACCCACCGGTCAGGAAGGTGAAGCCGATCGAGCCGGTGTCGGCCACGATGGTCCGCACCTTGTCGGCTTTGACGCCAAGCACCTCGGCCACCATCATGCCCATCGAGGCCCGCGAGCCGCCGATATCCGGGCTTCCGGTCGCCGCCGTGACCGTGCCGTCCTCATTGACGTGCACCGTCGCCGAGGATTCGCCGCAGATGTTGAACCAGAAGCCGCAGGCGAGACCACGCGCCTGACCGGCCGGCACCGGCGCCTTCCAGTGCGGATGCGTCTTCACCGCCGCGAGCACCTGCTCAAAGCCGATATTGTTGTGGGTCACGCCGTAATGCGTCTTGCTGCCGTTCTTCGCAGCATTCTTCTCGCGCAGCGTCAACGGATCCATGCCCAGTTTTTCGGCGAGTTCGTCGAGGGCGCACTCAACGGCGAACGAGGTGATCGGCGCCCCCGGGGCACGATAGGCCGCGACCTTGGGACGATTGCTGACCACATCGTAGCCGACGACATCGATGTTCGGCAGGTCGTACAGCGCGAAGCCGCACATGCAGCCAGGCCCGATCGGCGAGCCGGCGTAAGCGCCCGCCTGGAACTTCAACACCTGTTTCGCCGCGACGATGGTGCCGTCCTTCTTCGCACCAATTTTGATATCGATCGATGCGCCCGAGGTCGGACCGGAACCGCGGAAGACATCTTCGCGGGTCATTTGCATCTTGACCGACTTGCCGGACTTTCGCGACAGCGCCACGGCGACCGGCTCCAGATAGATCAGCGTCTTGCCGCCGAAGCCGCCGCCGATTTCGGCCGGCGTGCAACGGATGTTGGCGATGTCGATGCCAAGCAGCTTCGCCGTGTAGGCGCGGACCATGAAATGGCCCTGGCTCGAGCTGTGGATCGTGATCTGCCCGTCGGGCGCGTAGGTCGCGAGGCAGGCATGCGGTTCGATATAGCCCTGGTGCACCGGCTTGGTGGTGTACTTGCCTTCGACGATGATTTCCGCATCTTTAAAGCCGGCTTCGGCGTCGCCTTTCTTGAAAGTCACCACTTTGGCAACGTTCGACGGCTTCGTGGGCTTCGGGTTAACGCCGGCAGTGAACATGTCGTCGTGCAGAACCGGTGCGTTGTCGGCCATCGCCTCTTCAACGTCGATGACGAACGGTAGCACATCGTATTTCACGTCGATCAGTGCCAGCGCCTCATCGGCGATCGCCTGCGTGGCGGCGGCAACTGCGGCAACCGCGTGGCCTTCGTACAGTGCCTTGGTGCGCGCCATGACGTTGCAGGACAGATCACGGAAATTCATCGGACCTTCTCCGACGAACGCCTCTTCGTTGGCGATTTCCGGGAAATCCTTTGCGGTCACGACAGCGCGCACACCCGGCAGGGCTTCGGCCTTCGAGGTATCGATCGACACGATCCGCGCATGTGCGTGCGGGGAGCGCAGGATTTTGCCCCACAGCATGCCCGAGGCGCGCGTATCGGCAGCGAACACCGCGCGGCCGGTAACCTTATCGACGCCGTCGGGACGGATGGGACGCGTGCCGACGACTTTCAGGTTGGAATCGATGTAGTTCATCAGGAGGCCTCTCCTCGCATGACCGCGGCGGCATCCATTACCGCGCGAATGATCTTGTCATAACCGGTGCAACGGCAAAGATTGCCGGCCAACCAATACCGCGCCTCGGTTTCAGTCGGGTTTGGATTGGCGTCGAGCAATGCCTTCGAGGCGACGATCAGGCCAGGAGTGCAGAAGCCACACTGCAAGGCCGCGTGCTCGAGGAACTTCTGCTGCACCGGATGCAGTTTCTCGCCGTCGGCGATGCCTTCGACGGTGGTGATCGTGCGGCCTTCGGCCTCAACGCCCAGTACGAGGCAGGAGCAGACGATGGCGCCGTCCATGATCACCGTACAGGCACCGCAGTCACCGGACGCACAGCCTTCCTTGCTGCCGGTCAGGCCGACGACGTCGCGCAGCACATCCAGCAGAGTCTGCTGCGGCTCGCACAGATATTCGGCGGATTCGCCGTTGATTGTGGTGGAAACGTATGACTTTGCCATGGGTCAGTGAGCCTTTACAGTTTTGCCGGACGCCCGATCGAATGCGATCTTCGCCACGCGGCGTGCCAGCACGCCGGCGACCTTGGTACGATATTCGATCGTTCCGCGCTTGTCGTTGATGGGTTTGCAGG
>Ga0187879_10003267_pt1 | contig 10933 bp, 10 predicted proteins | sample June2016WEW_19_1_FD_132423 | JGI IMG/M metagenome (GOLD analysis project Ga0187879, IMG submission 132423) | Peatland microbial communities from SPRUCE experiment site at the Marcell Experimental Forest, Minnesota, USA - June2016WEW_19_10 | ecosystem: Environmental > Terrestrial > Soil >... | reverse complement strand
TCTATCGGCAGCATTGGCTCCAGCGCATCGAACGTTGGTTTTATCCGAATCGGCCTGAAACCGTTTGGTGAACGTCATGCAACGGCGGATGAGATCATTGCGCGGCTGCGCAAAAAGGCCGCATCGCTTCAGGGCGTGGCGTTTTTCATGCAATCGCCGCAGGAGCTGAACGTCGGCGGACGGACGAGCCGCACCCAGTATCAATATACGCTGCAGCACGCCGACATCGCGGAATTGAATCATTGGGCCCCGCTGATTTTGGCGAAGCTGAAGACTTTGCCCGAATTGCGGGATGTCGCGAGCGACCAGCAATCGCTTGGCGCGACGATCGGCATCGTCATCGATCGCGATCAGGCTGCACGCTTCGGCATCCAGCCACAGCTCATTGACGATACGCTCTATGATGCTTTCGGGCAGCGCCAGGTGACGCAATATTTCACCCAGCTCAACAGTTATCATGTGGTAGAGGAAGTGTTGCCGGAGCTGCAGGGCAAGCTAGATACGCTCGACAAGATCTATGTAACCTCGCCGGCGACAGGGCGGCAGGTTCCACTCTCGACTTTCGTGCACTACGCTTCGGATCAGTCCGGCTTGCTATCGGTCAATCATCAGGGGCAATTCCCCGCGGCGACGCTGTCCTTCAATCTGGCGCCGGGCGTGTCGCTCGGTCAGGCGGTGGACGCGGTTGAAGCGGCGGAAGCAGCAATTGGCGCGCCCGCCGCCCTCATTGGCGGTTTTCAAGGCTCCGCCCAGGCGTTTCAGAAGGCAGTGGCTTCCCAGCCCTATCTCATCCTCGCGGCTCTCACCGCCGCCTATATTATTCTGGGCGTGCTCTACGAGAGCTTCATCCATCCGCTCACAATTCTTTCGACACTTCCGTCCGCGGGCGCCGGGGCTTTCTTGTTCTTGATGCTGTTCCACGAGGATATGACGCTGATCTCGTTGATCGGGATTCTTCTCTTGATCGGTATCGTCAAGAAGAACGGAATCATGATGGTCGATTTCGCCATCAGCGCGCAACGGGAGCGGGGATTGACGCCAGTCGAGGCAATCCGGGAAGCATGTCTGCTTCGCTTCCGGCCGATCATGATGACGACAATGGCCGCAATTCTCGGCGGCCTCCCGTTGATGCTTGGCACGGGGGCAGGATCTGAACTGCGCCAGCCGCTTGGAGCATCCATGGTTGGTGGCTTGCTTGTCAGCCAGTTGCTGACATTGTTCACCACGCCGGTGATCTACCTCGCCTTTGAATCCCTGCGGCGCGGCCGTCCATCGCCTGCGAAGCAGCCTGCTGGCGAGCCAGAGATCAGCGCGGCAGCCGCCGAATAGATCACAATGGGTTTTAGTTAAAAACCCGAGACAGACTCGACGCAAATCGAATCTGTCTCGGGTTCATACTTGTCATGCAAGAGCAGCAGTCGGCCACGTCGCTCATTATTTAGTGACCACCGCTACGGGAGGCGGCGCGGAGGCAAATTTATAGCTGAAGCCCACTTTGACCTGATTCTCCGTCCAGTGATGAGACGCGGACACGAAATCCACGACCGTGGGATCATAAAAGACACCAAAATTCGAATAGCGATATTCCGCCCGCACCGACCAATTATTGTTTACGGCATATTCAATGCCACCGCCAACGGTCCATCCTTTGCGGGTATCTGGGAGGGCATTATAGTTGCTAAGGATTCTGTAGCTATTTTTGATGAGGGCTTCGACGCCGCCACCTGTCACATAGAGAAGAATATTGTCAAAGGCATATCCGGCCCGGCCCAGGAGCGCGCCTTGGAGGTATGAGTTCGTCGTCGAGGAAACGTAGTACACTGGCGAAATCGTTTTACTCAAACCGACGCCGTCGATCTCGCCTTCCAGCCCCAAGACCCATTGGTTCACTTGCCATGTGTAGCCAAGGTGAGCGCCGCCGATGACGCCTGATGGGTTCGCCACGCTGGAGAAAGTGCCAACGGGTACAACTGTAGTTGCGAAGGTGCCAGTAACTGGCCCGATTGGACCTGAAATCGGGCCGGTATTGGACACATAGCCAGTATCGTTCGCCCAGGCGAATCCGATCTGACCACCGAGGTAGAGGCCCGCCCATGTAAAGGCCGGGACTGGCGGCGGGGTTGGCGTAAGATCAGCGGCGGCCGCGAAGCCGCCAAGCGCCAAGACGGACGTCGAGGCCAAGAGAAGCCGTGTAAACATATCAATTTCTCCAGGAATGTAGGTTTGCCATCCGACTCAGAGCTTGGCCCTGATCGTGAATCCGATCATGAGAGGAGCGCCGACGTTGGCAGTGATCTCTCCGCCTGTTCCTCCGACAACGGCAATGTTCGTGTAATAGTGCTTGTTCAGCGCATTATGCGCCCATCCAACCACGTCCCAGCTGCCGTCTTCAAACTTGAGGCCGGCATGCAGATCGAGCAAGCCATATGGGTTGATAATGCTATAGCGGGAGTCGTCGGTCCCGGAATAGAAGCTGCTCTGCCACGTATAGTCCGCGCCGAAATATCCGATCACTGGCCTGTCGATGAGGAGTGGGGAAAAAAGCGCTCCCAAATGCTGGCTATATTCGAAGCCGCCAACGGCGGTCCATTTCGGGATAAGGGACAAGGGCTTGCCGGTCAGGTCGCAAGTGGTCTGGCCGGTCACCTCAAAGGGACAGGCGGAATTCGTGAAGGACCCATAGAAGGCATCATCATAGCTCAGCGAGATATAAGACGTCAGGCCGTCAATCGGATTGGCGCGAAGATCAACTTCAACCCCGCGTGACTCAGCAAGTTTGGCATTTGACAAATAGGAGATCCCAGTTGAGCCTTGGACGTAGTTTACGAAATTGATGTAATTATGATCATACATCGTGTAAGCCGCGATATTGGCAATCAGACGTTGATCGAACCAGCTGCTTTTGACGCCAACTTCATAATTATCGAGCCGTTCCGCCTGCACGGTAGTCGGTATGTTGGGTGGCAGATTTCCGGTCGCGGGATTTGGCCCCCCGGCGCGGCCGCCCTGTGAAACGGTGACATAGCCAAATGTATTCGGGCTGAATTTATAGGTGCCAGTGCCAAGCGCCGAAACCATCCCCTGATGAGTTTGAGCAAACCAACTCCGGTATGGGCCGATGAGAGTATTTCGAGCGGTGATAGCCGCAGCTGCCTGGGTGGCGGTCAGGCCGGTAAGCGGCTGGGCGCTGCCTGTCCATTGGGAGAAATCGCTGGTTTTGTAATTGTAGGAATAACGCACGCCCGTCGTAATGTCGAAATCCGACGTGGCATGCCAGACGCTCTGAATATAGGGCGCTATCTCTTTTGTGGACGGGTCGTCATAGCCCTGGAGCATGAGGTAGTTGAGCGCTGTATTGTTGACAAGCGCGGAAGTGGATGGACTGCCGTAGAAGGCGCCCGCGTTTGGTCCATAGGCGGTTTTTGCGCGATCGACGAGAAGGTCCCAAAAGAGGAAAGTCCCGGCCGAAATATCCAATGGCCCGCCTTTGGGGGTCGATATTTTGAGATCCTCCTCGACCGATTTCGCATCAATTTGGGAGCCGGAGCCAACAATATAGCTGGCCCCCGGTATTGTGGTGTATCCATTATGCGGATGGAATTCCCATTCGGTTGCAGCGGAGACAGAGGTTAAAGTGAAGCCATTAAACGTATAGGCGACGTTTGCCGCGGCCTGATAATTGTCTTGAGCTGTGTTTTGCCAGCCATAGCCGCTCGTCGTGTAGGTCGAGAGAAAAGTTCCCGACCATGGCACGGCCCAGCCGATCCTTGCCGAGCGTTGGTAGAAATTGTTCGGTACCGCGCCGCCCGTATTCGCATAGTTTGAGACAACCCCAGCGAATCCTAAGGAGCAGCAAGCCTGGGTGACGGTGGAATAGTTGAAGGACAGAAGCGCCGTCAGATTCTCTATCGGGGTCAGGAGGACCTGCGCCAGCGCACCCTTATCATGGGTGCCATTGTATTTGTCATCCGTCGTGGTGCTCGAGACGAAGCCCTGTTGATCTTCTCCGAATATGGAGAGCCGGAACGCGGCTTTGTCGCTATCCGCGATAGCCCCCGTGGCGGTTCCCTTGAGTAGAAACATATTGTAGCTGCCATATTGAAACTCGAGTTTCTCCTGTGTTGTGAAACTCGGCAGCGCCGTCGTCAAATTCAACACGCCACCGGTATTGTCCTGGCCGCCGGCCGTCGCCTGCGGGCCCTTCAGAACCTCGACTCCGACAAGTTCCGGGATACCAAAAACGGCTTGTCCAACAAAGGGCTGGTAGACGCCATTGAGATAGACGGGTGAACCGCCAAAGATCGCGTCCGTTGCATTCGACGATGCGGAACCAAACCCACGGACATTGATGGCGATGTTGCGCACATTGGTAAATTTAATATTCAGGGCTGGCTCGAGCTTTTGTGCCGCCTGAAGATCGTTGATTTGTGCCGCCTCCAACTGCTGCTGGGTTACAACCGTCGAAGTAACGGGAGTAGATTGCACTTTTTCTATCTGTAGCGCAGTATTTGCCTGCTTTGATATGGCCGGATCCTCAGCCGGAGCCGTTGCCTGATCGGAGACCACGACATCCTCGACATGGCCTTCCACCACGCCTCCCGCCGCGGTTTGCGCCAAAGCGCCCGTGGACACGCTGAGGCTGAGGTAAAGTGGCAGACCGACACGCCGCGCTAGCCGTGGTGACTTTTTTCTTTTCATGGTGGCATTCCGAGTATGACCGCAGCCGCCTGCCGGCGCTTTGCGTAAGGTTTCGGGAGGTGTTTCTAGCCATAACCAGACCAGATTTATAGGATTTATTGACTGTCCATTATCCCTATGTCTTGTCAATTTGTAATGATGATTGCCGAGTCGATCTCGAAACATGGTTGCAAAAATGTCACGGCTGAAGGGCGCTCAAATTGCGTGGAAAATGTTTTAAAGGTGATTCGTGTGTCAGGCTTTGCGCGGCTCATGACGCGCAATCTGTTGACGCCGCATTGGCGATATCACTCAGCTGATCTGGTTTGTCGGATAGAGCGCGGCAATCGCTAGGATCGGCCCGCGCATCGACATTCAACAAAATGGCGGCTCTCGCTACCGCACAAGCGAGCGTCGCGATAGGCAACATTGCGGTGCGCCGATTGACCCGATCGGAAGCGTGGACCTTGGCCTCCTGGCAATCGGTCTGGGGAGAGACTTACGTGCAGGCCAAATCGATGTAGGACATGACGAGATAGAGGAGCGCTTCGGAGGATCCCAGATTCCGGTATCTGTGCGGCACGTCGCCCTCGAAGACGATGGCATCGCCTTCTTCGAGACGCTGCGCCGGCTCCTTACCGGCGGTAATTTCAATCTGTCCGCGAACGACGATCAGGCTTTCGAGCGTACCTGACGCATGCGCCTCGGAATTCTCCGTATGACGCGGTGCAATGGTCAATTCGTAGAATTCGACAAGCCGTTTACAGTCATGCGGAAACAGGGCGCGGGAGGTGAAGCGCCCATCCTTTGAAGAGATGACGTTCTTTTTGGCTTTCCTCAGCACACACATACCGCGGCGCTGACGCGACGAAATCAGGCTGCCAAAGGGAACGCCAAGCGTGTTGGCAATCTTCCATAGAACATCGATCGTCGGGACAATTTCGCCCATCGCGACCGCGTCGAGTTTTTTTTTGCCAAGCCCAGAATACGCAGCCAATTTATCCATGGATCGCCCCTTACGGAGCATCAGTGTGCGCAAACGATCTCCTATGCTCGATCCGAAATCACCCAAGGGAGGCGCAATTTGCGTCTCGCCATTTGAGGGGATTGTATTCCCGTCGCCTGAGGGGGAGGAGTCCATACAGTTATTCCATAAATTTAGTTTACTAACTTATAAAGGCCAATTGCCAGCCCGCGTCAAGCGGATCGCGCAACGGATTCTTCATTTTCCGAAGCTCCAACCGGAGCCCAATTTCAAAGGGGAATTGATGAGAATGGCTGCTACCTATCGTAGCGCCAGTTTGTCCCGGTTGCCGCGCGTGCTCAAAGCCGCAATGCTCGTGCGATCGAGAATGAGAGCCATGGCATCGCGCACATCGAGCATCAGATCATGTACGGCGCAGGCGTCTTCATCGGGACAGTCGGTGCATTTGCGGTAGGCGGTACGGCTCGCGCAAGCAATCGGCGCGAGCGGTCCATCGAGGATTCGGATGATTTGCCCAGCAGTGATCCCGTCGGCAGAGCGCGCCAGCCGATAGCCGCCCCCCTTGCCTTTCTTGCTGCTCAAAATGCCGGCATTCCTGAGTTCGAGTAGGATGGCGTCGAGAAATTTGCGCGGGATCTGATTCTGGGCGGCGATCTCGGCGGCGAGACACGGGCCGTCGAACCTCGCTATATACATCAGCGCCTTGAGACCATATTTTCCCTTGTTCGACAGCATGCGTTTCCAAGAAGGCCAAAGGCGTTGGCATATGCCTGGCGCAGCCGATTGCGCCAGGGTCTCATTCATTGCCGCTCTTGCCGCCGACTCGCTCGTATTAGCAATTCATCGCGGCACGGGCAACTTCCGATACATTCCCTAGTCCCACTATGGAGCCAGCGAGGCCCATCGGAACAAGCGGTTACACTCAAATTTCTTCGTCTCCCGCTTCGCGCTGCGAAAAAATGAGTTGACCACTATCCTAGTATTTTTATAGACTGACTCGTGAAATAGCCCGAGCGGGCGATCAATATTGGAATTGAAAGGCGTCGCAATGAGCTCAGCTCTCGCCCCGGCGGACTTAGGACTAGATGAATTTGAACTGCCCCCCTTGATTTCGTCCGCGGGAGCGCAAACGCTTCTGGCGTTGAAAGGAACTAAACCATCATTTTGGACGCAAAGCACCGCTCTCTTGCTGTATGCCTTGTTGCTTGCCGCGGCATTCACCTATGCGGCGCGCCCGGCACCGCCGGTTGAGGAAGATGCGATAGAGCTGGTGATGTTGCCTCCCGTGGTACCGGAGGAACAACCGGCGCCAATCGAAGAGCCGCCGCCGGTCGCCGAACAAACTCCGCCCGAAGAAAAGCTAGAAGAGCCGCCGCCACCTGTGGCGGAGGAACCGGTTGCGCCAAAACCTTTGCCGAAACCAAAGCCGAAACCAAAGGTCGCCGAACATAAACCGCCGGTCGAACAGCCGCGCCATGCGCCCGCCGCTCCGGCGCGCACTGGGCCGACCACGGTTCCGCCGAACGCGATAGCCTCCAGCTACGCCAATCAGGTCCACGCCCGCATCGCCCACGCCGCAGTCTTTCCCCATTCCTTGGCGCACCAAGCCGCCCGCGTTGGCTACCATATCATAATCTCGCCTTCTGGCTCGGTGATTTCCCAGAGCATTTCACCGTCGGGCAATCCCGCGTTCGATACGGCGGCAAGAGAAGCATTGGCGCGCGCAGCGCCGTTTCCGGCAACAGGGCTGACGCGCCCCGCCTCCCTATCTGGCGCCATCGTCTTCCGATGAGAGCTGCTGGTTATTTCATCAATCAACCCAACCTCAAACACCAAGGATATTTTTGAAATGGTGGATTCTATTGATCCCTCAACTGCGGTAGCAGCACCCCATGGCCTGTCACCGATTGATTTGTTTACGCAAGCCGATAGCGTAGTGAAGGCCGTATTGATCATCCTTCTCCTAGCATCGGCTTGGGGTTGGGCGGTCATCGTGGACAAGCTCGTCCGGCTGTATCTATTGCAGAAGCGGGCAGACACTTTAATAGCCAGTATCCAGTCGGGATTGCCGGTCACTTCAGTCGCCGAAAGCTTCGAAAGGGCCTCCGAGACAGATCCTTTCGTCACGGTCTACAAGGCGATGGTCGAGGAAAATAATCGCTCCGCCGAGCTTGTGTTTTCCGATTCCCAGCGGGACAGTCTTCAGGAGCGGGTGCATCGAGTTGGTCAATTGGCCAGTATCGACGCACTCGGGCATTTGCAGAGCCGTTTGCCCGGCTTGGCTACAATTGGAGCGGTGGCTCCCTTCGTTGGACTGTTTGGAACGGTCTGGGGAATTATGACCTCGTTCCAAGGCATTGCTGCCTCCAATAATACCAGTCTTGCCGTTGTTGCCCCCGGCATTGCCGAAGCCCTGTTCGCAACAGCCCTCGGCCTCTTCGCGGCGATTCCCGCCGTCGTCTTCTACAATCGCATTGGCGCCGAAATCGGCAATTACGGCAAGCGCCTCAATAGTTTCATTGGCGTGTTCGAAGTCGAATTGTCCCGCCAGCTTTCGAAGAAGGGAGACCGCAATGGCCTTCGCGCTGCGTAAACATGATAGTGAATTTGATGCACCGCCAATAAGCGATATCAACGTCACGCCGCTCGTCGATGTGATGTTGGTGCTTCTCATCATTTTCATGGTGGCGGCGCCTTTGATGGCCGCCGGCATCCCCATTAATTTGCCAAAGGCGCAAGCGAACCCATTGGTCGATCAAAAGCAGCCGATCGCCGTGACCATCGACGCCGAAGGCAAGTTTTTTGTCGATCAACGCGAAGTGGCTGCCGATGAGCTGATTCTTGTCCTCAGCGAGAGCGCTGATAGTAAGGAGCGCCGCATTCATGTGCGCGGCGATAAGACTATCGCCTATGGCAAGGTGATTGAGGTGATGGGTCTCATCAATTCGGCGGGCTACTCCAAGGTCGCGCTGGTTTCGGATTCTTCCAATCCTTCCCCCTCCCAAGCAACCCCTCAGGCTGTGACGCGATAGATTCGCTCTCACACCCCACTCTTGGGCCGGTGCTAGCCAGTTTGTCGGGCACCGGCCGCTCGTCACACTCTACGGCTTACACTTCACATCGGCCCTGCAGAAAGATGCAAGGCTCGCCATAAACACTACGGAGAATTGAGAATATGAGTCGGACATCGTTGACTGCTCGCCGCATGATGGTTGTGGGTGGCGGCTTGATATTGGGTGCGGCCTTTGCTTTGTCCGCCAACTCCCAAACAGCCCCCGCGGCCGCTCCGCCCGCCGCTCCCGCAGCGGCCAGTCCCTCGCCGGCAAGGGTAGCCATCGAGAACCGCAAAGCCGTCTACACGTTGATCGGGAACAACTTCAAGCCACTGGGCGCGGTCTTGAAAGGCAGCCCATATGATGCGGCAACAATACAAAAGAGCATTGCTCGCCTTGTGTTCCTTTCGGGCCTTTTGGACGACGCATTTCCGGAAGTTTCCAACGTCGGCGAACCCGACACCAAGGCCAAGCCCGATATTTGGACCAGCCGCGCGGATTTCGACAAGAAGACCAAGGATTTTCAAACGCACCTCATAGCCCTGCAGGTTTTGAACGATACGGACAAAGAGGCGACGGAGGCATTCAAGACTGCGGCCACGGCGATCGGTCAAGACTGCAAGGCATGCCACGATGCCTATCGCGCCAAATAGAATCGCTCTGCCTAAGGGCGCGGTCTTCGAGATCGCGCCTGGCGGCGGCTTGGTAGAGTTTCTCTCCAATGGAATGCCGCCGATCGAAGACAAGGCGCCAGCCTGTGCGGCGCCGCTCGTCGGCATTCCTTTAGTGTGTCCTTCCGAAGAGATCGCTTGATGACAACGATCGAGAGCGTTACGCAAGCGCCAACAGATGCAGAGGCTGAGCCGCGCAAAGTCTGGGATTTGCCGGTTCGCGTGTTTCACTGGACTCTGGTGGCGGCCATCATTGGCGCGTTCGTCACCAACCGGCTGGGTGTCAGCTATTTTAAATATCACGTCTGGTTTGGCTACACCGTTATCGTACTGGTGCTGTTTCGTATCGTGTGGGGCTTTATCGGCACCCGTCACGCGCAGTTCTGGAATTTCATTTGCGGCCCCGCCGCGACTCTGCGTTATATGCTTGGGCTGATACGTGGCCACAAGATTCGTTATGCCGGCCATAATCCCTTGGGTGCCTGGATGGTGGTGACGCTGTTGGCGGCTTTAGGGATACAGGCGTTCTCGGGCCTGTTTGGCAATGACGAGATTTTCAATGTTGGCCCGCTGTATGGATATGTCAGCAAGGAAGTGAGCTTGCAGCTGACTTCCTTGCATCGCAAACTGTTTTATTGGATTATGGCGGCGGCCGCGATACACATCCTGGCAGTGATTGCTCATTATGTATTCGAGCGAGGAAACTTGCTGCATGCGATGATCACTGGCCACAAACCGCCAGATAGCGTAGCGGAAACCGAAGCTATTGTTTCATCACGTACCTGGCGGGCAGTGCTGGTGGCCCTCGCCCTCGCTGGAGCGCTTGCTTGGGTTGTGACTCATGCACCAGCACCATTAGATGACAGCTTCTACTAAAGGGTACACCGCAAACCCCCGCACATCAGGACTGGCCAACAGTTCGTTGAACGCGAAACGGTAAAACTCACATTTTAGGCCATGATCGCGGATGATTTTCCCCTCGGAGAATCAATCATGGGTTCCATTCTGTCCAGTCCAGGCCATACAGATTTCCTTTGAGCTACCGTAAGAAACTTCTGGCCTGGAATTTCACCAGTCGCGTTCGTCGTCGCGCACTATGGCATCGATGATCTGGTGATCTTGATTCCCGGAAAGACAGACGCGTTGACTCCGGCGAACTGCCCGGTCACGACGGCTTCGCCTTCGACACACCCAATGCACCAGCCTCGGCATCGGCGCGTAAGTAAACCTTATTTTTTAAGGGGCTTATAGACATCGTGACAAGCGCGGCACGTCTTCGCCGTATCCCGGGCCGCTGCGGCTGCAGCCTCGAAGTCGTTCTCTCCCACGGACTTTATGGCCGCAGCTATCAATTCCTCCCCTTGTTGGGAGATCTTCACGGCGTCGTCGGCATCACCTTTCTTTGTAAAATATTTTTCCGTATACCTGAATCCATCCTGGAGTATTTCGGCGTCCTCCACGGCGCCTTGCGCATTCCCGGCCGTGATGTCTGGCTCAAAGTATTTGATCGTTTTATCGAGATCACGCATCAAATCGTCATCGTAATC
>Ga0187879_10003266_pt1 | contig 10934 bp, 11 predicted proteins | sample June2016WEW_19_1_FD_132423 | JGI IMG/M metagenome (GOLD analysis project Ga0187879, IMG submission 132423) | Peatland microbial communities from SPRUCE experiment site at the Marcell Experimental Forest, Minnesota, USA - June2016WEW_19_10 | ecosystem: Environmental > Terrestrial > Soil >... | reverse complement strand
TTGTATTGCTCGACGGATTGCCTCAGTCGTCGTGGCGCTCCCGTGAAGAATTTGTCCCATAGTGCATCCCTCCAAGCAGGACTGAATAATGCACCATCAAATGCCGGGACTAAACACCTAGGTCTGGGGCTGCCCGCTGATAAACCTTCACAACCGGCGGGTCACCTTCAGCGCGGTTCTAGCCCAAGGCTATTTCGGCGGGGCAGGGATGATGGGCGTCGCTCCCCCTAATAAATTCACCATGGCTATGGATTATGTCTCGCTCAAGATGCGCGACGCCGCCCACCCCAACCAAGATGACGTCTATGGCTTTGGCGTGATCGCGGCGAGATGACCCAAGCGTGTGTCTTTACCGCCAACCAGATCACAGCCTGTCTCGTCATCATGCTCGTGCTCCGCCATCTGGCTTTGTTGCAGCATGGACCTGCCGACCGTCCCTTGGCGTGCTGAACGGGATAGACAAAAGGCGATTTCAGCCTGGAGTTTTATCGTACCTTTCAAGCATCATTCCAAGGGACGCCGTCATATTCCCCGACAAAGGAATCGGGTGACCAAGTGGCAGGATCATAACACAGCCCTTCGCAATCAGGGGCAGCGGTTGAATGCTTCAAGCGGCGATGAGGCTTGGAACAACATTATCGTAGCCTCGCGCAGACGGTCGGGTATGCGTCTTGCCATCGGGTATGCGTCTTGCAAGGAGATACATTCTCACTCGTACATGGAGAGAGGATGGTATGATAGACGACACTCTACGCCCGCTCGTTGTGGCTAAGAAGACCGACGAGGCCCATAATATGGTCTCGTTTGAATTGGTCGATCCGAACGGCGCGGAGCTCCCTGCATTCTCCGCAGGGTCTCATATTGACGTTACAATTCCCGGTGGGTTAGTGCGCCAATACTCATTGTGCAACAGCACATCGGAACGCAACCGTTATGTTATTGGTGTATGGAACGATGGAAATAGCCGGGGTGGGTCCAAGGCGCTGCATGGACAGGTGCATGCAGGCGACACCTTGCAAGTCGGCTTGCCTCGGAACCGCTTCCGCGTTCCCCGCAGTACGAAACGGGCCATATTGCTGGCTAGGGGCATCGGCGTAACACCGATTTTGAGCATCGCCGACTATTTGAAATCCCAAAATATACCCTTCGAGCTCCATTATGTTTTCGCCATGATGTCTCCCGGATCATTTCTCGGGATGATCAAGGAATCGAATTTCGCGGACAACACAAAGTTTTATTTTGAGGCGAGCGAATTAAATCAATTGCTCAACCCAGCGGCCATTCTCGCGGATCAGCCTGAAGACATGCAGCTCTTTATCTGCGGTGTCGATTGGTGGCAAGATCCGATCATCAATACTGCCAAGCAGAAGGGCTGGGCCGAAGAACGCATTCATGTCGAACGCTTCACGGCCAAGGTGCCCGCCGCCATCCTCGACAAAGTCTTTGACGTGAAGATCGCAAGCACCGGGACTGTTTATAAAATCCCTGGCGATAAGACCGTTACGGCATTCTTGGAAGAAAAAGGCGTGAAAATTCCGACATCTTGCGAACAGGGCATGTGCGGGACTTGTAAGATCAAGGTCCTTGAAGGTGAAATCGATCACCGCGATAAACGTCTAAGTCCGCAACAGAAGGAAGAGGGCTTCTTTCTCGCCTGCGTTTCTCGCGCCAAAAGTGACCTGCTGGTCTTGGATTTGTAAGGAGCTGTGAATTCCACGCCATTGCGTCGGCAGAAAATCGCACGGAGAACAGATACCTGCATTTGTTTGGTGGGGAGGTCGGACGATTGTCGCCGGAAATCATTTACTCCGGAGGAGGGCAGGTGATTTCCTTGACGACCTCGGCGGCAAGGGCTTTGATGCAAGTGTTGGTGCGCGATGAAAGCTTTGTTGCGTCGGTGGTCCAATTTCAAAATGTGACTATGCCTCGGTTTATATCGACTACCGTGTACTTTTCCTAGCGGCGCATCACATAGCATTCTCCTGGCTGTATCTCGCTTACGTTCATAGGCATAGTAATGCTCCTTCTCAATTCGACCACGTCCTTCATAACCTGTCCCTCAATGCCGAGTCAGATGAGTTATTTGTACGTAGTCATTGAGGATATCGGCAAAACCCATGCCGTCTTTGCCTCTCAGTGGCGATAACGGATTTGGGGCGGGCTCCAGGGCCTCTCGATGTGCGTGCGTGATCCCGGCCAATGTCTTGGAGCTTAATAGTCCTGCCAGGCATTCTATGCGTCGACCGACCGACAGAACGTCGTCGCATCTAAAGTACCGAAGTCGAAGCGTCGATAAACGCTTCGGCAACGAGTGAAAACACGATACGCGAAGGAGGATTGGATATGGTGGACGATAACAAAGTGACAGTTAAAGAATTGCCGGACGGCAAGTGGGGCTGTTTTCTCCACGTGCCTGGATATGACCAGCCTTTTGACCTCGGTAAGCAATTCAAAAGTGAGGAACGAGCCGAACTTTGGCTCAATGTCTCAGAGGCCACGACCGCGATCGAAATGGTGCTCGCGAAATGCCGCGTCCGATGAAGTCGCCAAGGAATTCCGATTTAATGGCGCCCGGGGTTTCGGGCCTTGCTGGCTGGCAATTCGTCGCCCCGATCGGTTCGTTTGGTCAAGCTCTCTCGGCTGGCTTCAACCTGTCCGCTGGAGGCTGTCGCCGGACAGGTTGACGCGGCGGGCGTTGCGGACGACGAGAAGGTCGTGGATGGGGTCGGCATCAGCGGCTCCAGCAGCGCCCATTCGCCATCCGTCAGATCGCTTGCTTAGCGCAACTTCTTTTTCGGTAAGGTTCTAAGTGCTGGACGAAACGCACCAGCTTCCGCGGGTCATCCGCAAAGAGCAACGGGCACTAGATCACGATGATTTTGGAATGTCTCAATCCAAACTCATGACCGTGATCAATTCCAAAAGATTAGAGCGGGACGCGGGCGGAAAACCAGTTTCCACTTTTCTTCGCACCGTTCTAGAAAATAGCGAGCGTTGTTTTCAGATGACAAATCACTGAACCATAGAAAACAAAAAGGGTCGCTTTCGGATGACCAAAGCGTGCTTTGGGACAAACGCAGCAGCCGCACACGGCCGCCCCATCGAACCGCCGAAAGCACCCAGAGTCCGCAGTCCCACTCCTCTCAAGCCGCCGAATGTATGTGGCTTTTGAGTCCTCAGCCCCAAAGATCGGGCAAACATTTTTCATGTGAGCCACTTTGGTGCGATTGGGCGACCGGCAATGGCGCGCGGAATCGCGAAGGTTCAGTTGGACTGCAAGAATTCTGTGAGTTCTCGAAATACATCCTTGCTTAGACTGGACCGCGGAGATTGCGCGATGGCTTCATAAATTTTGGGGACGAGCGCTACGGCCTGGTCGAGTTCCACGTCGGCCCCTTGCCGGTAGCCCCCCATAAGACGCAAATCGCGCGTATCTTCATAGCGTGCGGTGAGGGCACGAAGCTTAGCGACGAGGCTACTTTGTTCGTGCGTCCACGCTTTCTGCGCCAACCGCGAGATCGAGGTTAGAACGTTGACGGCCGGGTATCGTCCCTGGTCGGCGATGGCGCGGTCGAGGACGATATGTCCATCGAGCGTGCCGCGAATGGCATCGGCGACAGGATCGTTGAAATCGTCTCCATCAACGAGAACCGAAAAAATGCCGGTGATCGTGCCTTGTCCTTCTTCTCCCGGTCCCGCTCTTTCGAGAAGTTTTGGTAGATCGCTGAAGACGCTCGGCGCATAGCCGCGCGCGACCGCCAGCTCGCCGGCTGCCATCGCGACATCGCGCGCGGCATGTGCGAAGCGGGTGATCGAGTCGATGATCAGAAGCACGGACTGGCCTTGATCACGAAAAAATTCCGCGATGCTCATCGCCGTTTTTGGCGCGAGACGGCGCATGATTGGGCTTTCATCTCCAGTCGCCACCACGGCAACCGCAGCTGAACGATTGACGGCTAAGGCGTCGTCGAGGAACTCGCGCACTTCGCGGCCGCGCTCGCCGACAAGCCCGATTACCACCGTGTCAAAATCCAGCGATCCGGCAAGCATTGCTAGAAGAGTCGATTTACCAACACCCGATCCCGCAAAAATGCCGATGCGCTGGCCTGCGCAAACCGGGGTGAACAGATCAATAACCCTTACTCCGGTCTTCAGGGGCTTGTGAACCCGGGCGCGGCGCATGGCGGGTGGCGGCGGCGCATCGAGGCGTGCGGCTTTTCTACCTGGATGCAGCGGACCCAAAGCATCAATTGGCACACCGAGGGCATTGATCACGCGTCCCTTCCAGCTTTGATCGGGAAAGATACGCAAGGCATCGGCGCAATAGACTCTTTCGCCAAGGCGGGCAAGGGCCATGGTGTCGAAGGTCTTGACCGTCGCCCCTAGCTCGTCGATGCGCACGACTTCCGCGAGTTGGGTAAGGCCGCCTGCCGAGAAGGAGACGCATTCACCGAGTTTCAAGAAGCGTGATAAGCTTGCGACCCGTGCATATGCCGGCGTCACTTCGCTGATCGAGCCGGAAATGCGGATCTGTCCCAGTTCGTCCTGCGCCTCTTTCACGCAACGTGCGCGACGGGCGAGTGTGTTTTGGGTCACGCTGAACCGCCGAGAATCTTGATCGCATCCTTTAGCGAGGACTCGGAACCTTCGATCGCTGAGGTGACGTTCTCGAAAGTCCTTGAGAGCAAGATTAATTTTTCCATTTCCATAAGGGGGTTGACGTTGGCTCCTTCGACATAGCCTTGCGCGATGCCGTTTATGGAGAAATCGAGAACAGGTGTCGCAGGCTTGCTGGCCATAACGCTGGAATTGTCGAAGCGCTTGAGCTTCGCACTTTTGTCGAGAGTAAAAAGACCAATGGCGCCAATCTGAAGACCGTTCTGTGTGATCATCCCATCCTGGGCGATGGTCACGGGTCCGGCGTCCGGATTGAGGATGATAGGGCTGTTGCCGGCATCGAGCACGGGATAACCGTCGACGCTCTGCAGCGCGCCGCCGGCCTGCATGCGCATGAGCCCATCGCGCGTGTAGGCGGTGCCGGCCGGGGTCTGCAGCGCGAGCCAGCCACCGCCCTGGACGGCAACATCGAGGGGATTATCGGTCTTGATTGGCACGCCTGGCTGGCGGGAAATATATGTTTCGCCATGCGAAACATAGGCGACCGGGGTGTCTCCCGTCCGCGAAACGAGCGCCTTAAAGTCAACTTCTTCGGCTCGATAGCCGGGGGTGCTCTGGTTCGCAATATTTGTCGCGATTGTCGTCAATCGACGGTCGAGTGCGACTTGCGCGGAGAGAGTGACGTACAGCCCAGACTGCATGATTCAAGAGCCTCCAAGTTTTAGATTTGCGAGACTTAGAAGCAAGCTCGAACTGATGCCGACCGTATTTGAAGTGTCGAACAGCGGCGTGAGCGGCGTCGTTGGCGCGGCTGCTTGATTTTTAGAATCATATGTTGCGGTGAACCGTTCGATAAATTTTTGTAGTTTAGCGGGATTTTGCAAATCGGCGATGTTGAGCTGTCTTGTAATCATCTGGGCTTGAGCATCGATGGGCGCTTCCGACATGGAAACCGGCAATCCGAGCGCCGTCTGGACCACACTCAGGAGCGTCTTGTTGCCAAGGATGCTGTAGGCGCTCGTGACACTGGGAGCCATGCGCTGAAAGTACAGCGCCATTTGAGCGCCCTGATTTTGCTGGCCGACGTTGGTTTCAAGCGTCTGCTCGACATAGTTGTTGACCGTGGTTTGTTGGAGCGTCGTCGAGCTTGTCGTGCCGGTGCCGTTTGAAGCAAAGTTGAAAGCCGAGGCCAAGGCTACGTAACGGGGATCGTTCAACGTATTGGCGAGGCTTTTGGGGTTGGAGACGCCGCCTTCAAGAACCTGTCTGATCAGCCCCTTTGCATTCATCATGTCGCTCAGGCCGAAGGCCGTCATGACATAGGTGTACAGTTTGCTGTTGTTGATGAGATCGTTGACGGTTTTCACATTGCCGATATTAGCCAGGAAATATTTCGTTTGCTGAGCAACCGACGGTTCGGCTGCGGTTGTGGCCAAAGTCTTTGAATAGTCTTTTGTTATTGCATTGTAATAGAGAGTAGCGTTGAGCATGGCCCTTGCCTCGGAGTGCGTTCCCGACTTTGGCAAATGGAGCTTGCCGGGGCGTTGCCAATGAAGCTGCAATTCGATGGAGCCGCGCGGTTCCGCCCATTTGCGGAAGGCCGGGGGAGCTTAATCTTCCCAGCATCGTAAATTTCACAGCATTGGCTATCAATTGAGCTTTCCAATTCAGTTTGGAGCAAGGCCTGCCAGTTAGCGATTTGCGAGGTAATTCGGGCAGGAGCGTACCGCGTGGGTTTTGTCATCGGAATGGTCATAGCCTTAGGCTGCATCCTTGGCGGCTTCGCCGCGATGGGTGGACATCTTTCCGTTATTTGGCAGCCTTGGGAATTTGTCATCATCGGCGGGGCTTCGCTTGGCACGTTCATTGTCGCAAACCCAATGTCGACGATTAAGGACACAGGCCGCGCCATGATGGAGGCGATCCTCGACCGTGCTCCGACACAACGCCATTATCTCGACGTTCTTGGAATTCTCTACACATTGATGCGGGAATTGCGCAGCAAGGGCCGTAATGAGCTTGAGCAACATGTCGATAACCCGAACGAGTCGACAATTTTCAAGAGTTTCCCACGGGTTCTGGCCGATAAGGATCTGACGCATTTTATCTGCGATTACTGCCGGCTGATCATAATCGGGAACGCCCGTACCCATGAAATAGAAGCTTTGATGGACGAGGAGATTCAAACAGTTACTCAGGACAGACTGAAGTCTTATCATGCCTTGACCTCCGTCAGCGACGGCCTGCCGGCGCTTGGGATCGTTGCCGCCGTGCTAGGGGTAATCAAGGCGATGGGCGCACTCGATGAAGCCCCGGAAATACTCGGTCACCTCATCGGAGCGGCACTTGTTGGCACCTTCGCTGGAATATTTATGTCCTACGCACTGGTGCAGCCAATCGCTCTCAAGATCAAATCGACACGCGAGCAGAGTTGCCGTCTCTATATCATTGTAAAGCAGACACTATTGGCCTTCATGAATGGCGCGATGCCTCAGATAGCTCTCGAGCATGGCCGGAAAACCATCTCGTCGCGTAACCGGCCTTCGATCGACATGGTTGAGAACGAGACGGTTTCGGGTGGCGCGGCAAGCGAACAACAAGCGGCGTGATAGAACATGCAACAAACAAGAACTCACGATTATATGGTGATTAAGGCTCGGGAACTGCTTCTCGATGGCGCGGGAATCTCCGTGGATCGCATGCCTCTGCTGCACGTTATCTTCGAGCGCATGGCGGCCCAGTGTTCTGAAAGCTTGCGGCAATTGTCGGCTTCCCCCGCGTTGTTCCTGGTCGAATCCGCCGCCACCGAGCGGATCGGTGATGTTCTCGATAGCTATGAGAGCAACGTCGTGTTCGGGATAATCCATGTTCAACCTTGGGACTCACGTTTGCTGATCGGCCTTGAACACGAATTCGTTTTTGCATTGGCGGAGGCTTTGTTTGACGGCAGAGAATCGACGGTCATCGAGAAGCGCCAACTTTCGAATATTGAATTGCGGCTCGGGAAAAAAGCCTTCGATCTGTTTGCACAGGCGCTCCAACATGCATTCGCGACTGTATGCGAAACAATTTTTAAATTGGACCGTGTCGAGACAATGCTCGATTTCGTCACCATCGCACCGCGAACCGCATTCGGGGTGAGAGCAAGACTCACGCTTCGGATTCTGGGGCGCGAGGGCAATATGTTTGTCCTGATTCCACAAACGGCGCTTAACTCCGTTCGTCAAGACTTGGCGCGCGATGTAGCCGCTGAAATATCGGTTCGCGATCCGCGTTGGGCAAAACAGATTCAGAGCGAAATCGGTCAGACCGAAGTTACAATCCGTGGAGTAATCGAACAGCGGCACTTCAGCTTAGAGGATATTGCCACTCTAAAAATAGGACAAGTGCTAACGTTGGAGGCCACGGCGAAGACGCGGGTCAAGCTCGAATGCAACGCGGAGTTCCTTTTCTGGTGCGACCTTGGTCAGGCGGACGGTTACTACACACTCCGTGTCAAGGATTTCGTAAGTCGAGGGCAGGAGCTGATAGATGACATCCTGCCTTGTTGATGGCGCCACGATACGGAATTACTGCCGGGCGCCAGTGTGGCCGCGGCCAAATTGGTTGAAAGTGCGTGTGGAATTACACGGATTAGCACCGTGTTTGCGCGCAGCAATAGTGACGCCGAACCCATAAAATCTCTTACAGTTAAAACCTGAATAGGAGCATTTGATACTATGTCTGAGAGCGATGAGTCTTTCCCAGAGGCAGGGGACAACGGCGCGAGTCTGGCGGTATCTCAGCCCAATCGAAATCTCGATACTATCTTGCGCATCCCAGTGTCCGTCCAGGTTATCCTGGGCTCGGCGATGATGCCGGTTTCGAACCTTCTCAAGCTGGGGCGCGGCGCAGTTATTCCGCTTGATCACCGAGTGGGGGAGCCGGTCGATATCATCGTAAATGGGCGGGTTATTGCTCGCGGCGAGATTGTTGTCGTCGAGGATGATAATGCACGGCTCGGCGTCTCTCTGACGGAGATTGCCGGACTCGCCAGTACCGCGGTATAAGCGATGGCCTCTCCAGTTGCCTCGAAAGGCGGCCCAAGCGCGAGGGCCTTGAAAGGTCCAGACAAGGCGGCCGCTTTGCTGCTCTGCATGGGAAAGCCCCTTGCCTCCCGGCTGTTGAGGCAGTTCGATACCGATGAACTGAAGCAAATAACGCGTTCAATCGCGCAGCTCGGAACCGTGCCGATTCCCACGCTCGAGGCTCTCGTGGAGGAATTCGCTTGCCAGTTCGCAAACGGCGTTGACCTGCTGGGTTCGCCCGACGAGGTCCAGCAAATGCTTGATGGCGTCCTGCCACCGGAGCAGATCGCTGATGTCATGTCGGATGTGACCGGCAATTCAAATCACGCGATGTGGGAGCGCCTCTCAAATGTTCCCGAAGCCGTTTTTGCCGGCTTTCTTGTCAATGAACATCCGCAAACGGCGGCATTCATTGTCTCGAAGATTAGTCCTGCCTGCGCCGCCAAGGTCATCGGCCAATTGCCGCGCGAACTTCGTAATGAGATCATGCGGCGCATGTTGAGCATCGGGCCTGTCACAGAGGCCGCAGTCCGGATTATTCAAGGGCAGTTGCAGGAGGACCTTTTGTCGAATGTATCGCGCCACGTAGGGAGCGATCAAAATGCCAGAATGGCCGATATCATCAATAAATTGGATCGCAACCATATGGAAGAGGTCATGCAAAGTTTGGCTGCTGCGCGTCCAAAAACCGCCGATGTTTTACGTAAACTAATGTTTACCTTCGATGATATTGTCAAACTACAGCCCAAGGCACGTAGCGTGCTTTTCGACAAAATTCCTACCGAGTTGGTCGTGCTCGCTTTGAAGGGCACCGATGCGGCATTTAGGGATTCTATTCTTTCGTCACTGGCTACGCGGGCGCGGCGCATTGTTGATAGCGAGCTCGCGAGTGGCGGTCCTGCGTTGCAACGTGATGTGCTCAAGGCGCGCCGCACAATTGCCGATACAGCGCTCGAGTTGGCTAGCGGAGGAGAGATAGAACTCAATTCATCGGAAGACGAGGATGAGTTTTTCGACTGATTGGGCGTTGAAGGGCTATGGCGGAACAAGCCGATAGAGAAAGCAGAACTGAAGAACCGACAGAAAAAAAGATTGTCGATGAAGTCGAGAAGGGGAATATTCCGGTTTCCCGGGAAGCTTCTGTTTTCGCTTTCACGATTGCCATGTTGGCCATTACCGTCTTCATGGCGAAGGATGTGCTGAGGTCGGTAGGTTTCATCCTCCAGCAACTGTCTAGCGATCCAAGCGGAGTACAGCTTCAAAACAGTGCTGATGCGGTTTCATTCTTTAATACGCTCGTCTGGAAAATAGCTACGCCATTCATTCCCATGCTGGTGACCCTACTGATAGCGGGGCTTGCTTCCTCGTTTCTGCAGCACGCGCCCCGCATCGTATTCCACCGGATCCAGCCGGATTGGAATCGTATATCTTTGATCAACGGTTGGCACCGTATATTCAGCGCACGCGGTCAGGCAGATTTCTTTAAAGGCGTGTTCAAATTGCTCTCCATCGGCATCGTAATTTGGACTGTGGTGCGCTGGCAACAAAACGCTTTCATCGATATGATGTCGTTCGAACCCGATGCCGTTCCGGAATTGCTCCTCATGATCGCTACGCGACTCTTGATGGTCGTCGGCGTCGTGACAATCCTACTCCTTGCCATGGATCTGCTTTGGGTGCGCATGCATTGGCGCAAGGATATCCGCATGAGCAAGCAGGAAATCAAGGATGAAATGAAAGAACTCGATGGCGATCCCTTGAAGAAAGCAAGGCTTCGTTCGTTGGCGCTTGATCGGAGACGCAAAAGCATGATCGCGGCGGTTCCCAGAGCAACGCTGGTGATTGCCAATCCCACCCATTACGCCATCGCGCTTCGTTATGCACGAGAAGAAGGCGGCGCCCCCTTGGTTCTTTCGAAAGGCAAAGATCTCATAGCTCTTAAAATCCGGGAAATAGCTGAGCAGCATTTGATTCCAATTGTTGAAGACAAGCTTTTGGCAAGATCGATGTACGACTGCGTAGAAGTCGACCGGCCGATTCCGCCTGAATTTTATAAAGCGGTAGCGGAATTGATTCACATTCTCTATGCTAAAAGCTCACGCAAGGGGGAGCGCAATGAGAGCATCCCATATGGTGTTAGGTCAGCGTGACGAGCATGTGGAACATCTGGCGAATGCTGTCAGCGTAGCTTTCGGATCGGTTGCCGCTGAATTGCGGCTGGTCGAGGTCGGTGATTTCATTGCATTTATC
>Ga0187879_10003264_pt1 | contig 10936 bp, 9 predicted proteins | sample June2016WEW_19_1_FD_132423 | JGI IMG/M metagenome (GOLD analysis project Ga0187879, IMG submission 132423) | Peatland microbial communities from SPRUCE experiment site at the Marcell Experimental Forest, Minnesota, USA - June2016WEW_19_10 | ecosystem: Environmental > Terrestrial > Soil >... | reverse complement strand
TGCATAGTCCAGTCCGACTTGCCCTCTTTTTTGCGTTAATGTATTGCATTCTTTATGCAGAGATCAATAGGGGTATTCAATCCGTTGCTGCTGTAATCGGCAATGACAGTTTGAGAATACGTTGGCTTGTTGCCCTGCGCGAGTGCGGACGGAGAGAACGTTATAAGCAGACCCAATACGATCACGATCTTGAAAGTGCTGCGGAAGGAGCTAACAACAGAGTTGAGGGGCTGCATATTTCTCCTTTACGAAATCGAGAAGTCTGAATCATGAACAGTAGCGATCAAATTCCCTTTCTCTACGGACATCCGCTTTTAGTCAATCGTCAGCGTCATCGTGGTCGAAGCTGTGATAGACGAGGTGGTATCGGTGCCGACGATGGTCACAGTGTAGGTTCCCTTGGTTGCGTCGGAAGAACTCGATGAAGATCCGGAACCGCAACCGATCGATCCGAGGCTTAGCACCATAACAAGAATTCCAGCATAGGTGCACAATACGCGCGGGCGTCGTCTTAGTATTTCGGCCAAGAAGACAATTGCGAGGCCGAAACTAACGAGCTGAGGCGGTGACATCGGCAACGTCGGCTCATTGTCAGACCTCATTGAGCTCGCGCCGATGAATCTGCGCTTGCCCTTGGTGCCGCGCATTGACGCGCTCGAGCAAGCCGAGGCAGTCGTATAAATCGTCATGGTGGTTGTGGTCGCGCTCGAACCGGACACTGTTACATTTGAAATGGAATAGCACGCATTCGAGAGGGAGACGCTCGTTGACACCGACCAACCGATTGTGCCGGCGTAGCCGTTTTCTGGGGTCACAGTTATCGTCGAATTACCCGAACTGCCATCGGAGACTGTGACGCTGGTCGCTGAAAGAGTGAAGCTTCCACTGGCGGACGGGCCGCCTACCGTCACTACCAGCGTACCGGTCGAGCCAGCATACGTTGAATCGCCCGAATAAGTCGTAGTAATCACGTGAGAACCCGAGGTCGTCGAGGAAAATGTGTACGTCGCGGACCCGTTCGAGAGTGCGAGAGAGGAATTCTCAGTCGTGCCGTCAACTGCAAGGCTTAACGTCCCAGTCGGAGTTGTTGTGAGCGAGCTTGAGCCTGGCGCCACCGTGATCGTGATGGTGTCGTTTGCCCCGGATGCCGGCGAAGTAGTCGCAGCCGAGAGGGTCGTTCGTGATGCATCCAGCGAGGAGGAGGTGGTGGTTGGCCAAGCGGTCAGTAGGTTGTAAAAATCGACAGACCCCAACCCTGAGGCTTCATCGTATCCAGTTCCGGCAAAGTACTCGGATTCGCCTGCGTTTGAACAGTAGCTCGAGCCTGCCGCACATTCGTTCCCGCCACTAGTGATGTCATGAAAAGCTGAAACATAGGTACTCGAGTCGGCGGCAACAGTGTAGAGCGTCGAATTAATGACTCCCTGTCCTGTTGAGTTCAGCTTCTGATTGATAATGGCGACCATTCCGGAAAAGATCGGGGCGTCGAAGCTGGTGCCTCCAGCCACAGTGAGATATTCGTCATTGCTATCGCGAAAGCCATTCGAACAACTTCCAGTGATTCCGGTGGCGCTGGAATCACTGGAACAGAACAGATAACCTGCATTGTTCGGCGAGGCGTCGAGGGAAATGTCTGGCACCAAGCGGTAACTGCCGGAGGGAATTCCGGTCACGCCGGTTTGCCAACTCGGCCGGGCCGTTAGCGTACTGATTCCGCCACCACCCGAGGAGAGCTCAGTCACCGAGGACTCGCTGCTCAGGGAGGAATCATCATTCCACACCTGCTCCGGAATGTAGGAAAGCGCCGAACTGATTACGTCGCTGCCATTGGCGGAGGCCCAATAGGTCGTATTTGAGGCGGCCACGTCCGCGGAGGGAAATTCTGTTCCGCCCATCCCGGTTACATACTGGCTGCTTGCCGGGAAGTCAACAGCCAATGCCTCTTGTTCAGAGGTGGTCAGATTGGAGTAGCCGAAGCAGTCCGTCGATCCATTATCACCCGCGGCGGCCATCATGGTCTGGCCCTGGGCTGCAGCTTGCTCAAGAATGGCATTGAGCGTCGCGTAATTGCTTGACCCGAGGTCGGTTTCACAATCCCCATAGCTGGTGCTGATGATAGGCGCAATCCGCGTGTCTACTGCGTAGTTGATCGAGTCCCAGACGCTGTAGCTCGTATTGTTCCCCACGTAAACGAAATAGATGGTTGCGCCGGTGCCGATACCGCCTGAGTACTCCAGGTCAAGGTCGGACTCGGCTTCGTCCCCCGAGCTGACCGCAGCGCTTCCAGAATTGGGTACTAGCACCAGGGTCGGATCCTTGACTGTTAGCCCGGCCGCATTCTGAAAATTCTCAATGTCCGATACGTAGACCTCGGACTGACCGACGATCGCAATCGACTGACCGCTTCCCGTATAGCCAGCGTTATAGGCTTTCGTGATGTCGTAAATGGTATCGATGTCCTTCGGAGTAAGGAAATGGTCGCCCGACTGGCTGGAAGTAAAATTCTTTCGAAACCGCACGTGCGGCTTCGGACGAAAGCTTGAGAGATTCGCGATCGTTTCCATCACTGAAGCAAGAGCCGCCGGCACAGTGATGTCCCTGGATGGAGCATATTGCTTGATTCCATTGACATTGTAGTAGTGCAACTCTGTGTCGAAGACCTGGTTCACCTGGCTGACAGTTCCAGAGAAATAGATCCGATTCTTGCTGTGAGAAACGCCATCTACTGAAAATCCTTGCTGGCTGAGCCACGCCGACACCTTAGCGATGTCGCTTTGAGCCATCCCAAAGGCGCCGGCGAATTGCTCCGGGGTGAGCCAGTTGTGATACATCGCTGACGCTGGATTCTGCTGGGCCGAGATGAGGGCTTGCAGTTGGGCCTCCTGCCCAGAGGAGCGGCAGAAAACCAAGCTGATACCAGATAGGGACATGGAGCCAGGCACAACCCCAACATCGTTTGCGAGCCTTGCCGTCGGCGGCGTCACGGAGATCGTTACTCGTACCGAATTGTCGATCGCCGTTGTAATCCTTGCGGGTGGCTCCTGCTGAGCGCCGGACACCTGTGAGCAAAGAAAGAGAGCTGCCGCCAACCAGATTGCTCCCCGACCGCGTTGATTCGTAGGACGCATAAACGTCTTTCTTCTGATACGAACTGATCAGCGGACACGCTACCGCGCTGGAAAAAGGCAAAAAAGGCACTTCGTGCGGCGGCGCCAAAGCCTTGTCCAAACGAAGCTCAACCCTGACTTTTGACCGCTGCGAGTAGATGTCAGATCTGAAACCCCGCTCAAAGACCAAGATGCGGGTTTTATACATACCTTGCGTAAAGGGTTAGTGATGATTACGTAAAGAATATGTAATGCCGGTTCTCTCGTCAGACGTCTCCACGTTGGGGGCGAGTGTGCAGAGGTTTACGAAACTTGGGAAACACTTAACAAACTCGGGTGTAAGTAGAGCCGAAGACTGCGTACATCAGGAAAGGCAAATGCTTGTCCCGAGGTCCTTATGGAAGCTGCAAACAGAAGCCCAATGCATCGGCAGCCACCGGTGGTGCTTTTTGTGGACGACAATCTGAGATCGAGCCGATTCTTAACCGCCGTCCTCGAAGAATGTGGATTCGACGTGATCACGGCCAATGACCCAGTAGAAGCGCTCGGAGTGTGCAAGAACTACGCAATCGACCTGGCGCTTTTGGATTACGATATGCCGGTAATGACGGGCTCACAGCTCGCCCAGGAACTGAAATCCTTGGTGCCCGATGTTCCTGTCGTGCTCCTTGCTGGCCATGCTTCGGTTTCGCAATCTGAATTGGTATTTGTGGACGGGTATTTTGGCCCAAACACCACGTTGGATGACCTCATAGAAAATTTAAGGACGTTGGTCGCCGCCGATACCATGGGAACGGTCACGCGCTTAAGAACATCGTGGTCCGACGTGACCTGAGCGGTATCGCTCCCGATGGCGGCCTCCTGGAAAGAATACACGTACCGATTTGATGTTTGACAGCGCGCCAACCTTCGAGGCCTCGACGTGAGGCTTCCGGATTGCCACCTTTCATTCTGGCCTTTACCGCACAGATACGCTGATTTCAGAGCCCGAAACAGCAGTTACCTGCTGATCAGGTTGAACAACGGCTCCTTTCGTAACCTTCACCGGGAAACGGCCGACCGCCTTTGCCTGAAATGTCAGTGTTGTGACAACCCCATGTCCCGATACTCCCCCTGAATTCGTCGGCCGCGACGCGGTGATATCCACAACGCCGGTGACTTCATTTTCTCGATGAACTAAGGCAACGATCTGGTCTCCCTGGGAGAGGAATTCTCCGTTTGAAATGTTCAATAGCTCCAGGCCTTGCTTGTCGAACGCGACTTGCAGCGGAACAGCCTGCACATTTTCGCCTCCACTTAAGTCTACGTTCACCATGAAAGTAGACCCCTTAGACACGGAGATTCCGCTGGGATCCAGGTCCAAGGCTGCAGTTGCCTCTCCCCCGGCTTTCGCGGTGGGGGTAGCCACCGAAGTCTTGTCCGGCTCGCTCTGCAAGAGCTGTTTCGGAGCATGGCGGAGATGAACGGAGTTCGCGGTACCGACATCAATCGCTCTGCGATTGAATTCGTCGAAGTCTCTGCGCCGCACAACGTGAGGGATTACGGCGAAGACGACCTCCGTGTTTGAAATCTCCTTGTTCTTCTGAGAAAAGAAGTATTTCAAAATTGGGATCTGCGACAATCCCGGATACCCTGTCAGCGACTGCGTGTCGTCCTGCTCCAACATTCCACCCAGCAGGCTGACCTCGCCATCTTTGAGGCGGATTTCATGTTCCACTTTCCGCTGACCGATCACGGGCTCATTGATACCCCCGATACTTTGATAAGAGGCCACGGAGGAGACGTCCAGCGAAATCTTCAGTGTGATCTCTCCATCTGGATGGATGTGGGGCGTAATGTCTACGTTGACTCCTACGTCGATGTACTGGAATTGCGTGGTGTTAAGACCTGTCAGGGAGACTCCGCTGACCGCAGATGAGCTTGTGCCGGTTGCAATAGGTACTCGGTCCCCAATTTTGATCGACGCTTTCTGCCCATCTACGGACCGAATCTGCGGGTTTTGGATGATTTTCGTGTTGCTGTCCGTGAACAAGGCAGTTGCGTTAGCGCTTGAAATCGTGGCGATGAAGTCGGTCGCGTTCAGATTGGCCAGCGTGTTCAAGTTGATGCCGCTGCTGCTTGAGCTTGACGAACTGCTACTGCTACTGCTGCTCGACGAACTGCTGGAGCTGCTGGTGTTGGCTTGCAACTGCACGGTGGCGCTCGTGGGCGGACTGATCCCGAGAGTATGCACTGTATCCCGGCTCACTTGCATTAAGGCGAAATCGATGACGACTTCTGGCGATGCTCTGTCAAAATCGTTGACCATCTTCTCGGCCAACAAGACTTGGTCCGGAGTTCCACGAATCACAATCGCTTCCTGGGAAAGCAGTTGTTGAACTCGATTCACGTCGAGCACGGCCCGCAAGGTATTCACAATATCCTGCAATTCTGTGGGAGCCGTGAGGTTGGAAAGATAGAACGTCTTCACCACATTCTCTTCCAGTTCCTTGCGTTTCGCCGGATTGTCGGCGGCGACGAAAATGGTATTGGCTGTCATCGGTTTCCAAAAGGTCTTCGACTCGGCAGCGACCAGATCGAGGGCTTCGGTCAGTGTGACGCCGTTGAGTTCAATACTGAGTCGCCGTGAAGTGAAATCCGGGTCAAAAAGCACGTTGACACCGGCAAGGCTGCCGATCGTCTGATATACCATCTTGCAGTCTTCTGTCAGTTTCAAGCTAATGGGAGCGTTCGAGACATTAGTGAGTTTCACTGGCCCGCGCACGTCCAGAATGTCCGGGCTCATCTCAGAGTCCGATGAAGGTGAAAAAGGACGCGACCCAGAACGCCCCAGGAGCTTCTGAATCATGCTGCGTGTGTTGTTGATCTGTTGAGTGGCGATCACGCTCGAGGGGTCAATCCTTGAAGCCTCTTCAAACAGCTTCAGGGCCTCCTCGAGATCTCCCGCTCGCTGCAGCAGCGTGCCGCGGTGGACCTTTGCCGCAGCCGCCAGGAATCGCATCCGAGTGATCGCGGTCCGATATTCCGTATTCTTGGGGTTGGCGTCGTACGCCTTTTGATAGGCGTCATAGGCTGCCTCGTATTTCTGCTGCGCCTCGAGAGAACGACCCTCTTTGAAGGCCGATTGACCGTTTTCAGCGGCTGCAGTCAGCGCCAGGAGCAGAAAGCAGAGCGCAGTGAGAAATACAGGCGGCATCTGGACCAGCTTTCGAAGAACATAGGTTTTCCCCACATAAGACTGCACATTCGACATTTCGCTTTATTCCTCTGGAAACAGTTTGGCGAATCGACCGGCTCGTTGCCCGACATGATTTTGGCAATGAGGTTTACAGCAAAGTGTTGCGACTCAATAAGAACGCCGCTAGGGAAGCTACCAGCAGGTTTGTCACAAATATTTACATAGTCTTTTCGGAATCTTAACGTTGGTCGCAAACCGCTTTACGTTCTAATTGAGGCGTGGATGAGAGCAAATCGGCGGAGTCGTCGGTTGACTTGGTATCCGGAGAGCGGCAGGTGCCTCACCTCGGCCGGAGAAGGATACGTGCGGTCGTAGCTGACGACTCCGCCGATTGGCGGTGCGTAGTCGCCGCCCTGCTCAAGGTGGAGGACGACGTCGAGGTTGTCGCTCACGTGGAAAATGGACAAGAAGCCATCGAAGCGGTCACGGTTCTCCACCCTGAATTAGCCATCATAGATCTCAGAATCGGCAGCCTGGACGCCTTAACGACGACCAGCCTCTTACTTCACCAATTTCCGTTGCTGGATGTGATCTTGATGGCGGACCGCGATTCGCCTCGGCTCCGCGCCACGTGCCAGGGTTCCGGAGCAAAATACTTTATTCAAAAGGCGAAGTTTCACGAACAGTTTCCGCCTGTACTAGCTCAGATAAGGGAGTGCTCAGGGGCTTCAGCGGCCGTTGGCATCGATGCGAAATGATGTGCATGAATCGTGGCTCAGAGGGGGTACGCTTCGCAGGAGCCACGGAACAGGGCCGGGAAGAGCCCCTCCCCCACCTTCCTTCCCGGCCCTTTCTTGCAAAAACTGGCGAGCTGAAAACAAGTGAGGCTCTGCATGCAACGACCTAGGGTTCTCCTTATTGACGACACTCCGGAAATTGTGGAGTACTGCTCTGAGCTCTTGAACGAAGACTATGACGTGGTTGGTACAGCGTCCGATGGCTGGGCCGCAATCGACCTGTGTGCGGCCCTAGATCCTGACGTCATTGTGCTCGACATTTGCCTGCCTCGTCTTGACGGTATCGCGGTCCTGACAGTTCTTCGCAGCTTCGGTTGCCGAGCAAACATTGTTTTCTTGAGTTCTGACGGATCTCTTGCAGAGGATGCCATAGGCGCCGGCGGTGAAGCTTTTGTATGGAAGATTTCACTCTCGCGGGACCTCAGAATCGCCATCCGGGAAGCCCTTGCAGGACGCATTTTCGTGTCGAGCGCTGACGAAAACCGGGGCGAGCGCGAACAATACCAGTTTCAGTAGGGTGCTTGTGTCATCATGGTGACACCTGCACCGAGGAGAGCTGTCGGATTGGATCGCATTTTGCTCATTGATGATGATGTCGAGATGTGCACGATGCTCGCGGAGTATTTCGAGTCGGAAGGGTTAAGGACGGAGGTTGCGCACGAAGGAACCGCCGGGCTGAAGAGGGCCCTTTCTGAAGAACATGACGTGATTGTTCTGGATGTCATGCTGCCGGGAATTAACGGTTTAGACCTGTTGCGAAGGCTACGTTCTGAATCAACCGCACGAGTGGTACTCCTGACCGCCCGTGGAGAGGAGGTTGATCGCATCGTGGGTTTGGAAGTGGGGGCCGACGATTATGTATCCAAGCCGTTTAGCCCCAGAGAGCTGTTGGCTCGGATTCGCGCCATCCTCCGACGTCCGGGGGTGGATCCCCAGGCCAAGCGCGCGGTCCCAAGAACAGCCCCGATTCTGCTGAATGATATCGAGATGGACTTTGGAACGCGAACCGTTCGTCGTAGCGGGAAGCCTATAACCTTGACTGCGGTTGAATTCAATTTATTGGAGTTATTGCTGCGCTCAGCCGGCCGCGTCGTCACTCGCGAGCAGGTAGCTGAGTTGGTGTTGGGGCGGAATCTAAATTCTTTTGATCGCAGCATTGACGTGCATGTCAGTAAGCTTCGAAGGAAGTTGGGAAACTTGCCTTCAGGAGACGAGAGAATTCGCTCCATTCGGAGCGTCGGCTACATCTATCACTGCACTCCAAATAATAACGGGTCGGCCTGATGCACATGAGAACCCTTTTCTGGAAAATCTTCCTATCGTTTTGGCTCGTTCAGGCCGCATTTTTCGCGGTCACCGCACTGCTGTTTCGAAGGGCCTTGCCTGAAACTCACGCTCCCGGATTGTCTACTACGAGGAGCTTGCTGGTTTTTTCCGAGTACGAGGCAGTTAACATTTACGAGAAGTCCGGCAGTGACGCCTTAGAACCGTACTTGAAAGACCTTCAGCAAACTTCGGGAGTTCGCTTATCCATTGTGGACTACAGAGGCCAACCGATCTCAAAGACACCTCTTTCGCGTGAAGAACAGCTGCTCGCGGAACGTGTCGTTCAAAGTGGACGATCAGAGGAGAGTAGCGCAGCAGAGAAACCTCTTCTAGCAGATCCGGTGGTTTGGGATGGAGGATATCTCCTGGTCGCCGTCGCTCAACTGCCGCCTCCCGCCCCTCCTCCTCATCCCCCCGGAGCACAGCCGCTCCGAGACTTGGGGGTAGGAGTGGTGATTTCTGGAATCGTCTGCTTTGGATTGGCGCGTTATCTGACGGCACCCATTGGACGCCTCCGGATTGCGGCCCAACAGCTATCGAAAGGGGAGCTTTCGGTCCGTGCGGGCAAGGAGAACGAAAGACGCCGGGACGAGATCGCTGAACTGGTCGGCGACTTCGACAAAATGGCGGCGCAGATCCAGTCACTCGTGAATGCTCAAAAAAGGCTTATCGGAGACGTGTCGCATGAGCTTCGGTCGCCGCTGACTCGCATCAATCTGGCGCTGGAGCCTATACGCAAAATCGAAAATCCCAGCGTCGCGACAGCGATTGAGCGGATCGAGCTGGAAACGGGTCGACTCGATGAAATGGTACGCAAGCTGCTGACCCTGTCACGGCTGGAAGCCGAGGGACAACTGATTCAAAAATCAGAGCTCCAACTGGGTGAGATTTTGAACGAGGTGGTGGCTGATACAGACTTCGAAGCACAAGCCGAACAGCGCCGAGTCGTGCTATGCATAATTGATCACTGTTTTGTTCTAGGTAATAAAGACCTGCTTCGAAGTGCGTTGGAAAACGTCATCACGAATGCAATTCGTTACACGAGAGCGGGCACCGAGGTGGAGGTTTCGCTTCATTCTGCCGGCACGACTGAAGTGCGAACGGCCGCGGTGAAAGTCCGAGATCATGGTCCGGGAGTGCCAGAAGCGTCCCTTGAGGCGCTATTTCGTCCTTTTTACCGCCTCGACGATTCACGTGAGCGAAAAACAGGCGGCGTCGGGCTCGGATTAGCCATTACAAAACAGGCCGTGACTCTGCACGGCGGCAGTGTCGAGGCCGTGAATGCGCCAGATGGCGGTCTCGAGATAACGATTACCTTACCTTTGCTATGCGTCGGAGCTGTCGTCGAGCCGCTCATCAAAGAGCCTGTGAAGGCATAGCAGCCGAGTAGAACTGGAGATAGGCAGGACGCTTCGTACTCCCAAACGAGTCTTGGCTAGTTCAGGTCATCCAGAACGGTTGTCGTAAATCCACCGTTCGAACCGTTGAGACCCACGACCGTCCGAACCTCTCCCGAGTTGAACGAGATCGCGCCGCTATCGATGGAAGCCGTTTTCTGCCCGGTTGGGGTGAAGTAGATCTCATAGGTACCCGCCGACAACGGTAAATATGTTGATGCGGATTCGAAGCTAAGGTCAGTGACGCTGGCGCTGGTCGAAGAAAGACTGGTACCCGGAGAAACGACATAAACATCGGCCGCTCCTAGGCTGGGAGAAGCTTGGACCAGGCGAAGGTTAAATTGACCGGAAGACGGGGAGGAGTTGTTATCCGTTAACGTCACGACACTCACACTGGTCGAGTAATTGGCTATCAGGATTGTGTAAGTACTCTTCGAAGTGAGACTGATGGTCTCATCAATGACCGAATCGGACGTGCTCGATTGCTCGACTTTCAGACTAGGCGATCCGGAACTGACCGAGGCATAACTTGACCCCGTGCCGTAATCGAGGCTGCTCGCAACACTGGTACTGCCAATCGTGACTGTAATAGCACCTTCGCCCGGCGATGCATTCACGATTCTCGCTTTGGCGGTTGAAGCTCCACATCCGACCAAGGTGGCCGCTATAAGGCACAGCAAACCGACACAAACGACTGCACGCTGCTGGCGTAGCTTCATTCAGCTGTCCTTTCGAGACAAGAGAGTTGTGCTGGATGTTGTATTAGGTGAGTTGTAGGTTTTCGCGCGTTGCCCGCCCTGAGTTAAGAAACTGTGAAGATTCTGCAAAGATTTTGCAAAGCATTCAGATTCGCTTTAGATCCACAGAAAAACAGGCGACCGGGCGATCAAGGTAGGCTGGCTCCAACGATCATTTCCTTCAGGAACTGTTTGTTATGGAGAAGATCGGTGCAGAGTCGGACAATGTTCGGCGCTTTCTCCCTGAGCGTCGACTGATGGTGGCTTCACGACAGAAAGTTCAGTGGCAGGAGCGATCCTAGTTCACTCTCGCACCAGCAGAGCCAGCCTGGGAAACAGGAACTTTCCTGCGACGTCATCGATGACGTTGACTTGGCAGGTATAGAAACCGGGC
>Ga0187879_10003263_pt1 | contig 10940 bp, 9 predicted proteins | sample June2016WEW_19_1_FD_132423 | JGI IMG/M metagenome (GOLD analysis project Ga0187879, IMG submission 132423) | Peatland microbial communities from SPRUCE experiment site at the Marcell Experimental Forest, Minnesota, USA - June2016WEW_19_10 | ecosystem: Environmental > Terrestrial > Soil >... | reverse complement strand
TGAATCCGCGGAAGACTCCTGCCGAGGAGTGCCCTTGCGCGCGGAATCCGCCGCGAAGGGCGAAACCTGGTTGGGACGAACTCCCGCACCGCCCTCTGTACGTTGCGTCTCGGACGCAAAGCCAGTGTTCGCTACAATCGAAGGCCGCGCAGAAGTTCTCGGTGCGCTCGTTCCGGCAGCGTTCGACGAAGCCGCCACATCGCTGAGCAGTTGCTCGATCGGCAGGAGCCGTTGCGCGTGCGCCATCTTGAGCAGCCCGAGCTCCAGGTGGAAGCGCTGCTCCTGCTTGTAGCCTAGTTCGCCGTGGGTTCGCAGCATGATCTGGAGGTGCCGAGTGAGATCCTCCTCGCCAAACAGCTCCGCGACGCGTTCCACGCGCTCCCGTTCTTCACTCGATATCTGCAGCAGGGAAGAGTCCTTGCCCGCGATCTTGGCGACGGTCGCATTGCGCAGGAACCGAACCATCTGGCGCGCGAAGTGGGTCGGGCTGTGGCCTTCGCTGATGAGGTGGTCGACGTGCCGCAACACTTCTTCGCTCGCGCCTCGGGCAATCGCCTGCATCACTTCTTCGAGAATATGCGCCGGTGCCGCGCCGACCAGGTTGCGTACGGAGTCAGCTGTAATCTTTCCCGCGGATGACGCGATCGCCTGATCGAGGATCGACAGAGCGTCGCGCATGGAGCCATCGCCAGCCTCGGCCAGCAGGGCAAGAGCATCGTCATCGGCTTCGATCTTTTCGCGTCCCACGAGATCGCGCAGTTGGCCGACAATGTCTTCAAACTTCACGGCGCGGAAACTGAAATGCTGGCAGCGCGAGCGGATGGTCTGCGGAATGTCCTCGGGCTGCGTGGTCGCCAGCATGAAGACGATGTGGTCCGGAGGTTCTTCCAGCGTCTTGAGCAGGGCGTTGAACGCGGCGTCAGTAATCTGGTGCGCTTCGTCGAGAATGTAAATCTTGAAGCGGTCGCGCGCCGGCTTATAGCGGGCCGCCTCGCGCAGTTCGCGGATTTCGTCGATGCCCCGATTGGTCGCGGCATCGATCTCGATCACATCAACCGCGTTCCCGGCGCGAATCTCGGTGCAGGATTCACAAATGCCGCAAGGCTCCGCCACCGGCTTGTCGGACGAGCGGCAATTCAGGGCTGCCGCCAGAATGCGCGCCACGGTTGTTTTTCCGATGCCGCGATGGCCGCTGAAGATGTAGCCGTGGGCCGTGCGCCCTTGTTCCAGGGCGTTCTGCAGGGTCCGGGTAACGTGCTCTTGTCCGATCACCTCGGAGAATTTCTGCGGACGGTATTTGCGCGCCAGGACGGTATAGCTCATGAGCAGGAAGCACGATTATACGTGATAGGAAGCACGTTCGGCATTGGCGGACGGCTTCAAACAACCACGTCTTCAATCGGCCGCCGCGGGCTGGCTCGGGCCGTCAAGGTCGGATAACCCATATAGAAAACAAAGGTAGGCTGCCATGCGGCGTCACCTAGTACCTCAGCCAGCAAGCCAGCCCGCTTTGCCGGTTTTCCCAGTGCCTTCTCATGGTCGATCATTTCCACCGCTTCATTACAGGGGCGTCCGGCCAGGCCGCGAGCCGTTGCCAGCAAATGTGCCCGCTGCCAGATTCGCCCGGCGCGCAGACAGTGCTCCCAGTCATAACGGTCACGCACCGCTATGATGCCGATCAGGGGCGCGCTCAGCATCAGGTTCGAATACCCATTCTTGGGCCCGTGCGACGCTGCCCAGCGCAGCATCCACAAGGGCATCATTTTGCCAATTGCAGTCGCGATTGGGGGCAGCCCGATGGCATCGATCGTGAGGCCGTCGCGAAACTTCTGAACCTCACTCCAGCGGATCCGAATCCAACGGTTGCTGCCGCGCTCGACCTCTGGGTCGGAATAGATTTCGGCGTTGGCCGCGGAGCTGATTTCCACGATCTTCTTTCGGTCTGCCTCCGCGGTGAAGAGAAACATCTTGACGTCCGATTCGTTGCTGGCCAGGCTGCTCAGAGCTTCGACGAATTCGGGCGGGATCGGTTTATGCGGAAGATAGGCACCACGATTCGTATGGCGTCGCGGGATCGCATCGTACAGTTCGTTTGCCTCGCGTTTGTCGGTAGCCAGATCGCCGGTAACCAGATCCATGCGCGCCAGGAGTTCCGGCGCGGGCGCGGCGGGAAGCGGTCCAAGCTTGCCCGGGAAGAACGTCAGGTTCGCTTGGTAGCCATTGGCGGCCGCAGCCAGCATCAGGTTCTCGAGGGCACAGCCCATCCCGATGTGTTCTTCTCGCAGGTAGGGATCGAGTGCCCCGACATTTCTCTTGGTGTCGATGTACAACTCAATCGAGGAATTCGTCACTTTGAAGAGCCAAGGCTGCGTATTGTGCGGGCTCGCCGCCAGAATCGCGGCGCGCACCAGCGCGAGGGCTCCGTCCCCGTTGGTCGAACTTTTGCGCCAGTCTTTCCAGGGTTCGTAGGCCGGTCCCTGGCCGACGCTGAAGACGCCCTGATCGTAGGCGCGCCAGACTCCTCCGCCTGCAACTACGACGGTAACAACTCCTGCGCCTTTCAGGAACGATCTGCGTTGCATTGAACACCTCTGCCGGTGCCATTTCTGGCGAAGCGCAGCAGCACAGCAAATATACTCTTGTCGACGCAGTAGACTTTTGGACTTTTGAGTTCCATCATGTCGATTACTGGCGACGGATCGAGGAGCGATTCGACGTCGTTGCGGGAGATCGAGACGCTTGCTAAAACCGCCGTGCAAGCTATAGGCTGGTGCGTCAACCCGGAGCGGGGAAGGTGTCTGGTCGCAGCAGAAACTATAGCGGGCGGAGAAGGAGCGTTCTTATGCAATTAAAGGTGGCAACACAAACGAAAGATGGAATTCAGATCGTGGACTGCAGTGGCCGGATTGTGTTCGGCGAAGAGTCTTCGCTGCTGCGGGAGACGGTGAAGAAGGCCGTGTTGGAGAATAGTCGCATCGTGCTCAACCTGGGCGAGGTGAATTACATTGATTCCGGCGGTCTGGGTACGCTGGTGGCGCTGCGCACCAGCGCGCAAAATGCGGGGGGCACGATCAAGCTGACGAATTTAACGAAGCGCGTGGGCGATCTGCTGCAGGTCACTAAGCTGCTCACGGTCTTCGACGTATACAACTCAGAGGCGGAAGCCATCGAATCTTTCCGCAAGGCGGCTTAGCCCGGCTCACAAGTCGCGGTTGATTCACTGCGGCGGCCTGCCGCGGCGAAAAAGCTGCGCCAGGCTTTCCTCGAATGCTGCCTCGCATCGTTTTTCTTCTATGCCTGCTCGTGAGCGCCAGCGGCTTTGTGTCTCCGCCGGTTGCGCTGGCCATGGGACTAGGGTTTGGGCTGACGTTTCCTCATCCCTACGGCGACGAAGCGAAGAAGTTCTCTCGGTTCTTACTGAAGGCCTCCGTGGTCGGACTCGGCTTCGGGATGAACCTGCACCAGGTGATTCAGACGGGGCGCAGCGGCTTCGTCTACACCATGCTCGGCATCAGTTTTGCACTGCTGGCTGGCATGGGACTGGGCGCGCTGCTGCGCGTGCCACGCGTGCCGGCTTTTCTCATTTCTACCGGCACGGCGATTTGCGGCGGCAGCGCGATTGCTGCCGTCGGGCCGATCCTCCAGGCCAGCGACGAAGAGATGGCCGTTTCGCTGGGAACCGTCTTCGTGCTGAATTCGGTGGCACTGCTGATCTTTCCCGCCATCGGCGCGGCGCTCAAGCTGACGCAATCGCAGTTCGGACTGTGGGCAGCGCTGGCGATTCACGACACCAGTTCGGTGGTAGGCGCGGCGGCCAAGTATGGAGCCGTGGCGCTGGCCATTGCGACCACGGTGAAACTGGCACGAGCGTTGTGGATTGTTCCCCTGGCGATCGCGACCGCGATGGTGCGCGGCTCCAAGGCCAAGATTCAGTGGCCGTGGTTCATCGGCTTCTTTTGCCTGGCTGCGGTGTGCAGCACCTATCTCTCCGCCGGAGCGCCCGCCTACGGCATCGTGGTGAAAGTTGCGAAGATTGGATTGACCGCCACTTTGTTCCTGATCGGCAGCGGCATCTCGGTGGCGACCCTCAAGCAGGTAGGACCTCGCCCGTTGTTGCAGGGAATCCTGTTATGGGTGCTGATTTCAGTAGGATCGTTGTGGCTGATTCGCATAGGATGGATTGCGCTGTGAGGAAGGGAACCAAGCACTCGGGGAAGGTTGCAGGGAAGCGACGTAAGAGGGGATCGTCTCCGGATACACTTCCAAGAAAGTCTTCCCCGGATCCAGCATCGATGATGAGGATTCGCATCGAGGGCGCGATTCGGCGAATTCCCCAAGGTAAGGTGTCCACCTACGGGGCCGTGGCGCGCGCGGCCGGATTTCCAGGAGCGGCACGGCAGGTCGCCAAGGTGTTGCATCGCGGATTCGGATTGCCTTGGCAGCGCGTGCTAGGCGCGGGTGGAGAGATCAAGCTGCGCGGCGATTCAGCTATCGAACAGCGGCTGCGGCTGGAAGCCGAGGGCGTGCGCTTTCGTGGTCGGAAGGTTGATATGAAACAGTGTGAATGGAAGTTCGGACGCCGGACCTCAGACGCTGGATCCCGAAACCTGAGAGCCTGAGGTCGTCCAACGTCCAAAGTCCGGTTCACTTCTTGAACTGTGCGTCGATCTCCACCTGGTAGCCGGTGACTATCTTGTTGGTCTCATTCGCCATGCCCACGACCGCCATCAACTCCTTGAACATGGCATCGGTCATACCTTTCTTTTGCGCCGAGGCGGTGTGCGAGGCGATGCAGTAACCGCACTGGTTGGTCACGCTGACGGCGACGTAGATCATTTCTTTCGTTAGTGGATCGAGCGCGCCGGGAGCCATGATCTGCTTGATGTCTTCCCACGTGCGCTTCAGGGTGGCGGGATCGTGCGCGATGGCCTTCCAGAAATTGTTGATCCAGTCGGTCTTGCGCGTTGTCATAATGTCGTCGTAGATCGCGCGTACTTCCGGGCTGGCGTCTTTGTATTCGATAAGTCCAAGGGTTGACATGAGTTCTCCTAAAGGCAATCTCACCACAGAGCCACAGAGACACAGAGGAAACACCTTCTCTAGGTTTGCCTTCTCTGTGCCTCTGTGACTCTGTGGTGAATTGATTTTCTATTTCGGCAATTCCCCGCTCAGCAACTTCTCCAATGCCGCTGCCGGGCAGCGCACGCCCACGTAGAACTGGCCGAACAGCGCATACACGGCGCTCACATGGTCGAAGCGCATTTCGTAAATCAACTTCTTGAAGACGAGAGGATCGTCCGCGAACAAGTCGACACCCCACTCCCAATCGTCAAAGCCAATCGAGCCGGTGATGATCTGCTTCACCTCACCCGCGTAGCGGCGGCCCACCAGGCCATGCTCGTTCATCTGGCGGGCGCGCTCTTCGATGGGCAACGTGTACCAGTTCTTATCTTCTCCGCGCCGCCGGTCCATGGGATAGAAGCAGATGTAACGGTTCGACGGAATTTCGGGGAAAAGCCGGGGATGCATCGCTTCTCGATGCCGGTTGAGCTTGCATTCGATCTCCGCTTTCCATTGCTCGGAGTACGGTTGGATGCCCTGGTCGGTGAGCTCTTTGTAAATCTTTAGCGTGGAGTCGTAGAGTCCGAGCTCGATGATCGAAAGATAGGAGGATGTTGGTTCGAGGTAATCGCTGAGCCGCAGGCCGGCCAGCTTGAGTTCCGCCTGATTGAGGTCTGCAAACGATTTGCGGAAGTGGACCAGCATTAAATCCCCCTTGTGGCCGATCAGGGAGAAAAGCGCGGATTGTCCGGCGGCATTCTTCTCCATGTCGCCCAGCACCGAAGCCGCTTCCCCCGCGATCGCCGATCGCGTCGCTTCGGGCAGGGCGCGCCAGGCCGTCCAACGAAAACGCATCATCTGGTGCAGCACGCTATAGCCCTCGGTAGTGAGCGGCACTTCAGGGATCTGTGCGGAGCCGGTGTGCGGGCGTACAGCAGGAGGCGTGGTGGTTGTCATGGGATTCTCGGGATGTGTGCTCATCTGGTTTCAGCATCTATTGTACGCAAGAGCCGCGAAGCCAGCGAGTCCACGATTTACAATCATCCTGGCATTTTGCACTCACGGCAGATCGCCGCATTCATGCGAATACAATCACTGATCCCAGCATTTTGCGTTCTCCTTCTCTTCCCCACATCGCTGGCAGGGCAGAGCAAGCGCGTATGGGTGCTCCGCGCACCCGGTGCGGCGGTAGAGTACGATCCCGCCACGTTCGCCGAAATGAGGACGGTGAAGGTTCCGGCCGAGGCCGTAAAATCGCCGCAAAACTTCTCGGTCAATCCTATGGGGCAGATGTTGTTTGCCGAGCCCGCCGCTTTGCCGCTTGCAGAGGGCGATCTCGCGGCCGAGCAGAAGGTGTGGTTCTGGGATGGCCGCTCGGCCGCCACGCTTGTGCGCGAGGTCGCCCGCACCACGGCCACCGCAGGATCAAACCTGTCTATCGCCGAGTCGGCGCCCGTGCCTTATCTTTCGGCCGATGGATCGCATCTCTACTGGTTTGCGAACCAGGCTCGCCGGCTGCAGCGCGATGGCGTGGATCTCTCCACCAAGACGACCTGGCTAAGCTGGCGGACCGATCTCTCCGGTGCACAACGTGAGGACTTGGCGTCGATCGCGCTGCCGGAGTGCTCCTGCCCGACCGGAGGTTGTGAGGAAAGTTGTCCTTATGGAGAAGCTTGGGTTCCCGACGATGGAGTTGGCAGGTTTTTTCTGCTGACGCAATTAGTGGCCGGAAAAACTCAACCTGTCTATAAGTCGACTTCTGCGTATGAAGAAATGGCGGGCAAGTGGACCGCGACGCCACTCGATCCGCCACTGCGGCGGGTGCTGGATGCGGCGAATGCCAACGCTATCCTTGAAGCCATTCCCGACACGGCCTGTTGCGGTTGGGCCAATCAGAGCGACGATCAGGCTCTGCTACATTTCGACGGCAAGACATTGACCCTGTTCGATGAACAGGCCGCATACAAGAATCCCGACTACGACGTGAGCTTCTACACCGAGAACGGTAAGCTGTCGCCCACCCTCAGCTCAGTGGCGTTCACTATCGTCGCCACTTCTCAGGCGAACAAGCCGATTCAACTTGCCGAGGACGGACAGGCTAACCCGGAAGAGTCGCAACGCATTCGCAAGGCTCTGCTGGACTTGCCGGCGGTCGAGGTGAAGAGTATCGACGGGAAGAGCAGCCAAGATTCGCCGCGGCGTATCGCATTTGTGCCGCACGCCACGCTGGTAGGCTGGATCAGCGACAAGGAGATTCTCATCGTCGAGGGACATCTGCTGGTTGCCTATAACGTAGCCAGCGGGACGCGGCGGAAATCAAGCGTTCGTGTCGACGATGTCGAGCATGTGTTGCTCCGTTGAGGAAGCGAGACTAAATACCGATGATCTGAGGTACTACAGGACATTCGTCGAAGACATGACTACTGCACCTGGCACAGGCTGATCACGTTGTCGGCGATCGCCACCGCGGCATCCAGGACCGTCGGCATCTCGTGCGGCGCATCGGCAATGCAGACTGGTGCGGGTGGACCGTTGGGACTGATCACTTGGTCAAACCACTCGAGCCCCTGCGGCACGGCGACCGAGCCATCCTGTCCTCCGAACATAATATTCACGGCCGTCTTTGGGTAGCTGTAGATCGCTCCGGGACCATCCACGCTGTCGGAGAACAACTGCGCCTGATTCGCCGTGTTTCCGCCGGCGGACTGGCTGCAAATGGGAGTACTGTACGCTGGATCTACGACGCCAGCATCGTCCGGTGAAAAAGTGAGAAACTTGGTGCCCTGGCCGCAGGGCGTAGGCAGCGAACCTCCGTTGCCGATGCAACCGTAGTCGAGCCGAGCCAGGGGCGGGCCACTCGTGGGTTGGATGAAGGAGAAAATAGAATCCAGCCCGTAGTGCGTCACGGCGTAGGTGATCGCTGCTCCTCCGGCGCTATTGCCGGTAGCGCAAAACGGCTTGCTCGTACTCGACGCGTGAATGTTTTGGTAGACCCATTGTGCGGCCGTGGCGTAGCGGCATGCGAGCCGGCGAACTCCGCCCGGTCCCGTCAGCCATCCTGTGGGGGTGGCATTATTGTTGAATGGGCCGCCGAATGCGATCTGCACGGTTGTGAACCCCGAGGCCAGGACACTTTGAATCACATTGATGCCGTACGTCCAGGTTGTGTCGTACAGGGTCATGCCGCCGGTCCCCGTCCCGAAGATGACGGTCCCGATCGCCGTGCCTGACGGGGTGTTCACCTTAAGATAAGTCGTAAAATCCGCCACGTAAGGGCAAGAAATTTCGAGGGAGTAACAAGTTGAACCGGAAATACCTCCATCGGGGCACGTGATTTGCGAATTACTGCTCACAGTCCCCAACGGATCTGTGGGCAGCAAGGTCACAGTTGTCGTCGCCGACTGCGTCGAATCCGCCTGGGACACGGCCGTAACCGTAACCGTTCCGGAGCTTGGCGCTGGAACCGGTGCAATGTAGAGCCCGCTAGCGTTGATCATGCCGGTCGAGGCGCTGCCACCCGCGCTACCGTTCACTTGCCAGTTGAAAGCCGTGCTGGGATTGCCATTGAGGGTGGCGCTGAATTGCAGATTGGCGCCCACCCCCATGGAAGGCGAAGTAGGGCTGAGGGAAACACTAGGGCTCGTTACGAAGTTCGTGCTTCCAGTCCCGCCGCCACAGCCAGACGAAAATTGCAGGAAAACCAGACACGTCAGCGCAAGCGTCCGTCTAAAGCTAGCGATCTTCCCCACATGGGTCAGAACGCTCCTAAGTCTGTTTTGAAGGATCAGTCTCAACGCAGTGCTAGGCTTGATTGCACGTTCTGACATACGGCTTCCCCGCGACCAGGTGCGCTGCGGCAAGAACAAACAGCGCCCGTCGATAACCCATGGCAGCATTATATACGCGCGCTCGAAATCGTTAACGAAACTGAGGCGATTTCGCCAAAATGGGAATTCTCGAGAAACTCAGGCAATGATAGGTTCTCCCTTCCTCCGCCCTGCCCGATAAATCATCCAACCGAGGAAGTTTGCTCCCAGCACCATCCCCGCGATTTTCAACGAGTACACCCAGGAACTCTCAACATCGATGATGGGAAAAATCGACAGCACGACGTAAAGCAGAGTCATCAGGAATCCCGAGACAGCAGCTAGGCGGAGCCACAGGCGCGGACGAAGTCCGCGATCTTTCGGCGACAGGAACGGGATGGCGAACAGCGCCAGATAAGCGATGGCGTAGAACGTGAAGGCCCAGGTCAGCAACAGCTCGTAGGCTTCCTGCGGGCCGACTCCGATAAGAGCTGCCGCGCTGCCGGCCATGGTGATTGCTCCCAGGAATAGAATCGAGTTGACCGGAGTCTTGTACTTGGCGTGCAGTCGCGTGAACCAATCCGGCAGCAGGTGGTCCCATCCCGCCACCATGGGGAGCCGCGCGCTGGCGCTGAAGTACACGCTGAACGATGTGGGGTAATTCACGAAGAGCAGGACAATTGCCAGCGGAACGATGAAACCGGCGACGCCGGCAAACCCGAAGCCGGGTGCGCCCAAGCGCAGGGCTTGCGGGATGGGGCCGACCACGTCCACAGCCTCAGGGGCGACGAACGCCAGAATCGAACTGGTGGCGAAGATATAGATGAGCGCGATGAAAGGTGCGGTAATGAGCACTGAGCGGGTGAGATTGCGCGCGGGGTTGCGGCACTCTCCCGCAAAGATGGCGACATACTCGAAGCCGCTGAGCGCGCCGAACGTCATCTTAGCGAATACACTCAGGCTAAAGACGGTCAGCGGAGGCATGACCAGGCGAAGCGGGTGATACTCGGCCAGCGTCCCCCGCCACCTGCCCAGCAGCGGAGTGGCGATGAGCACTGTGAGTGTGATCAGCGTGGCGATGCTTCCCGCATTGCTCAGCCATTTGCCAACCTGCAGCCCCAGAGCGGCCAACAACATCATCGCGAGAATTAAACCGCACGAGACGGTGAGAATGAGCCACCGGCTGGAGGCGATCCATGCGGCGGCGGGACCCAGGGCATAGGCCACGAACGTTGTGGTGACCAGCCCGATCACGGCCACGTAAAGCATCACGAAAAGCCAAAGATTCCACGCCACCAGAAACCCTACCTGGTCGCCGAAAGCCAGACGCGCCCATTCATACAAACCGCCTTCCAGCGGCATGAGGCGATTGAGATGAGCCACCACCATGGCGAGCGGAATGAAGAACAGGACGAAGGCAACCAGCCAGAAGACTACGTGGGCAGATCCGGCCTTCGCCGCGGTGCCGAAGAAATCCAGCACGATGACGAGCAGGATCTGCGCCATGACCAGATCGAACAGGCCAAGCTCCTTGCGCAGTTCGGTGCTGTGAGCCTGGACTTCGGCCTCACCCGTCCGCACCGGGATGGAGTTGCCCGTCAAATCGCTCGGCCTGCACCCGTTATGGTTTCTTCTCTGCCGGCTTAAGCAGTAAGTCTTGATAGTCGAAACTGAAATCGGCCAGCGGGGAAACCGCCGCCATGCGTGCGCTTTCGATGCCGCCATCCGGATTCAAGGAGAAAACTACAAAGGCGTCTTCGATGGTGCGGTCGCGCCAGTGCGCTTTGAAAGTGTCGTACTGCCAGTGCTGCAAGTCACCGATCATGGTCGGCGTGTGGTCGAAGCTGATGATCAAGCCGCCGTTCTCCCCTCGAATGGTGATCGGTCCATACCATGCGTCGTTGTAAGCGCCCGCATATTTCTCCAGTGGCAGGGAAGGCTTGGAGTCCGCCGCGCGCGCCCCTTCCGCTTGCTTCATCGCTTCCGCCGCTTCCTTTTCTCTCGCATCTTTCACGGCCTTGAACGCGGCGATCCAGTCCGTAGGCGGCAATTCAAAATAGCGATCAAGCACGT
>Ga0187879_10003262_pt1 | contig 10942 bp, 7 predicted proteins | sample June2016WEW_19_1_FD_132423 | JGI IMG/M metagenome (GOLD analysis project Ga0187879, IMG submission 132423) | Peatland microbial communities from SPRUCE experiment site at the Marcell Experimental Forest, Minnesota, USA - June2016WEW_19_10 | ecosystem: Environmental > Terrestrial > Soil >... | reverse complement strand
CACCGCATGCGGCGTCGCCGGATACCCCAGAAACTCGGCTACCGCTCCCCGCAGCACATTCCGGTCCACCGTCGCCATCCGGTCCATGCGCCAGTGCTGCGTGTGCTTCCCAATCAGCCCGTCGATCTCCACCAGCCGGTCGCTGGCCACGCGAAACAGATCGTCGGCAAACCCGCGCACCTCGTCCTCCACGTTTGTGCGCTCGGCCCAGAACGTCTTCCGGACCAGCTCCGGCGTCTGCTTCCCCATGTCCGCCTGAAACAGCATCTGCAGAACCAGTTCGCGGGATTTGCGTCGAGTACCCATGAGTCGTCGTTCGCTATTCGCTATTAGTGTATAGGCTGGATTGCACTATGAGAGGAGTCAACGCTTCGCCTTGTTGCGCTTGCCTTTGGTTTTGCCTTTGCGACCAGCGAACGACGAACGGCGAACGACGATTTCCTTCAGATTCGCCATCTCCACCGCCGCCAGCGCCGCCTCCAATCCCTTGTTGCCCATCTTCAGCCCGGCGCGATCAATTGCCTGTTCCAGCGTCTCGCAGGTCAGCACTCCAAACGCATGCGGTACTCCAGTCTCCTGCGCCGACTGCCCGATCCCCCGAGTCACCTCGTTCACAATCACGTCGTAATGCGGCGTGTCGCCGCGCAGTAGACAGCCAATGCAGATGATCGCATCGTATTTCTTGGTTTTCGCGAGCGTGCGGGCGGCGGAGGGAATTTCAAACGACCCGGGAACGCGGACCAGCGCGATGTCGTCGCTCTCCGCGCCAGCGCGCCGCAGGCCATCGAGCGCTCCCTGCAGCAGCCGTTCGGTGATGAAGGAGTTGAAGCGCGAGACCACGATGGCAAAGCGTTTTCCCGCCGCGTCCAGCCCCCCTTCGATCGCGGCCCCAACCTCCTCGGGCCTGCCATGAATCGTGAGGACGATTTCCCCCGGCAACTCCAGCGAAAAGGTGCGTTCAGGGGTCTTAAGCGTCGTAGAGGTGCTCACGTCGGCCAGCAGCCTGAACTTCCGCTTCTCCGCGATCTCAAACACCTCGTCCGGATTCGTAACCTCGATCACCAGCAACCGGCTCACATCTTTCAAGCGCTCGCGCACCTCGTCGGGATATTCCTTCGCCAGCGAGTTCAGGCTGAGCAGTGCAAGCGGCGCCGACAGGATCGCCGACCGCCCATCTTTGTCGTCAACCGCGTCGAATCCAATTGCATGCAGGAACTCCGCGAGCACCCGCAGGTCGTTCGGGTCGCCCACATAGCGCCCGATATGAAGAGATTTCAGCATAGGATTGATCCGCCCTTGTTCTAATCGAAGTTCTAATCGCACCACGGAGTGACTTTCAGATCAACCGATGGCCAGATGACCCGATCACCCGATGTTTTCACTTTCCCTTGAACTGCGCCGGACGTTTTTCCAGAAACGCGGTCGTGCCTTCTTTTCTGTCTTCGGTGGCACAGCAGACACCGAAGAGCGTCGCCTCCAGATACAGTCCCTCGGCCAAAGTCATCTCCATGCCCTTGTTGACCGCCTCCATAGCGTATTGCACCGCCAGCGGAGCGTTCGCGATAATCTTAGCCGCAATCGCCTCCGCGCGAGGAATCAGTTGCGCCGCCGCCGTCACTTCATTCACCAACCCAATCCGATGCGCTTCCTGCGCCGTGATCATCTCCCCGGCCAGCACCATCTGCATCGCCAGGCCCTTGCCCACCAACCGCGGCAGCCGCTGCGTCCCGCCATATCCCGGAACCATCCCCAGGTGCACCTCCGGCTGCCCCAGCTTCGCGTTCTCGCTCGCCAGACGCATGGTGCAAGCCAGCGCCAGTTCGCATCCACCGCCCAGCGCAAATCCGTTAACGCAAGCAATCACCGGCTTCCCCAGGTTCTCGATCAGATCGAGCACCGCCTGCCCCCTGTGCGCATACTCCTTGGCGGAGACCGTATTCAGTTTTGCCAGTTCGCCAACGTCGGCGCCAGCGACGAAAGCCTTCTCGCCCGCTCCGGTTAAGATCGCCACGCGGATCGAGGCGTCGGATTTAATGTCAGTGAACGCCGCCCGCAACTCTTCCATGGTGGCCATGTTGAGCGCGTTAAGCACCTTCGGCCGGTTGACGGTGACGTAAGCGATGGAGTTTTTCTTTTCGAGAAGTATGTTTTCGTAGGTCATAGACTCAATCTCTTGTTCAAATATGAATTTGGCTTTTCTCCGTGTCTCCGTGCCTCCGTGGTGAGCTCTTAGAACTTCCCCGCCACCGGCTTACTCGGGTCCGAGTAATCATAAAACCCCCGCCCCGTCTTCCGCCCATACCACCCCGCCATCACCAGCCGCTTCAGCAGCGGAGGCGAAGCGAACCGCCGCTCCTTGAACTCGTCATACATCACAAGCGTGATGTAATAAGTCGTGTCGAGGCCGACGAAATCCAGCAGCGTAAACGGCCCCATCGGATACCCGCAGCCCAGCTTCATAGCGTTATCGATGTCCTCGATCGACCCCACGCCCTCTTCATAAGCCCGGATCGCATCCAGCAGATACGGCACCAGCAGCCGGTTCACGATGAATCCCGTCTTGTCCGAAGTGCGCACCGGAACCTTGCCCAGCTTCTGCGCGAACTCGTAGGCCGCGTCGTACACCGCCGGAGCGGTGACAATCGTCTTCACCACTTCCACCAGCTTCATCAGCGGCACGGGATTAAAAAAATGCATCCCGATAAGTCTTTCCGGGCGTTTAACCGCCGTCAAAAGCTCGGTCACCGAGATGGAGGAAGTATTCGAAGCAAAGATCGCGTCTTTTTTCACGATCCCATCGAGCGACGCATACATCTTCTTCTTTTCCTCAACGTTCTCGATGATGGCCTCAATAACAATGTCGCAATCAGCCAGCTCGACTCTGTTAGTAGTCCCCTTGAGTCGAGCAAGAATCTCGTCCTTCTGCTGCGGAGTGATTCCGCCTTTTTCGGGACCGCGCTCAGCAAACTTAGCCAACGACTTCTCAATCCCGGCAAAGCCCTTGTCGAGATACTTCTGCTCAACTTCGAGCACAGTGACTTCAAACCCAGCAGTAGCGCACACCTGCGCGATGCCGGAACCCATCAAGCCACATCCTAGAACGCCCACTTTCTTGATTTCCATACGAGTCCTTTTTTCACCACAGGGGGCACAGAGGAACACCGGGTAAACGAAGCCTTCCTCTGTGTTCCTCTGTGACCTCTGTGGTTAAGCTCTTTCTCCGCATAGCGAAGGGGCCTCAGTGCAAGCTCTCCACCACCATAGCAATCCCCTGCCCGCCGCCAATGCACGCCGTCGCCAGCCCGTACTTCTTCTTCCGCCGCCGCAACTCATAGAGCAGCGTGATCACCAGCCGCGTCCCGGTCGCTCCCAGCGGATGCCCCAGCGCAATCGCTCCGCCGTTGATGTTCACTTTTTCGCGATCAAGTCCCAACTCTTTCTCCACCGCCAGATACTGAGCCGCGAACGCTTCGTTCACTTCAATCAAATCGATGTAATCCAAAGTCAGCCCCGCGCGCTGCAGCGCAATCTTCGTAGCCGGCACCGGACCGCTCCCCATGATCTTCGGCTCGACGCCAGCAATTCCCCAATTCACAATCCGTCCCAGCGGACTCAGATTCCTTTTCTGCGCCTGCTCCAGCGACATCACCACCACCGCCGCCCCACCATCGACGATCCCGCTCGCATTCCCCGCCGTGACCGTCCCGTTCTTCCCAAACGCAGCCCGCAGCTTAGCCAGCCCCTCGAGCGTAGTCTGTGGACGCCGATGATCGTCCTCAGTCAGCATCTCTCCCGTCGCCTCGCCCTTGGAATTCCGCAGCGGCACCGGCGTCAGCTCTTCCTGCAAGCGCCCCGCTTTGTAAGCCGCATCGGCCGTCTGCTGCGAGCGCATCGCGAATTCGTCCTGCGCCTGCCGCGTGATGCCCTGCTGTTCGGCGTACAGTTCCGCCGTATTCGCCATGTACAGTCCACAATAGGTATCGAGCAGCGCCACCATGAGCGAATCTTCGAGCTTTCCGCCCGCAGCCAGCGTGAATCCATCGCGCCCCCGGATCGAAAACGGCGCCTGCGACATCGATTCCATCCCGCCCGCCAGCACCACCTTCGCTTCTTCCGTCTGGATCATCTGCGCCGCGCTGACAATCGCCTGCATCCCCGACCCGCACAGCCGGTTCACCGTAAGCGCCGGAGTCTCAATCGGCAAGCCCGCCCGCAACGCCGCGTGCCGCGCTCCATACAGCGCGTCGCCCGAAGTCTGCTGCGCGTTGCCGAACACGGCATGATCAAACTCTTTCGCATCGATTCCCGCCCGCTCGATCGCTGCCTTCGCCGCCACCGCGCCCAGTTCCTGCGCCGTGTAATCTTTGATCTTCCCGCAATAGCGTCCAAAGGGCGTACGCGCCCCGCTGACAATGGCAATGTCTCCAGGTTTCAACATGAATACCAACTTGTATAGAAGAGTGCGCTGGCCCAAGGCCAACCTGTGAGTTTAACAGAGCAGCTCTCAGCTCTCAGCTGTCAGCGATCAACTGTCAGCTTTCAGCTGTAGCCTAAGTTTCACGCGGTGACCTGTTAGCTGAGAAGTTTGGGTTTCATCGCTTCGAAGAAGTTTCGGAACGCAAGAAGAATCCGCCAAGATTTTCTCCGCGAACTCCGCGTAGTATTCCGCGTCCTCAGCGTTAGAGATTTGGATTTTCCCGGCGTTTCGGCGGTGAACCCTACGCCACGGCCGCCGAAGCAGCGAACTGTGGCGCCTGGCTCACAATCTGCCCCGCGCCCTGCACGATCGCCTGCTCCAGCGCGTGATCGGCGCGGTTGGCTACTTCGGTCACAATGTCCACCGGATCGAAATGCTGCCGCATCACCGCCTGCGCCAGACCGGCGCTGAACTCGACTCCCTGGTCCTTACCCGGGAAACGTACCTCCACCAGCAGTCGCCGCAATTTCTCCACCGCCAGCAGCGCTTCTTTCTCGCCCGTGTCGCCGAGCACCAGCGCGACGGTCGTCGCTTCATAGCGGAACGCCAAATCGTTGGTCCGTATGTTCGCCGAAATCCGCTGCCCGATCTGCTCCATCACCGCCGTCACCGCCGGCTCGCCATACTCCTTGATCAGCGCGTTGCGCCGTCCAAACTGCATCAGCAACACCGTCACCGCCGTCCCCTGCTGCAACCCGCGCCGGGTTTCCGCCTGCAGAAGATCCAGATACGAAGCCCGTTTCAGCAGCCCCGATTTCTCGTCCGTCACGGAAAGATTTTTCACTAGCCGCCGCAGCCCGGCGTTGTTGAGCGCGATCAACACCTGGTCGCTCAACGTCCGGATCACCAGCACCTCCGTAGCCTGCCACACCCGGCCGGAGTTCTGGGTCAGGACGAGCACTCCGATCTGGTCCTTGTTGTTGTCATTGCTATTGCCTTCGGTCAGCGGCAGAGCCAGAAGCGATTCGATCTGCAACTCTTCGACCGCGCTGCGCACGTCCATTAACTCCGGAGCGTTTGTCGCATCGCCGATCATCACCGTGCCTCGCGCCACCGCCAGATCCTGCAGCGTTTCCACCAGGCTCACCAGCGCCGCCGCGCTCGCTGGAATCAGCCCCTCCATGTGGTATTCCTGTACGCTCGATGGCGGCAGACCCGGTTTGCGCAAGGCCGCAATGCAGCGCGCCGTCCGCCAGTTCGCGCCGATTTCGTGCGCCGCCGTTTTCAAGACTCCTTCCGCATTTCCCTGGCGATAGAGCGCGCGCGTGATTTCCGCCACTTTCGCCAGGCTGCTGACGTCGGCCGCCTCGCTCGCCGCAGCCGCCGCTGTCGCAGCCGCCGGCCCAGCCTGCTCGCCACCCGCCACTGCCGGCGCAGCCGGCGTCGTCGGTGCTGATTTCGCGTACTGTGGTTCAATGCCGGCCGCAATATATAACTTCTGCAGCTCCTGGTTGCGCTCTTCCTCGCGCGGAAACAGTTCCTGAATGCGCTGCAACCGTTCCATGGCCTTCGAACGCATCCCGTACTGCACCAGGATCTCGGCTTGCAGCATCAGATCCTGCAGGGCGGCCGCTCCCAACGTCGGCTCCTGGACCTTAGCTTCAACTTCCCGCTCTTCCTTCTTCACCGTCGTGAACCGCGATGCGATCACCCTGAAACGCTGATCGTCGATCTTGCCCCGCAGCGCTTCCACCCGCTTCTGATGTCCCGGCTCGTACGGATCCACTTCCGCCGCCCGGTCCAGGCACTCTCCCGCTTTCTGGTAATCGTGCTTCGCGCAATACAGATCGAACAGCTTCAGCAGCGCCTGGGCGTAGTCAGTCTCGCGGTTCGACGCATTGAACATCTCCGCCAGAAATTCCAGCATTTCCGCCGACGGACGGTGCGATGCCAGTAGTTCCTGCATGGTCGTGATGAACGATCGTCGTTCCCCACGCCGCCGCTGGAAAGCTTCCAGCTTCCGCGCCAGTGCCACCGCCTCCGCATCCAGTTCGGAATCGATCATCTTTCCGATCAGGCTGACCACCTGGTGCATGCGCGCCGGGTTCTGCTCGAACATCTGCCAGATCAGCGGCTCGCTATCCACGCACCGGTCCGCGGACAGCAGCGCTTGCGCATACAGGTCGCGCAGGTCAAGCGATGCTTCTCCGGAATGCACCAGCGGCTCGAAAATAAAAATCGCTGCCCCCGCCTCGCCCCGCGACAGCAGGCTCTTGCCATAGGCCAACGCGATCTTCGGATCCGTCGGATTCTCCGTATAGGCCCGCTCGAACCAGGGACCCGCGTTTCCGCCCGAAGTTTCCATCAGCTGCGCCAATTGCAGAAATGACTGCGACGCCAGCACGTGCTCGCCCAGTTCCGCCGCCCATTCCGCCACCCGCAAATGGTTTTGCTGCGATGGCTCCAGGCTCACAATCCGCCGCAAAACCAGCAACCCCTCTTCTTTTCGTCCCTGCCGCTGCAAGTCCTCCAGCGCATTTTCATACGTCCCGATCGCCAGCTTCTTGTTGGAATGCTCCAGCAGTTGTCCAAAGTGCACTTTCTGTTCCCAGGTCGGGTTGGCATACCGCGCCAGCTTCTTATAGGTCAGGCTCGCTCGCGTCGCATCCTTTGACGCCACCTGCCGGTCAAACAACTCTCCCAGCAGCCGCACCGCCTGCGCTCCCTTATTTAGAGAGAGACACAGGTCCGCCGCCACCTGCCGCACATTGTCGTTTTGCGGATCGCTTTCCAGGATTTGCAGGTATTCCAACAGCGCATCGGCCGTTTTCCCCTTCTGTAAAAGCTTCTCGGCTTTTTCTACGCGGCGGGCTACTTCGGCACGATTAGGATTTTCCGGCATGAGCGGTCTTAGGACACGGTTGTGAGGACAGAGAGTCCCGCCTTGATTTTAGGATTCACCCTCCGCACCAGCAACGCGCTACCCCCGCCCCACGATTACTAAAGTCATGCATTCGGCTCGTTCTCCAGTCTTCGCGACGGTTGTTGGAGGAAACTGGCATCATCTTTCGGCCAAGGGTCGCCCGATAAGTGCCAAATTGGGAAAAATCCCACCTGCCATTCCGAGTTATTTGACCGATTCTGCATTGATACCTCTCATCCTTCTGCTATGCTGATCGAGTTTCGGGTCCCATCTGAGCGGCGGGACGCCCTGCAATCCCTATCCGTGCGACTTCCTGTCGCGATCAGTTCCTGGCCGCTCTGTTCCCCCGAACGAAGGAGCATCTGTGACTTCCACTCGAAAATTCACCATTCTTTCAGGCACTGAACGCCAGCCCGTCCGTGGTGCCCGTCTGATCCACAATTCGCATGCGGACCAAACGATTGAAGTCTCCATACGGCTTCGCCCGAAATCGGAGGCGAAGCATAAGGAATTAAGAAGTGCCCTCGAGAAACCCGGCTTCAAGCACATGGCGCGCGTCGAGTTCGAGAATGCCTATGGCGCCGATCCTGCCGATCTCAACCAAGTTAAGAAGTTCGCCCAGGAATTCGGCCTGAAGGTTCACGAGACCGGAACGGAACTCGCGCGCCGGACCGTGATGGTGTCAGGAACCGTAAGCAGTCTCGAAAAAGCCTTCCATGTGGAACTGAAAGAGTACAGCCACCCCAAGGGAAATTTCCGCGGCCGTATCGGCGCCATCAGCGTGCCAGCCGAGTACGCGGACATCATCACGGGAGTGTTTGGGCTCGACAACCGGCCGCAGGCAGAACCGCATTTCAGGCGCCTGCCGTCAACCGGCGGGCTTAGAACCAGCGTCTCTACCAGTACGTATGATCCCAATGAAGTAGCGCAAATCTACGACTACCCGCCCGGCGACGGAACCGGCCAGTGCATCGGGATCATTGAATTGGGTGGAGGCTTTCAGCTCGATGACCTGAGCAACTATTTCAGCTCGCTCAATATCAGCGTACCGCAAGTCATCTCCGTATCCGTCGATGGAGGCACCAACAGTCCAACCACTCCGGACAGTGCCGACACCGAAGTGATGCTCGACATTGAAGTTGTGGGCGCCATTGCTCCGGCGGCCAAGATCGTCGTCTATTTTGCCCCGAACACGGATCAGGGTTTTCTTGACGCCATCACCACCGCCGTACACGACAGCACCAATCAGCCTTCGGTCATCTCCATAAGCTGGGGCGCGGCCGAGTCGCAATGGACGTCTCAGGCACTCACCAACTTCAACGATGCCTTTCAAGCGGCCGCGGCCATGGGTGTAACCGTCTGCGTAGCCTGCGGTGACAATGGCTCTTCCGATGGAGTTAACGACGGCAACAACCACGTTGATTTCCCGGCTTCCAGTTCGTTCGCACTGGGTTGCGGCGGCACCACACTGCAAGCTTCGAACGATCAAATTGTCAACGAAACAGTGTGGAACGACCAGCCGAATGGAGGAGCAACGGGCGGCGGAGTGAGCGCCGTGTTCCCGCTTCCGACCTGGCAAACTGGCTTCGATGTCCCGGCGCCCACAGTTCAGGGTGGCGGACGAGGCGTACCAGACGTCTCCGGCGATGCCGACCCCAACACCGGCTACAACATTCTCGTCGATGGCGAGAACGAAGTCGTCGGTGGCACCAGTGCGGTTGCTCCTTTATGGGCCGCGCTGGTAGCGCGAATCAACCAACAACTCGGGAAACCGATCGGGTTCGTGAACCCGTTGATCTACGCGCAAGCCGTCGAAGCATCGGGATTCCACGACATAACTCAAGGCAACAACGGCGCCTTTAGCGCGGCCCCGGGATGGGATCCATGCACCGGACTTGGCAGTCCGGATGGAGTCCCGTTAGAGGCAGCGCTTACCGGAAAGCCCGCTGCACCGGCAACTGCATCCGCGCGGTCGGGCAAATCCAAAAGGACCGCAGCCTAACCCCACCCGGGGGCGAGCGGGGCTCGCCCCCAATTTTCTTCGCGACAATCAATCACGAAAACGAATGTCCTTTTTCGTTCTGCGAAGGCAGTAGCTAACTGCGCAACGCCGGGTGCGAACCGCTAATTTAGAATGTCCCATGTGATCGAACCCCTCCGGATCGGAATTCTCGGCGACTTCAATCCCGAATTCCGCTCCCATCACGCGACCAATGATTCGCTCCAGCACGCGGCTCGGAAGCTCCAACTCAAAATCGAATCAGCCTGGCTTCCCACGCCCTCGCTCCTCGAGCCCGGAGCCGCCGCCACGCTCGATTCCTTCGACGGCCTGTGGGCCTCGCCGGGCAGCCCCTACAAAAGTTTCGACGGCATGCTCAAAGGCATCGAGTTCGCCCGCGTCCACGACCGGCCATTTCTCGGCACATGCGGAGGCTTTCAGTACACGCTCATCGAGTGCGCCCGCAACGTGCTCGGCATTCACGACGCCACCACCGCCGAAGAAGATCCGCACGCCAGGAACATCGTCATCTATCCCGTCGCCTGCGCCGTTCCCAACCGCGATCCGAACGCGCCTAAGCTCTCCGGAAAAGTGAACGAGATCCGCCTGCGTCCCGGCTCCTATCTCGCGGCGTACTACGGAAAAGAAATCATTGCGGAAGAATACTTCTGCAACTACGAACTGAACCCCGAGTTCGAATGGATGGCTATGGAAGCGGGCTTTCCGGTCGTGGCCCGCGGCTCCAAGGAAGAATGCCGCGCCATCGAATCGCCCGCGCACTTGTTTTTCATCGCGACGTTATTCCAACCACAATTTTCGTCGCGCGAGGACAACCCGCATCCGCTGATCTTGGCCTTCGTGCAGCACGTCGCCGATTTCCGCCGCAAACGGCTCGACGACTCCATCCTCACCTGAAGGCGCGCGCCGCCTTGAAGAAGGCCTCACCCCCAGCGGGCGGCGGAAAACTAAGGCGTCGTATCAGGGTATCGCTTTAGCGATAGTAAGTGCTTCGAAATCAGACGCGCCTTTAGGGGCTGGGGCGCGAACTCAGACTTTTCCTGCAAGCTGCTAGGGCATGAGGGGGTGCTTACTCCGAAGCCCGCAGTGAGGCAGTAAACGACGAGTGCCCCGCCCAAGCTTGGGCGGGGCACTCGTCAGAGTTAGATGGACGCGAAGCCCGGGGACGCCAGCGACCGAAGTCTGCCAGGCACCTAGGGCGCCACGCTTTAACGCGTTGTGGCCAGTACCGAAGCGCGTTTCTCAGGAGGCACAAACTGCCGTACGTCGTGTCCGGTATAGACCTGCCGCGGACGCGCGATCTTCTGCTCCGGATCGACGACCAGTTCCTGCCATTGCGCCAGCCAGCCTGAGGTGCGCGGGATGGCAAACAGCACGGTAAACATCTCCGGTCTGAAGCCCATGGCTTGATAGATGATCCCCGAGTAGAAGTCCACGTTGGGATACAGTTTGCGGGTGACGAAATACTCATCCTCAAGAGCGATTCGCTCCAGTTCCAGCGCGATGTCAAGTTTGGGATTTCCGCCCGTGACCGCGAATACTTTCTCCGCCGTCCACTTGATGATTTTGGCGCGCGGATCGTAGT